>Ga0114999_10001229_pt1 | contig 35959 bp, 35 predicted proteins | sample ArcticOcean_MG_C_3_FD_89820 | JGI IMG/M metagenome (GOLD analysis project Ga0114999, IMG submission 89820) | Marine microbial communities from western Arctic Ocean - ArcticOcean_MG_CB8_126 | ecosystem: Environmental > Aquatic > Marine > Oceanic | place: Arctic Ocean: Canada Basin | collected...
AGAACTTTTATTGGTTCTTGAAAGAGTGCGAATGGCGCTTCAACTCAGGAGAGGCCATCAAAAGCTTCTCAAGCAGCTTAAACACTGGTATAAATCAACTAAACACTAACCTTAGCTAGGACACCCCTTAAAGTTATTATCTTGGATACTTCTGACGACATTAGTTATTCCACTACCTTCGTTCAGTCAGGAACAGGCGCAGTTGGACGAAAGCTTAAAATCTCTCATGGTTTTGTTCCAAAACTACAAGGATGAATCTCGCGCCGAGATTGAGAAATTAAAGCAGGCAAACGAGGAATTATCTCGAGAGAATTATAAGCTGTTCCTTGAAACGGAACGAGCAAATGAGAGAGTTGCGGCTCTCGAAAAGGAAGTGCTCACCCACGTAAGCAATCGCTCAGAGGATACAGTAAAGAAGTTTGAAATGCTGGCTCTAGCGCGACCTGCTGATTTGTTCCCGGACACGTCTTCTAAACGGGAGCCTAAACCACCATCAACGGGCGCAAACCCAAGTTCTAAAAAAGCCACCACCCAAATCGTTGAAAGAACTCCCCTTTGGAGAAGCAAAGAACCCATTTCGGATCCTCTTACAGATGGATCGATATTGTTGGTCAATATTAACACAGCTAGCGATAAGGAACTGAGATTGATTCCTGGAGTTGGTGGAAATCTAGCGGCTGAAATAGTGGCGAATAGACCTTATAATTCTATTTGGGATCTTATGCGCCTGGATGTTATCGGGAAAAAAGAATAGAGACTCTGAGGCAATACATGACTGTTGAATAAGTTTTCTCAATCGAACTACTAGCGATTGAATGAAAAGCTATGAGAATTAGTTCTTATAAAAGCTGAGGTCATCAATGCAGACCTCATAATCGCCGTGGGTTTCAATTGAAAAGTGAATACCTTTGATTCTTGATGGGTCGAGAAGTCCTGTTGTATCGTTTCCAGGTAACAAAAAACTAGGGAATGGGATTTTTATAAATTGCCAATCGCCTGTGATTGCAAATGAGAATTCCAGGTCGGCTGCACAGTTTTTTATACACAGACCTCCATTATCCAATGAGGTGGTTTCCTGGCTGCCGATCTTAAACTTGAGTTCTTTGGGTCCCAAAGCCTTTATCCAAAACTCTATCCCATCATAGATGGATGCATCGTAAAATCCAAACGGTCGAGGGGCTACCCGGTTTACCAGGTAGGCACTGAGTCCAGCACCCCTATACTGCCAACCGCCTCCCTTAACATAGAGTGTATTGTCGCCTTCTCCTGGTGCGTTCGGATCTTGTTGTATTGTCAGTAATTGAACACCATCCGACTCATCATCAAATTGGGTCCAACTCCAGTTGCGCCCATCGACTTTTAGGCCGTTCAAGTCACCGTCTTCAAGATCATCAATCATAGCTTGATCTCCTAATGCAACCACTGGAAATGCTTTAGATTGTGCGTAGCTATCGTAGAGAGCATCCGGAGCGATTTCCTGGATAGAAATTGGCTTTTTGGAGCAGGCTTGCCAGCAAAGGCATATCCACAGCGCTGTTAGTAGCTTAACGCAAACTAACTTGTATGGAACATCGGTGTACATCTTTCGCGGCTTAGCTTTCGCCGCTCGGGGCTTGCCACAATTCTACTCTATTACCAGCTGGATCGACGAACCAACCAAAGCGGCCGTAGGGATAATCTTCAATTTTTGGAATCACCTCCGCGCCTCCTTCGGCGACTTGTTTAAGCGCTTCATCCAAATCGTCGACCATGATGTTGATCATGAATTTCTGATCAGGGTTTCCGAAGTATTCGGTGTCTTTAGCAAAGGGGGCCCAGAGCGTGAACCCACCTTCAGGAATATTAGCAGGTGGGAAAGGAACGTAACTCTCATCGCCCTCTGGAAACTTAAGCCAGGTGCGATACCACTTAGCCAAATTATCCGGATCTTCCGTTTTGAAAAAAATACCGCCGATGCCGAGTGCCTTAGCCATGATATAAGTGGGGTTACTTAAGCGGAATATCAGATTTATCTTTGTTGGCTTGATACATGTCCGACATGTCCGCGTAGAGTGTTTTCAGGGTTTCAATTCGAGTATTGAAATGCGCTTGTTCATCTTCGTCGAACTCAGCAATAAGGTTCGGAATGCGGTAAGAATTCCAATAGCTATTTTGCCTGGCATAACCTCCTGGATCATGAAGGAACACCTCTTTAAGAATCCTCAGGTCATGGCCAATGTTAAACGAATCGCGAGAATCCTCATGACTGAACAAGTAGTAAAAATTGTCGTATCCTCCCCAGGTGATAGCTGAGAGGCACAAGGTGCAAGGTTCGTGCGTTGCGAAAAAAATACAGTCCTTTGGGGCGGGACGTTCTTCTCGTGGTATTTTGTATAGAAGCTCCATGGTATGGATTTCACCATGGTAGAGAGGGTTAGCGGTCTCGTTATTCGTACCTGCTATCACAAGTGATAGGTCTTCCTTCAGCAGTATAGCTCCTCCGAAGATCTTGTTACCATGCGCGACCCCAACCTGAGTTTGGGGAACAATGTCGTTTTCCATTACGGATAATAGATGGTCCACTATTTGTTGATTGGAGAACATATTGATGGCTTGAGTTTTAATGCTAAAATCAGAATGAGAAAGAAAAAAGACAGGCAGATTAAGAAACCGCTTCCAACAGTTTCTCTTTCAGATCGGTAAACCTTTTGGCGGGGTCAGCGTTTTTTACGGCCATGAAGTAGGCGACCGGATCACCCACTATGAAGATCTTCTTCTTCCCGCGAGTGAGGGCGGTGTAGAGGAGGTTCCGTTGCAGCATCATAAAGTGGCCTTTAACGAGCGGTATGATAACGATTGGGTATTCTGAGCCTTGAGATTTGTGGACACTGATGGCGTAGCCCAGACTGACATCAAGTAGGTCGGACCGGGTCATTTCTACGGTTTCTGAGTCGAACCGAATTTGCAGGGTACTGTTGTCGTAATCGATGCTTTCAATGGTCCCGATATCTCCATTGTAAATGTTGAGATCGTAGTTGTTGCGGTTCTGAATGATCTTGTCGCCAATACAGTATTTGTTGGGGCCGAAAGTGAATCCGTTTTTATTTGAATTCAATACGCTCTGTAAGGTCGCATTAATATTGCTGATACCCACGACTCCGCGGTGCATGGGAGCGAGCACTTGCGTGTCTCTGAAGGGGTCTTTGCGCAGTTTATTTGGTATAAACTGTTTGCACAAGTATTCGATGACCTTGAGGCAGTCCTCCGCTTCCGGTGCCTTGATAAATTGCAGATCGTATTGCGTACCGAGTTCCGCGGTACTGTCTAGGAGGTAGGGTGTTCCCTTTGCTCCATTCAATACGTTGTAAGCGGTGGTTATGATGGAGCTCTCTTCGTTCTGGCGAAAAATCTTTTGTAACCGAGTTACGGGTACGGCCTTGGATTCAATGAGGTCTTTTAGCACATTCCCCGCTCCCACCGACGGCAGTTGGTTTACATCGCCAACAAAAACTATGTGTGCACTTTGCGGAATGGCTCGAACGAGAGATGATGCGAGACGGACATCAAGCATACTCGATTCATCCACAATGAGGAACCCTCCCTTAAGTGGGTTGGATTCATTGTGAACGAAACGACCTTTTTGATGATCCCATTTTAAGAGTCGATGAATGGTTTTTGCAAACCCTCCTGTAGCTTCGCTCATGCGTTGAGCAGCTCGGCCGGTTGGTGCAGCTAAAATCACATTCACTTTCTTCGCGACAATTATCTGAACAAGCGCGCGTAAGATGGTGGTCTTGCCGGTACCGGGTCCTCCCGTGATAATAGATGTTTTTTGAGTGAGTGCAGTACGAATCGCTTCCACCTGTTCGTCAGCGAATCCGAAACTTGCTTTTTCCTGAGCCCAATCAATAGCAAGATCGACCTTAATTAGAGGTAAGCCTGAGTTTGTCTTGAGCGATCTACTCAAAACCTCAGCAATTGAAGTTTCGGCCCGGTGCAAATGGGGTAATTGAATCCGGTGAGCATCGTCCACTGAGACGACTTCCTTTGAGTCAATCAAGTGAGCCACCCTTGCTTCTATATTTACTTCGTCTGTTTCGAGAAGTTTGGTTGCGTGTTCAACCCACAGTCGCATCGAGACGCAAGTGTGACCTTCTGATTCCAATTCTTGTAAGCTAAAGAGTAACCCTGCATCAAGGCGTTTGGGACTGTCGTTTCCAAATCCCAGGTTGAGTGCGATTTGGTCCGCCGTTTTAAAGCCGATTCCGTCGATTTCGCGGGCGACTCGGTAGGGTTCATTTTCCAGGATGGTTTTGGCTTCGTTCCCGTATTGTTTAACGAGCCGAACGCAACGAGCCGATGAAACACCGTAAGTTTGGAGAAAGAGCATGACTTCGCGAATCGCATGCTGTTCCTCCCAGGCTGATTTGATGGACTTGGCTCGCCCGTCACCAATACCCGGAACTTCTCGGAGTCGGGCACTTTCTTCAGAAATGATTTTGAGGGTTTCCGCCCCGAAGTGGTCAACTATCTTGTTGGCAAAGCCCTTGCCTATGCCTGGCACCAAACCACTTCCGAGATATTTACGAATGCCGTGAACCGTGGAGGGTAGGGTGGACTTTACCTGGGTGACTTTGAATTGAGTTCCATACTTGGGGTTAACTATCCAGTCACCGGTAACTTCAAGTGTTTCTCCGCATTGAACACCGGGCATGGCGCCAGTCACTGTGATGGTTGCCTTCTTGTCCTCCGGGCGCAGGTCTCCGATGAGGAAATGATTTTCCTCGTTCGAGAACATGATCCTTTCAAGGACTCCGCGGATGACTTCAGGCATTGATGAAAAGGCTGAAGATTGAATGTGAAGGGCGGAAGGAAAAAGAGAAACGGCTACTGAAATACTTAAGGTAACTCAGAGTAACAAGAATGGGAGCACCCCAAGTGTAATTATTACTACCGCTTTGGACACTACGAGTGATGATTCCGGAGAAAAGGCGTTATTCCTTTCGCTCCGCTTGGACTTGGTCTTTAAACTGCGCCTACCGACTGAAGCTCGGGTTTGAGAACACCGATAACGGGAATATTCCGATAGCGGCCGGCAAAATCGAGTCCGTAACCTACAACAAATTTATCCGGGATGGTAAAACCGACAAAGTCTGCGTGGTATTTTACACTGCGCGTGACCTGCTTCTCCAAAAGCATGCAAGATCGTAAGCTGGCCGGATTGAGCTCTGAAAGAATGTCTACAACCTTCGAAATAGTTTTTCCGGTGTCGAGGATATCGTCGATGATCAAGACATGGCGTCCTGCTACATCGAGCTTGATGTTGTCGAGTACATGTGGCGCGACTTGTGGAGTGGTGGAGTTCCGATAGCTGCTGACACGAATACAATCAAGCCGGACAGGGCTGGTGATGGTGCGGAGCAGATCTGCGGTAAAGATTATCGCGCCATTGATGATGGATATCACTGAAATCTCCTCATCTCCATAGAGATCAGAAATTTCTTTACCCATCTCGCGGGTGCGTTGGCGAATTGCTTCTTCAGTTATCAGGATGTCGTCTAATTCTTTGTACATGATTGAAAATCGTTTTTATGACAACTTTCCCTAGCTAGGACAATGCCTCAGTTTGAATTGTGAATAAGTTTTAGCTTTCAACCGAATTCCGATCTCCTAGGGTGAAATCACTGAACCCACAAAATGATATCAATAGAGGTTAAGAGCCTTACAAAATCCTTTGGTGAAACTGTCGCATTAGACGGTATAGATCTAAAAATTGAACCTGGTGAATTGTTCTTTTTATTAGGTCCAAGTGGATGTGGAAAGACTACGCTGCTTCGTGGGCTGGCCGGGTTTAACACTCCCGAAAAAGGTGACATCTTTTTTGGGGCAGAAAAAGTAAATGATGTCCCTCCGCATAAACGAAATACCGGGATGGTTTTCCAAAGCTATGCCCTGTGGCCTCATATGACAGTGGCGGACAACGTGGCTTTTGGGTTAAAAGAGCAGAAACTTCCCAAGGCCGAAATCCAGGCACGGACAGAAGAAGCATTGTCTGCAGTTAAGATGACTGAATATGGAAGCCGAAAGCCAAATCAACTTTCTGGCGGTCAGCAGCAGCGGATTGCGTTAGCTCGTGCACTGGTAGTGCGGCCACGCTGCCTATTGCTTGATGAGCCTTTATCGAATCTGGATGCCAAGCTACGCAATGAAATGCGAATTGAGATCCGACGCGTCTGCAAAGAGTATGAGTTGACTACGGTGTATGTGACCCATGACCAGAAAGAAGCCCTGTCAATCGCTGATCGATTGGCAGTCCTCGATAGAGGTAAAATCCTCCAGGTCGGTACGCCTCAAGAGGTATATCGTCGTCCGCAAAATCGATTTGTGGCCAATTTTATTGGAGAAGCAAATTTCATTAGTGGAGTTGTGGTCGATTCTGGTGGTGGCATGGCTGCTATTAAAACAGAGCTTGGAGTTTTGAGCGGCGCTGTTGCGCAATCTGCTGCGGACTTAGAGGCGGGTATGCAGGCTACCTGCGTAATCCGTCCCGAAAGTTTGAAGATTGAAACCTATCAAACGGAAGAAAATTGCATTCCAGGTAAGGTCGGTGATGCCACTTATTTTGGTGAAGTTGCCCAGTATCAATTCGATTGTGGTGAGGTACCTTTGAAAGTGTTTGAATTGAACCCACGATTTATGTGGGAAAATAGGGGACAGCAACTCTTCGTCTGGGCTGACTCTGAAGATGTGGTTGTTCTGAAAGATTAAGTAAGAACTGATGTAGAATCTGTGACTAAAAATATTGTTATCATTTCATTGCTCACCCTTGTCGTTGGATTGCCCTTCTTATTTCGAAACGAGGAAGAGGCGGCAGCACCTGGGACGGCATCTGTGGTAATTGTGACTCCTCACAATGAATCTATCAGGCACGAGTTCGGACGAGGATTTCGGGAATGGTATCGGGAAAAGACCGGGGAGGATGTGGTTGTGGACTGGCGAGTGCTTGGCGGAACCAGTGAAATAGCCAGGTATTTACAAGGCGAATATACAGCTGCCTTCAGGAGTCATTGGACTAATGATCTGAGTAACAAGTGGAATACGGAAGTGCAAGTGAGTTTTGCCGACCGGCGGCAGGAGTTCGACGAAACACCAACCGACGACACCGTAAAGGAACGAGCGAGACGTGCGTTCCTTGATTCGGAAATTTCATGTGGTATTGATGTATTTTTTGGTGGAGGAACTTATGACCATAACCGGCAAGCTCAGATAGGAAATACAGTAGCCAATAAACTTTTTGAAAAACATCCCGATTGGTTCGGAGATGGGGGTATACCTGAAATACTATCAGGCGAACGGTACTGGGATTCAGAAGGCCGTTGGATAGGGTCCGTTCTTTCATCCTACGGAATGATTTATAATCTGGATTCGCTGGATAGATTAGGAATCGATGCCCCGCCTCAGCACTGGTGGGACCTTGAAGATCCAAGGCTTTTCGGTGAAGTGGCTGTATGTGATCCGACTAAAAGTGGATCTATTACTCAGGCATTTGAGATGATAATTCAGCAGCAAATTCAGATTCAGTTGGATCAGTTTCAATCGTCTGGGCTCACTTCGGCAGAGGCTGAGCCGCTGGCGGTTCGTGCTGGTTGGGAGTCGGGGCTTCGCTTAATTCGACGCATCTCTGGCAATGCTCGTTACTTTACTGATTCTTCGATGAAACCATCGATCGATGTGTCTTTGGGGCAAGCAGCTGTTGGTATGACGATTGATTTCTACGGAAAGTTTCAAGTGGAATCTATTGACACTCGGGCAGCCTCTCGTCGTCTCGGATTTGTAACCCCCAAGGGTGGGTCAACCATTTCGGCTGATCCCATTTCTCTTTTGAGAGGTGCGCCGAATAATGAACTTGGCGAAGCATTCCTCGAATTTGTTATGTCATTAGACGGGCAAAGATTGTGGAGCTTTAAAGCCAACCCTCACCAGGAAGGAGCTCCCCACCGTTTTTCCCTGAGGAGAACGGCGATTAGGCCAGATATCTATTCACCGGCTAATATGGGTTTGCTGTCCGATCCAGATTATCAGCCCTTCGAACGAGCTTCCGAATTTTCCTATCATTCTGAATGGACTAACCCTTTATTTAGTGAGATTCGGTTCTTAATCCGTGTGATGTGTTTGGATTTACATCCTGAATTAAAGGCTGCTTGGGCAGCTTTATTGGAAAACAATTTTCCTGTAGAAGCGACCAAGGCCTTCGATGACATGTCGTCCCTTACTTACGATACAGTCTTCGAAAAATATGCGCCGATTATTGGTTCAGGCAATCCGGAAGCTGAAGTCGGATTGGCTCGTGAATTGGGAACTATGTATAGAAAACAATATAAAGAAGTGGTGCGCTTAGCGCATGAATAAGTGATCACTCTGGATCGCGCCTTAGCTCACAAGGTCTATCAGTGCTTCTCTTTGCTCAGGCTTGAAAAAGGCCGTGCCAGCTACGAACGTGTCAACGCCGGCTTCCATGCAGAGTGGGAGAGTTCTGGAATCGACTCCTCCATCTACTTCTATGCGAAATGAAAGGGATCGATCTCTCCTCATTTCATCAAGCTCCCTCGTTTTTTGTAAAACTTCGTGTTTGAACGATTGCCCGCCAAAGCCAGGTTGGACTGTCATGGCTAGAACAAGGTCTACCTTATCGATGAAAGGTTCAACGTCTCTAACGGGTGTTCCTGGATTGAAAACAACTCCGTTTTTGCAACCGAGTTCGTGGATCGCCTCCAACGTTTTGAGGATGTCATAGTCGGGTTCTACATGAATACTAATGAGATTCGCTCCTGCTTTTGCAAACGCTTCAATGTAATCTTGTGGATTATCCAGCATGAGATGCACATCGAAAAACAGGTCCGAAGATTTGCGAAGGGCGGCCACAATCACAGGGCCAAACGTAAGGTTGGGGACAAAGTGCCCGTCCATGATGTCTATGTGAACCCACGAAAGTCCGGACTCCTTGATCGTAGCAACTCCATCGGCTAGGCGAGCATGATCACCGGCAAGGATGGACGGTGCTAGAATTGGAGTATTCATCTTTTTACCAAACCTGAAGTACCTCATTTGCGATGGCTTCTGCGAGCTTCTTACTCAAAAGGGGAATCGCGTTGGTCTCTGTTTGGGTCTGCCCTGAATCTAGGAAAATATCCACTGTAGCGGATACCTCCCGATTTAAGAAATAAGGGTTTTCTCCAGTTAAGTTTATCAAATCGCAGGATGCGGACAAAGTGAGAGCATATTTACGAGCAAGCCCAGTATCTTGGGAATTTGTGGCAATGGTTTTCCGCTCATATCTATTTAATGTGACCTCGAGCTTAGCTTCTGATCCGGAGCTTTCAATCTGCACTTTCCCGCTTTTAATAAATACTTCCCTGAGGTCATGATTAACCACTTGATTGATTTGAGGTGCCTGGCTTTCGTTAATTACGGGGCTAATTTGAAGCGATGAAAAGGGCGCTGAGGATCCGTCACCAGCTTGATAGGAAGCGCATCCATGAAACAGCAATTCGGTGGCAAATACTGTCAGTATTAGAAGTTGTTTCGCTAAGGGCATTAAATTTGAAATTAGATTCTGATAGGCATTATCCATGTTTTGTCATAGATGCTTGCCATGTAGGTTTCGCAAAAGACTGCTTCTTTTCCTCCCCCTTTTTGCAAACTTTCCTCGATGCATTCATTCAACGCAAAGTCCCATCAAATGCTTTTAGGAGCTTCGTAGGATCGGTAACTCCTTCGTCGTTTGATGCAGGAACAATAGAATCTTTAAAAATGATGCCAGCTTTCTCTGCATACTCCCTAATTTTCGCATCGATCTCGGCAATCAATTCTTTCGCTTCTTCAGCCTCTGGAGAGTTGGGCGCAGTGGTTATTGCTTCATTATAAAATACTTTAGACGCGACCGGATCTCTTCGTTTTTTCCAATAGAAGTCTCCTTTAATCAACTGACTCTGTGCTTCAACACCTAACATTTTGGCCAAGCCATCTTCACCTGCCTTAACGTTTGGATGATCCGGAAATAGAATCAAGAAATCCTCAAAGTAATTTACGGCTTCTCTGGTAGCGCCTTGATCGTATTCAGGTCCGTCAACCAATCTGGAAAATGCTGACGCTAACATTAAATAAGCGTCTCCGGCCAACATACTATCTGGGTAATTATTTATCAACCTGTCCAGGGAATCGAGAGCGTAGATGTCGTTGTTTAATTTGATATGCAATGCTGCTGCTTTCATGAGCGCCATAGGAGCATACTCACTGAATGGGGCGTTCGAAACCATGGTTTCATACATCATAATCGCGCGATCATAACCTTTGAAACCTGGAAGTAATCCCCAGAAGTATTTTGCTCGTTTCCCATCATATAAATCCGTCGCGATACTGAATTGAAGGCGGACAACGGTAGTGTATTTTTCGTAATCCGGGTACCCCAGAATGATGGTAGTCAACGAATTGAAGCTCTTGCGAAAAGAATTGCGATCATGTTGCACTAAGGCCGTTTGGTATAAGGATTCCGGCGCAAGTATAGAACCTGGATAACGGTCCCAAACACGGCGGTACATCTTAATTGCTTTTTTTCGTTTCCCACGTTCCTGGGCTTCCCGAGCAATATTCATCAAATGGCGGATCTCTTCAAATTCTTCAGGATCGCCGATGAAGACTCTGGATTGGTCACCTATCAGTTCCCATCCTGTAGCAGGGTTCCACACAAGTTCGGCCTTTAAGCTGCCTTGTAAAACAGTCAGCAAACCAACCAGATAAATCCATTTCAAATTCTGCATAATCAATGCCATTTAATAAGTGTTGAGCCCCAGGTTAATCCGGCTCCAAAAGCCACCAATAGCACATAGTCACCGGACTGAATGCAACCTTTTTGCCGAGCTTCATCTAGGGCGATGGGTACAGAAGCGGCTGAGGTATTCCCATAGGAGTCAACATTCACAAAAAACTTTTCTTTTGGGATTTTAATTGAGCGTACCAGGGCATCGATGATTCGTAAGTTGGCTTGGTGCGGGATTATCAGGCTTATGTCTTCGGGTTTCAGATTATTTCTTTCGAGCATCGTGATGGCAGATTGTTCCATCCATCGTACCGCAATTCTGAAAATTTCGCGGCCATTCATTTTAATAAAGTGCTGCTTCTGGGCCAATGATTCGGTGCTGGCTGGCATAGCGCTACCTCCGCCCGGTAAACAAAGTAATTCTGGATTCGAACCATCATTGCCGCTGTAGGAATCGATTACACCATGACTCGTATCATCCGTTTTACTCAGCACGACCGCTCCGGCACCATCGCCAAATAGGACACAGGTACCCCGATCGCTCCAATCAAGGAGCGGTGACATTTTTTCTGCGCCAATAACCAACGCATGTGCGTAAGAATCACTGCGCATCATATTTGAAACCACTTCCACTGCGTATAGAAATCCTGAGCAAGCTGCCGACAAATCAAAACTGGTTACCATCCGTAAGCCCAAGCTGTGTTGGATTAAGGATGCAGTTGAAGGGAAATTCATATCTGGGCTTAGAGTGGCTACGACGATCAGGTCGATTTGATGCGGCTCAATGTTCGCCGATTCCATAGCAGCTTGGCCTGCTTTTGCGCCCATGGTTGAGGTGACTTCGCCTTCTTGAGCAAAGCGTCTTTCTCGAATCCCGGTTCGTGAGGTGATCCACTCGTCTGAAGTATCTACACGTATAGATAACTCCTCGTTTGTGACGACTGTTGATGGTGTATAGGAACCGGTTCCTGTTATGATTACCCCCGGGGCTGTACGCGACATAAGCTGCAAACTAGATACATTCGATCATTCACTGTCTAGGTCTATTTTAGACCTCTGCAGTCTCATTTAATAGAGCGATACTTTTTGATACGTCCTCCCGAATCAGGTGGTTCATATCTTTCTGGATAAACTCCGAGGCAATTGTCAAAGCACCTTCTATGGCATAACGATTACTGGATCCATGGGCTTTCAAAACATCGCCATTTAAGCCCAATAATGGAGCTCCGCTGTAGCGTTCAGGGCTAAGTTGATGTTTCATCGCCTGATAGGCGCCTTTACTCATCAACGCTCCCATTTTACGAAGTGGATTGGCGTTGAGCTCTTGTTTGAGAAAACTGGTAATAGTTGCGAACAAACCCTCGCAGGATTTGAGTAATACATTTCCGACAAAGCCGTCGCACACGGCAACATCTACCTCATCACTAAATAACTGAAATCCTTCCACTGGCCCCTGGTAATTGATAAGTGGTCCCAGCTTCTTAAGGAGTTGATGAGTTTCGTTGATAAATTCGGTCCCTTTACTTTCTTCGGTACCTATGGAAATCAAACCTACACGCGGGTTTTCTATTCCCAATGCTACTTTGCAGTAATTTTTCCCAAGGATTGCGTTGCTTACCATGTTCTCAGGAGACGGATTGGGATTAGCGCCCGCGTCGATTAATACCCAATGTTTGGTTTGATTAGGAATGATTACACCGAGTGCTGGACGGGCAATGCCTGGAATGGTTCTCAGTTTCAGGGTTCCGCCTGCCATAAGGCTTCCTGTATTTCCGCAACTTAGGACGACTTGTGCCTCCCCTTCTTTAACCAATTCTATAGCTCGGACCATGGACGAGTCCTTTTTCGCCTTCAGTGATTTGAGCGGCTTTTCATCCATTTGGATGACCTGTGAGGCGTGAAATACCCGAATCCGGGTTTTTTTGCAGAGTCCTTGAGACTGTAGGTGTTCGTTGATTTCGGACTCATCGCCGACGAGTATAAATTGTTCGGGCAAATGCTTCAGGCTGTTAAGAGCCAGGCCAACCCCTGCAATAACCTCACCTGGACCCAAATCGGCGCCCATGACATCTACCGCTATCGATGCTTTAGGTGAACCTGTCTCTTCTGCCATAGGGGCGGTTTAGGTGGAGTGGCAGGTTCTCCTGGTTTAAACATCGATATCTAGAACTTGGCGACCACGGTACATCCCATTTGCAGGATTTACGCGGTGAGGGCGGAATAAGCTATCATCGGTGTTATCCTTTGATAATTCAGGTGCTCTAAAGCGATTGGCTCCGCGACGTAAGCGGCTGCGTTGCTTAGATTGTTTGCGTTTTGGATTGGCCATGGTGGTACGAAAATTAAAGAGTTTATTTTAGTCCCCGGATTTTGGGAAACGCATGTAAATAGGGGTCGATTTTCTGTGGGTCAAGTACGCTTTGGATAATAATAGGTTCTCCTACAGATAGAATACGACTGCCAGGACTACCGCCAGAACTATACGGTAGTAACCGAACACGGCCAATCCGTGTTTCCCAAGGTAGTTGACCATCCATTTCACAGCAAAAGCGGCCGAAACGGCGGCTATGATGCAGCCTAAAAGTGGCATCCACCATCCGAACGCGTTTGTAAGCGGTAAGCCCACCTTGAACCCGGTATAGATGCAAGCGGCTAAAAGGGTGACCAATCCAAGTAAAAAGCTGAATTCGGCGGCTTTTGTTGGGGACAATCGTACCAGATACCCACCGATAATGGTCATCATTGACCGGCTGGTGCCTGGCCACAACGCAACGCATTGCAAAGCTCCAATAAACGCACACTGGCGCAGAGTAAGCTCGTGAAGGTCCGGTCCGGAGTCGTCTTTGACTTTTCTGCGATGCCAGCGATCCACCAATAAAATGGCCACACCTCCTATGAACAGAGCCAATATCACTGGTAGATTTCCAAATAGGTACTTATCTATGAGATCTTTAAATAACAATGCGAGTACCGCAATGGGTATGAATGCCACCATCAGGTTTCGTAAAAGAAGAACCCCGTTTCGGTTTTTGCCCAGAACACCAAAGAGAATAGTAAGTAGACGCTCCCAATAAAGGATTACTACCGCAACGATTGCACCGAATTGAATGATGATGAGGTACGCGTTTTTCCCCGTTTCTAGCGTTAAGGGAACTCCAGCGGGATTTTCAGCCGAAGGCATTTCTACGAAAACTACGTTTCCGGATTTATCTTTAAGGACCGTATCGCCAGACAATTCAAGAAAGTGGGCGGTTAAAATGAGGTGTCCGGTTGAAGAGATAGGCAAATATTCGGTAATTCCTTCTACGACTCCAAGGACGCTCGCTTCAAACAAGCCCAATTCTGCAGGTTCGACCATTTCATTGCTCGAATTATCCTGAGCGAATGCATGTGAGCTAATAAGAATAAGAACAGCAAGTTGTCGAAGTGGGAAATTCCAGGATAGTGTATTTTTCAAAGCGGGACTTGAGTTCAGAGATTCTGTTCGGCAGCTTGAAACTCCCATGATTGAACCCGCAAGGGTAAATTTCCTATCTTTTAGAATATTATGAGTGTCTTAGTGAATTCTTTGCCGGAACTCAAAGCGGGTAAGCCTCTTGAGTTCATTCAAGCCGAAGCTGCCGCCAATGAGCTGGCTTCTGGTGAAATTCCAGCCCAGGTCAAAAAGGCTTTTTTAATTGCTCTCAATGTAAAGGGCGAAACGCCGGCTGAGGTGGCTGGATTTTCCGCAGCGTTTAGGCGATTGGCGATTAAACCGCGTCTCGAAGACTTTGCTGATGAAGCCATCGATGTTTGCGGAACAGGTGGCGACAATTCTCACAGCTTTAATATTTCTACCGCAGTTACTTTAATTCTAGCCGCATCGGGAGTAAAAGTTTTTAAACACGGAAACCGATCGATCACCTCAAAATGTGGATCGGCCGAATTACTTCAGGCGCTTGGAGTTGAGTTTATTACGGATCCCAAAGTACTCCGAAAGGCGATGGAGGCATTGAACTTTGTATTCTTTTTCGCTCCTGCATTTCATCCGGCATTTAAAGAGATAATGCCGGTGCGGCAGGAATTGGCGCAGGAAGGTCGCCGCACGATTTTTAATATACTAGGACCTATGATAAATCCTGGTTCACCTGCGCACCAACTTACTGGAGTATTTTCCGGTGCATGGGTTGATCCACTTGCGGAAGCTTTTCATACACTGGGACTCAAGAATGGAATGCTGGTTCATACTGTGCTCGATGATACTCGGGGTATGGACGAGCTCGCCTGCTGCGGTACTCCCAAATCTGCTGGTTTCGGTAGTTCTTGGAATTCGACTGTAGACTGGAATTGGAAGGCGCTAGGGCTAGAGCCTTGTGTGGAGGAGAGCCTCAAAGGCGGGGACTTGGATTTTAATGTTCAATTGTTGAACGACTTACTCGACGGCAAAGCACCTAAAGGACTTGAAGATACGGTGGCTCTCAATGCCGGAGTTGCGTTTTCAATCGTCGGGAAGGTTGATTCTATTAAATCGGGGATTGAGCTGGCGAAGGAACAGATGCTCGGTGGTGCGGTAACTAGCCACCTGACAGCTATCCGCGAATTCTACTCTTCATGAAACGAAAGTACTTTGGTACGGACGGAGTAAGGGGCGAGTACGGAGTTTCCCTGCTTGCAGACGCATTTGCTTATCGATTAGGCAAGGCAGTTGGTCGTTGGATACTGAATACGGTGGATGTCCCAACCATTGTCATCGGGCGAGACACTCGCGAATCGGGACCGGCATTGCGCGATGCACTCGCAGCCGGTTTTCTGGATGCTTGTAAATGCAGAGTAGTGGACCTGGGAGTTATTCCAACTCCCGCAGTAGCAGTTTATGTGCGAAATTCTCAAGCGAGTCTAGGAGTTGTTATTACCGCATCCCATAATCCTGCTAAAGATAACGGAATTAAGTTTTTCAATTCTGCGGGATTAAAATTATCCGACAACCAAGAGTTGGAAATCGAAGCCCACATCGATGAAATCCAAGAACCGGATACGATAAGATCTTCTGTTATTGAAACAGCAGTTAGTAGTTCATCGGGCTATTTGGATTTACTTCAACCCGTCCTACCGTCCGCTTCATTAAACGGCCTCAAGATCGTGGTAGATACTGCCAACGGAGCAGCTTGTGAAACTACTCCGACTCTCCTTGGAAAATTAGGCGCTGAACTCATTGTTCTGGCAAATGAACCGGATGGGATGAACATCAATCGAAGTGTAGGCAGTCAGTATCCAGAGAATTTAGCCAAACAGGTTTTGGAGCATCAAGCAGATCTGGGAATTGCTCATGATGGAGATGCGGATCGAATATTGGTATGCGATGAAAATGGAGAAGTGCTGGATGGGGATACACTTCTTTGTATCCTCGCACTCCAAGAAATGAAACAGGGACGGCTTAACGACAATACACTAGTTGCAACCCAGCAAAGCAACTTGGGTTTGGAACGTTCCATGAAGCAAGCTGGTGGACAACTGGTTAAGACAGATATTGGTGATCGTTACGTTTTGGAAGAGATGCTCAAATCAGGTTACAATCTCGGTGGGGAAAATTCGGGACACATTATTTTTTCTGATATCAATCCTGCTGGAGATGGACTACTTTCAGCTGTCAAATTACTTTCCGTCATGGTTGAGGAAAAAAAGCCATTGTCTGAATTGCGATCTTGCATGGAATTATTCCCCCAGAAAACAGGAGCAATTTTGGTGAAAGAAAAGCCAGACTTGGAGGATATTCCTGAGATCCAAGATACGCTCCAATCTCTCAGGGGTGAGATGGGAGAGTCGGGAAGAGTCTTATTGCGTTATTCTGGGACAGAACCCAAAATTCGACTCTTAATTGAGGGTGAAAGTGCAGCTCAAGTAAACCATTGGTATCAGGTGCTTGAAACTCAAATACGGCAAAAGTTAACTTAAGGGATGAAAGAATTGGTGATACACGAACTGGACGAACGCTTACAAAAGCAAGTTCAGCAAGCACGGGACGCTCTGACAAAGGGTGGCGTGGAGTACGTATTGCAGGTATGCTTCGAATTACTTAACAAACATCCGTCGGCCTATGAAGTCCGTGAATTATTGTGGGAAGCACTCCGATCGACTCTTCCTGAAAGTTCCACGCTAGCTGGTCGTTTACGCAATAAATCAGATGGCTTCCAGTTTAGGTTTTCCACTCGTTCATTGCTAAAAAAAGACCCGTTAGAATTGATTTACCGCTGTGATGAAATGCTGCTCCGGAAACAGCTATTCCCCGATTTGTTCCTGGCTCTTGAAAAAGCTGGAAGCGCTCTGGGTTGGGTAGAAAACCAGGCTCTTGCTTGCCGTGTTCTTATCGAATTGGAGCCGGAACAGTGTACCCACCGACTTTCATTGGCGAAGATTTTACTGGATGCTAAACGACCACTTGAGGCAATTGAGCATCTTGAGTGGACACTTGCTAAGGAACCTACAAACGGGGAGGCTCAAACACTTTTAAAGAATGCCTCCGTTGCGGAGACCCTTCAGCGGGGCAATTGGGAGGACACCACAACCAATTTTCATTCGAAAACCAAGGACGTCTAGGACGCCGTCATTATTAATGAAAGAGGGTACTCCGCAAATACGATTTTTTAATCGATTATCCGAAACCATTGAGGATGAGAAGATCTATGGTGAAGCTGCGCTGCGTTGGGCCTATTTCAATCCGATTGGAAAGATAATCACTCGTCTCATTGTTAAGAATCCCTTGGTCTCTCGTCTCTACGGTTGGCTAATGGATCGACCACGAAGTCGAAATAAAATTCAGCCGTTTATCGAACAGTATAAAGTGGATACCGGCGAATTTCTTAAAGCGGTGGACTCTTTCCCTCATTTCAATGCTTTCTTTTACCGCAAGCTAAAACCTGAGAGTCGACCGATCGATAACCATGGAGTTAGTGTCATCTTTCCTGCGGATGGACGGCACTTAGCGGTCGAGAATATTCAGACTGCTGATACCTTTTACGCAAAAGGGCAGCAATTTTATATCGAGCTTCTGATGGTAGGAACTCCGTACGGCCATTCCTTTGAAGGCGGAAGTCTTTTGATATCCAGATTATGCCCAGTCGACTACCATCGTTTTCATGCACCCTTTTCCGGTGAGGCAATGAAACCTATTATGGTTGGAGAATCCTTGTATTCAGTCAGTCCTTTAGCTCTTTCTCAGAAACTGGATTATCTGATAAACAACCGTCGTTGGATTATTCCCTTCAAATTGGAATCTGGCGTAATTGTAGCGGTGGTCGTTATAGGAGCGACTTTCGTTGGTAGCGCCGAATTCACATACAAACCAGGATTCGTGAAAAAGGGCGAGGAGCTTGGTTATTTCAGGTTTGGCGGATCCTGTGTGGTCACGGTTTTTCCTCATGGATCCGTTATCTTAGACCCCGGGTTAGTCGACCACTCACATCAAGGGATTGAATCCTATGATAAAATGGGTCGCCCCTTTGGGGTGCTTTGTTAGCAGCCAATTAAGATCAAGATTGAATGGTACCTGGGAGGGGGGTCGAACCCCTACGCCTCGCGGCACTGGATCCTAAATCCAGCGTGTCTACCAATTCCACCACCCAGGCATAGGTCCTAACGGTGAACCCGGTGTTCTGGGTCATTGGAAAGGTAGGTTTGAAGAATTCGAATGCAAGCTATTTTCTGCTAGCTTTTCTCTCCCAGCTAAAGATGAATTGTTGCGCCAGTCCTGCGTAGCTTCCGAAGTGTCTTCTACCGAAGTGCGATACCTGTTTTGAGTTCCAATCGTCGAGTTGATACCGGCGCTGCATAGCCTTTAAAATCCAGGTATCAACCGGAAATGCTTCGAGTTTTTGGTAACCCAAAAGCAGTACACAATCGGCAATTTTTTCTCCTACACCGGGCAGAGTGCTGAGTGTGGTTTTGGCAATTTCGTAGTCTTGAGACTCTAAGTTTTCCAAGATCTCCGGAGTGGCATGCAATAGGTCTGCGGTCTTTTTTATGTTCTTTGCGCGAAATCCAAATTTACACTCTCTTAGGGCTGTTTCATCGATCGCGTACAATTGATCCCAGCTTGGTAAGGTTTTCTGATTTCCAACAATCTCTGATCCAAAACGTTCGCGAATAAGGCTAAGCATTTCTTTGATTTGAACGATTTGTTTGGCGGCACTGCAGAGAAATCCTAAGAGGGTTTCACCGCTTGGTTGGTTCAATATTCGCAGCGTAGGAAAACGAGCCATGCACTTCTCAAGATGCGGATCGCTACGCCAAGGTAATACGTTATAATATCGTTGATACGTATTTTCTGTTCCAATGTATTTGCCGAATAATGCATCGGCTTCGTCAAAAAGGCTGGAATGTGTTGCCCACGAGATCTTGTTGGGCTTTTCCCAACGGACACAATAGGGGATATTCGCAACAATACCTTGGTAGGTGTTTTCATCGGTAGCTTCCCAACAAAAAGCTTGTCCACCGTCTAGGGTCTCTTTGAAAGAATCCAGGTCAGGGTGCCAGTCGTTGTATTGCTGCCAGTCCGACCAGTTGTTAGTCATCTCCCCAAAGGAAACTGGTAGCTGATTCGATGGTATTTCCGGCTGTTCCGATAATCGATAGCTTGTAGGCCACAGGCGGTTTTAGTTTTTCACCCCAGATTCCACCGGTCAGTCCGAGAAAAATGGGTTGATTGGCCGTAACGGGGGTATCAGAATTAAAGAGGTAGTCTTTGGGTTCCTTCTCTCCAAATTCATAGACTTCAAGTTTGAAATGGTCGATGGAGTGATTTCCTGAAAGTTGGAAGGTAATGTAATGGCCAGTTCGGTGTTCTGGATCGGAGCGGATAATGATCCGGTTTCCAGAAACTTCCACGCCAGTAAAATACTCGGAAATACGGGTAAATGATTCTTCTTCGTAAAAACGCTGCTCAAGAAAATCGATGGAGCCAAACCCGAGTGTTGCCGAGGCAAGTAATACGGATAATGTTGTGCGCATTAAATTCATAGAGCTAGAGAGTAAGATATCTTAGGACGAGTCAATATTCCCTGCAATGGGTCCTCTGTCTTACCACGAGCTATATCTCTTGAGTCGAACGACTTCGTAGAGATCCGGATTCACGCGTTGAATGAAACGACTTGGGTTCATGAAATTGGTGTTTCCACCAAACTGGGTCATACGGGGGGAAGTCATGTAGAGCTCGTCCATGGCGCGAGTGACGGCTACGTAGAAAAGTCGTCTTTCTTCGTCGAGATCTCCACGATCGATAGCTCGCTTAATTGGGAAAAATCCGTCGGAACAGCCCAAAATAAATACGACCGGAAATTCCAAGCCTTTGGCCTGGTGAACGGTGGTAAGTCGTAATTGATCCGCATCAGGGTCGATGGATTTCTGGGATGTTTCCGAATTCATAAGAATCAACTGGGAAAGAAGCTCCTGTAGGTCGGTGAATCGTTGCGCGAAGCCGATCAAGCTTTGCAGATCATCCATTCTTTGAAGGTAGTTTGGATACAAGGTTTTAATGTAATCCGAATACCAACCTTCTACCGCGAGGGATACTACCTCCGCTGGTGTATCCTTAGCTGCTGATTTTGATACTCCCTGGATAGTGGCCGCCAGGGATTCCCAAAGATCGCGGGCGCCTTTGGGAACTTTTGCGACAACCGCTTTGTTAAGCAACATATCTGCTATGTGCTCTCCGGTTGTTTGGGCTTCCATGGAGGCCGCTGCGAAAAGTTTATCAGCCGTTATATCTCCTACCTTGGGGAGCAGGCCAACAAACCGCTTAAAGGCCTGCGAATCGTTGGGATTGTAGGCGAACTTTATTTGGGAAACCAAGTCCTTGATGTGGGCTTGTTCGAAAAATTGAACTCCGCTGGTGATCTGAAATGGAAGGTGTTGCCTGGTCAGCTCCATTTGTAAATCCACCGCTTGATAATGAGCCCTGTACAGCACAGTGATGTCGCTCAATGATCGCCCTTCCTCCAAGAGTGCTTGTATACGTCGAATTACAATAGAGGCTTCTTCTCGACCATCCATTGTTTGTATCATCATGGGCATGATGTTTGGTTCACGGACTGGTTTTAACACTTTGTAGAACCCGTGACCGGCATCGAATTGGTTGATAATGTCGTTTGCAAAACTGAGAATCTCCGGCGTGCTTCGGTAGTTCGTTTCGATACGATACATGGAAGTTTCGTCGTGCGTGTCCGGGAAATGAAGGATGTTTTCGTAGTTCGCGCCGCGCCAGGAATAGATGCTTTGAGCATCGTCACCGACAGCCATGATCTGGTTCCGATTACCTATGAGGTCGATGATTAGAGCCTGGATCTTATTCGTGTCCTGATACTCGTCGACTAGGATGTACTGAAACCGATTTTGGTAGTAGTGGGCAATTTGCTCCTGGGTTTTCAAGATTTCCAACCAATAAACGAGAAGGTCATCGTAGTCGGCTACTTGCTGCTGTTTTTTCTTCGTTTGATACGCTTGATAGAATTTTTCAAAGTCAGGAATGAATTCCTCGAAATAGGGTGTGAATTGGTGGATCGAGTCTTCTACGGATTGACACGTGTTGCGTGATAAGCTGATGGCATTTGCGATGACTTTTGCTTTCGGGTTGTTTTTGTCCTTTAGAAAGAATGCGTCGACTCCGCGGATTACAGAGGTCATCAAAGACTCGGCATCTGACTGATCAAGTATCGTGTAATTGGATTTCATTCCTATCGGTTCGCCATGCATGCGTAGCATCCGCTGTCCGATTGAATGAAAGGTTCCTCCCCAAAATGCCCGGCGAGGAACACCGGTAAGGTCTTCTACACGGGAGAGCATTTCACGGGCCGCCTTGTTGGTAAAGGTGAGCAGCAGAATGTTGCCAGGATGCACTCCCTTCTCAAGTAAGTAAGCCACGCGGTAGATCAGCGTTCGAGTTTTTCCGGATCCTGCACCAGCGAGAACTAGGGCAGGGCCATCGGGTGCCGTTACGGCAGCGTATTGTTCGTCGTTTAAATCGGCACGAAAATCAATAGGAGGATACCCCATTTGTTGAGGGGTGGAAGACCAGCTATCAGAATCCATAAAGAGCTGACGTTACGCATCGTGCCACTGGAGGGAAACAAAATTTCAAGATTCTGTATAAATCTCACAATTGACTAATGAGTTTCCTGGAAACGTCTCATAGAACTACTTAAAGAATGCTCCCTGTTTCCAGGTTTAGGAAATAATCAAATTAGCACCAGATCGTCCCGATGGATGACATCGAGTTTTTTCTTCCCTGGGAATGCTAGGGCAATTTCTTCAGATGACTGCCCACTGATGGCATTAATTTGATCACTGGAAAATTGAGTGATTCCTCGGGCGAAGACCTTTCCTGATTCGTCTGCTATTTCGATCAAAGTATCTGCCAAGAACTCGGATTCGCATAACTTAATCCCTTTGGCCAGAAGACTGCTTCCTTGCTTTAGGAGTGCGTTGGCTGCTCCGTCGTCTACTATAATTCTTCCATCTGTTTTTGCGAAGTAGGCCAACCAGCGTTTCTTACTTTCGAGCGGGATATCCGAGGGTAAAAAGAAAGTACCTTTCGCTTCTCCGTTTAGAAGATCGATAAGAATATTTTCAGATCTACCCGCCCCAATAAAGACTCCACATCCCGAGTGAGTTGCCACCTTGGCGGCTTCGATCTTCGAGGTCATACCGCCAGTGGAAGTTTCACTTGAAGTTCCCTTTGCAAGCGCTTCGATTTCAGGAGAAATGGTCTCTACGATCGGAATCAAATGATCATCATTCTCGAGATCCAGTAGGCCAGGAACAGTGGTGAGGATCGCAAGCACCTCAGATTTGGTAATACTGGCCACGAGTGCGGAGAGGATGTCGTTCTCGCCAAACTTCATTTCCAGCTCCTCGGCGCTTACTGAATCGTTCTCATTAATAATAGGAACGACTCCTTCACCCAAAAGTGTCTCCATCGTATGCATGATCGCGAGGTGGCGTTTGCGGCCTCGTACATCATCCCGGATGAGAAGGATTTGTCCGACAACAATACCAAAGGGATCGAAATGCTTTTGCCATGTCTGGGTCAGAATACTTTGACCGACAGCGGCACAGGCTTGGAGTCTTTCAATTGTTTTGGGCCGTTTCTTCATGCCCAACTTTCCCATGCCCAAACCAACCGCTCCGGAGCTTACAAGAATGACCTGAATCTCTTGTTTGCGGAGCTCAGCCACTTGATGACAAAAAGACCGGACGCGGACCTCGTCCATCTCCCCGTCTCCAGAAGTCAGGAGATTGGTTCCCACTTTAACGACGATTCGCCGCGCGTTGGAGAAATGTTGAAGCATGGTCGTTGTGATATTAGATGCGCCGGATGGGAATCGATTTATTGAGAAACGCCAATAAAAAAGCGACGCTGACGCGACGCTTTGTAAATATTTTGACTGTACCTGGCGAAGATTGAGGAACTAGTCCCAGCCAGCAAACTGCCTTGGCTATAGCGGAGACTTAGATCTGTTGAAGCTCCTGTTCCTTGCCCTTCATGTGATTGTCGATGTCAGAAACATGATTATCGGTGTTCTTTTGCACTTCCTTTTCTGCCAGCTTAAAATCGTCCTCAGAAAGATCGCCGTCTTTTTTCGCTTCTTTTAGCAGGTCGAGCGCATCTTTGCGTGCGTGACGCACACTGATCCGCCCATCTTCGGCCATGCGATGGGCCACCTTGACCAGTTCGTTTCGTCGGTCACCACTGAGTTCCGGAATGGGTAGCCGGATAATGTCACCGTTGGTCGCCGGATTAAGGCCGAGGTTTGAGGTTTGAATGGCCTTTTCAATTGGCTGAATAACTGAACGGTCCCAAGGTTGAATTTGGATGGTTCTCGAATCAGGTGTAGTGATCGCCGCCATATCGCGCAGGTGCATGCTGCTGTCATAGGCTTCTACCATGATGTTTTCAACCATGGAAGGAGATGCTTTTCCTGTATGCAGCGTTGAGAACTCGTGAACAGCATGATCAACCGCTTTGGCCATGCTTTGTGCCATGTCATCTATTATTTCTTTGCTCATTTATTTAGGTCTTGAAGGTTGAGGTTCTAGTGTACCAGTGTTCCAATTTTATCACCTGATACAGCTTTTTTTATAGCACTGGGATCATTCAAGTCGATTACCATGATCGGAACTTTATTATCCATACAAAGTGAGAAGGCGGTTGAGTCCATAACGCGTAGCCTTTGAGCCAGACAGTCCATGTAACTCAACTCATCATATTTGATAGCGTCATCGAACTTCATGGGATCCTTGTCGTAAATGCCGTCCACCTTGGTTGCTTTTAAAATAATCTCTGCCTGAACTTCATTAGCTCTTAATGCGGCGGTTGTGTCGGTAGAAAAGTAGGGGTTCCCGGTTCCGGCACCAAAGATGACCAGACGTCCTCGCTCCAGGTGGCGCGTAGCTCGACGTAAGATATAGGGTTCCGCGACAGCATCCATTTGGATGGCGGAGAGCACACGAGTCACCACTCCAAGTTTTTCGAGGCAATCCATTAAGGCCATCGAATTAATGACGGTGGCCAGCATTCCCATATAATCCCCAGTGGTCCGTGCGACGCCCTTACCTTCTCCTTGAAGGCCGCGAAAGATGTTTCCTCCTCCGACAACGACACCGATTTCAATCCCCATATCCCAAATCTCTTTGAGCTGTTTACAGATCCGCAATAGGATCTCCGGATCGATAGGATCCCCTGATTCAGGGTTTTTTAATACTTCACCACTCACCTTCAGAATGATGCGTTTATACTTCAATTCGCGTTTCGCGGGAGAGTCAGCTTGCATTAAAGCCTTGTTGTAGGTGAATCCTGTTTAGGTCGTCAATCGTGGAAAATAGAAGATTCCCTAATTTTGATGAAAATGGCCCAGATTTTAGGATAATCATATCCTTTTTGTGGACCTGTTTTCAGTACTTGACCTCCCAAAAAATTATTCCCACCTTACCTGCTTTTATTGTAGCCCGATGGTGTAATTGGTAACACACCTGGTTTTGGTCCAGGCATTCTAGGTTCAAGTCCTAGTCGGGCTGCCATTAAAAAAGACTTAGTCTCCACTGAATAGTGGGGTCTTTTTTGTGTACTGCGTTTTCCGATTTTAACGGCGGTCGCTCAAATTGATTATAGATACAGATTCTCGGAGATTTTAGCCTCTTCAATATGGCCAACGCTAAAACTGACAGGGATTAGGTTTTTGAAACCAAATTCAATTTGAACGATTGGGTGGATGTAGATGTGACAGAGCAAAGCTGCTTTCAAGCGCTTTGATCTCTGACTTTATCTGAGCATTTACTGTACGATGCATTTTCAAATACCGTACACTTACGACTGGTTCGATTCCGCAAAATTGGTTATGCTCCCTCAAAGCAATCAATACATACGGTTGAGTTCAATCTAACTCAAAGTTTATAAATCAATCTAACCAATACAAGTTGGGAGTATTCTTCACCTCCCTCATTGCAGCCTTAATTTTTATTGGCTGTTCAAAATCCGAATCGGGGCTCGAAGGCCTTTACGGAGGTTATAAAAGAACTATCTCCACGAATTCAGGGGACGGTCAGACTTTGTTCAATCAAGGAATTTAACTCATGTATGGTTTCAACCACGATGAGGCTATTCGTTCTTTTCACCTCGCGGCTGAAGGCGATCCAAATGCAGCCATGCCCTGGTGGGGAATCGCCTATTCCCATGGCATCAACATCAATGATCCTGAAATGAGTGAAGAACGTTCTCGTTTGGCTCGAGAGGCTGCTGACAAAGCACTGTCCCTAATCGGAAATGCCAGCCCGGTAGAAGCTGCTCTAGTTAACGCGGTGTCAGCCCGTTATGAATTTCCAGCCCCTGGGGATCGTTCTGGATTAGACCAGGCGTTTGCCGATGCTATGGAATCGGCCTATGAGACATTTTCTGAAGATCCTGAAGTCGGTACGATTTTCGCCGACTCCTTGATGAATCTTCAACCTTGGGATTATTGGAAAAATGATGGTGCTCCGAAAGGTCGAGTTGAAGACATTGTGAAGGTTCTGGAGAAAACAATGAAGCTTCATCCCAATCATCCTGGTGCGAATCATTTCTATATCCACACTGTGGAAGCCTCCAAAGATCCCGACCGTGCTGAGGCGGTAGAAGCAGATAGGGTCTATTTCGAAAATGCACCTGAGCCAGCGATATAGGCGATTTATTATGTGCATAATCTACATTTTCTTTCATACGCGGCTATGATGTCTGGGCGCTTTGAGGATGCGATGCGTGCGGCGCGTGATTTGGAAAATGACGTACCCGAAGAACCGCTCAAAGCATTCGCTGGTCTGATTGATGGTATCATGCCCTCCAACTTTCACACCCTGGTTCGGTTTGGAAAGTGGGATGAGGTACTGAAGGAGCCTGCTTACAAAGATTACCGTTTAGTGAGTAATGCGGTTCGGTTCTATGCCCGATCTATAGCATACTCGGCAAAAGGTAACACCGAAGCTGCAAGGAATGAGATGGCGGCTTTCAACGAAGCGATGAAGGCAGTTCCTGAAGACTGGTACATTTTCAATAATCCCGTGAACAAAGTTCTGCCGATTGCCCAAGCAATGATCGAAGGCGAATTACTATGGCGCGAAGAAAAAAAAGAAGAAGCATTTTCTCGACTCCGTTTTGGTATTCAAGAAGAGGATTCGTTAATCTACGATGAGCCGCCCGGATGGATGCTACCGGTGCGTCATGCACTTGGTGCTTTACTCATGGCTGACGGCCGTGCCGAGGAAACGGAAATCGTTTACCGTGAAGATTTGGAGCGAAACCGAAATAACGGCTGGAGACTCATTGGTTTGCAGAAAGCCTTGCGTGCTCAAAGTAAAAACGCCGAGGCAAATTCGCTCGATGCAAAAATAAAATCAGCCTGGTCACGGGCCGATACCATTCCTACTTCTTCTTGTTACTGCGAACCAGGAATTGCACTCCAATAAGTGTCGGATAATTGTGATCGATCCGGTTTAGATGATCTTTGGATTCCTGAAATTCATATCCGGATGGGCACAATTTCATCCTGTAAAACTATTGAGCAATTCCTTCCATAGAGCGATTGATCTAGCACTCAGGTCTGTAACAATGATTTGAAGACCTCCACTCAGTCCTGATTCCATAAAGTAAGGTACAGTGAGAACCGGTAGCCCTGCTAGACTCGCTGGTGCTGTGAGTGATAGGTGAGCTTCTCGTAGAGCGGTTCCGTCCCCAAGCAGCGGAGCCGGTACTGGGGAAGCGGGTAGGACGATGTAATTATACTCCTGGAACCATTCATCAAACCATTTACTCACGCGATTTTTGACCGCAAAAGCTTCGTTTAAATCATTGATCGACCATTGTTTGCCTTTGGCGATCCGTTCCCAGGTTTGGGGATCGTATTGGTCTTTCCGGTTATCGTGCCATCCCTTATGAACTTCCATGGCCTCACTGCTAGATATTACGAGGTAGGGATTAATCAAATCGGGTAGTGTAGTGAATGCTTTAGTAGCCTCGGCATTGGTTAGTGGCTGAACGGCGTCAATAGTTTGCCGATGGGGTGCTGATAATCCTTCGTCGATAAATTCATAATTGGGTAACAGATCCAAGCCTTTGAAATGAGTCTGCTCAATTGAGTCAGGTGAAAAAAGTGCTTCGATCGTGAGTGCCATGTCAGCTGCTGTCCGGGTAAACCAGCCAGCGGTATCGAAACTCGGGCTTAGAGGAAAACAGCCGTCTTTAGACCACCGGTGTTTCGGTGTAACGCGGAGCCCAAAGAGGCCATTGTAGGCTGCAGGCACGCGCACTGAACCTCCCGTGTCTGAACCAGATGCAATGGGTACTAATCCACCCGCTACTGCCCAAACCGAACCACTGCTGGATCCTCCGGAAATACGATTTGGGAATTGCGGATGAACGCCGTCACCAAAGTGGCTGTTACTTCCTTCCATCCCGTAGGCGAATTCTACCAGGTGAGTTTTACCGGCAAATACACCTCCCGCAGAGTCCAATGCCCGGGCCAATGCGCTCGATGTTTTGGGGATAGGGCGCACTTCACTCAAAAAATGAGAGGACGCGTTGGTTTCCCAACCAGCTACATCATAGAGATCTTTTAACAGGTAAGGAACACCCGCCAACGGTTGACTTGGATTTGCAATCGAATTCTCGAACGCTTGAACCAATTGCTCTTTAGATGGAATCCGAGCGATGGCTGCTCGCACCTGATTTTCTGGAAACTGGCTCAGATGATTAAAGAAATGGTCGGCACAAGATTGAGGGTCATCTTTAGCATGTTGAGACCAATCGGAAATAGACCAGTAATTTTCGGAACTCATTAGGATATTTATAGCCAATCATAGATTCCGTTGTCTTACTACCGAACGATGAATGAATTTGAAAATAAAATAAAGGTTCTCGGTTTGGAATTACCAAGCGCTCCAAGCGCTGCGGGAAATTATCTGCCGTATCGGATGAATGGAAACACGCTCTACCTGGCCGGGGCGATCACCATGGTAAACGGAGAACTTACCCACACCGGGAAGGTTGGGGAGGAGCAAACTGTAGAAACTGGTTATGAAGCGGCGAGAGTGTGTGCGCTGAATGCGATCGCTAGTATGAAAGCTGCATTGGGAGATCTTGACCGTGTTGATAAAATCCTGCTCATCTCAGGATTCGTGAACGCAGTGGATGGATTCACCCAAACTCCTGCCATCATCAATGGTGCGAGCGATCTATTGGTGGAAATCTTTGGGGAGGCCGGAAAGCATGCACGTGTCGCGGTTTCGACTTCAGGCCTACCGCTTGGGTCAACCGTAGAAATCCAAATTACTTTGGCGGTAAAGGACTGACGATCGGGTTATTGTAAGGGGTATTACATCCCGGTTGATCTGGGCTAGTCCACCGACGGCACTTTGTCTTTGTACTGGTCCCAGTTTTCCAAAATAGCTTCTACAACCGGACTACCGGTGCGATATACATTTTCAACCGTTGGCATGTAAGCCGAGTAGTGCCCAACGGTTTCGCCTTCGAGGCTTTGGGCCGCCGTTACGGAATCGATGGGGCGGGTGTAATTTGTTACACCTCTCAAAACCATGGCTCGATCGATGTCTGCCTTTCCGGCATTGTCCAGGCGTGTGAGTGCCTGCATCGTTCCTGTGTCCTCCATGGCGGCGGTGAAGAAATCGCCGTCGCCTTCGGTCCAATAATTAACCCAGCCATTGGCCCAATCGTTCATCAGAGCACCGTGCCAATAGGTCGCTGCAGCTAAGTGAGAGCCCTGTTGAACGCGAGGAGGATGCTGCGCTCCGTCAAAGTTTTCAAATTTTAGTCTTAGATTTTCAGCACCTTCACTGCTTATGAGCTCGGTATTCTTTGTCAGTTGATAGGCCCAGTTGAGAAGCTCCGGATTTAGTTTATAACGGACGCCCCAATGCTGATCACTTGCAGGCATCGGCATCTGGTAAGGCGCTTTATTTCGAAACGGTATGTAGCCAGTTGTCCAGTCTTCGGGTGCCTCTCGTGGATCAATTTCATGTCCGATGTCGCCATCGATTGCCCAATCCGTCCAGACCGCATCGGCCGGCGAAGTGTCCTCGGGATCCCCACCCGCGATTCCGGCTACCAGCCAATAGGCTTTTGACAGATCGAAGCGCGGATCCATTCCGAGGCCCATGATAGTCGCGGTAGAAAACTGTGTTCCGATACCGGTGGTGACTCCGAGTATCCCTTTTTCTGCATTGTAACGAAGTGGCGAATGTCCCTGAGGGAAGTTTAATGTTTCGTTTAGTGGAAGTCGTTCAACCCAATACTGGAACTCTCCGGGTCGATCACCTTCTACATCTCCTATTTCGAACATCGCCACCACTACTACCTTTATGGGGATGGGAGTTTTCGACTCTGGCGCTTTTGAGCAGCCTGCAAATGCAACCATTAGCGAAAGAATTATCGAAAGTCTTAAATAAACCATAACCAAGAACCTAAGATAGGATGCTACTCTTGCAACCCTGTCATTTTGTTTACTTAACTCTATTTGTGAAATGGATCGATCAACTCTTTAACATCAGTCCTCAAGGCAGTACCATTCGTACAGAGATACTCGCAGGAATCACCACCTTCGCCGCAATGGCTTACATTTTGGTGGTTAATCCTTCGGTTCTTTCTGAAGCGGGGATGCCTAGAGAGGCTGTAATCACTGTAACTGCAATCGCCGCAGCATTGGGGTGTTTCCTTATGGCGTGGATGACAAATTATCCTATCGCATTAGCGCCAGGAATGGGGACGAACAGTTATTTCGCTTACGTGATTTGCCTGGGAATGGGTGTAAAATGGGAAGCTGCATTGGCCATGGTCTTTTGGAATGGTTTGGTTTTTCTCATTCTTTCAATCACTGGGTTGAGAAAAAAGATCGCAGAATCGCTGCCAAACGGCTTAAAAGTTGGCATTCAAGTCGGCATCGGTTTTTTCATCGCCTTTATTGGACTGAAGAATGTGGGAATCGTTGTTAATCACGATGCCACCTTGGTAACTGTTGGTAGCTTGAAGTCTCCATCTTCAATATTGGTGATAGTGGGAATCATTTTAATGACAGTGCTATCGATTAAAAAAATTCCTGGCGCGATTCTTCTATCGATTCTTGGCATAACGGCACTTGGCTTTTTTATAACCAGCGGCGGATCGGCCATAACCTCGCCTCCAGCGGGTATTATTTCACTTCCAGCCGGGATTGGTGAAACCTTCATGAAATTGGATATTTGGTATCCATTTATATACTGGAAGGCGGCTTTACCGGTTGTTCTTACGCTGCTGATTCTCGATCTCTTTGATAGTATTGGCACCCTTGTAGGACTCTCTCGCCGTGCCAAGTTGGTCGACGAAAACGGCAATATGCCCAACATGGGTAATGCACTTACCGCTGACTCCATCGCCACAATGGGAGGAGCACTTTTAGGGACTTCAACCACAACTTCCTACATCGAATCGGCTGTCGGAATCGAGTCAGGTGGAAAAACAGGACTAACTGCTGTGGTATGTGGCATCTGCTTTTTGTTAGCGCTCATCTTTACACCCATTTTGACAATCGTTCCAGCCGTTGCTACTGCTCCAGCCCTTGTGATGGTGGGAGTGTTTATGGCTCAAGGAATGAAAGAGCTCAACTTCGATGACTTGGTTGAGGTTGCGCCTGCGTTCCTGACGATGCTACTTATTCCTCTGACTTTCAGCATCACGGAAGGAATCGGAATTGGGTTGGTGGTTTTTGTGGCTGTTATGATTCTTTTAAATCGCATGAAAGAAGTCCCCGTCTTCAGCTATATGGTAGCAGCCTTATTCCTGGTATACTATGGACTCAAGTAAGCGAAATTTTGATACGATTTAAATAACGATGAAACTTTTTTCTATTAAACAATGGGTCTCTCGACTTCGTGAGCAGTCAGCCCAAAAACGAAACAGTCGTTCTGCTGGGCGACGCAATTTTTTGGGCAAAGGATTTTTGGCCGCCCTTGGTTCTGGCTTGCTAGTCGGCTCGCGGAATGGGTCAGCGCAAGACTCCAGGACAACTTCGTCGTCCAGGTCCACCTCCAAGGTTTCTCCCGATCGCTCGGATTCCGAGCTCAGTTTCCCTCAAAGCACCGAACAGGCCTGGCGGAATCTGATAAAGGAAGCGTCACCGGAGGATCTCTACCGAGTTCTCTATGCCTTACCGAAAGGAGGAGATATTCATCACCATTTGGGTGGCGGTATGTTACCCGAAATGATTTGGGACGTGTGCACTGATCGAAAGCGCAATGGCGGGCAAACCTTCTACACACGAGTCAGAATATCGAGTTTGGAATTGATCGACGTTGGCGGTGCGCGTGATTCGCGTAACCTATCTGGTTGGGTGACGGTAGCTAATCATACTTATGATCGCCTGAGCGCGTCCGTGCAAAAAGACTTTAAACCATTGGGCGACTTAAACGACAAGGAGAGGCGTACTTGGATGAATGCCATGTTCCTGGACCATGACGGGGAAGGGCGAAATGAGTTTTTTGAATACATCTGGAATCGTTTGGGTGACATCCTGCAATCAATCGATGTCATGCTTGAGCTGACCGTGGAAAACATGAAACGCTTTGGCGCGGAGGGTGTGAGGTATATGGAAATTCAAGCGCGGTTTCGCGGGTGGTCTGATGCTGGTGGGAACGCGGTGACAGAAGATGAGGCAACTCAAAGATTTCTGGAACGATTCGACCAACCGGATGCAAAGGCGACCGGTGTTTTGGTCAGGTTCCAAACGATAGTGCTGCGCTTTGATGATGATGCAATTCAAGGTGTAGAAAAGTATTTTGAATACACCTACAACCACCCTGAGTTGTGGCTTGGGATCAATATGGCTGGTCGTGAAGATGACAACCGTGGCTACCCGAGTAAGTTCACCGATGTCTACGACCGCATGATTCGCAAGTTTCCTGGCGTAGGTATTTCAATTCACGCAGGTGAGGCAGAAAAAAAGGATACGCATATTTTTGATACGCTTCGCTTGGGTGCTACGCGGATAGGACATGGAATTAATTTATTCCGTGATCCACCGACGATGCAGATGATGCGTGGCGAGAATTTTTTAATCGAAATCAATCTGATCAGTAATCACCTTCTCGGTTATACACCCGATCTCGACGAGCACCCGTTTCCTATTTACATGCGGCAGGGAATTCCATGTTGCTTGAATACAGATGATCGCGGCATGTGGCATTCCAATATGACAGATGAGTATTTTGTCGCTGTTACTCGATTTAATCTCACGTGGAAAGAAATGATTACTCTTGGCGAAAACAGCATTAAACATTCTTTCTTGGATGACCAAACGAAGGCTCGGCTGCTTCAAGAATATCACAGTGATGTAACTGCTTTTCAGGATCGCCTGGAAAATCGAGGCTGGAAGTCCATCGCGAAGGGCAGCAAGGTTGTCACTTATGATTACGGCAAAAAGCACCTTAAGCTCAACCTAAGCTAACCTTTATGAATCGATTTAGTGTTTCTCCTTTATCTTCCCTTACCCAAAACTTAGCTGCAGTAGCTTCGGGGACACAAGAGCCAGATCTTGTGCTTACCGGATGCCGTATCCTATCCACTTATACAGAGCGGATGTTGTCTGACAAAGAGGTGTGGGTTTCTAATGGAAGAATCGCCGCCGTTAAGTCGGCTGGGACCTTCAAAGGCTCAGCGAAAACATTCGATGCACTCGGTGGTATAATCGCCCCAGGATTGGTGGATCCACACATTCATATTGAGAGTAGTATGATGACGGCTTGCGCCTATTCTGAAGCGGCCTTACTCAATGGGACTACTACTATTTTCTGCGACAGCCATGAAATCGGAAATGTTTGCGACATCGCGGGTATTGAATGGATGCTGGAAGATGCTCGTGTTGCCCCTCTTAATATTTTCTTAACGCTTCCGAGTACTATCCCAGCGACCAGCGCGGCATTCGAAACCTGTGGAGGGGATCTCACACCTGAGAAAGCTGGAGCTATGTTCGACGCGTGGCCAGAAATAGTGGCTCTAGGTGAGAAAATGGATTTTGTACCAGTATGTATGGGAGATCCACGTTCCCATGGTGTTATTCAAGCTGCCCTGAAACGAGGTAAACCAGTTTCTGGTCATATCTACGGACGAGAGTTTGTGGGAGCTTATGCTGCGAGTGGGGTAACTGACACCCATGAAGCGATTGACCGCGATATTGCCGATGACTTCCTCGAAGCCGGTATCTGGGTGTTTCTACGAGGAGGTCCTCCGACGACTCCTTGGCACAGCCTTCCAGAAGCAATCAAGGCGGTGACAGAACTCGGTGCTAGCACCAAGCGCGTATGCGTGTGCACCGACGACCGGGACGCAGATGATCTATTTGTTTTCGGTATGAACTGGGTAGTGACGGAAGCCATAAAATCCGGGATTGATATGCCTACCGCCTGGTCGATGGGTTCGTTACATCCCGCAACCCGTTATGCCATGGATGGGGATTTTGGAGCTCTGGGTCATGGATGTCGTGCCGACATGGTTTTGTTGAATGATGATCTTGAAGTTAAAAATACTTGGTACGGCGGAGAACTAGCCGTTGAGGATGGTAAAGTAACTTCGATCCTGGACGAGCAATTATCTAATAAGCGTTACCAGTATCCGAAAAAAGCGTACGAGACGGTTAATATGCCTGCTAATCCGACGCTACTTCCCGTGCCGCCCACGGTTCCATCCGAAGTTGCCATCTTAAGAACAGAGCTTCCGGGGATAATTACGGTCCATAAAAAAGCGAACCTCCAGAATCCTTCCAGTGATTGGAGCCAGTTTTTGGCAGAGAATGACTGCTGTCACTTGGCGGTTATCGAGCGCTATGGCGTGGAGGGGAATGTAGCTTATGGGTTCCTTCAGAATTTCGGACTCAAAGAAGGTGCGGTTGCTAGTAGCGTCGGACACGATGCCCACAATGTAATCGTTGCCGGTTTCGATGTAGCTTCAATGGAACTTGCTATTGAAACCATCCGTGAGTCGCAGGGTGGCGTAGCAGTAGTTCAAGCTGGGAAGGTCGTTGCATTTGTAGCTCTTCCCATTGCTGGCCTCATATCGGATCTTCGCGCAGATGAAGTTGCCGAAGCCGCATCAAAGGTGAAATCAGCATGGGTTGCCGCAGGATGTAATTTGCCATACATGGGATTTAATTTGTTGCCGCTTTCTGTCATTCCCGAAATCAGACTTACCGATAAGGGATTGGTCAAAGTGCCTGAGATGGAAATTGAACCGTTGTTTAAAGCGCTCTAGAGAGCTTGGGTAGTTCAAGATGAAAGAATCGGTCTACTAAAAAATGGTATGGATCGGAAAATAGCGGACTCTTTTTTCTAAGACAACTCATGATGGAGGTATCCCGTCTTTTAACAAATTCTAGAAATGGCATTATTTTACCCTTGGGTCATATTGTCTAGCTTTCACGCAGCGGTTTGCCGTCTTTGTGAGAAACACCGTGATATGCTTTGTTTGAGTTCTTGCTGTCGATCAGGAAGCCTATTGAAAACACCAGAATACCAGAAGGGACTAAGTAAGGGATCAAGGCGTCCCACCAATTCATATGCACTGTTATCGTGTTTGTTTCCGGATCATAAGTTTGTTCCTGAATATGTGGATAGACGTAGATAATAACGATCGCTAGAAGGAGGACAATGCTTCCGATAAGCATTGTCAGGCTTGGGCTGTTTCTTTGGCGGATCCATCTCAATACGGATGCGACCGCAAGCAACGCGAAAGCTATGGGGAGAACGTATTGGCTATACTGGATTCCTGTCATTTGTCCAGCAGATCAGTAGGGATATGGCTGAGTTTCAATGTCGGATATATCCATGTTCCATTTCAAACGTGTGTTGCCGATTTTCCGACAGATGACTACGCTATTTAGGTAGCATGGAAATTGACTTACGGTTTGAACACCGGGATGTATATGATCTGGAGCTGTATGAGCTGCCTCTCCCATTTTTACGTCCAGTATCTCAAATCCGGTTTTCTTGTTAAACAGCGAATACCAACTGTATTCAGGATATCGCCAGTAATCCCAGGGTAGTTCGTGCAAAGGCCAAGTCTGGTGACTTGTATGCATCATAATGCCATTTTACTTCATCACTTTATTCATTTCAATAACCGCTTTCCAGGGCATGGCCAAGTGCTCAAACACTGACATCGAATAAATCATGTCTACTGATCGCTTTTTGAAGTATTTAGTCAGACGATGCGCATCCCCGACGATGTCCACATTGTTCCCTTCTATGATGTCAAATCCTGTATATTTGAGGTGTGGGAGAATTAAATCTCTTCTTGAAATATCCGAACGTGTTCTCGATCCAATTTCTACCACGTGACCACTTGTAAGTGCAGGGACCATTTCACGAAAAACCGGTCTATTAAGATATGAGACGGATCATGTGCAAGAGAGTCTAGGCTTTCTTCCATAGAAATTTGTAGTGTGAATGGCCTTTAGGAGATTGGCTACGCTTATTTTTCTTTGCGGGACTTTTGCTTGGAGAAAACTTCAGAATTCTTTTGCCCGCAGCCACAGCTTCCCGAGCCACAAGATTTCGGAGATTTCCATTTCTTGATGTAGTGTCTCCCCAAGTACGCAATAGCGCACAAGCAAATGATAGTAATCAAAATGG
>Ga0114999_10001232_pt1 | contig 35867 bp, 12 predicted proteins | sample ArcticOcean_MG_C_3_FD_89820 | JGI IMG/M metagenome (GOLD analysis project Ga0114999, IMG submission 89820) | Marine microbial communities from western Arctic Ocean - ArcticOcean_MG_CB8_126 | ecosystem: Environmental > Aquatic > Marine > Oceanic | place: Arctic Ocean: Canada Basin | collected...
CCAGCAGGGCCAGTACCGCCTATTGAACCAGTAGGCCCAGTGGGACCTAGTTGCCCTGATATACCTGAAATACCAATAGGCCCAGTGGGACCTATTGGTCCTATGGCCCCAGTGGCTCCTGTTGGGCCACCAGACGGTCCTCTTGGACCAGTAGGGCCAGTAACACCACCATCGCCAGCCCTATCAAAAGATATAACTACGTTATCTGCATTAGAAAACGAACTATTGCTTACGACATGATCTACAAGAAGTGTCCTGTAGGTAGAAGCTGAAGTGCTCTCTCCCGTGACATTGAAGATCGCAAAAGTCGCTGCATTCGAATGCTTAACTACTTTTACTGCTCCTAGATTTGAGGGGTTTGTGCTATCGTCAAAAGTGTCTAGCCAATTATCAACAAGGGTTCCGTCTGAGTTTCTATCGTCTACGAAGATTTTTGATACGTCACCTATCGTTGCGCTATCGTAAGCCAATTTCCCATTTCCGGGGTCAGCGTCAGAAATTGTAGTATTGAAAGCGTACCTTAGAGCGTTTGCTCCTATTGGACCAGTGGCTCCTGTCGGACCAGTAGGACCCGTATTGCCTGTATTGCCTGTCGGTCCAGTGGGACCAGCTATCGTACTTGCTGCGCCCGTGGGTCCGGTAGGACCACTATCACCTTGATTGCCAATAGAAACAAAAGTTACCACTATTGGATCATCGTTACTAAAGACACTTGTTACCGACATCGCAGATGATGCAACATGTATGACTTGTAGTCTTATATAACCTGAGACATCCGTGTTTGCGCCGTTTACATTAAGCGTGATGAACTTTTCAGGTTCGTCTTTTTTGAAAAATCTTAAATGCCCTCTAACATTACCAAGGCCAGAACCAGAGTCGTCGAAAGAATTAATCCAATCCTCCATACTAACGCCACTGGAGTTTTCAACATCTATGAAGACTTTTGATATATTTGCGGACTGATGGTTGTCGAATCTAAGATAGCCTGATCCGGGGTCGGAATCCGTTTGTACGTTACTGAACGAATATTGTTGACTGTTACCGCCGAACCCGCCAACTGCGCCTGAAGCAACGAAGGTTACGAAAATTCCATCGGTATCCGAAAACACGTTAGAGATAGTATCGCTATCACCATAATTAATATTTGTGACCGGAATCTTGAAGTAAGAGCCAACATAAGTTACCGCACCAGCCACCTTAAACGAACAGAACTTATCCGAGTTAGCTTGTTTATATATTTTCAGAGTGCCCCTGAAATCATAATTTGTATAGTTGTCATCGAAGTGATTAATCCAACTGTACATATCGTTGGAAGCTGTATTCCTGTCTATGTAAATGAAGGTAGTCCCCGTGAAAGTCGTGCTATTCCACCTCAATTTTGCAAGACCGGGATCAGCGTCAGAAGTGCTAGACAGGTCTGCTATGTATGATTGGGTATCACCTCCAGAGCCAGCAAGACCAGCAGGGCCTGTAGGTCCAGCACCTCCAGTACCTCCAGTGCCTCCAACGGGACCAGTGCCCCCAACAGGGCCAGTATTTCCACCGGGGCCTTGAGGGCCAGTTGGTCCGGGCGGACCTTGGGTTCCAAATTGACCCCCTTCTAGGGTTTCAACTCCTGTAGTTAATATTTGTGCTCTTCTTCTAGGCATAGCTTATTCCACCTCTTCTTGTAACGTGAATCCTTTCCAATAGAATTTACCATGTAGTGTTCCCGCTGTTGCTCCGCTTGTTATTGATGTTATTATATTGTTTACACCCACTGTGTCATTAGGCGATCCCAGCCTGATTCTCTCATGGGCTAGAATTGAGTTGTCTATAGCTGGGACAATATACTGATTGCTTATATTAGTTAGGTCTCCACTTATCCCCATTTGGAACCTTGGTCCATGAAGGACGGGGCTTACCGAGCTATCTGTTATAATCAATCCAAATTCATCGCAGAAGAACCTTTGCCCTTGGTCAATATGTATCGTGTGAGTAGCCGTTTGCGTGAGGTCTAGTTCTTTCGATGTAAATATCGTCGCTGCCCCAATGAACTGATGATAGTGGTGGTCAGTATTTGATGTTTCTGGTGCTCCAAAGAACTCAGGAACAATCAACTGGGCTCCAGTGTTAGTCGGATTGAATGGAACCATATTGGAATCATCTCCGATGTTTACCACAATCTTCCGGTTAACTGCTGTGCCAATCCTTTTAACGATACTTCCAGCAGTCGTGGGCTTGGTAGTCGTCATTAACCCATGCGTTGTATCACTTAAGTAAATTGGTTTGCCATAGTTAAACCCTGTGACCGAACCCCAAGGTGTTTCTCCATGAGTGACGTACTTAAATCCTCCCCCACTGATTTCTACAACCAATCCAACAACGTTCTCAGTCCCAGTGTTGGAGTTAGCTATGGCTTTCATGAAACCAGTTGTTCCATTCTCGCCCGTATTAAATTGAACGATATCGCCTTGGACTAAAATGTGACTTGGGTCATCAACATCAATGACGGTGTTGGCATGTAAGTCGCCCGTCACAAAATTGAAGGTAATTGGGTTAGTGCCGTGGACCTGAGTAAGACCGCCGTAAATATTTATGTCGTTGCCAATATTCGTATCAATAATCGATACTGTGCTGTCGGTGTAGTGACCAATGTGGGTATTATTGGTGGTTATGTTGGAACCATTCGTGATGGTAACTTTTCCGGTGACGTTTAGTTGGTCCCCGGTGAACAACAGGCTGTTAATCGTACCGTTAATGAACCCAGTTGGGTTAGTTAGGGTAAGCGTAGTCTCGTTCAGTAAATAATTTATACTCTGACACCCAGAGTGAATGTTGGGAGAATAGTTTCCAGTTAGCGTAACTGTGCTGTTATCTATCGTTGTGGTAGAGGTCAGGTTTCCTGTCCACGTAAAGTCGTTATTGTAGGTTACGGTAGATGAACCGTTCGAGGTGTTACCGCCCTGATTTAGATTCGCGTATGGCCCAGAGTGGACCGTCACTTCCCCGCCAGTGATATTGGTTATAAATTGATTATTTCCTTCTAATATCGTTGACCCGGTATTGTTGTAATTAACATCCGCTGATATATCCCCAACGGAATAAGACCCATAACCATAGTTAGTACCTACAGTGGCGGTAAACTCATTGTCGTTTTGATAAATTTCTCCAAAAGAACCAACCCTGTTAACATCGACAAACGAACCTGTATGTTTCTCAAGGTTCCTGAATTGGTAAATGTTAACGTGACTTCCTGAATTGGTTGTAACATCTAATTTGGCCCCGCTATTATTTTCTGGGTTGTAGTAGACGTTGATCTGATCATCGTGATTTTGGATATAGGTGTTACCTTCTTCCCTGTTTGTCACAGATATTGTGTGGCCCGAAATATAAGAAGTACCGGATATCGTGACATCACTATCGTAGATAAGTACGTCTGTTTCTTCTCCCCCGTGAACCCCCAGAAGTACGCCACCTCCAGTTATTCCAATGTTGACGCCACTGACAGTGTTTGTGCCCCCAGTAATACTTACGTGGCCAATGTTACCAGTTATGGTAATGTCGCTATCGTTTATACGAACATCAGAGTCGAATACTGTAACGCCCGAAGCGTTATTGAAAGTGTTTATCCCGCCCGATGCGATTATGTACCCAGAAGCACTCTTGAAATCGATGTTGCCAGTGCTATGGTTTAGGTAAATATTGTTACTGGAAGAATTACCAGTTACATAGAGGCTACCGTTGTAAATCGTGTTCGCTAGATTATTGTAGTTCGTTACTACGGAATCAGTAATACTTGAGACACTGAACGATTGATCAATGAAAGCCTCTGAGCCACTCAGGTATAAGGTATTATTTCCTCCCGTTATGTAAACTCCCGTCGCGTGGTCGTGGAAGTGAACTGTACTGTGAGCAACATTGATTGTGTCTCTAGCGTCCCAGAAGTTGGCTGTTCCCGTGATGTGGAAACCGCAATCTTTACCCGTGATGTTTACAACTGAGTTGTCGTACCCCGAAATGTTAACAGTGAAGAATTGTCCCGTTATTTGAATTCCGGTATTACCAGAGAGGTGAAATACGCCACCGTATGCATTCAGGTCGTCTATGACAGAATTCGTTATGTAGTTGTTCGATCCAGAGATGTATACGTATTCCCCAGTTGCGTAGTTAGTGCCACCATCAATGGTGATGTTGTGGCCAGTGACATAATTTCGGCTATCCTTTAAGACTAACGAATCAATGTTGCCAATGATTGTAGCCGTACCGCCGTTTACCGTATTATTGCCACCAGTGATGGAAATGCTTTGTCCGGTTGCTACATAGAAGGTGTTAGTACCCCCACTGATTCTAATCGCTTCCCAGTTTGTTCCGGTTGCGTTGAGGTTGCCACTAATGAAGTTTGTTATTATCGGCGTTTGGCCAGTAAGGTACAAGTTAGTTGCCTGACTCCCCGATGCGTTGTTGAAAGCTGCGTTTGTTACGTATGATGCGTATATGTCTAATTCGTCGCCAGAAATATTATTGATCCCACCAGAAAGTATTATCGACTCAATTATTCCCGTAGAATTTATGTTAAATGTAGTACCGGAAATTATGTTAATCGACTGTCCGGTAAATGTTCCGGTCAGAATTATGTTTGATCCGTTGTCCGCGTATACGTCGGCATTTACATCCATGTGGAAACCGTCCGCATGGATATTGTTTTCCCCTCCTGACACGTATAACGTTGGTTGTGTTCCAGAAAGTGTTACGTTCGAGTCCGTGATCAGAATATCCGAATCGTCTACATAAACTTGAGTTTGGTTTGTATAGGAATTCTTTTCTTGTCTTCCTACGATATGGGTCGTACCTCCGGTTATTCCTACCGTGGTGTTATCGAAACGGCCCGATACTTGAGAACCTGTTATATTGATATTACCGCCTGTTATTCCGAAACTGTAATTTACCCCAGTTAACATTGGGCCATTGTTAATCGTGGAAAGATAACCACCAGCGGAGGAGGATTGACTTTGTTGGTTATAATAGGTGGCGTGGAGGTTAATATCCCCGTGGTTAGTTATTGATACATCTACAGGAGAGTTGCTGTGACTGTTATTTGGGGAGGCGACACTAGCGTTCGAGGCATATCCTGCGGAACTCGTAGTCGCGCCCTGCGAATAGGTCTGCGACATATCTATAGTCGCGGTTCCCGTAAACTGTTCTATAGTTAATGCTTGCGAGTTATTGTCGTATGAACCTTTAGTGTTTGATGCGCTTGCAGAACTCTGATAGTTAGCAGCGTAAGCAGAAACACTTCCTACTGTCTGATCATTGGTGAAACTGTAATTTAGTGTTCCCGTGAAATAATCTATGTCGAACTGCCCACTTCCGCTCGCGTAGATATTCCCTATCGTGGTGTAGTCGTTTACTCCGCTGCTGGTGATATTTATAACGCCCGTTTCAAAGTACAAGTTTGAAATAGTCGAGTCATCCACATTGAAGTTATGTATATCAGAGTGGGAGCTATTAATAACAGTGTGCCCTGATCCTGTTATTATTTGGGAGGTTATATCCAGATCAGAGGTGAGATTTATTGTTCCTATTGATCCGTGGTTTGCATTTAGGGTCTGTATATATCCCGTATACTGGTTAAGTGTAGTTATTGTCCCCGTGAAATTCTCGAATATGCCCGTGTCAATGCTAAGAGTGTTGAAGTCACCAGATATAGCGATTTTCTCTGATGCGTTTGTTATGTCTACGTCTGATCCGTAAATATTGTACTCGCCTGATATAGAGTAGAAGTCTACATCCGTCGCTCCAGTAATGTTTACTACTCCACCGGAATTATTGTGGACGATCATCTGATCAATATCGCCAGAGAAGTTAACCGTACTATTTACGGGCTGGACGTTATTGATTGTTCCGCTGTATGCGTAGATGTTGGCTACCGACCCGTCGCCAGTGACGTAGTTTGTGCCGTCCGTTATCGTGGCAGAACCAGTTATGTACGCAACGGAGTCTGACACGTAGTTGGTACTGTTCGTGAGTATCAGGCTTTCTGTGGCGTCATCAGAAATGGTAACTTTGATGTCATTAATGCTCTCGCTGACAGTTACAATCCCTCCGGTTATATAGCTTGTTCCAGAGTATATGCTTACCGTGGAACCAGTGATAAAGTTTTGGCCAGAGCTACCGGAGTAGTAGTGGAGCGTCATTGTGGCTCCGGTTATGTAAGCATTATCAACTCTATCTGCACTTACGAAAGTTGATCCCGCTGCGTTAAGGGTATTTACTCCTTGGGTTATGTTAAATTCACCCGTAGCAAAGGGACCATCTCCGGTGATGATGTTCTGGATAGTAATTCCAGAGTAAATGTTTATGCCCGATCCTGTGATTCCAAGGTGACCGCCGTCAGCAACGTAGTTTCCGTCAAAAGTGGTTGTTGCTGATATTGGGCTACTAACTGAATTTGTCAGCGTATTTACTCCGTATACAGCATTAACGTTGCCGTTTTCGGAGTGATGGATTTCACCGCTTAAGATTGCACCCGCTTCAATTACTGGACCGTCAATGTTCCACACTGAATTAGCGTCTTGCGTAGTTATCTCATCTACGAATTGGGAAGTAGACGTTATAGTCGAATTCGAAATACTCGTAACGGCTGGGTACTCATGACTTGCTGCGTAAGCTTGTCCCGTAAAGCTCACGTTTCCTCCTGTAATATTCAGATTCTGAATGCCAAGTTGCGCGTAGGAACTATTGGCCCCTGTAATATATTGGGTGATATGAATATCCGAATTACCAGAATCAGTAACTGTGTTGTATATGTTCGTGGTTGGGTCAGTGTTGTGAGTACCACTGAAATGGAAATCTATTCGTGTCGAGTCGTTTCCTGTCGCATAGATGTTAGTGTCAACCCCAGAGTGAATGTGAACATTGCCACTCTCGTAGATATGGAACGTATTTAATCCGCCTGTCACGGAGTTGATTGTGTCAACTTCAACTGTGTTTGTTCCGTTTAAGAGATTGGTGATACCACCGCTGACCGAAACGACGTTAGTGCCGTCATTTATTGTTACATCATGACCAGTAATCGTGCTCGTGCCCCCCGACACATGTATGATATGCCCAGTGATGAATGCAGTGGAATCATGTATCTCATTGTGGAGGCCAGAGTATATAGTAACCGTGCAGCCAGTTAAGTTATTAAGGCCACCCGTTATTGTTACAGGGTTGGCTCCAGATATATGGGTAGTGCCACTCGTTATATCTATGTTCGAATTGTAAGCTACTAAGTTCACACCCGCCCCAGTAGCATCGATATCTACGAAGTCACACTCCTCTATTGTGATTTGAGAAGATGGGTTTGTTATGTTAATTAAGTCGCCGTCAGTGATGACAACCTCACCGCTATAGATATTTACTTCCTCGTTACCACTGATGATGTTGTAACCGTCATGTATCGTAACTTCGCTTCCTGATACGTGGGTGGTGTTCCCGCTGAGTATCGTTACAAAGCCAGTTACCCCAACGAATCCGGTATTATTTATTACTGTCGCTCCCTCGGCGGTAGAGGTGACGTAAATGACCCCACTATTACCTATGCTGGCGGTACTTTCGCTTAAGTTCGCTACCCCACCTTCTAATACTTGGAAATAATCTTCACTATCGTATATCCAAACATTTGTTCCGGTAAATTGGTTGAACCCCCCACTGATCGTAACGCCTTGCGGATTATAGATATCTATATCCTTTGCGTCGTGAATGTGATTTATGGAGTTGCCAGATATATTTATGAGCCCAGAGACGCCTGAGAAAGATGTAGTACCTCCGCTAATATCAATGTGGAAATAGTTCCAATCTTCCCTAAATACTCCAGTTGGAAAACCTGAAGTTAACTGGATGATGGTTGAGTCTGGATAAACAGTAGTTTGGCTGTAGTCCCAAATCGTGTGATTTGATCCGCTGATTATCAAGGTTTGACCACTTCCCTCTAAGAACGTTCCGCTCTTACCAATCGTATTAAATACTATTCCCGTTGGGTATCCCGAAACGAGGTCAATAGTGATGGTCTTACTCTTGTCTACTAAGGTAGTGCTGTAATCATGGATCGTTGTTTGCCCAGAGCCAGTAACGGTTATGTTCGAGCCAGAGACGGTAATGAACGTACCAGTTTTATCTACGAGTACTCTGTTGTCATAGCTAACAGTGTTGTGGGTAGTATAATCATTTATCGTGACTACTCCTGAAGCTCCTGATGCTAAACCTGAAATTCCTACTACGGTATTCCCTGTGCCACTTACGTCAATGAAAGTACCGCTTCTGTCGATGTTAAACGTCTGGGTTTGATCGTAACGGTTCGAGTAATCATAAATAGTAGTTACCCCTGAGCCAGTGACTATATTTTCGTCACCACTTACCGTTATATCGACGTTAACCGATTGATCGTAATGGTTTGAGTAATCATAAATAGTAGTTAACCCTGAGCCAGTGACCACATTTTCATTGCCACTTACCGTTATGAACGTACCGCTTTTGCCGATATTAAATGTCTCGGTTTGATCGTAATGGTTTGAGTAATCGTATATTGTAGTCGATGTCCCAGCAACGTCAGAGCCCGTAACTACATTTTCATCTCCGCTTACCGTTATGAACGTTCCTGATTTTTCTACGAAAGTACCCGCGTATACTGTTACATCCCCTTCGCCAGTTATAGTTCCATCGTTGTCTCCTTCAATGGTTATGTAGGTTCCGGTTTTATCAATAATGTAATTAGTGGAGTAATCAAACGTACCAGACCTATCAACGAATACGCCAGACTTCTCAACTATATTTACATGGTTAGTCGAGTAATCAAACGTGCCAGACTTCTCAACTATATTTACATGGTTAGTCGAGTAATCGAAAGTACCAGAACGGTCAACAAATACACCAGACTTCTCAATTATATTGTAGTTAACTTCATGGTCGTTCTTGGAGTAATCGTAGACCGTCGTTTGCCCGGAGCCAGTTACCGTCGCGTTTGCCCCGTACATGTTAACGGTAGCTGAATAATTCTGGTTGTTGGTAACAACGTAAGACTCAACATCCCCGGTTACCCCACCTAAATTCACAGTATTCCCGGTTACGTAGTATGTATTCCCGGTTTTGTCGTAGAAGAAATAGTCGTTATCTGGGTAATAGGACGTAACAGTATAGTCGTTGATTGTGACATCGCCCGATGCTGTCACTGTATGCCCACTTCCGGTTACATCAATAAACGTTCCCGTCTTCCCTATTGTTGTCGAGTAGTCTAGATACGGCCTCGAAGAATAGTCATAGATGGTAATGTCACCAGTTCCCGTTATTACATTTCCGGTACTATGGGTGATTGTATAAAAGTTACCTGTTCGTGCGACTTGGGTATAGTGTGTTTCGTAAACCGTGGTGTAGAACGTATCGTTGATGTGCCTCGTCCCGACCTGAACATAGTTCGTTCCGTTGATGAAATCGTTATCATATCCGCTAATTCCGTGACACGTAGAATCGAACCACCAGTTTTGATACCCGCTGATTTCAGCCTCGCCTGAGAAATTGTAGAAGTAGTTATAACCATGAACTATGTCAACATCGTCAGAGTAAATTACGTTTGCTCCCGCTTGAGTGGTTACTCCCGTGCTCCATATGTAGTTCGTACTTAACTTGATATTTATATCGTTAAGCCAACCAGAACCTTGGTTGATATTGTTTATGTTCCCAGACAGAATGTTGCATTGACTGTCGTCACGCATCACGACAAATGCGCCAGAAATACCACTTCTTATGAAAACTTGTGAACTATCGTACGCGGTTACTACGGCATCTCTACCCGTCTCCATCGCGATAATGACAGTTCCATCGTAGGCGTTTACTATTTCTTGGCTACCATCAACCCCCGTGACGCTCGCGAAGCCACTATAAAGATTAATGGTGTTATGGCTCGAAGCGTGAAGATTACTATTATAGGCGTTTATATTAGCGAACCTGTCTATGCTTTCGACTATCCCTGTGTGGTAGAAGGTTCCCCCGATTACCGATGGGCGATCACCCATATTGACTATACCGGAGTTAATTACCGTGTTGATGCCTCCTATGATATCAACGTCTGACCCAGATATTAAATGAAGAGTAACTTCCTCTGCCTCAACTATCCCTGTGACAACTCCTGTAATATAGCTAGTACCACCCCAAATTTCAATTTTGTTGCCTGTCACGAACACATTGCTTCCGCTTATCACGGCGGTGTCTATGTCTGAGAATGAGAATGATCCAGACGGAACAGTTACAATGTTTAAGGCGTTTGCGCCAGAGTAGTTCGTTATCGATAATGTATTTGTGTTTATACTATCAATATTCGATTCGTTCGTGATATTTAATACGCCACTTCCCGTAACACTTATTTGGCCACTTATCCAATGGCCCGTCATATTTACCAAATCATTCCCGTGTACGTTAAATGTACTTATGTGGCCAGTAATGATTACTTGATCGTTATTATATACGTTCGCTGTCCCTGTGCTTAGTTCCAACCTAGCACTCGCACCCGATTGAAATACTACATTGTCTCCTGTGAGTACGTTTATGCCTCCGTAAATGTCTACATCGCAACTAGTCAGATGAGTCGTTCCTGAGCCGTATATGTTTGTCTGTCCTGTTACATAAATAATATTGCTTCCTGTCGCACCCGAAGCGTTGGTTTGAACGATGTGTGTTTCGCCACTTAATATATAAGGAACATTTCCGTGGATAGTATTTATTCCGTAGTTGATTCCGCTTATGTGTCCACCCGAATCAACAATGAGCGTATTGTACCCACCATCTAAGGTTACTATGCTGTCGTATATGTTGGCCCCTCCCGTTACCGCAGTGATTGTGCTGGTTCCGCTTAAGACCGTGATGTTTCCGCTAATTAAAGAGTTCTTAAAGTTCTCAGTGCCTCCGTGTACTTCGATACTGGAACCCGATAAGTACAATTCTCCGGGGTGTAGGGTCGGGTTGTAGATGATAACAGTATCAGAGACGATACTTACATCACCTATGAACCCTGTTCCCCCAGAAGCTATGAGGGTGTGTGAATTCCCGCCTGTTATGTTTACTGTGTTTGGGTTGAGTATCGTGTTCGTGTTGAACGTAGCGTTCGCGCCACTTGGTACTGTTACATCGTTGTGATACTGAATTTCAAAGTCTCTACCCGTGATGTAATTTGTCCCGCCTGATATTGTTAAATCGATTCCACTTGCGCCAATTATGTTGTAGCCACCACTTACGTGAATTTCGCCACTGAACTCGTTCATCAAGTAGTTAGTGCCACCATCTACCGTAATAGTTTGCCCAGTGACAGTGTTGGTTCCTTGATTGATGGTGAAGTTGGTCCCGCTCAGCGTAACCGTTCCTGAGTTATCAGCTATATCAACGGTAATATCGTTACCAGAGAATATGTTGATTTGGTGAGGGGCGTTTCCGTGTGCGTTAGCATTGTAAATGAAAATATTAGATGAACCGCCTGAAATACTTACCAGATCAACACCCGACATGTAGTTTTGCTGAGCACCTGACTCAGCATAATCCGATGTGGTAAATAGTATTGGGCTTCCCGTGTTCTGTTGGTAATCCGCAAAGTCTATTGAGTTTACTCCGTTTATGATCTGGATAACATCTCCAGTTACATAGTTACGTATTGTTTCAATAGTCAGTCCATCCCCCGTTGTGAAGTCTCCTGAAATTATAGTTGTTCCAGTTGACTGCATCGGGAACATCATCGTCGTGAACTGGTTCTCTACATCACTGTTGAATAACTGAACGTGCCAGCCAGTAAGTCTCTCAATGTCTGAACCTTCGATGATGTTTATTCCGCCGAATACGTTTTCTACTCCAGACTCTATGTTGACCACTCCAGAGTTAAATATTTTAGTATCAACGCCACTCGCCATTGTGATCTCGCTGAACTTAGGGTTGTCTATATAAACATTCCCAGTATAAATATTAAACGATCCTAATGCGGTAACGATATTTTGTCCGCCACGAATTGACGGATGCATACCTGTTATCAGATTCACTCCACCACTTACTAAAGTGTCTGTGCCGTATACATAGTTCGTACCACCACTTATGGTCGTACCTAGCACCCTAGCGTAAAGTCCATGTGCTGCAACGGATACGGTGCTATCGTATATGTCCGCATAGTTTCCCGTGTGGATGCTTATGTTACCTCCAGTGAAGTACTGGTTGGTTCCGTCGTTTATGGTGACATCAGAGTCGTATACTGAAGCATTGTCGCTATCATTGAACACTACGCCAGTAGAGTCATAGAGGTTCGTATTAACGTTGGTTGCTCCTGCATTATTTAGTGTCCAAATACTTCCGGGGCCTCCACTAAATTGGTTATACGTGGAACTTGAGGCATTTACGGCTACAGTCGAATCGTAGATTTTAGCCGTCCCTACCTCATCATTGAAATTGAAGGTATTGTTATCGCCAGTAAAAATCGTGCTAAGGAAAGTGCTGTTAGAAATGGTACTTGAACCATCTATGTATATAATTTGATTACCAGTTATGTTTGCTACGTTGTTGGAGCCGTTCATCGTAAGGCTATTAATTTCAGCCCCACTTTGTATCGTGATAATTCCTGTAGTAGAAGTTACCGTAGCCGAAGTCAATACGGCGTTGTCTTGGAAAAATACATAAGGTCCAGCAGTTATATTCGCTGTCGTTGGACTCATGGTCCCGTTGAAAATACCGCTACCCGTTATGTAAACGGTCATTGTCCCATTGGAATCAATGTCGTTGTTGCCGTACCACACCACAACATTTGAATCGGCAGCATAACCAGCGTCTAGGTCAATCGTATTAACGCCCCCCGATATGGTTACAAGGTTACTTATGTCGTAACCCGAACCAGTAATATTTCCTTGGTGGATAGTGTTATTACCACCACTTATATTAACGTCCCCCGTTATGCTTATCGTGTTGTTTGACTCAGCATTAAATATAGACCCAGAAAATATGTTCAACCCGCTGAACGGGGCACTAGCCGATTCCGCGTTTAAGGTAAGGTGACCTCCCGACGCAATCTGATGTCCAGATACATGAAGTTCCCCAATGCTTTGGGTAATAAAGGTTACGTTACTGTCATCTATACCTATTGACCCTGTTCCCTCGTAAACGCTTACAGGGCCACCTGTTATATTTACTAAATCTGAATCATTAACGGTTACAGTACTTGTCTCTACGTTCACAGGAACATTCAAGTCCGTAAAGTTGCCAATGCTATTGGTTAAGTTGATGTTGTAACCAGTTATATTGTTGTTACCGGAGTAGACATTTATGAATCCACCAGTGATTAAACACGTTCCAGAGTTGATTACTGTGTTTTCGCCAGAAATAAATTTAACGTCGATTGCGTTAAATAGCCCAATAGTATTATTGCCCCCTGATACTATTACTTGCCCAGATATCGAACCGCTTATTACGTTATTGCCACCTTGAATTGAGATAATATTGTTACCACTAATCTGAACTTCCCCTGAGTTTGCGATAGTGAGGTGACCACTATTGTCGTCGATAAAAGCTTTATTGAGATTGTAAAGCGTGTTTACTGATCCGGGCTCAACAACGAAAAGATATCCACTGATATTTGAGTTAACGTTAGAACCATAATAATTTTTAAACTGAACGGTACTACCAACGCCTTCGTTGTGAACCGTAAGATTCGTCGTAGAGTCTTCTACGTTAATATTAATCGTATCGTTACCCTCTCCATTTACGGTGGTTGTTCCGGGGCTATTGATGTTTGTTATATTGTGAACTTGACCAATGTTGTAGCCAGATATGTTGTAGGTCCCACCCGCCGAGCTATCAGTAATGGTGATGGACCTTATCTCCATCCCTGTTATACTGTTAGTTCCCCCGTCAATATTGAATGTGTTGCCTGAGGCTAAGTCATAGATATTCTGGCCATTGATAAATACATCACCTGATAGATGAAGATTTTTGTGTAAGACTTCCTCGGTTAGGGCTTTGTAATTTGTGAATATCTCGTACTCTGGAATTACCCCACCATATACATGCGCTGACTGAATATCCCCTGTGAAGCTACTTTGGCTTCCAGTGTGCGCCCCAAGAGCAAAATCTTGCGCGTCGTACCTAAGCGTCTTACCAGCGTGAGGGCTTCCTTGGTCTGCGTCTCCTGAAGCAAGTATGCCACTTATATAAAGGTTATGATTCGTGCCATCCCAAGTAGCTACCGCATAATGATACTGCCCAGTTTTTACCTCGTTTGCGTGAACTTGAGAAATCGTTCCATCAGAAAAAAACAGTTGAGAGAATAAGACCTCTTTCTGGGCGTAGTATAGACCGTAGCTTACTTGACTGCCACTTAGCAGTTTGCCCATAATGAAGTTGGCGTTTATTGAGCCTTCATGCATATTTGGCCTGAAGTAACAGCCGTAACTAAGCCTTTGCGGTTCTAAGTCCTCACTTGAAGCAACTCTTCCATAGTCTCCAGTTCCATTAAACCTGAATTGGTGTAAGACGTATTCCGGTGAAGTGTTCAGGTTGCTGGCATCAGCAATCCCTTGACCAGAGAAAACTAAATCATTCTCTTTGTAAGTCAGGTCTGTCCAAGAATTTTGTGGCGCACCCCCAAGAATTCCTTTCTTGCTATTTAAGTCTGTCGCGTCAAGGTCTAATGCTAACCCTGTCTTTAATATCGATTGCCTTGGTCCAGAGGTTATTGTGGCTTCTAAAGGTATTCCGTTTAGGTAAAACCCTCCAGTTTCGATGTTTATATCGCCCTTATGGACGGTAATATCTCCGCTGGTGATAGTTAGGCCATTATCTATGGTCGCTGAATCTTCATGTACGTAAAGGGAGCCGTACATGTTTGTGTCACCTTCAACTAAAAGACCAGTGCCTTTTATGTGAAATGGGCCGAAAGTAAAACTACCAAGCTCGTTGCTAACGGTGATATTAACATCCTTAGGGACCGGGCTTAAACCCGGCACTGCGCCCGACAGAATTGTGTTGTAACTTGGCATTTGCCCCTTTTACCTTTTCCTAAGATATCCTCACTATATTGTAACCAGAAACCGTAAAGTCACCAAACTTTACACTTGTGGCGAAGTCTAAGTTGTCTCCAATTATAGAATATACATCATACGGCTCATTTCCCCTTGAGGGAGTAAACCCAGAGATGACTATGGGTCTTACATTCCTTAATATCCCAGAGGAAATGGCTTCTTGCCCATCTTCGCCTCTTATCACTAAATGACCAGAGCCACTAAATGTAGCTGGTACGTAAAATTCTACACTTGTGTCATCTAATATGTTGAAAACATGACCAGCGTTGTCTGGTATCCCCGCCTTCGAAAGTTGTGTCAGTGGATAGGAGTCATACCCGCTAATGCGTATGCTTGCAGAGGTTGCCAAAACCTTTCCTACTATTTCAATTTTCGTACTTGCAGCTTCCTGTAGAACACTCGATCCATCGTATTCTCCGTATGCGTAATCAGGAGTAAAGGATGTTATCACCGGAGAAGGCATCATGAAATTTCTTACCACCGGAGCATTGGTTCCTCTGTCTTTATTCCAGAGCCCTAACTGAAGGTATCCTCCGCTGGCGTAGTACCCATCCCCAAAGTTATCTACGGCCCAATCCCATAGAGCATTTCCGTCTGGTCCGACTTCAGTTCCGCTCCAGTGTCTGGTCGTGATGTTTATGTCCCTAAACTGCTCATTATAGAGAAGTCCGAGTTTTCCTGTCCCAAAAAATCCGATCCCAGTATCGTAGGGAAGCATCCCGCTGAACACAGTAACCCCAGTATTATATGAATGTAGTCCTGAAGCATATATAGACTCATGAATAACGAATTTTGAAGTGTCTCCTGTCATTTGACTAAGTGCCCAACCAGCACCCTTATGGTCTTCGCCTCTTACAACAATGTGGGTGACATTCCTAATAAAAGCATTTATTCCTGTAATCAGTATTCTGTCTGAGTCTATTTGGTAGTTAAAGTCGTCGAACGGTCTACTGCTGTCCCACCCTGTGACTGTTGGGAGTGGGTCAAAATCATATTCGCTATATACCAATTTCCCATCTTCGCCCGAAACAACGAGAGGGTAACCTCTGTATATTTCCCTTGGCGTCTGAAATGATAAATGATTATCTTGGTCGTAACTCAAATTTAGAGCATCTACATCCATTCCTGATATCCCTGCGAATAAAACTCTGGACCCCGAAAGGTTTAATCCAGATATTGAATTCCATTCTTCATACCCAGCAGTCGTCTTAGCTATTCCACTTATCTCAGGTGAAAGTATTATATCTAGCGCATTAGGAGAGAGAGATTCGCCACCTTCATTAACAACCCTAAGTTTTCCGTCTATAGTTTTTGACGGAACGTTGATTTGTATTATCCCTAAACCCGCATTTTTGATGAAGAAGAATGATTCTGATATTGTTCCAGTTACCCCAGAGAATTCTATCTTGTCGGTAGACGCGAGTCTTTCACCAGATATCTGTAAGACTTGCCCTCTTCCTACTCTTGCTGGCTCAAATCCACTTATAGTCGGGGCAGTGTGGGTGTAAACAAAGTCGTTTTCTGATTTTGCATTCCCGCCCGTAGCGAATACAAAGAACGGATACTTAGATGGTAAATCTGGAGTTTCGAATGAGATTAACCCACTTGAAATGGTAGTTTGCGGGTGAGAGATTATACCAGTGGCTCCACCTACGAGCTTGTTACCGCTATCAAACGATCCGCCAAGGGAAATCACATCAACATTTATAAAGTTCGCACCGCTGACCTCCATCTGGATTCCAGAACTACCAGATGGTGGGCTAAAGCCATAAATTGTTGGCGGTGGAATAACATCATATTGAGTATCTCCTGTGTGATAAACACCAGACCTGTTACTTACTTTTACGTCGTAAGAGACAAGTCCTTTGGATTGATAATCCTCATACTTAGAGGAGACACCGCTTAACGTGAAGTGGCTCGGAATCTTAAAGGTCGCTAGGTTATTCCAAGTAGGATCGAAATCTCCGGTCTCAAAAGCCAACTCGATATCATCTATCCATAACCTTGTGCCGACGTAATCCTCGGTTTTGTTTACGAGATTTGATCCGGTAATAGTGACGAAAGTATTTGGTATACCGCTTGGGTCGGTGACAAACCCACTTACTGTTGCGTCTCCTAGATATTGAATCCCCCCACCTAAAAAATATTGACCAGAAACAATACCAGCTTTAGTTGTAAGAAATACGTCGTATTGGCCATTAGGTACTCCCGTGGGTAAGTCAAAATAAACATAACTCAAGCGAGTCACAGGGTGCTCGGATACGGATACAATATTGACACCCGTTTCTGAGTACCCGCACATATGACGAGACGCAACAGCGCACTTCATGTCCATCGCTGAAGTGGTCCCTAACCTAAATCCTTTTATATAACCTCGTGCCATTTTTAAAAATCAATCACCTATTATTAATGCTGTCCCCGGAGACATGGAACTGATAACTCCGAGCGGGGGGATAGCGTCGAATTCTTTCCCTGAAGGCCACATTTCATTTGAGGGGGTGTCTACTCCGTCTATCCCTATCACTCGGCTCTTCCAATTCTGACTATGTTCTCCTCTTAGAAATAGATTAACCATCCCCGGCTTCGCTTCTAATGGAATCATTCCGCTTAATGTAGTCGTGTCTATCGTTGAATAGTTCTCATAAAGAAAACACCCAGTTGCTTGCGCTTCGGTAAACTGAGCTCTGTAAGCATCATGATTCTCAATAAGATAATTCATATGCATATCATAAGAAGACCAATGTTTTATATCTATACAGCCTCCCATTATGCCAGAATGAAAATTATACCCTCTGATCAATACATCTGATCCGCAAATTCCTCCGGTTACATCAACTGGTAAATCATAGTACCCTTCCCCATAGATTACTTTCATTGCCTCGACTACCGCTAAGTTGCCAGATAAGTCGTTCGGTACATTCGAGCTAAATGTACCGTCCCCTTGAACACGAGAATACAATAGTGATCCCCTGTTAGTGTCATGACCCAGCCCAAGCGAATGACCTATTTCGTGGGCAACTGCATACTTAATGCTTTTCGCGTTGTAGCCCGCTGCTTTTGCTCCTGCAAGTTTTGCGTCTGTTGTCCACGGCTCCCACTTATCTAAGAATATGTCTCCACCTAAGTGACCTAAACTTCCCAACGTTTGGTAAGGGGAATACGCAATAGCTAAAATCCCATCTGGCCCTGAGTCTAATTGGGCCATGACTATTCTGATATCTCCTATGTTAGCTGTTGATATGGCAGATGATGTCAGATCATATGAGCCACCCGGAGAAGGTTGCATTTGCTCGGTTATGTCTAACCCAACTAAACCGGGCGAAGGATAACCCCCACCACCCCCATCGCCACCACCCGGTGCTTGTCCGGGTCCACCTTCGACATTTTGCTCTATCCCTTTGTTAAGGAAATTAAGAGTTAGGCCCGGAAAAGCGTGTTCGAATACCCCTTTCCACTCGTCGAAGGCTTCTCCTACTTGCCCTGTGAATTCTAATACGGTAGGCATATTCGAATCCGCGCTGGAATTAATAAAGTTGCTGTCGTTTAAGAGACTTTTCCCGTACATGACAGGATCGTAAGAATTAAGCTTGATACCCACGTTGTCCTCACAAAAGCTATAGCCAATGTCTACTGTTTGAGGAGTACCGCCTAATGCGGTTGTACATGCGGTTTTTAATGTTGACCAAGGATCACCTAAAGATTCCCAAGTAGCCATAGCCCAAGGGCTTTGTTGAAATCCAGTGATTACTGGGTCTTGGTGCATGTTTTGTTCTGAACCCCCATCAACATATATTCTATATTTCGGAGTCTGCCCTTCTGTGTACCCACCTACCTCCTCGTATTGGTCTTTCCCGTATACTCTTATTCCTCCATGATATAGCCCCTCTGGTATAGTCGCTGAAATTCCACTTGAACTATTTATCGAAAATGCGATCTGTTGTTTTCCGTCGTTAGCTGAGCCAAACTTATCAGGCTCCACGCCCATATATACGCCAGTAACATCAGAAAAGCTTGTGCCTAAGATTTCTATTACCTCACCCGGTGCTCCATGATTTTTGGAAATTCCTGTTATCCTTGGGAATGGCGTGAACGTAAAGACGCTCGGAGCTGTCTGTCCTTTCTCGCTTGACGTAACGACAACTTTTCCTCTGTCTGCCATCTCTGGGACTTCTACCTGAATTAACGCCGGAGAAAAATGCATGTTATCATTCGCATCGGGGAATGGCATGAACATTGCACCGGGGCGATAGATTCCTTCTCGGATTACCCTGAAGTTCGCTGCGTAATGATTCGCTCCGAAATAAACTCCATCTACCCGGTTGAAGTCCCTTCCTTCAATTATTACGGTCTGATGCGCTTGACCCGTATATGTAAGTCTTTCATACCTATTTTCCCCCCCAAAGTAATTCTTCGTGTGTCCGAATAAATTTATCGCTTGCCCATGTTCAGCCTTCGCTGGCTTAATATCGTGTATCCGCATCGGTGCGAATAGAAGATTATAGGGAGAACTGGATCTTCTGGCTCCACCGTGACCGTTAACTGAGATATACTTATCTGTACTTGAAGCACCCACGGGAACTTGAACTCTCACCCCGGTTTCGCTTAAAACACTGATCTTCTTTTTCTGAACACAGACATCACCAAAACAAACCTGACTAACCTCAGTTGCGCTACTACAGGCTATGGTAACGTAGTCGTACTCGTAAAAAGAAGATGGTGAAAAAGAATTTACTTCTGGTGCTTTGCTTACGAAATCTTGCCTAATAGAAAGATTACTTCTTAAAGGCTCATTCGCGGAAACTTGAATTTGTTTCGACTTCATTATCCCCCTGACACCATAAGTGTCTATGGAAGCATCGCTGCCAGCCTTTTTAAGCGATATTGACAATTGTGCATCATTACCCGATATGCTTAAGTCTCCACTCAGGTTATCAATGTCTATCGACATCGAAGCATTTTTCTTCCCGAAATGAATTCTGTGAGGGGTTTTCTGACCAACTAGCATCACTGGTTCAATAGCGGAGTCGAACCCATATTGGACCTGAAGAACATTTTCTAAATCTCCTACACCAGAGATGTCTGTAACTCTTGCGTCTGAAAAATTAAGAAAATCCTGCGCTTCCGCTGCTTCGTACACAGGGGCAAATTCTCCTTTTAAATCATCAAAGAATAGTATAGTGCTTTGAATTTGTACTGGGTTAGCTGGCGTAGCAGCAAATTGATAAGACTGTAAGTACCCGCTGTTAAAGCTAAGTCCTCCAAAGTTTCCAGACACAACACCTGTCTCGTTTGTGACGTATTCCCTTAGTGGGTCAACTCCGGTGAGATAATATTGAAGCCTTAATTGTCCACCGATGTGTGAATCGGCTGAATGTTCAAACGCATGTCTTTTCGCTGCTCGGTATTGGGCTGTATTAGTACTTCTTTCTTGGATTTGAGCATCCGTAACGAAGAGATTCTCTCCGTTCAACTTCACTCTACAGTTTTTGTAAGTATAAAAAGCCATTAATAGTTCCTATTTATCCCTATCTTATTACGAACCATGTCTCCTATGTTTGCTTGAAGTCTGCTATTAACGATAACTCCACCGCTCATTCCTATCTGTAAGCATTTGCCCGTATCTGAATCACAGAGTAAATTTAAGCGGACGGCCTCTACTACTAGATCATTACCATACTCACTAGCAAAGGCATCTCCAGCTTTTTGGCCGGAAAATTGTACGTGCTTGTAGTCATCTTTGGTGATAACTATCATTTCTCCAGCGTTCAACAACTGAACTTGCCTTGGGAAAGGTCGCCCTATTGCGTAAATTGGATTCCATGACGCTCTAAACTGGTACTCGAATGAGTAAGTTGGAACCTCTCTAGCGACTCCACTATTGGTAACATAAGTTGTCCACCCGTGAGCAAGAGAATTTGTTTGGTTGTAGTTTATTGCTTCGGAGCCGACACGTTTAGTCGAGACATCCCCAGAAAGCGGATCGTAGCTTACGAACGAGGCAGAAGCCTTTATTGTCTGATTCGGTTGTATTCTTAGTTGGTAGTCTTCTAGGTAAAAACTCCCAGATATATTCGCAACCTCTACTACGAAGGGTTTAGCGTCGTGATCATCCGTTCTGAACTGTTTAATTGAATTCACGATCCCAAGCGATGGCTCATGATCAACCTCAACCAAATAACCTATGTCTATCTTCGAACGAATTGAATCCTTAACTGGCTGACTCATTTCGCCCCGCTTTTCAAGAATATAGGCGGGGTCAAGATAGTTGACCTGAGAAATTGATGCACTTTCGGCCAATATCCCAGAACCATTTATCGCGACATCTATATTGTCGTAGAAAACCATTTTTCCCTTTTTCCTTGTGAAAAATTACACTAATTTAAACGATTAGATACCCGGATTTAGTAAGAGACATTTATATTGCAACTCTAATACGGGCGGACCACCAGCAGATGCTGAGTAGGACTGACTCGCTAATCGCATGTCTTCAAAATTATACTCCTGAATGACCTGATCGTTGTTAAAATCTTTAAGTTTCAAATTGAAATTTCCGGTATCCGGGGTACACGGGTAGTCGTAATTATTCCTTGGCTGGAACCTAGCAAGCTCTATAGACATAGATAGATTTACTTGAATCGGATATTTAGTCGTTACCCTATAGGGGTATTCCATTCCTAACACGAAGTGAGGCTGTCGCTCAGGAATTATGTCGAATTGATAGGCGGTTATTCTGTCTTGATCGAACTCTTCGCTAAAGTCTATCTCAATAGAACCAGCGTTTATGTGCTTCAGTTCGTGAGTTGGGCTGGTTTGATTCAGTATATTATCCAAGTCTGTGTCAATTTGATCAGAATCTAACGGACTTAGGTTTCCAATCCTCCCAAAGACTGTAAAAGCAGCATTTATTTGAGGTATTTCACCAACAGCGCATCTTTGGCTATAATTAGTAAGGTAACCAGACTCGAAACTAAAATTATCATCGATTTTTTGACTGTCTTTTATCAGATACCCGTTAAAGCCAGTTTCTCCTGTCAAGTTTATGAAGTAATCATGCCCAATCATGAAAGCGGTTGCTCTTACTGACCCTACTCTTGGGCCATTAGATAAGAAGTTAGTCTCGCTCATTCCCAAATGAACTATTGGCTGCTCAGCAACAGAAAAATTCACATCAAAACTTTGAACCCCTGAGACTTGCTCCCCGTCGAGGTATACGTGCTGCTGGCCTCTCCCTAGCCTCGTAGTTTTGTTGAAATCAAACATTAATTTATATTACACTTTAGGAGTTTTTTTCATAAAATAATTGTAGTATGTGTAAATTAAACGAAGGAATAAGGAAAAATGTCGGTTTATAGCGTAAACGAATGGGTGGCAGGGGGTACGTACCCCCTGTATACAGTAGTTAAACGAACAGGGGCTCTCACTGGACACCCTAGTCCAGCTTATTTTTACGCCCTGACATCTCACGATAGCGTCAGTACGAACCCAGAGGCGGATACTGTAAATTGGGGAGGCTACGGAACCGCTGCTGACTCCAGCATCAGACCGAAGTTCGAATGGACTCCTTCTTACGGACTGACAAACCAACTCACGCCACGGGTTAAATCGATAAAGCTGGGTGATGGGTACGAGCAAAGAATGCAAGACGGGATAAATACCGTGCTATTGTCTGTTTCTCTTAGCTTTGAAACTAGAACTCAGGACGAGACCGAAGCGATATCCCATTTCCTTCACGAAAGAGGCGGATACGAAACTTTCCTCTTCACTCCTGAGCCACCATACGACAAAGAAAAACTTTTTTTAGCTAGAGAATGGAACAGTACATATAATTTCTTTGACAACTATTCTATCTCCGTATCCTTTGAAGAGTTGCCTATTGTTTCTTAGTCGTTATGATGAACAAGACCCAAGCTCAATCGTCAGTTAAAAGGTTAAACGCTGAGATATTCTCACTTAATCCTTCAGCCTTACTGCATTTTTTTACGCTCGATCTGACGGACTTGCTATTTGATAAGGGCCTCATTAGTCAACCCACGGAAGCGAATCTAAATTCAAGAATTTTTAGGTTTCACAATAACCTCTTCTTAACTCGTCAGACACTTGTTTGGAGAGGAGATACATATAGTGCTATACCTCTTGAAGCCGAAGGGTTTGAGCTATCTAGCCAAGGTTCTCTTCCTACCCCGAAATTAAGACTCTCCGTGTCAGATGATGGAGTGCCGACTCTTGGTCTGCTGAAATCACAAATCCGCCTTTTGGGGGACGCTGCTGGAGTAAAGGTAACAAGACAAAGGACATTAGTTAAATACATAGACAGTTCTAACTTCGGTGACGACGATACCCCACCTGAGCATTCGGAGGATTTGAGCGCGGAATTCCCTATGGATATATTCTTCGTCGAACGAATAACCCAAGAGAATAAGAACATAATGGAGTACCAATTAAATTCTGCTCTTGACCTTGAGAATGTAAGACTTCCAGCGCGAGTAATGATTCAGCAAAGGTGCATGTGGTTTTATAGGGGAGAAGGTTGTTCTTATGAATATTCTAGTAGCCTAGACGACGACCAGAAAAAAATACACGGTGATGCTACTCTACCGGGCTCTGCACCTCCTGTTAGCACAATAGATGATGTGCTATTCACAGACCTACTAGTTGGTGTTTCCATGCTGAACAAGGGGAAATTCTCACTCACGAGCCAGTATGATTCAGGCGACTTTGTTTATGTGCAGAAGGGTGGAATTAGATACTATTTTGTAAACGTTGGAGGTTTATGCAACGGAATTGATGTTACTAATACTAACTTCTGGACCCCTGATCAATGCAGTAAATCCGTAAGAGGCTGTAAAAATAGGTGGCAACGGAGCGAGCCAAATTTGCGAACAGCCTTGCCATTCGGCGGGTTCCCTGCTCTAGGAAGAATTAAATAGATGCACCTATCCGAAGAGTTAAAAGATGAGATTAAGAGTCACTCTTTAGAGGAAACTCCAAAAGAGTGCTGTGGTTTAATCGTCTATGACGACGACAAAGGTAAAGTAAAAGCAATCAGATGCACGAACCAAAGCGAAAACAAAGAAAAGCACTTCGAAATATCTGCCCATGATTATTTACGCGCTTCTCTATCTGGAAAAATTTTAGGGATGTACCATTCTCACCCTGAGACAACTAAATCTTTTTCTGAACACGACAAGTACCAGAGCGACGGGCATAAAATTGATTCCGTTTTGTATATCGTAGACTCAGATGAATTCGAGATATACAAGCCAATCGAATCGAACAGTTCCTTTTGGACTAAAGAATTTAAGATGAAACATAATGATTGCCTAACGGTAATTTACGATTTTTACAAAGAAGAGCTAGGAATTGAATTAGACGGATTCGATACAGGACCTAAAGATATAGAAAACGTAGTAGAAAACAGAGATGAAAACTGGGTTGACGTTCCAAGCCAGCGAATAGACTATAAGAAGGTTGAGGAAATGTTCCAGAAGTACAAATCAATATCTTGCGTAACTGGTATTGAAACGGATGGGTTTGATCCTAATGTCCTTAAGAAATATGATATGCTCTTATTGGACCTTCATGGTCAAATCTATCATATGGCAGTTTATCTTGGAGGAGAATCAATTCTTCATCACCCACCTAAAGGATACCCTCGTGTAGAGAGCATAAAACATTCTTGGAAAAAAAGAGTAAATATAGCCCTTAGGCATAAGAAATTTTTATAACATGAGCAGCTTTACAAAAGTCAGACTGCATGGCGATCTAGGAGCAGAAGTAGGCCCAGAATGGGAACTTGATGTTTCTACTGTCGGGGAGGCAATGAAAGCAATCGAGTATCTTTCTAGGAGAAAGCTTTTTAAGCATCTCATATCTAAAGACAAACAGAACCTAAAATACCAAGTTCTTATTAATGAAAAATTAGTTACTTACGAGAACGGAGAAATAAACGAAGAAAACCTATCGGATGTTGAAAAATCTGAGTTGGTAATGAGGTTCGAAAAACTTGATACAATCGATGTAGTACCAGTTTTACAGGGAGCCGGGTGCTTATTAGGGGGCACTAAAATTTCTATGGCTGATGGGTCGAGCAAGGACATTGAGAACGTAATCGCGGGAGACATGGTAATGGCGTATAACGAAGCCAATGGCGTCCTTGAAGAATCAGAGGTCTCAAAAACATTTGAACACTCGGACACTGAGGGCTACTTAATCATTAACAACCAAATAAAATTAACCGATAATCACCCAGTATACGTCATGTCTCGCGGTTGTGTAAGTGCTGGAGAGTTGAAAATTGGTGACATACTCATGCGCGAGGACGGATCAGAAGAATCAATAGAAAGTATTTCAGCGCACGGAGAGTTAGTTACCACCTTTAACATCGAAGTTGAAAAACACCACAACTACTTTGCTGACGGTTATTTGGTTCACAACAAAGGTCTTCTTGGTATCATACTTGGTGCTGCTCTCATATTCGCAGCCTTTATTCCGGGTTTAAATGTTTTTGTAGCTGTCGCTCTTTTCACGGCTGGCGCGGGTCTATTGGCAGCAGGAATCATGACTATGCTCGCAAAGCCTCCGGTTATGGACCCCCCTAAAGACATTGAAATAAAAGGTGCAACATCATACTTGTTTTCGAATATAGTTAATACCAATAAAGAAGGAAACCCCGTGCCTATATGTTACGGTAGACTGAGGATTGGATCATACGTTCTTGAATCAACATACGATTCTTACAACGTTATAGCGCACGAAACTCCATCGAACAGCGAACAAATATCTACAATTGACGCCTCGGTAACAGTTATAAACCCCGCTGACGAAATTCTCCACGAAGTATAATGAAAATACAAATCCCCCATAGGCCGTTTAGACACCACGGAGAAATAATCTCCTTCGGTAAAAAAACGCCGATTGTATTATTAGCAACTAGAGCAAACCGAACGCCCGAAGAAGCAGACGAAGGCATAACGGGGCAAAAAGACAAAGATGGCGTAGTTATAGATAGGGCCGTATCTATATCAGAAAACAGGGTTATAGATTTACTTTGCGAAGGAGAGATTCATGGGCTCGTTGATTCCGAGTACGTAGGAGAAGGGACTGACGGTAACATTGGATGGACTAGAGTAAGAGAGAAAAGGTTCGCAGAGATTGGCCTTCAAGGGGCCAGTAACGGGATCAGATGGTTGCCGTCAGTGTTATGGAATGAACTGCCAATCTTAACAAAGCAAACTACCCCAAAGTTAAACTACCAACAAGTAGATGTGATCTATGGCGCAGGGGGTCCAGATGGCTCCGATGCACTAGGGATGGATAATTCATTAACAATCAATAGGGGAATAGGAGAAAGACTTCGTGGCGGTGGAGAAGATAATGAAACATTCGCAAAAAAATATAGAATCAACAACGTAAGGTGCAAGGGCGTCTCCATAACGATCAAGATCGCTCAACTCATGTACCAAGAGAAGGCTGTTGAGGCCGAGTACGGCGACATAAGAGATACCACGGTTGTTTATTCGACGTACTATAGAAAAGTATACAACTACACTGGGGCAGGAGAACAAGGTTGGACTTTCAATGAAACGGTTGAGATAACTGGTAAGCTGAGCAGCGCGTACCTAAAGCAAAGCGTTGTAATGTTTAGGAATCTTCCAGATATAAATGAGGAGGGCTTTGTCGGATGGGAGGTAAAGCTTGTAAGAACGACTGCTGACACCCTCACGACGACAATACGAAATACGACCTACGTAGATAGCATAGCGGAGATTTACGGAGACGTTTACTCTTACCCTCATTCAGCCCTTGTCCAGCAAAGGTTTAGTTCTGAATTTTTCCAAAGAGTACCAGACAGGCAGTTTGACGTTAGGGGAATTAAGGTAAAGGTTCCCGCAGACTACAACACAATACTCAAAACTTATGGTAACGCATATGACGGCGTAAGTAACCCGTATTGGAAAGGTAACTTTAAAGTCGATAAAGAGTGGACCGATAATCCAGCTTGGATTTTCTACGATCTGCTAACAAATAAGAGATACGGTCTTGGAAAACACATAGAAGATAAAAGTATAGATAAGTGGACCTTATACGACATTGCTCAATATTGCGATACGATGGTTCCTGATGGGTACGGGAAAAGTGAACCAAGGTTTAGATGTAATGCATTTATTCAGAGCAGAGATGAAGCTCATAAAGTCATAAACGATTTATCTAGCGTTTTCAGAGGGATAACTTACTACGCTGGAAATACCATATTTGCTGCTCAAGACAGAGGAGGAAAGATTCCTGTGGTAGCGTTTACAAACGCCAACATTGAGAATGGCGATTTTACCTACTCTACTAGCGCAAAGAAATCTAGACATACGGTCTGCATAATTAAATATAGAGACGAGAGGGACAACTTTAGGCAAAAGGTCGAGTACGTAGAAGATGTTGACGGAATAAGAAAACACGGGATTCGAGAACTAGAATTAGCTGGTGTTGGGTGCACCTCAAGAGGGCAAGCCCAGAGATTTGGAAAGTGGGCTCTATACTCAGAGCAAACCGATGTTGAGACATGCAGTTTCGCAACGGGACTTGAGGCTGTCGCATTGAGACCGGGCGATATCATAAGCGTTTCAGACGCGAATAGAACAGTCAAAAGGTACGGGGGGAGAACCTTCTCCATAAACACTCTTGGTACTGAAATCATTCTAGATACTATAGTTCCTTTATTGGCTGGTGGTGCTACTTACGAGCTTACAATAATGACTCCCACTTTCCAATACGATACGACAATAGTTGAGCAAGAAGATGGATCGGGAAATAGCGGAATAAACTCTACAGACATACCCAATATAAGGAGATCGCAACTCCAAACCAAGTCTTTTAGCGGGGTCTCCCACTTACAAATAACTGGTAGTGACGGAATAACGAGAACGAAACTCCTTCTACCAACGAGCCTTGACATAGACAACTACGATACGAAAGGGCAACGCGGGAATGGTGGTGGGATCGTATGGATGATTCAGCCAACTGGTCAAACCGCCACTCAGACGGAAGAGAATGAAAAGAAGCTTGAAAAATACAGAATATTAAATGTCGAAGAAAAGGAAGACAATAGATATGTAATTACTTCACTGGAGTATAACGAAGAGAAATTCAATCGAATAGACGGAACAGAAGGATTTGACACAGACCCTGTAGCTGTGGGTGTTTCTTCCCCCGCAGGATGTATTTTAACCACGAATCACCTCACCGAAAACTCGGTTGAAATTGATTTTACTGTGATCCCCGGAGATGTAACAAACGTATATACTTATCAAATTTATATCAAATATGGGTCACCTTGGGCTGCTACCGACTTTGTTGAAACAGACCCAAGCGCGACAGTCGCTTTGGACTCAATTCCAGATGCTAGGTATTTTTACCAAAGCATGAGTATCTCTGCTCAAGCAGGAGTATATTTCCCCACGCAAAACGGAAAATATTACTTTAGGGTTTATGCTGCTAATAGGTTGGGAGTAGCTAGTCCTACCTCTGCTCATGGAGATTGGGTCAACCCAGCGGACAACACTACGTATCCATACGTAGAAATCGTTGGCATTAATCCTATGCACGATGTGAGAATCAAGGCTCTTACAATCGCTAGTGCTACTGAGGTCACCCAAAGCGAACTTTCTGCTGGTACAACTTTTCAAAGAGTTCACGATGAAGTTGAGCCTACCTTTACTTGGTCAATGGATGTAGCTGGAACTGTCCCTCACGTCATTTTCGACTATAGACTAACATTCAGGCCGACCTCCTCAGGGAATAACCCATCTTTAACCATCCTCCACACAGAAATTCTCACTGGATTAGCATCTACCGCGTTGTCTTATAAACTTACAGCTAGAAAACAAATAGAGATTGCTCACGCAAATAACACAATGCCATACAGAAACTTCGACCTTGTAGTCGAAGCGTTAGAACCAAATACAGGAGAATCTTCCTCTGGGGGTTTTACAACCGCTGGTGCAGCGAGCACAAAAGGATACGACATTCTTCAGGTAATAAATCCGGCTATGGAAACTTGGCATCTCACTCCATTCGATCAAGTAGATTTATGTGGGAAGCCAGTTGATGGAATCGCCCCAACCGTAATGCCAGAGTGTTCTGACCAATGGTTAACAAGCGATGGTGATGTAAAAATACTATTTACACCCAGCGATGAAAAGCGAAACCTCGACGCTATGATGGGGGTTCTGTTCATATCAGAAGTAATGTTCAATGCGGACGGGAATCTTGATTTATCTGACGACGAAGTTCTTGCTGCTAATGATATCCACAAGATTGTTTTCACTAACAACTCAAATAACCCTAAAGGCGTAGATATCTCAATGGTCAACTGGAAACCGGATCAAGCTTACATTGCTGTCGGATTTGGTGATCAATTGGATAACCAGCTTTATCAGGCTTTTTTAAGCGACTCTGAATTTCCAGCTTCAATGAGCCCAGTTGGACAAATAGCCAGCAACGCCAGCAACACCGTGCGAATTGAACCAAGGGCAGCAACAATCGATGCTAATATTGTCCAAGGAGCTTGGAAGGCTTTAATTATCGGTGAATGGAATGGGTGGGGAGCGGGTATGAATGAAAACCCAAAGAACATATCAGTAGAGACTCAAATAATGATGAGTATGCCTTCGTTTACTATATATAGGCCAATGGGGTATTACTGGGATCACCACGGCAACGGATGGGGACACCCAAGGGCAGTTAAGGACGCTGGACCAAGGCACGGTACTGCTCCACCTCTACATTACTACTGGGAAAAGCCGGGTCATAGCCCGTATGATTTTTTTGGACCGGACGGAGGCGCGTCTTGTCTTAGGTTAGGTTATCCGGGGAATGGTTATAGGGGATACGCTTGGTCTTGGGAATATATTCTTGTCATGAAGTTCGCTTTTGAAGGAGCACTTAGCTATAACACTTACTCATTGGTTTGGCAGTGGAACAACACACAAGTTGGTAAGGGGACTAGGGGTAAATTTAACACGATGGCCGAGCCCGAACAAATGAAAATAGATACCGTACAAATTGACAGCATAGGCGAACTTTTAGAGGAGAATGAAGCTAACCCAACGGAAGGATTAACTTACCCATTAACATTCTCTAGGAATGATTGGAACCATGACTGCAACTGCTGTGGTGGTTGGGGCGGATCATACAATAATGACTATATTAGTATGAAGGCGAAAGCATACAAGGCGAAGGACGGCGTTGTCGTGAAAATGCAAGTCAGCGATGCAGACAAGTGGCTATTTGAAGAAGGTCGCCAATTTATGATTGGGATAATATAGGATTATTGATATGAAGAATAATGTATTACTTTATTTTAAGGGGGGACAACAGGTTGCTTTCGCCAACCCTAAAGACGAGGAGACTCTAAGGGAGAGAATCGAAATTGAATTAAGAGTTACGCCCGAATCCTATGGCAAAGATTACGAGGTATTCTTCCTGACAGACGAAGAATTACAAAACTACTCTTGGGGCAAAGCGGAAGGAAATAGAAAAGCACTCCGTTTCGAAACCGGAGTAAAAGATAAAAGCCTCGAAGCTAAGAAAATTAGACTAGAGGAGATAACTTCTTTTATTAATGGCGAGTTTGCTAAGTTAGACATAGAGATGATACGATCAATAGAAGGGGACAGTAGATTTGATAAGGGAAACATAAAAGAGAAGAAACAGTTCCTAAGGTCTTTGCCAAAAGAGCTAGAGGGTTGGGCTGAAAGAATGGGAAGTAAAGATTGGGAAAACAAAAACCCATTCAACAACATATTTGACATAGAAATAAAAAACAGTGGAGCTGGCTACATGAACCCACCAAACGTAGTCATAGCCCCGCCCATGAGACTAGCTGGATTCAAAAAAATATCCCCAAACGATACAAAGCCTAAAGAGTCATACGATATTTTAGCTGGAGATTCCGAGCATATTGAAGAACACATGTACATGCCTAACGATGTCGTAGAGCAGTTCGAACCTGACCCCAACAAAAAACAAGCTAGAGCAATTTCGGAAGTGGAAAATGGAAGCGTAGTTAACATAAAGATTGTAGACCCCGGTTATGGATATACGAGACTTCCAGTAATTAGAATATCCCCGCCCGAACAAGGGAACAACAAGGCGGTAGCCATAGTTCCCGAAATAAACTTTTTATTTAATACAACAGAACTTTAACATAGGTACAAAAAATGGCTAAAAATATTGATTATCATGCATCCGTCATAAACGGAACGAATAGAATCGTAGGGGAATCACACAATGATTGGAATACGATAAGACCGGGGAGTTACATTAAGTTCCAACAAGACCCAACTTACTTCACGATAAGTAACAAAAAGGAATTCTTCTTTATCTCTCCATTCACATGTGACGGCTCCAGACCGCTCCTTCATCTGGATACAGACTGTGGAATTGACATAATGAAAGGTGACTCTGTGACAATTACATACAAAGAAACAGAAGCATTGAATTTCTCCTCAATGGAAATGCCGGGTGAAGGATACGCAAAAGGAGATATTATTGAAGTAGCTGGCGGAAATCAATCGATTGGTATCCTTGACAATATGCAACAACCAGCAATTTTTAAAGTTGAATCCATCGATGGGAACGGCGGGATACAAACACTCTCTATTCAGGAAAGAGGGAGATACCTTACTTCACCAGATGAATTAGTCACCCTGATTAACGGAAACGGACATGGTGCAAAAGCAAAAGTAGCTTGGACAGAAGCCCCACAAAGACAAACCGTCGAAAAGGAAGTAGACAAGGTAGGGAGAACGGAGGAAGGGAAAGCTGTTATAACTCTTAACTATTCGTTACCGAAAGGGGTAACGAAAGGAAAGGTCTCTGTTAAGAAATGGGAACTACTTACTTCTTCTCCATATAACGCTGGTGGAAAAACCGGGGCTATATGCAACATAACCAGAGACTTTAGCCCCAACTATAAGCTCCCGCTCATGTCAGATAACCAGCATCCTTGGCTGTTAAATCAGGAAGTTGCTCACAACGAATCCATTTCTCAACTGGACATTATATTGAGAAAGCTAGAAGATAGAATAGAGAAGCTAGAAAAAGGCCCAAACCCAGATATTCTGGAGTAGGTTTAAGTTCTCCAAAATATAAAAAAGTTATTTTATAAATGACTTTATTCTAAAGTCCCGCCCGGTCTTTGTTCTCTATGGATAACCTCCATAATCTTAGCCTCCATCATTAGACCCATTCTCTTATTCTCACTCTTATCCTTCTGGTCTTGCTTCTGGTCTGTCTCTGTCCCTTTCGAGTCAGCCTCCTGACCTTCGCCCGAAACACTTGATGTTGATTCACCCTTCTTATTGACATTTACAGTAATGGTTATGTTGTTGGCGATATTTCTCGATCCTCCTCCACCGCCACTCTGTATTCTAGCTCCGTCGTCTCTTGGGTTGCTATTCTTGTCTTGCTCAGATTCCTCCAAGGAATACAATCTTTCTACTGCACCGAGTAGGGCTACTAAATTATCATTCATGGCGTCGAATCCGCCACCGACTCCTGATCCCGTGCTTGGAGCGGTAGTTGATTCTCCAACTAATCCGCCATTAGCCATTCCGCGAGAACCAAAACCTCGACCACCAATCGCTTCGTAGAAGCGGAACATGTCTCCTTCGTTCAATGCCCTTGCTGCGTCAACGCCAATATTTTTAACAGCACTACTCTGTAGTACATATTCACCATCAGATAGGCGAACAGCCTCTGAATTATCACCGCCATATATACTGAAGCCCTTTCGGCCTCCGCGACTAAAGGCTTTCTCTCCTCCAGCACCCAAATTTGAAAACACTGAAGATGCTTCGCCCGTCAAGTTTGCCACTTGCGGGGCTCCAATTTGGTCGTCAACTGGAGTCATCTTCGTGAAACTAGAGGTATTACCCAAGGTAGCTGCATGAAGACCACCAATCGCATACTTCTTGATCAGTCCACCTCTGGCATTTTGATTACCAAAACCCCAGAAACCTTTAGTGAACATTCCTTCACTTCCTAGAGTGTTCTTCCATGCTGCGCCCGGAGCATCCTTAATCTTGCTGCCTAACCCTTTCCAACCCTCTCTAAGTTTTTGTCCAGCAGTTTTCTTTTGCTCTCGCGGGAAAGAGAACGGGTCCATTCCGGGTGGAACTCTTTTATAGTGATCCAGCATCTCTTTCAGTCTCTGTTTCTCTCCGGGGATATCCATGCTTGTCATGTTCGCCTCCGTCGAAGAAATTAGACCTTTCGTTCTATTGTAGTTAGCCAGCTTATCTTTGAATTTGGGATCGCCCATTACATCGTAGATTTTCTTATGGAACTTCATTTCCATTTTTTTCTGCTCTGCTGCCTGAGCCTTTGCTTCCATTTTGCCAACGACACCAGCAGTTAAGCCCCCGACTGCGCCCATTATTGCCCCCTCTTTTCCTCCCATTAACGCGCCGAATCCACTGCTCACAAGAGTCTTCCCCCCAACTGAATTAAGGAATTTGCCTACTCCTGTCTCTGGGTATCCCTTGGCAACGCCCGCAACTACTGTCATGGCAGCATTGATGTAAGCAGCTTTCATTCTCTGCTTTTGCGACTTCTTGAATTTGGCCATCTTCTCAGCGTTCGCCTTCTTCCTCATCTCATCACTATGTTTGTGAGTATAAAATGCCTCTTCTCTTTGAAATTTCTTTTGGTTCTGCGGATTGTTTGTATCGGTCTGACCCACCATCGACAACATTGGATCAGCGTTATACGTAAAGCTCGTTGGCCTCTTAGGATCATCGTAATCTATCCTGTTTCTTACTACGGCAGCAAATGAACCACCCGTAGAAGCCCTATTATTTATACTGTTTAGGAAATCGGGACCCAATTTTCTAGCTGAGCTTGCTTTTATAACAAATTCTCCGGGGCTTAACGCGCCGGGGATGCTGTCAGACGTACTTGTCCCCGGTCCTTTTACTGGTCCCCCCTTCGAGAATCCTTGTACTAATCCTCCTTGTGAAAAACTTTGATTTTGACCAAACAAATAAGACATAAAGTTGTCGGACCCGAAATCTAATGATCTGGCTAATATGTTATCGAGCATAGAGTTGGCCATGTCCCCGAATGCTTCTTTTGAACTCTTTGTACCCGAAGCGAACTCCCTAAAAGCTGTAGCGAACCCTGTCCTCATAGTGGTCGCAGTGCTTTGAATCATATCCTTCAGGTCTCCCCAATCGTCCTGACTATTTCTTGCAAATTGAGAAAGGAAAGTACCTCTCATGTCGCTCATCCCATAGGCCCCGTCCTGAACTTTATTGTCGTAGTACTGCGACGAACTTGATCTATGTGCTCTTCCAGATATCTCACCCTTTTCGAACTTCATCTGCCCTGCGGTTCTTTTCATTTCCGCTGCCAACTGCCTTGACGCTTGAGATACATTGAGACCTCTTTCCTCAACCATCTCAAATACCTTGGCTAACCTATTCCCGACTCTCGTTTTATACTCATCGACTCTCGATGCTGCCTCTCCTGCGGTGGATTGTTTATCTAACGTATTTGCCCACTTATCATATTCGGTTGACAATGTGCTCATGTTAAGTGAGCCCTGCCCCGGTCCGAGTTTTTGTCCAGTAGGGAACATTGCCCCACCTTGAATCCCCATCCCTGACTTTTGCCACCCACTTCCTAAGAGTTCTGCCATGCCCTCCCGCTTCGCAGCCATTCGTGCAGCTTGGGCTTTCGCTTTTTCCATGATTACTCTTTGGCTTTGTCCTGATTCAGCAACACTCGCTCGACCGCCCTTTTGCATTAGTGCCAGCCTTTGGTTCCTGAGGAAATTTCTATCAGAATCTAATTGGCTTAGTTTTGCTGCGTCGTCAGGAGAGAATGCTCCTCTTCCACCAGCAGCCTCTTTCTTCTTTCTGTCTAAAACATTCCATGCTTGCTCAATATTCGAAATATCCTCGGCCCATTGGTGAAGTTTCTCTTTTATTTCTTTTGAAGTAGTAACTGAATCTATAGCAGCAGGACCGTGGGACTGTAGAAGGCTAGGGACTGCGCTTACGATACCGGGGTTCGCGGTTTGATTAGCTAGTGCTCTATTGTAAGAGGAAGCATGGCCTCCCCACTGACCAGAGATGTCATTTGCAATGTCACCCTTAAGGCTAAGGTCTCCACCAGACGCATACATCGCTTCTCGCGCACCCGCTGGCCTTAATTTCGCTTTATCCGCTATATGGTAAACACTTTCAACGTAGTCTCCAAATTGTTTTAGTTCTTTGTTGGTTAGAGGGCTCTTGCCCATTTTTTTTGCGAGGTTATTGATAAGATTTTTCCCAACCCCAGTAGCTCCGGTTCCTGTTGTCGTCTCGCGCCCAAAGTGTCTTCGCATACTCTCCCACGTATTAATCTTATCATTCTGGCCAGCTTGTGATTGAGCACCGAATGCTGTCCCTTGCATTATTTGCGTAAGAATATCGTGATTCTTGTCGTCTTTTACCCCTCCGTAACTCTTAGCAAAGTTACCTAATCCAGCAGTTTCTAAATTGTATCGTTGGTCTTCGTTTGCGAATGCATCTTTTTGCCAAAAGGTGCTCCCTCCTCCCGGTGCTCTCCTATCGTTGTATGGATTCAAAGACTTCCTTAGGTTGTATGCTGCTCCAGACATTCTTTGTGTCAGTTGACTCATAGCGTCTCTACCACCGGAGAAATGAGCAGGGAACCCGGCTTGATACATCTGTTGTTTTGACACTCTACTTTGCATCTTCTGACCCATCAAAGGCATCAAAGTGGACATTTGCCTTCCCCCCATTAGATTAG
>Ga0114999_10001233_pt1 | contig 35854 bp, 32 predicted proteins | sample ArcticOcean_MG_C_3_FD_89820 | JGI IMG/M metagenome (GOLD analysis project Ga0114999, IMG submission 89820) | Marine microbial communities from western Arctic Ocean - ArcticOcean_MG_CB8_126 | ecosystem: Environmental > Aquatic > Marine > Oceanic | place: Arctic Ocean: Canada Basin | collected...
ATCAAGTTCAGGATGACAGAAAGGGGCGGTAATCTATTACGTTTACATCCTCGCGAGTAAGCGAAATGGGACGCTATATATTGGGGTCACTAACGATTTAATTAAAAGGGTGTACGAACACCGTAACGGATTAGTGGCTGGGTTTACAAAAAAATATGATGTCCACATGTTGGTATATTTTGAGCAAACTGAGAATGTTCAATCTGCTATTTTGCGCGAAAAGCAGCTAAAGACGTTGAAGCGAAAATGGAAATTAGAACTGACTGAGAAGGATAATCCTCAATGGAAAGACCTATATGACGGTTTGGTGTGACTGGGTTGACTGTGCAGGCTTGTCCTGTTTTGGTCTGTATCTAGTCCAAAATGACAGAACTACTCTTTTTTGTCATTCCAGCGAAACGGTGTGTCCGAGAATATGACAATTTTTTGGTTTGTCATTCTGGACTTGATCCAGAATCCAGATTTTAAGCACGTAGTGCTTAGCTTACAGCACCAACGTAATTTGTTTAGGATATTGGGAGAGCCAAAGTGAGAAAACTTTATGTTATATTTTTTTTATTGCAATTATCTGTGCAATTTTCTTTCGGACAGGACAAAGTGCACCTTCATATTGGTAAAGTTTATGAGGGTACAGTAGTTACGATTGAACCTGATTTAGTAACGATATCACAGGGTGAAAATAAGCCAACAAGATCTATACTTAAATCAGAAATTAAGGCAATCGTTTATTTAGATGGGAGCGTTGATACTTTTTATGATTACATGAAAAGCACAACTATCCAACCAATTTTGTATCATCCAGCAGTTGTAAAAAGTCCTCGAACCGCTGCATTGTTGTCTTTATTAGTGGTGCAATCCCTGTTCAAGGACTTGGACAATTTTACAATGGGCATAAAAGTAAAGGATATGGATTTTTAGGTGTTGGATTGCTTAGTACAGGAATTATGATTTCAGGAAGCATGAATAAACCGATTAATAAAAGTACTTATAATATCGTAGGTGGTGTTATATATCTAAGTAGCCTTATTGTAAGTACATATGATGCCTATCAATCAGCTAATACAATTAGCAGAAAACGGCTATCCATTCATCCTAGTAATATTGGAAACGTTCTGTGTATAGAAATGGCATATAGGTACTAATAATGAGCTTAAAATTGTTAGGCACTTCGTGCATGCGGAAGATAAGAACTGGATTCTGGATCAAGTCCAGAATGACTTGTGGGTTGAGGTCTGAATGAAGATTCTTAAGATAATAAACTACAAAGGATTGATAGTAATCGACTGACCTATAATGAAAGCAACAAAAACAAAGAAAACAAAACACTTAAAAAAGTAAACATAAATAAGACATGACAGAAAATTTATACCTTATCCCCCTGCTGCCGCTGATCGGCTTTCTGATCAATGGAATATGGGGACGTAAACTCGGCGAGAAAAATGTTGGGCTGATCGCTACGTCCGTGCTTGGGATCGCATTCGTGATGTCACTGATCGTGTTCTTCGATCTGCTCGCGCTTGACCCGCATCACCGCGTTATTGAAGTCAATTACTTCACCTGGATGTCCGTCGGCAACTTGAACATTCCGTTCGGGATGCTGCTCGATCCGCTGTCCGGCGTGATGATATTGGTCGTTACCGGTGTGTCGTTCCTGATCCACATTTACTCGATAGGCTACATTCACGGCGACCCGGGAGCCACACGATATTTTTCATACCTGAACCTGTTCGTGTTCTTCATGCTGATCCTCGTGCTCGGAAATTCATACCCGATCATGTTCATCGGCTGGGAAGGCGTAGGACTGTGCAGTTATTTGCTGATCGGCTTCTGGTTCACGGATGATCAAAAAGCCTCCGCCGGTAAGAAAGCCTTCGTGGTCAACCGAATCGGTGACTTCGGTTTCTTGATCGGTATGTTCATGATCTTCAGCACCTTTGGAGCTATGACCTTCACAGATGTTGCCAAAGAAGCCTCGTTCTTCACCGGCTCAAGCGGAGTCATGTTCTGGATGACGCTCTGTCTGTTTATCGGCGCGACAGGAAAATCTGCACAGATTCCTCTGTTCGTCTGGCTGCCCGATGCGATGGCAGGACCTACGCCTGTTTCGGCATTAATTCACGCTGCTACTATGGTAACTGCTGGTGTTTATATGGTCGCTCGCAACTCGTTCCTGTTCGCACTGGCACCGGGAACGCTGCAGATTGTAGCCTGGATAGGTGTGCTGACAGCAATTTTTGCAGCTTCAATAGCGTTGGTTCAAAACGACATCAAGAAAGTGCTGGCGTATTCCACTGTCTCGCAGCTCGGCTACATGTTCGTAGGCTGTGGGGTCGGAGCCTATGCCGCGGGAGTTTCGCATCTCGTTACGCATGCTTTCTTTAAGGCATTACTATTCCTCGGAGCCGGTGCTGTGATCCACTCGGTGCATCACGCTCAAAAGCACGCAGGATTTGAAGGCGATCCGCAGGACATTCGCTTTATGGGAGGGCTTAAGAAGAAACTTCCAATTACATATTTGACGTTTGTGATCGCTTGCTTTGCTATCGCAGGTTTCCCAGGGTTGTCCGGGTTCTTCTCCAAGGACGAAATAATCTGGATGGCGTTCGCTAACGGACATACTGCGATAGGTGTAGTCGCAATGATCGCTGCTGGGATGACGGCGTTTTACATGTTCCGCTTGCTATACATGACCTTTTACGGCGAATGGCGTGGACGGCGTGATCAGGAAGATCACCTGAAAGAGTCACCGAAATCGATGACATATCCACTGATTGTGCTTGCATTCATGTCGGTAGTCGCAGGCTGGATAATGATCCCCAAGGCATTGGGCGGCGGAATGCAGTTTGAGCATTTCCTGCACCCGGTGTTTGAGTTTGCCAACTCCCTTGGCGATCATGGGCATCATTCCATATCTGCGGAATATACTGTAATGGCAATTTCGATACTGATTGCCATCGGAGGCATATTACTTGCTCGGTCATGGTACTATAAAAAATCAGACATTCCTGCTCAGTTGGCAGCACGGATGAAACTGACGCACAAGACTCTTATGAACAAGTATTGGGTGGACGAAATTTACGATTTCGCTGTCGTACAGGTGGTGATGGCGTTTGGCGAAGTTGCCTGGAAATTCTTTGACGTGAAAATCGTTGATGGCATCGTCAACGGTGCAGGCAAGCTGTTCGATGGGCTCGGTAGCGTTGTTCGGCGTGTGCAGACGGGGATGGTGGCACACTACGCCTTGATGATGACATTAAGCATTGTCTTTATTTTGGGATACATGGTTTGGAAGTAGATAAACCAACATTACGTAGCCCTGACCTTTACGGTCAGGGAGAGTCAGCTCGCTACACAAATTCCCCGACCATAAAGGTCGGGGCTACGGTTGGTTAGAGATATAGTAAGGGCAAATATTAATAAATACATAACATGAAAAAGCATAGATAATCATGGACATATACATACTGAAAAATTTCAGCTTACAGGAGACTTTCTTCGGGCTGGCGAATGGAAAGCTACAGGACACGGTAACGAGCCACAAAGAAGACCCCGACAGCCCCGTAGGTCACTGGAAGTTTGAGTCGGAGGAGATCAAGTGGGGCCTAGTACAAGAGGACATGCACGAGGCAAACGCCCATGCGTTCTTGCAGGCATTGCGACGTGAACCACCGGATGATGGGTGGGTTTTAGTTGTGGGGAGTGATTAGGGCTATATCTATGTCATTTGATGTCAAACAACAAAGTAGATATTGGATTAACAGCAGCGATGAAGATATGGCAGCTGCGATTTCTCTGTTTGATAAAAAGCATTATCGACAAGCTCTGTTTTTTGCTCATTTAGCGATAGAAAAATTACTTAAATCCTACATTGTAGGTCAGACGAAGGATCATCCACCGCGAATACACAATCTAATGAGATTATCTGAAATTGCTAAATTGCAATTGAACGAACAACGTGAAATGGTACTACGCGAATTTAGTATTTATAAAATCGCAGGTAGGTACCCCGATTGGCTGGGGGATGGTATAGACCAACAAATTGCTAATGAGGATATGTCGAAAGCAAAAGAGGTTATCGAGTGGATAAAAACGCCGTTATAACGATTATTAAAAAATATATGGTTACGCTCGAAGAATTTGGTATTCACAGCGAGCGTACAATTCTATTTGGTTCATTTGCAACCGGAAAGGCAGACAAATGGAGTGATATTGACATTATTGTAATCGCTCCAGAGTTTGATACCGACCATAGCATTCAGACTGCGAAAAAACTCTGGCGAGCAACCAAGTATTCCGACAATCGTATCGAACCAATTCCTTGTGGTGTGAAGGAGTGGGAAGAGGATTGCGGACGCCCGATAATTGATATTGCTCGGAGGGAAGGTGTGGAAATTGAGGTTTGAGTGGCTTCATCTCTTTGACAAAACTAGAGAATTTACACTCCATGCCCAAAGATGAATTACCCAAGTGCCCAATTTGCGGCAATGATACACGAAGCGAGGGTCTTGTCTGCTACTCCTGTGATTTTACAGCATTGGACACGAATGGAAATGGAAACACTATCAAATGGATTTGGGATGAAGATATGCTCGACCATTTTGAAAGTGGCAAGTATGATATCTGGGCAGAGCCATCTGGACCAAACATTGTATTTATTGGGGGCGAGCAATTTTGCAGACGTTTTCATTTTGGTGGGTGGATAACGATGAGAGTAATGGATAAGCCGTATTACTACCGTAAGGAGAGAGAATTGGGAAAACCGTACCGGATCAGTAAGATTGAAAGTGGGTATCGAGTATATTCCGACCAGTTTGCACCGTTTGGGAAGATGCTGAAGGTATGGATTAATGTATTTTAGTAACCTACTCTAACCATGCTGGGTGGGAAGATCACCCATATGGATATACGGAAAGAAGTAATGTTGGATTACTTTCTGCAGCAATTTGGAAGTCTGGTGGTATTGCATTAGAAGAATGGGGCATGGAAAAACACGATGCTAACGGCTTGTCCTATTCTGGCAGAAACGACTTGTATTTCATTATTGACGGCGATGATTACATTTCTGAATGGAAGCAAAAAGTGATTTCGCTATCAAAAGGGGTATCTTTGAATGTTATCAAGAAAACTATTGATGGTCATAAAGATGCAAAATATGAACTCGCAAGGGCACGTGTTAACAGAGTCACAGGATTATATGGGCTATTTCTAATACCTAAGCTTATTAGAATTTCTGTAAAGGAAAAAGCTTCCAATATCCGAGAATATATTAATTGGATTGTAGATGAATTAACCCCGGATGTGCTTGCATGGTGGTTTCCTGAGGAGACGAGACAACATGACTATCCCGGTATCATTATGAGTATGAGAAGACCACGAAAGACTCTGGAAAATGGAAATTAGATACAAATTGACAAAATATTAATTCCCAACTTTTGCTGAAATGACACTGTAAGAGACCAATCCTCCCCCCTTCTATTGATGGGGGGAATTTAAGAGGGGTTGGGTCTCATAAATTAGAAAGTGCATTTGAATTGTGTGGGGAAGAACCCCCCCTTAGTCCCCCCCTGCAATAGAAGGGGGGGAAAAGGATATAGTTAGCCTTGGTATCGGGCGGTGTGATATAATGGGAAAAGGACATGACATGGTATTTTTTAGCAATGACTTTAGCCAAAAATAATATATGAACGCACTAACAAAAATATAGTAAAACATCATGAATAAAACCGAAGAAATTATAAAGCAGTACGACGATCAGGCAAACTTTTATGAAGAGTTTACCTCTGATATGGAATCACTTATTGATCAGAAGAATATCAAGTTTTTCTCAATTGCTAAGCGAAAAACTGGGATAAAATCACGAGAAAGCTTAGTAAAAAAAATAGATCATACAGTTAATAAGTACAACCATCTATGTGACATCACCGATATTGCAGCACTAAGGATTATAACATATTTTGAAGATGACGTAGATAAAATAGGGATAGTAATTAGAAATAATTTTATCATAGACAAAGGTAATTCGATTGATAAAGGCGAAGTGCTTGAAACGAACAGATTTGGATATCGTTCAGTTCATCACGTTGCCAGTCTCAAAAAAAATATGCTTAAACTCGAAGAGTTTTCAAGGTTCAAAGGACTCAAGCTCGAAATTCAGGTTAGATCATTATTGCAACATGCCTGGGCTGAAATTGAGCATGATCTAGGCTATAAAACCAAGGTATCAATCCCTAAGAACCAAAGAAGACAGTTTTCCAGAATCGCTGGGCTATTGGAGGTTGCGGACAATGAATTTATTTCCGTTCGAAAGGACTTAGAGAAATACCGTAGATCCGTCCCGAGAGACATTGAAAACAAGCCTCAGTCCGTTGAAATAAATAAAGACTCTCTTGCAGAATATTTACGTTCAAGCAAATTAGTGAGGAAAATTAATGAGCAAATAGCTGCGGATACAAATACACATTATTTGGGTGACACAAATATGGATTTTTATTCCGGTGCATTAGTTCCTATTCTACTGTATATAAAAATTAAAACTATAAAAGAATTAGACTCGCTAATATTTCGTAAAAAAGACCTAATTCGTGATGGTGAACTCACGAAATCAGTATTTAACTACTCTGCCAAACATGGACGTCCAGATAATCAAGGGGTTCCTGTGGGAGTCTGTATTGTCAGATTGGTCATAATAATGGCTTTGGAAAGTAAGAATCAGGCAATTATTGATGGCTCATTCGGTCTTTATAATTGGAGCGAGGAACGCGTGAAGGGTATTAAGAGAGTATTTACCAAATGGGCAAAAGTAAAATTGTGGGATCAAGACTAAGTATCGGGTTTGGATTCCATGTTTCGAGTAAATTACAAAAAACGAGAGAAAAAAGGTATTAACTTAAACTTTAGAATATGAATATTTTAACCATAATAATATTTCTGCCGCTGCTCGGTGCTGTGGCGTTACTGACACTGCGGAAAGGCTCGGAAAATGCGATGCGAATGGTCGCGCTTGTAACCTCGGTTGCCACGTTCGCACTTTCGCTACCACTGTTTTTTGGATTCGACAAGGCGAAAGGGTTTTACGCCTCTGGGTTAGGTGACTTGATTCAGTTCGAAGTCAACCATCCTTGGATCACAACGCTGAACGTCAATTTCCATCTCGGACTCGATGGGATTTCGCTGTTGCTTGTCATGTTGACAACTTTTCTGACGCCATTATGCATCTGGGCTTCGTTTGGAGCGATCAAGGAGAGGGTAAAAGGCTACTACATCGCCTTCCTGCTACTCGAAACTGGAATGCTCGGGGTTTTCGCCTCGCTCGATCTGGTACTATTTTATGTATTCTGGGAAGCAATGCTAATCCCGATGTATCTGTTAATTGGCATCTGGGGTGGTCCAAACCGCGTCTATGCTGCGGTTAAATTTATTCTCTATACGCTGGTCGGATCGCTGTTGATGTTAGTAGGCATAATTTGGTTGTACTTCAATGGAGTGCCTGGACAGCACACCTTTGATCTCGTGATGATTTCACACCTCGCACAGATTCCGCTGTCTGCACAGCTATACTTGTTTGCCGCTTTCGGGCTGGCTTTTGCGATCAAGGTACCGATGTTCCCGTTCCACACGTGGCTGCCGGACGCTCACGTTGAAGCCCCCACTGCTGGATCAATGATCCTTGCGGGTGTGCTTTTGAAGATGGGAACTTATGGCTTCATCCGCTTCTGCATCCCGCTGTTCCCTGAAGCAGCACATGAGTTTGCTACTCTTATCAGCGTGTTGGCGTTGATCGGGATCATTTATGGTGCGTTGGTGTCAATGATGCAGACTGACATGAAAAAACTGGTTGCCTATTCATCCGTCAGCCATCTTGGTTTCGTGATGCTTGGACTGTTCGCCTTCAACATGCAAGGCTTCCAGGGTGGGGTGATTCAAATGGTCAGCCACGGCATATCCACTGGAGCATTATTCTTCTTGGTTGGGGTAATCTATGAACGCAGACACACTCGTTTGATAAGTGAATACGGTGGACTAGCAAAGGTGATGCCGGTTTATGCGGTGGGATTCTTAATCGTTTCTTTGTCCTCAATCGGACTGCCGGGGTTAAATGGCTTTATCGGCGAATTCCTCGTCCTGGTCGGAGCATTCAAGGTCAACCCAGTGTACGGAATCCTTGGCGCATCGGGAGTGATCTTCGCGGCTGTATATCTGTTGCGGATGTATCAAAAAGTGTTCTTCGGTGAAATTACAAATGATGCCAACAAAAAACTGCTCGATATGACGATGAGCGAAAAATCAATCCTTGGTTTGCTGATGATTTTTATAGTCTGGATAGGAGTTTATCCTTCGACCTTTTTGTCGATTAGTGAGAATTCGGTGCGCTTCATTGCTACGAGGTTGGGTGGGTGATGGGGGTAGGTGGAAATTCATACATATGATAACAATATGAAGAAGGCGATCCAGGTACTCAATGAAATTAGGGATGAGGGCGTTATTAAAGAGTATGCAGTCGGGGGTGCGATGGCTGCGATGTTTTATACAGAACCGATCGCAACTTATGATCTTGATGTTTTCGTTCTATTTAAAGACCTTACCGATAGTGTGCTAATTTCATTATCGCCAATATATAATGCCCTGCGAGCAAGAGGATACCAGGAACAAGGTGAATATGTTTATGTTGAGGGGGTGTACCAATACAGTTTTTACCAGCTACAGGTGATCTGCAAGAGGAGGCACTCAAAAAAGCAATTACCAAACAATATGATGGTATTCCAACACGAGTTATGCTCCCTGAATATTTAATTGCAATCGCGCTTGAAACTGGTCGGTCCAAGGATAAAGCGAGGGTTGCACATTTCTTAGACTCCGCACAGCAGGTAAAGCTGGATGAAACTTACCTAAATTCTGTGTTGGATCGGCACAATTTAATGGTTATCTTTAAGAAATGGACAACTTAGAAAAACTAAACGCAAAACTCTTTACTGCCAAGTATGAACGACGGAAACGCCTTGCAGCCTTGCCAATCGAGGAAAAGGTTAAAATCCTTGTGAAATTGCAATAAATGGCTTTGCCCTTAATGAGGGCACAGGGGCGAGATGTAAGAGTCTGGGAGTTGAAATGATATTGTTCAATACTCCTCCCTCCCTCGTCAATCCGGAGAAAGCTGGACGGGAACAGTACAAACATAAGCGATCAATCTTGGCTTCCTTTTCAAGCGATAGGAAGAGGTGAATCATGTTGCTTGTAAAAATAATTAATTTGTACTAATATTTATTGTGACGTTTGTGAAAATAATTAGAATTTTAACGATTGCCTTTTTATTAACTTTATCTGGTTGTATTCAGACTTATTATCTATCTCCCAAAACGGAGAATGTGAATGATGTTGAATTGTTTATGATGGATGGTAAAGATTTAGCTATTTCACGTAAAGATAATTCCACTATTATAATCTATGCTGACAAAAGAGAGAAGAATGAAATATATTTATTTCTAAGGTATCAAAACAACTCACAAAACCTATTAATATTTTCCCATCAAGAATTAGCGTTTCAGGTGTAAGCGAGTACGGAAAGCCAATTGCGTTAAGTATTTACACACCAGAGGTATACCTTAAACGTCAAAAACGTAAACAAGGGTTTCAAATGTTCATAGATGGATTGGGTGAAATTACCGAGTCAATAAATGCCGGAAAATCATCATCTAAGTCAACCGGAATAATTGGAGAAGAATCAATTAGTTTACAGACTGAAACGACTGATTATACAAAAAAACTTGAATACGAGAGAGCAAATCGTGCGGAAATTAATCGCCAAAAACAGCAGTATTCCTTGCAAAATTCGGCTACAAGAAATGGCATGTTAAAAAGAAACACTATATTGCCTGGATATTATGTTGAAGGTAGTGTAATAGTTGATTATCAGTTCTCAAATACCTGTTTGATAGACATTCCTTTCGGAGACGAACATCATGTAATAGATTTTGTTAGGGTTACTACTCAATGAGGTTCAAAACTAAATTTCCCAGTCTGTAAACATGTTGTACATAAATGGAAGTAAGCCATTCGAACGTTGTGAAACATTCTCATTGGCAACATACAAGGATAGAGATTGCATTCCCTGACCGTGAAGGTCAGGACTACTATCACCTTCACCGCTTCACACGCTCACATGTCTGCCGATTGCGCCTGAGAGACCAGTAGATATCAGACGCATGTACTAAGGTTGCCACCGATAAACTGATCCCACCGCGGATATAGTGACCGTCGTCCATCCTTTTTTTGCCACTCAGAAATCCAATTGTTACGATTGTAGTAGTGAATAAAGCATCGCTCCATTTGCCAGCCCAGAATTTATTCAATCCAGGGATGAAGGAAGTGGCTGTCAAGATGGGTTTGGGCAATTTGGCTGTAAGTAAGTTATTGCCAACAGGTACGTTATTTTGCACCGAGTCATCCACGAGATATCCACCTATTTTCTCGTAGCAGAATTGTGCCAGTGGATTGCACCTGATCAATCGATTAGTAGTCTGGAATGTGCCTATAAACATTCCGTTATGACGCAAAGAATCAATAGCAAACTGTGAGCAATTATGCTTAAACTGGCAGTTGAACAGCGGAGTTCTGTAGGAGATTTGCTGCCAACCCTTGATGCAATAAATTAGAACATTTGATTTTTGTTCGGGAATATCGTTGTCAGGTGTTGTTTCACCAATTGATGGTGATACATGAAGTATAAGAACGCTGCACAGCAGCACCCATATTAATTTGCTCAATCTATGAGGGTTAAATCACGAATAACAGAAACACCACAATACAAATACCGAAGCCTCCAAGTGCCCCCAAGTTCTTGTCAGCTTCTTTATCAACTTCGTTCCATTTCTTTTCTAACCACTCACGCCGAGCACCAATTTGATCAGAGTTATCCAACTCAACATTGGGAAGCGTCTCAGATGTACCGTCCTCATATATTATTGCTCTGATCGCATCTTTATGCAGTGTTCTAATCAGGTCTCTATCCCCATATTTGACAGTTACCAACTTAGCATCTAACTGGATAACACTGTCATCTATAACTAAACCATTGTTTAAGTAAATCTTATCAGAAGCAGTTGATGCTAACACAAACAAGATCATAGTATAGATACCATACATTAACATTTTACTCCTCCGCAAAAGATATTTTAAAATTAATCGTTTGCTAATCATGGGCTAAACCTAAGGCAAAACACGCTATACTTCACCAACTGAACAGATGTAGGTAAGCAACTTAAACAATAGTGAGAAACAGAACCAGCACGATGCAAAAACCAATACCACGCATTATTCCAGAGTTTTTAGCAGCCTTCACCTCAGCATCAATTGCTCGTTGCTCTAACCTATCGTTTCGGGAATTATCTTGATTTGGCTCAATTACCACTGTTTTTTGAAAGGTTTCTGCCGTTCCATCTTCATAGATTATCACTTTAATTGCATCCTTATGCAGCGTTCTGATAAGGTCTTTGTCGCCATACTTTATAGTTACAGACTCTACGTCTATTTGCGTAATAATCCCATCTATTATTAATCCATTATTTAAGTAGATTTTATCAGCAGCAATAGCAGTTGAGGCAAGCACAGCAGATATGATAATTGAGAAACAGTATTTAAGCATCCTATCCTCCTCGATAGACATTTTATTATTATTATAAATTACAATTCGTACAATTTTTCTGTTAACAATACCCTTTCAATAGTATAGATATAATATGTGGATTTGGCAATGAATATTTTCCATCTAACAATATTTTCCAAAATAGTATTTTTTTGTATGTTAAAATTTGCTATTGAAATGGAATTACGTCAACTTATGCACTTAACCTGAGTTTGGTGTCGCAATTTATTTGCTTTCTGACACCTATTTAATCATATAACATATACCACCACAGAGATTATCTGTTTATAGTGAAGAGAATATTTTGATCAAAACACGAGATAAATTACGCAATGTTGCCATCATCGCCCATGTCGATCACGGCAAAACAACCTTAGTTGACGGGATGTTACAACAATCCGGTCTGTTCAACAAACGCGAAAAAGTCGCCGAGCGAGCCCTTGATTCGATGGATCTTGAGCGCGAAAAAGGAATCACCATCATGGCGAAAAACACTGCCATTCCATACGATGATGCGACCATTAACATTGTAGATACCCCCGGTCATGCCGACTTTGGCGGTGAAGTTCAGCGCATTCTAAAAATGGTTGATGGTTGTCTGCTGTTGGTGGATGCTTCTGAGGGTCCACTACCCCAAACACGCTATGTGCTATCAAATGCGCTCGCTAATGGGTTGTCGCCTATTGTCGTTATCAACAAGATTGATCGTAAAGACGCTCGGATAGATGAAGTGCTCGACGAAGTGCTTGAGCTTTTCCTCGATCTCGATGCAACTGAGGATCAGTGTAATTTCCCGGTAGCATACACCGTTGCCAGAGACGGTCAAGCGACCCTTGACTATAACGTGCCCGGAATGAGCTTAAAACCGCTGTTCAATATGATAATGGACGCAGTTCCACCTCCTTCATATGAAGTGGGACATCCCCTTCAGCTTCAGGTTACATCGCTTGACTACAGCGACTATCTTGGTCGAATCGGCATAGGCAGAGTTACCAATGGTGAGCTAAAAATCGGTCAGATGATAGTTATGACTGACGATTCATTGCCAGAAGCAGGCATCCCGACTAAGATCACCAAGCTTTTCGGTTTTAGCGGACTTACTCGGATTCCAATTGAAGTAGCCAAGCCTGGCGAAATTGTCGCTTTTGCCGGAATCGACGGATTAATCCTCGGTGGTACAATAACCGACCCGGATGATCCACGCCCAATGCCCGCATTAAAAATAGATCAGCCTTCGCTTGAGATGGTATTCTCGATTAACACCTCCCCATTTGCTGGATTGGAAGGAACGCTCGTCACCAGTCGTCAGATCAGGGACAGACTATATAAAGAAGTTCAAGGCAATCCCTCGCTGAAAGTAGAAGATACGGACTCTGCTAATGCTTTCCAAGTAGTCGGCAGAGGTGAATTGCAGATGGCGATTTTGATTGAAACCATGCGGCGTGAAGGGTACGAGCTGTCCATCGGCAAGCCAACCGTGCGGATGCAGACGATAGATGGACAACTGATGGAGCCTTTTGAATACCTTGTCATTGACTGCCCCGAAACCTATATCGGCACTGTGACCGGAATGCTCGGACCACGTAAAGGGAAAATGCTGAAGATGTCGAACCACTCTTCGGGATGGGTGCGGTTGGAATATGAAATTCCGTTACGAGGCCTAATCGGACTGCGTGTCGCGTTGATTGTCGATTCGCGCGGCACAGCGATCATCAACAATGTATTCCTTGAGATGCGACCCCACACGGGGGAATTCAGTCGCGTGGTGAACGGCGTAATCGTGGCGGATCGTACTGGGCGCGTAACAGCTTTTGCACTGGAAAACCTACAGGAGCGTGGTGTGATGTTCATTTCACCTGGTGACCAGGTATATTCAGGAAACGTCGTCGGTGAAAACTCGCGCACGAAGGACATTTGGGTAAACGCTACGAAGGAAAAGAAGCTGACCAACATGCGCCAATCCTCTTCGGACGATGCCTATCAAATTCACCCACCACGGCAGATGTCGCTGGAGATGTCGCTGGAGTTCATTGAGTCGGACGAACTTGTTGAAGTCACACCGAAATCGATCCGGCTACGCAAGCGGATTTTGAATGAAGTTGAAGCGCGTAAGGATAAAAAGGGTCGGGGGGACGCTCATACGATTGTCTAAGATAGCTCATCTGTAGTTATTCTGCCGATAATATTTTGCTGTCAGCCCTCTGGGGCTGACAGCTTTTATTGATTTTCAATAGCCACCAAGGGCACTAAAATTATAAATTATTCTACGTGTTCTTGGTGCCCTTGGTGGTTAATATTCTTCCCACAAATCAACACTTAGAATTGACTGGTAAAGGTAGCCTTTACTCCTCTAAACGGCTGAATTAACCGGCATAGCCCTCCTGCGCATCCCAAACCACCACGCTCGTATCCATAGAAAAGGCGTAATTGGTGACGCTCCATGAAGTCCGCTGTCAACAAAATGGCAGGCCAATATTGCCCTCTTCCGAAAATCTTATGCTTTAGACGACCTTTGGGGAAGGTTCCTTCGGTCGCCCACTCATAATTAGAGCGTGCCAAAGTCCCGGTTATCGTGCCAAAGTGAGATTTTGTCAACGCAATTAATATGTAATCCTCGCGGTAACCAGCCCACAAATAGGATTCCTCTTCCTCACTCCAAGTTGAAGGCGTCTCTACCCAAACCGACTGTGCCTCACTCGTCAGAGTAAGCTCGCTGTCGATTCGCCATTCATAAAGTATTCCACCCCCATAACGATAATTGCGCGCTGTAGTTTCCATATACCCAGCCTGAAATAGCAATCTGTCTTTTCCGAGAGGCGCGTATTCAGCTGTTCCAAATGTACTCCAAAATGGATGTAACCTTGTCTGCCGAGATGGCAAAATTCTAATTTTATCCTGATAGCTCGACTGATTTACATTGAGGTTATAATCCCAACCATTAAATCTGTAGGTAAGCTCAGCCTGCACGCCGACGTCATTCTGGTAGTGTGTTTCTGGTTGCTCCCGCGAAAAAAGATACATAATGGAGGTTGGAAATGCCTGTGGAGGAAATTGCAATGCAGGAAGCTGAAAGGGCGGAAACCGGTAGTTTTTATAATCAATTAGCAACGACCAATCTCGTCCGAAAAACTCAAAAGCACTGTAGTAACCATGAAAATATGTCTCGGCTAATTCATTATATGAGTCGGTGGAATAGGATACATAAACGCTGCCAAAGTCATATAAATACTGAGCTTCCACACCTCGGCGATCAAACGCAGCATGTCGATTACCCTCATCGAAATGAATTGCACTGCCTCCAAGTTTTACATTTCCTGCAATAAATCTACTGTAGGGAAAATTGTACGACAACATTCCACCCGCTGCACTCTCAAGTATCGCACTGGATGTATCGACTTCAATCCCTCGGAAAACAGCGATTTCGACATTATTATAGTCAGCTTCTGCCATAATGCCTTCGAGCCCGCTGTCGAAGTTTAGCTCGAGAGATTCGAGTGAACCCATCAGCAAGCCACGACCCCATTCTGTATAGAAATCTCCACCCTTAACCCGCAGATGATCTGTTTTGTATTCTACAAATATCTTATCAAATGCATCTAATCCATCCCGCCGTTCGCCAAATTCTGATGGCATTAAATAACGCTGGCGGACATGTAAGGTAAATTCTTCGTATGTAGCATAAAGCTGTAAGTAGTTCTCCATATAATAGAGATAATCATAAGAGTTGAACTCCTTTTTACCCGGTCGTCCATAACGGATTTCGTTCTGTCCGGTCAGGCTCTGAGCATAAAGATCGTCGCTAATCAGATGGAGCAGCATTACGATTGATAATAATCCAATCGCAATAGATTTTGATAATTTCAATGTCATCATTCGCCATGCTCAACTTTTGATTCGGATGAATCACCTGTTTTACTCGCAAACAGATCGGATATTTTTGCTTCAATTTTCAATTCATCGCCGGGCACGTAGCCAAGATGACTATATACGATCTCGCCTTCTTGTGAAATCAGCACGGTATAAGGGGTTGAAGTTCCGCCAAAAAGTCGTCGCACCTCCTGTTTGCTGTCGAGCAGCACGATGAAATCATACCCGGTGCTTTTTACAAAAGGACGCACCTTGGCAGCTGTTTTTGGGCTGTCGGTTGAAATGGCTACAATCTGTAAACCTTGGGAACGGTACTTATCACCGATTTGGTCGAGCAATGGTAATTCATGCAGGCAGGATTTACACCAAGTTGCCCAAAAATCAATCAATATCGGACCGTCCTTAAGCAAACTCGACAGCGAGACCTTTTTGCCTTTCAGGTCCTTCAAGGTAAAATCCGGGGCGTTGCCGGCGATTGCAGGCATCGAAGTTAAGATTATTAGTGTTAGTATCAGAAAAACAGAGATGCGTTTCATGTCTTTTATCCTGTGTATATGGTTGTTGTAATTGGGTATAATATAACACTTTTCACCTCAGTTTGGAATTCAGGCTGTGGAAAAATGAGTGACTCGGGAATTTCTTTGGGGTGCATAATTTTGAACTATAATTCAGAACTCTTGCGATAAGGTTGTTTGTGGTGTTATCTTGAAAGGGTGTAACCTATTTATAATTTTGAACACCATTCAAGAGAGCATTGATAATGAGACCACAATTGACACAAAGAATAATTCCTGCATTGATTGGAATTTGCCTGCTTTTTACTACCGGTTTAGTTGCACAGGACAGCTCCAATGTATCCCTTATCGGCAAAGTTGATGATTTATGGCAGGGGTATGGTCCGGTGATAATTATCGGTGACTTGACCTATATCGGCATGGGAGATGAAATCAGGATCGTGGACATAAGCGACCTGCCAAACCTTGAAATAATCGGAACTTTCGCTCCTCCTGACAGCATAGATTTCTGGTCAACAGTGCTTGAAGTTTCAGGAAACATACTATATGCTGGTTTTGGAAGAGCACGCTCAGAAGAAAGTGGCGGTATCGCAGTTTTTGATATTAGTGATCCCCATAATCCAGAGTTTGTACAAGCTATTCTTATATCAGAATTTGGTGCAGATTATATTCATTTCATTGATGATAACATATATTTATCAGGGCTTAATTATGGATATAACAGGACACTCTATTATTCCCCTGAGATATATGTGTATGGGCTTGAAGAAATAAATAATTTCCAACTCGCACCTGTTACTCTCAACATGCCAAGTATTGGTTTCACTGAGGATCATATTATTACTGTTGTTGAGCAACTTAATGGCAACCATGAAAGTGTTTGGATATCTAATCTAAGTGGCGAAGGGGAACAAGTCCATTGGGGTGCGGAATACTATTCCAAATATATCAAACCGTTTGGAAATTATGCTCTGTCGATAACTGAGTCTGAGCTACATATCTTAGATATTTCAAATCTTCCCGAGTTTGAAGTCCTTATGCGGATTGAGCAAAATCGTCTCGGATATGACAATGAAGTGTTTATTATTGGCAACTTAGCTTACATAATAAATGGTTGGGGTATCAAAGTTTTAGACACTTCCAATCCCGAAAATCCAGAGATTGTATCTGAATATGAATTTTGGGTTGGTGCTGACACCCATACTGATATTTCGGGCGACATTGGGTGTGTGATGGGAAGCAAGTCTGGACCAAATTATTTTGACCTTTCTAACTCCTGAATTATTACGCAAGTCAGCTTCCTTCGAGTATGATTTTGCTTCTCTAAATCAGCCCTATTATCACGAAAATCGTGTTTATGTTTTGGATGAAGGAATTGGACTGAGAGTGTTTGATGTTTTCAACCCAATGGAAATGCAATTAGCGGCTACCAAAGAATGGAGATATTGGAATAATACACAAATTGAGGTTGTTGATGACATTATGTATATGTGTCCATTTTACAAAGATAGTTTGATGATTATGAATATCTCCAATATTGACAGTATTTATATGATAGCGAGTTATCAAGAAGAGGAAATGAACATTCTTAATTTCGTATTAGAAGATGATTTAGCCTTTATTTCAATGGACTCATTTTACTTGGTTGTACTTGACATTTCAGACCCATCGCAACCTAAGTTAATATCGCGAACAATTATTGGAGGTAGTAGTCTACAGGTAAGCGGAGAATTCGCATACACACACTCTCCCATTCTAAAATTTAATTCTGATGCCACTAATATACTTTCTTTCGTTGTTTAGGATAATTGTTTATACTAATTGTCTTTATACACTCGTGATAATATACTGCACAAAAGATCAAAAAGCAATCTAAGTATTGCTTTAATTTTTTACCTATCCACCGCCCCCACCGCCCCCACCACCCGCTCAAACGCCGCCAAAACCACCGGGCTGAACTCCGCTTCCATCCTGCGCCGGATCATGCTCCGTGTCTCGTCCTTGCCCATGCGGTATAGCTCCGCAACCGCTGCTGCGCGTAGTTGCACGTCATCGTTCGATAGATAGCCTTCCATTATCAGCGACACTTTGTATCTCACCTCGGCGGACTCGATGTCGGTGCTGTCTTTCAAGCTCTTGGCGATCCTGCCCAAGACCAACAGCCCGTTTTCGGGATAGCGCACCTTGTCGCCGTTCATGAACTCGGCTATGTCCGGTATTACCTGATGACCGAATGCTGCCGCTGAAATTACTGCCGAGGAACGCACCGTGAAAAGCTCATCGTCCAAGCCCGTGATTACTGCGTGCAAGGTCGAGGGCTCCTTCAGTTTGTTCAGCGCACCGAGAACTGCAAGCCTTCTCCGCTCTAATGGATCGTCCATGAAACGGCTGATCGGTCCTGCTGCTTCCGTCTCCCCAATTGATCCCAATGTGCTGATGATGCGGTTCCACGAGATTTTGTTACGTTTGCGTTTCAGCAGCTTCAACAACGGCTCAACCGCTGATTTCGCCTTTATCGATCCCAATAGCCTCATCGTGTTGCCAAGCATAAGTGGGTTGGGATCGTCCGCAGCCTCGGGCAGCTTTGCGACCAACAGCACCCCCGCACTATCGGGAACTTCCTTGACGATCTGATCCAATAGACGCATTTCTAGCGATGACTTGGTGTCGAGCTTGTTTTCAATGACATATACAAGTGCTTCGTCAATCTTCGTAAACAGTGCCGTCCGTGCCCGCTTGACCGATTCACGCGCCGAGCCAACCTCCCATGCTGAAGCTCCCTCGTACAGATCCTCCACCGATTTCAGCGAGTCTTCGGCTGTCAGGATAATGTCGCCAATCGGCTCTTCCTTTTCGGTAGGCACATCCCGAGCGAGGTCTATCCCAATCCCCCATCCCGACCTAATCCAGATTGAAGAATCCCGCGCAGCTTCCGTGCCCGGATAGACATCGGTGCCCTCAAGGTCAAGGAAGATCGCAGCTCCCGCAAAGCCCCGCGCCCAGCGCGGTTTACCGAAGCTGTAGCCTTTACCGCGTGTCGCATAGGTATCGTTACCCAGGCGGTCGATGAAAAGACCGTATGAATTGGTGAGGGACGCTCCCCACCCATCGCTGACGGTGTAAAAGTCATCTCCAGCACCATCGACCATAATCCCCACCGACAGATCGTGAGGAGTCGCTCCGACAACACCGTTACGCGAATGATATTGGTCGTCACCGGAAATGTCGTACATCGCTCCGAGAGAGAGGTGAATCCCCGATCCCATGCCGTATTGAGCAAGATTATAACTGTCGTTACCGCCACCTTCAATTAAAATTCCGATTGAATACCAATATGATGAACCGATGCTCATCACCTCTTGCTCATAAAAGTCATTGCCATCGCCGTTGTCATACAGCACGCCGATTCCTCCACCAGCACGCGGTCGCCAACCCATACCGAAGCCTGCTGAAAAAGATTGATGGTCATTTGGTAGCAAAGGTGCATGACGAAAAACGCCACCGGCCTTGTAGGTGTCATCACCACAGTCATCAAACAACAATCCGTAGCCAAAAGTCGAAGCAAACCCCTGCGACCAGCAGGAGGCGAGATAGCGGTCATCACTGGTTTCATCGCCCTCATCGAGCAGGATTCCCACTCCGCAATGACCAGCACCCTGCATGAAATGTCCACCGCGTCTGTCGTCTGCACCACCGTGATCGGCAAGGATTCCAATGCCAAAGTATCCTACTCCCTGCGAGTAACTGCCACTACGATATACGTCATCGCCAGCGCGGTCGATGAGGATTCCAATACCGAGGAAGCCTGCACCATGGGCTACGTCCAGACCTCTTGCATCATAATAATCATCCCCAGAAAGGTCGATCACCAGCGAATACGGATGACCCAATTCGCCCATGGCTCCACCAGTGCGACCGCGATAGACATCGTCGCCACCGGCATCCATGATAAGAGCAAAGTCGCCATTATATACATTATCATCAGGTCCACCAATGACAAAATTTCCCCATTCCGTTTCTTGATAGTAGAGAACACTACCGGCAACTCCCTCGACGGTTATATCACCTGTGGCACCCAAATATCCATTTTCCCCAAAACTTATTGCCATCACTTGTGCTGCAGGAGCGACAATCATTCCGGCTCGCATTAATTCATTCATCTTGAGCTTCTTAATGCTGTCAAGAATGTAATCTATGTTCACCTCACGACTGGTGTCAACAGACAGACCGAACTCGTTCTGCCATGATCCCTCAAGCAGCGACTTTACCGAATCTTCAGCTTCATTCCAAAGCACTGGGGCTGCCATAATAAGGTCATGCAGTTCAAGCGAGTCTAATTCCTCATAGAAGGCTATTCTGGCAGGCTCGGCGGTTTTCAGGGCTGCAAGCCAAAGGGCAAATGGATCAGCCGGATCATAATCCCGCTTAAGAGGTGGCAAAGGATTAATGGGTTTTTCATTGGAATCAACCCTCAACTGCGAGCTAATAAACTCCAGCAACTCAAATGGATTGCGAGAAAAAGAATCGACAGCAGCTTTAGTTTCGTCCACATAGCCTGGAAAATTGTAAGGATCATCGAGGTATTGCTGAACCACAGCGAGCTTGAATGTATCATCCTTTACCCAAGCCTTGTCGAAACCGAGTTCATCGGGGCGTAATTTCAGCAGGGTCAAGGCACTGTCAATCATCACCTGATCGAGCGAATCTATCATCTGTGCTTTGGTTGAGGAGGTAAGCATAAAAGTGGCTGATATTATCATTGCCATCAGGTATTGACGCTGGCAATTGGCAATTTTATGTATAATATTTGCTAACATATTTTAAATTACTCGACTCTCTTAAAGTGTATCGGAACTGTTGATGAATTTTCAATTGATAACCTAAAGTATAGCTAAATTTTATTGGAATTCGCAATGTCGTAAATCTTATTTATTGAGACATATGCAAATAAATTGCGAAATATTAAAATCAATATGGAACTTTAATTGAATAGTACAGTTTTACTATTTATATTCTATATTCAATTAAATTCATTATTGGAAAATAATCACTTAAATGTTAGCAATTTATACTATGAAAAATCGGAAACGACGATGATAGAGATCAATCATTTAATCAAATATTACGGACAACAGGCAGCGGTGAACGATATATCTTTTAAGGTAGATCGTGGCGAAATTGTCGGCTTTCTCGGACCCAACGGTGCTGGTAAATCCACCACTATGAAAATAATAACCTGTTTTATGCCTCCATCCGACGGCGAGGTTATTGTTGACGGCATGTCGGTTGAAGAACACTCCCTTGACGTGAGGCGAATGATCGGTTACCTACCCGAATTGAACCCGCTTTACCTCGACATGAATGTCATTGATTTTCTCGAATACGTAGCGGCATTGCGAGGTATTAATTCGTCCACTCGGATGGGCAGAGTGAGAAAAATTATTGACATTTGTGCATTGGGCGAAGTGTTGCACAAGAATATCGGGCAACTTTCTAAGGGTTATAAACAGCGTGTTGGCTTAGGTCAGGCAATGATTCACGATCCACAAATCTTGATACTTGATGAGCCAACCATTGGCTTAGACCCCAACCAAGTCGTCGATATCAGGAACCTCATCAGACAATTGGGCAGAGAAAAAACGGTTATACTTTCAACCCACATATTGACTGAGGTACAGGCAACTTGTGATCGTGCAGTAATAGTCAATCGCGGTTCAATTGTTGCCGACAGTAGCATTGCCGATCTTCAGCGTGATGCCTCTAAGCAAGATATTATTGATATTGAGGTAAGTGGGGACTCTAATAACGTCAGTCAATCGCTCGCTGCTCTCGACGGGGTAGATGAAGTTCGCGAAATTTATCCTGACGGCACGAAAGACAAATGCTACCGCATTATTGCGAAAGTGGGCAGCGATCCTCGTAAAGATATTTTTCAAGCTGCGGTTTCCGACGGATGGATTTTGGTTGGAATGAATCGTCAGGTTCACAGTCTTGAAGAAGTCTTCCACAAACTGACCCTTAACAACTAAAAAATCCCTTAATATTATCTTTTATATATCTATTTGGGATTAAGGAATAATGTATTTTACAACATATCAAGCAACAGAGCATATGACTAATTTAATCAAGCGATTTAGCAATGAGTAATGTAATGCCTATTTTTAAGCGCGAGCTTAGGGCGTATTTTGACTCTCCTATAGCCTATGTGGTGATAATCGGTTTCTTACTGATTACGGGTTGGTTTTTTAATACCAACTTTTTTATGGTAGCCCAGGCAGATATGAGGGTAGTGTTCGGCATGATCCCGTTCATTTTCATTTTTATCACACCAGCTATCACCATGAGGTTGATCAGCGAAGAACGCAAGTCCGGAACAATCGAGCTTCTTGTTACAATGCCTATAAAAGATTCAGAAATAATACTGGGCAAATATCTGGCGGCAGTTGCCTTATTGGTAGCCATGATCCTGCCTACTCTGGTTTACGCCATAACGGTAACCTTTATGGGAGATGTTGACCATGGTCCTATTATCGGTGGTTATCTTGGGTTAGTGCTGATGGGTGCCGGTTATGTCGCACTCGGCACGTTCGGGTCGAGCGTAACGGAAAATCAAGTTGTGGCATTTATTATCAGTTGGCTGTTGGTGTTTGGCTTCTTCCTTATGGACAAGGTACTGTTCCTGTTGCCATCATGGTTAGTTACACCTTTGGAGTACATGTCAATAGAGTATCACTTTCAAAATATATCACGCGGTGTAATCGACACACGCGACATAATTTACTACCTATCGTTAATCACATTATCCCTCGTGCTGGCTTCCAGATCATTGGCTGCCCGCCGCTGGCGATAGGAGAGTTAAAACATGAAACAAAAATACACAAATATATTTTCACCCGTCGGTATTATTCTGATAGTAGCCAATATAGTTCTACTCAATATGTGGACGAGCAATTTTTTTGGCAGGATAGACCTTACTGAGACCAAAATGTATACCCTTTCGGATGTTACAAAGGACGTATTGCGCAACTTGGAAGAGCCCTTAACTATCAAGGCATATTTTACCAAAGACTTGCCGGCTCCTTATAACAACATTGCTCAATTCGCTGAAGACCACCTTTCAGAAATGAAAGCCTATGGGCGCGGAAATTTTCGGTTTGAATTTCTTGATCCAAGTGATGAAGATCAGCTAAAGGAAGAGGCAGAGGGCTTCAAGCTGGAGCCTGTACAGGTGAATGAATACAAAGCTGATAAGGTACAATTCAAACTTGCCTATATGGGCATGGCTCTGATTTACGAAGATCGTCAGGAGATAATTCCTGTGATCCAGTCCTTAGAGAACTTAGAGTATGAAATACTTAGTAAAATTAAGCGTGTCACATCTGAAGTAACCCCAACAATTGGGTTCCTACAGGGACACGGCGAGCCTCCACTGCGCGAGAGCATGACGGCTCTCGACTCAGAATTGCGGAAGCTTTACGACATCAAGAATATTAGCTTATCCGGTAAACCTGAACTGCTTGACAATATTGCATTGCTTTGCGTAATTGGAGCAAAGGATGACATTCCGGAATCCGACCGTTTCTGGATTGACCAATACATCATGAAGGGCGGTAAGGTACTGTTTGCACTTAACACAGTAGATACCGATATTTCACAGATGCAAGCCAATCGTAGTGGTCTCAGGATCGATCAGTGGACGGAAAACTATGGTTTCCGACTCGAAAATCAGCTGATTATGGATCGCAAAGCCCCTACACTGCCATTTCAAACAATGACACGTTATGGGCGACAGATCACGATGGTAATTTATCCACTGTTCCCAGAAATTATAAGTTTTAACCGCGAAAATATGGCGATGAGTTCACTGCGTCAAGTTCGCATGTATTTCCCCAACCCGATTGACACCACGTTGACCGCCGGCAATGACGATCTCACGTTTACTCCGTTACTATATACATCAGCAAACGCATCTGTGCAGGCTTCACCATTTGATATTAATCCTCTGACCCAACGCAATGTAAAGGATTGGGATCAAGGTCCATATGCACTTGGTGGAATGATTCAAGGGAAATTTACCAGCTATTGGAAAGACAAGGAAATCCCGTTGAATGATGACGGCGAGCCAATTAGTGAAGATCCCATTATCCCTGTCTCTGAAGACAATCGCATGATTGTTATTGGCGATGCTAATTTTATACAGGATCAATTCCTGGTACCGGGCTTGGATAACTTGACGATGGTGCTAAACATCGTCGATTGGTTGGTGCAGGATGAAAGGCTTATCACGATTCGTTCGCGTGATGTGTCAAGTCGTCCGATTGCCGAAATATCTGACGGCGGTCGCAAAACTGTAAAGTATGCGAATGCCATTATACCACCGCTGCTTGTTGTGCTATACGGTCTTTTCCGTATGAAGATGCGAGCCATGCGCCGTCGAAATCTCGAGCTGACTATTAAGAAAAACGTGGGAGGGTCGCAAAATTGAATAAGACATTTAACATGCTGGGTGCAGCACTTATAGTACAGATCATCATCTACTTTGTCGTCTCAACAGACAGTAATACCGTGACAACAAAGGAAAACTTTTTGTCGATGGGCACGGAGGAGATAGATTTTATCAAGATCAAGAACGAAAAGGGTGAATTGTTGATGAAAAAGGTTGGTACAAATTGGAAGGTTACTGAACCGTTCGATTATCTTGCCAACCAAAGTTATGCCACAACCCTTATCGAAAAAGTTACTGGGTTAAAGCTTGAAACGTACATATCGGATAACTCTGAAAAGCACTCACTTTATGAGCTTGACGATCTTACCGCTAAGTATGTCGAGATTGGTAAAGAGGGTGGCACGATTGATAAATTCTATTGTGGCAAAGCGTCCGACTCATACACGCATACATATGTGCGCAAAGCAGATTCTGATGAAGTTTGGTTAGTATCAGGAAGCCCACGGTCAACTTTTTCACGTGACCCGAAACAGTGGCGTGATAAGAAGATCCTGGCACTGGACAAGACTATGATCGAAAAAATAGTCTTGACTTATCCCAACAAATCAATTGAATTGGAACGCAAAATCGCACCTAACGAAGAGGGTGAGGCAGACACGACATGGATGGCACACGCCGACCGTAGTGAAGATTTCGTCCCAATTGACAAAGCGATGAACCGGATACTCAACACGCTGAAGCGCCTGAATGCGATTGACTTTATTGATGCAGGGAGCAAAGATATGCAAAGTTTTGAGCGCCCCGAATTTACAATAGAAGTATTCCTCGAAGGTGACCAACATGAAGTGATTGATTTTATCCCGCAAGAGGGTGAAGATTCCCGTTGGGTAGCACGCAAGAATGGTGACGAATCGACAATCTTTGTGGTTTACCAAAGCTCGGTGAAGAACTTGAAGAAGGACGAAGCTGATTTGAAGGGTGAGGACGAGGACAAAGAGGCTTAAGAATTCGATAGACTAAAGTATCTTGCTATGGGAGCATGGGCGATTGTCTATGCTCCTTTTTTTTACTAATTTTGGGTAAGCAATTCCAAAATCGCTTGCTTTTTAATTCTTACCTAATTAACATTTCAAATATTTTGACATCAATCGATTAATAATTATAGGATAAGTAATGAAAATATTTTTGGTATTAACTATTCTTCTATTGATTACAAGCTCAATTTACGCGGCGGATTGGGACTTAGATAAAGGATCCAAGGAGGTCGGTGGTTACTTTAGTTTCCGATATTTCAGTGGTGATTTATATGAAGATGGTGGAGAGGGAATATCGTCATTTACTCTTTCACCTAATTTTCAAATTTTTATACAACCACGCTTGAGTATAGGTGGGTTCGTATATATATCGAACACAAAGCAGGGTGACGAAACTTGGAATTCACTCGGGATTGGACCCGGATTGACCTACTATTTCGGTAATAGTGAAAGCAAGTATTGGCCATTTATTGGTACAAACTTTTTAATCACATCAGAAACTTGGAAGGATAACGGCAATGGTGGTTTCTATGATAATGATGATGTGACAAGTGGTTCATCGTTCCAATTTGCGGGTGGAATGATGTACAAATTGGTTGATCACCTTCACATCAAAGGTTTACTCTATTATAATTTCAATAGCAGTGATGTCGACTGGGATCATGCCAAACAATCTGGTAATGTGATCGGTTTGCAATTTGGGTTTTCTGGGTTTATATATTAGACCTGCCTAACTTTATTCATTACACGCGAGAACAAAGCCACACCTTGGACAAGGCATTCGGCAAGCTTGAACGAATTCCGTACTACCGCAGGACGGGCAATTTGATGGGAATAAGCCTTCATCTCTGTTAAGCTCAGTCATAAACGACAGGGCTAATTGGCGGTCATCATCAAATAGAGTCTGGCTGTTTATATTTATTTTTTCGCTCAACATTTCTTTTAGTTATTTAATCACAATACTCTGTACATATGTGCAGTAGTAATGCATTAAATATAGGCTCATTTCAGCCAAAAGTCAAGCCAAATAATTTGACAATTCCAAGTTTTCTTTTACACCTTGATTTGTGGAAAAAAACAATTATTTTGGAACAGAGCAAATTAACTGCGCCCGTAGCTCAACTGGATAGAGCAGCGGCCTTCTAAGCCGCAGGTTCCGCGTTCGAGTCGCGGCGGGCGTACTGGTTAAAATTGACATGAGGGCTGTTTTTCAGCCCTTATTCTTTTTTGGGATCATTCATTCGTCTTTTGAGTCTGTTTTACGCAGGCAAAAGTCACATAATCACTGCCATTCTCGGTGTAGTTATGCTCGTGGATCTCGAATCCAACCCCCATCAGAGTCTCACGCCAAACTTCGAGCGAAAACAGCCCCATCTTATGTCTGTCGTTTTCGACCGTAAGCTTCCCGTCTTCTCGGATCAGGTAAATGATAGTTCCTTCGTAGTGATCATCGGTTGGGTCAGGGTCATAGTCGTTCTCAATGAAGACGACATCGAGGTTGTCTGGTTTTGTTTTGCTGGTCGAGGGTGTGAATGACGGTGCGATTTTGAATGAACGTTTCTGTCGTGTTGTCAGGTCCAACGACCATGACACCACCGGGACGAAGGTGTTGATAGGCTATTTCAAAGGCTGAGGTCAGGTCTGAGCGAGAGGTCAGGTGCGAAATCCCATCATCCATCAGGATGGCATCAAAGGTTCTGTTGAGCGAAAAGTCGCGCATATCGCCTTCTAAGAATTCGCAGTTTGGGTTCAGCTCTTTGGCGAGTGCATTCATGTTTGGACTCAGGTCAATTCCTGTTACTTCAAACTGACTCTTCAGATTGAAGACATTCTTCCCGCCACCGCTTCCAATATTCAGTATAGTTCGGACGGGGATCTGGCTGTGCTCGCTGATGAGATAGACGACGTGGTTGCAGTAGTCCGCATAATCTTCAGGGGCTTCCCAGAATGGCCAAAGCCATGATAGTTCGTTGTATAGTTTGTGGGTCATAAATTATTCAGTATGCCTCAATAACACACGATGTTTATCGGGTATCTATACGCATTGAATTCCACACTCGATTAAATATTCATAAACAGGATCATAAAATTCAGACAATCTTGTTCTATCAGTATTATCGCCTTCAGGAACAAAGATTATCATTCCCTGTCTAGCTCTTGTTAATAATACCCTATAAGCATTTAGCAGATATTTTCTCCTAACCTCACTTTTAATATTTTGCCATTCTGTTCCACGGAAATTTTTGTATTCCCAGCAATCTTTTTCCTTTCTTAAATTTGCATCCCACGCAATGCACGTCCAATCAAGTTCAAGACCTTGAATATCAAATTCCGTGGCCACCTCTTCGAGAAAACCCGCTGAACGAACATCCAATTTGTTGTTTAAAAACCAGGTTTTGGGCTCTATTTGGGATTTTACATGAATTCCATATTGCTTTAGCCTGTAAGCACCAGATGAACAGGTCAATCCGAAACTTTCACCACCACGCGCTTTTGATTTCAACCACTCCTTTGCAACATAAATATTTCTTGTAACTGCTATGGGATAAACATCTTTAAATTGGTCATGAAGCACATTGGCTTCATGTGGCTTGAGATCAAGATATGCTTTTACGAAAGAGGCTAATTTCTCTGAACGAAAAGATCTCAATGAAACTGAAAGGTGAAGTCCACTTTTTACTTTTAACTGTTTTTTTGTGAATCCCGAATAAATGTTTTCTCCATTTGTATATTCTTCGTCAGTAAGTTTATTCGACATATAGACATCCCAATGAGGAAAACTAAATTGAATGGATGAAAACCATTCTGACAGTCCAGCCTCACCAGTATTGATTTCTTGACCGCCTCCAATTAAACAAATTATAACAGCCCAATCTTGGTGCCTATCAAGAACGCTAATTAGAAACTCAGGCTCTGACATACTAAAATCCGCTATTCCCTTTTTTTGAGCCCTAAATAAGCTGGTTTGAGCTTCTGTCCAAGCGCGTTGTGCCTCATCAAATATTACCACTCGCTCAATAGGTGGCTTTTTAGATTGTAGAGAGTCATCACGAAAGTGGTGTATATTTTGTATAAAAGCTTTCGTTTTTGTCAATGATTGAATCTTGGTAACCTGAAATTTGGTACCCTTTTTTTCAAAAACCTCGTTACGCGCCAATGCTTCTTGTAAAACTTCAACTAATGGACCATTCCCTGAGAGGAAAACGGCATGAGCTCCTTCAGAAGTTATATTTCGCTCATTTGCTATGTTCAGTCCTGCTAGTGTTTTTCCAGCGCCTGGAACACCAGTAATAAAGCATATAGATTTTCTATTTGCACTTTTTGAATGATCAATAATTCTTGATATGTTCTCTGAAGTTTCACTAAGATTTATCTCACCTGCCATTCAATTGCATTAATTGGGATATTTTCACTAATTTCATTGGCAATATATTGTATGTGTCTTACAAAATTATTTATATTTAATTTTATTGGACGGTACACACTGTCAGGATATTTCTCCAATTCTGGCTTATAATCACTTCCCTCGGTTGCTAAAACGATAGGAATTATTGATCTATTATGACTTTGTTCATGGAAGTTTTTGAGATCTATAGAATAGCCTAATGCTTGTTCTTTAGCACTATTATTGTATTTTGATTCGCCTACTTTAAACTCTAAGATAAACACAACTCCCAAGTACAAAATAACTACGTCAACACGTTTGCCCATCCTTGGAATCGCATATTCAAATGCCAAATGGCAGTCATGCAATTTCATTAAGTGTTTTTTGAGTATAAATATTTGTAGTATCCAAGCATTTCTCTGCAAATCCTCTAGTGAAAATTGATGGTGGCGTGTCAATTCTCCGAGAATTCGATCATTGTCATCATTTAGGAATTTCTCAGCACTAGCTGAGTAATATGATCGATTCATCTTGTTACGTTATCTGTGAATAAAATAGGTGTACCTCTATTACATCTGAGATCAATTTATTATCTTATTTCTCTCAATATCGGATATTAAGGTAGTCTAATTATATGTAAAACAAGTAACATCACATCCCAATCGACAACCCACCATCAATCGGAATCAACTGCCCGGTGATATACGCCGCGCCCTCGCTGCACAGAAACAGATGCGTCGTTGCGATGTCGTCCGGTGAGCCGAACCTGCCGGCGGGGATGCGCTCGAGGAACATCTCGCGGTTCTTTTCCGGTACTTTTTCCAGCATTGCCGTCCAGATAGCTCCGGGTGCTACGCAGTTTACTGTTATGCCCGAGCTTGCCAGCTCTAACGCCAGTGTCCGTGTCAGCGAGATCACCGCTCCCTTGGTCGCCGAGTAGTTTGCCTGACCGACGTTGCCAGTCGCCGCTATCGATGACGTGTTCACTATCCGCCCCCATTTGCGTTTGCGCATCGGACGAATTACAGCTTGCGATGGCAGCCATGTGCCCTTCAAGTTCACTCTGACCACGCTATCCCACTGATCTTCCGACATCCGCATCGCCAGCGCATCGCGCGTGATGCCTGCGTTGTTAATCAGGATGTCCAATCGGTCGTATTCCTTTAGAATGCCTTTGACTAAGCTTGCAACTTGGTCTTTATCTGCTACGTCCCCTTTGATGGCAATCGCCTTGCCACCGTTGGATTTGATATTTTCCACAACCTCATCAATACCGTCCGAAACTATGTCCGAGCATACAACCGTTGCGCCTTCTTTGGCAAAACGCTCGGCGATTACTGCGCCGATGCCCCTGCCAGCACCTGTGATTAATGCTACTCTGTCTTTAGATTCCAATTTTTTCCTCTATAATTTTTGTTTTACAGCCAATAACATAATGAACCCAGTAGCGTAGGCGTCCCTGCCTGCGACTCATATGCACACGCACTGAGGCATATGCTACTTAGCTATAATTATATTGCTGCCTTCTTAACCGAACGCCACAACAGATAACTCATACCAACGAACATAATCGTAGAAATCCAGCCAGCCATTGGCAGTTCGCCCACGAATGGTGAGGGAACCTTTGCCAACCACGGCAGCTTATCCCTACCATAGACAAACATTGCGATTAATATACCAATCGTGGCATCACCTGCAACCAGTCCCGATCCGAATAACACCCCACTCTCACGAGCACTTTTTAAGCTCTCGCCAGTAAACTTTTTCTCAGCCAGTCCGCGCATCAAGCCGCCTGCCATGATTGGCACGGACAGACTAAACGGCAGATATAGCCCAACTGCAAACGGAAGCGACTGTACACCGAGCATTTCAACCACAATCGCAATCACAGCACCCGTCATAACAAACGCCCAAGGTAGATTTTTGTCCATTACGCCCTCGACCACCAGTTTCATCAAGGTCGCCTGTGGTGCAGGTAGTTCTTGCGACCCGATAGTAAATGCTGCATCCAAAAGTAACACAACTGCACCGACCACGGTCGCTGCGGAAAGCACTCCAAAAAATTGCCCGATCTGTTGACGATAGGGCGTTGCGCCTACCAGAAATCCGGTTTTTAAGTCCTGCGAAATGTCACCGGCGGAGGATATGCCTACACAGACTATTGCTCCAACAATCAATACCGCAAACTTACCCTCCATGCCCGTCCATCCGAAAGCAGAAAATATCAGTGCTGTACCCAGCAAGGCAGCGATGGTCATGCCAGAAACCGGCAGCGATGACCCACCAACCAATCCAACCACCCGTGAAGCAACCGATGCAAAGAAAAAAGTGAAAATGACGACGAGTAACGCAGCGACAAGATTGAGCTTCAATGCCGGTAGCATCCAGATTAACACTGCGATAAATATTGCCCCGCCAATTACTACCGTACCGGGCAAATCACGCATGGTGCGCGGAAGCTTGGGGTCAATTTTCATGGAGAAGCCCTTCATTGACGCACTGAATGAGCTGATAATCGTCGGCATAGCGCGGATAAGGGACATTATCCCACCGAGAGCAACCGCACCTGCTCCAATGTACCTGATATAGCGGTTCCAGATATTTCCCGGGCTCATTTCAGAGATCGGAATTTCCGCAGGATAAAGTGGACCGGGCAGTGCTTCGCCGATGCTGGCTATCAGTGGAATTAAACCAAGCCATGCCAGTGCCCCACCAGCGAGCATGAGCGCCGCAATACGCGGACCGATAATGAAACCCACACCAAGCAGCGAGGGATAGCTGTCAAAACCAACCTGAGCTTTTTTCATAATTCCGAGGCTGACTGATGGCGATTCCGACCAAAGCCCAAAGGTGTTTCCGTCCATCAGCAGTTTATAAACACCACCAAGACCGAGTGCAAAGAACACCGTCTTAAACTTGGAGCCACCCTCTTCACCTGCGACCAGCACTTCCGCACAGCCTGTGCCCTCGGGATAGGGCAGAGCACCGTGTTCCTTCACAATCAGGTAATTTCGCAATGGGATCATCAGCAGTACTCCAAGCAGACCACCGAGTGCAGCTACAGAGAATAGGGTTAGCAAACTTGGACGCATTCCCATTAGCAGCAGAGCAGGAATAGTAAAAATTATTCCGGCGGCAATGGACTCGCCTGCCGAGCCAATTGTTTGAACAGCATTGTTTTCGAGCACGTTGCTCTTGCTGAAAATGCCTCGCAAAATGCCCATGGCGATGACTGATACGGGAATCGAAGCCGTGACGGTCATGCCAATTTTTAGCCCGAGGTAGGCGTTGGCGGCGGCGAAGATAATTCCGAGCACGATGCCGAGAATAATCGCTCGCATGGTAAACTCCGGCATATGTCTGTCCGGTGATATGTACGGCTTATAATTCATGCCGTCCATAATTTTATATGCCTCCGGACTGAGTCCTTTGGATTTAGTGTTTTGCTCTGTACTCACATTTCCGCCCTGAATTTGTGTCCGAATTTTATAATTAGATGGAATATAGTCAATAAAAGCTGTAACATCAATAAGTCAAGCCAATTCGATCTTGAACAGCGGATTTCAATACTCAAATGTATATTGCTAAGGAATTGGGTTGACAAAGTGTGACAACACGAATTAACTTTAATACATTGTGTGTAATTTTTTGAACAAATTGCGGATTTGCATATTATTAATCGAGATAGATATGCAGATACGGCTTTGAAAAACTAACTTAATCTATCTATGCTGAGGTGTCAAATGAATCGCTTTCTAATTTTATCAGTTGCCCTGATGTCCCTTTTATTAAATTCTTGTAAGGATAAAAATCCCAGCGATCCTGGGAATACTTTGTCTATCAGTCCACCCTCCGCAACTGTTGCCAACCTTGAAGACACGATGAAATTTTTTATTGAAGCAAACGATGATTGGGAGGTAGTGTACGAGTCTGATTGGTTTAGCATAGCACCTCTTTCCGGTTCGAGTAGTGGCGAAATTACGGTTACTTATACATCATTGCCCGGCACTGCACGTGTTGGCAGTTTTGTGGTTAATGCTGCGGGTCATGATCCTGCGACAATCACTATACCGTTTTCTCAAGCTGCCGAGGCAGGACTGAAGGTCACACCTGTTTACTTGGAAATATCTGCACAACCTGACACTCAACAAATTACTGTCACGTCATCGGGTGAATGGCGAGTCAGTGAAGATCTCGATTGGGTTAAACTAAGCCGTTCTTCAGGCAATGGAAGCGGGACTTTTCAACTTGAAATTTCAGAAAACTTCGGCGATGCCCCGCGCTCGGGCAATATTGTGGTTATAGCTCCCGATCATTTTCCAGAAACAATCAGCATTTTTGTATTGCAATCAAAAGTGCTACCAGAATTAAAGGTTATCCCCACCCACAGAGACGTGGATGCTGACACAGAAGCAGCACCTTTTACGGTAATGGCAGATGGCAATTGGACGGCGCATGCTGATGTTAACGAGCAATGGATAAAAGAAATTGTGTATGAGGTTGGATATTTTCGTGTGCTCTACTTTGTCAATGAGGGAGCCGAAAGGACCGTTAATATTACTGTATTGGCCGATGGGCACGATCCATCTGAAGTAAGGGTAACAATGACACAGGCGGGGAATCTAGGCGAGCCACCAGAAGCACCTGACAACCTCAGTGCGACTAAAGTTTACTGGGACCAGATCGATCTGCTCTGGACAGATAGATCTGAATTTGAAACGGGATTTCGTGTGATGCGCAGCATCCCTCAAGAAGGCTGGGAGATTGTCACTGAATTAGGTCCGAACAATAATTCTTACTCAGACACAAATTTACTGTCAAGAAACTTTTACAGATATCAAATATTTGCGTTTAACGATGCAGGTGAATCACAGCCTACTGACGAGCTGACGGTTTTAACTCACTCGCTGGTAATCACTGCCCGACTGGACAACCTTCCAATCGGCGGAAATATAGAACAGAGTGGAGACATAGATTGGTTTGCCTATAAGGTTGACACTGAGAGTAGTTATGAATTCTTCACTGAGTTAGTCGAATCTGAGTTAGAAGATTCACGGATTTCGCTATATGGACCCGATAGTCGTACCCGTTTAATGTCATTCGACGATAATTCTGGAAGTGGGAATGCTTCACGCATTCGCGATGAATTGAGCGTTGGCATACATTACATAAAAGTAGAGCCGGTTAACTCAGATGATACGGGGACTTATACCCTTACCGCTCGCGCTCAATAAAATTGACGCAACTCAATAGAATAAATACTTTGCAAATATATTCACGAGTTGAGTTTTCTATAATACCAATTTTAGTATACAAAAATTAGTGAGCCGGGAAAATTCTATAATCACTTAAATTCAAGATGATTCTTCATTTTCTTAAAATATGATTTTATGAATTAATTTGATCATTTGTTGTCGAATTTCTAATATTATTATTGAGTGTGATGCTTAGCACATTTTATTGTATGATTATTTGAGTAACAAGACTTGATTTAGTCATGCAAATATAATTATATTAAGTGATGTAAAAATGAGATTTGATATTCTACTCACGCACTTCTTCCTCACTAATACACCCATATAGAATACTATTGCTGTGTAATCATAATCAAACAGGATAATCCAATGATTTACGTACGAAATTTATTATTTACTCTAACTACACTTCTAATTTGCGTTTCACTTACTACCGCGGAAATACTAATATCACCATATGGAGGTTCTGTAAGCCTTGAAAATGATGATGAGGTCGCTACTGAGGTGACACTTGTTAATTCAAGTGACGAAGATGTAACCTTCAAAATCCGTTATAATGATCCACCTGATGAGGACGGCAGAAGAAATGGACCACGAAGAGATGACCCCGATTTGGAAGGACTGATGTTTGCTGTCATCCAAGCTAATAGGTCTTATAATTGGTTAAGTGAAGAAATGGTTGGTGATGTAGTAGAAAATGGTCAAATGGATTCTTATCGGAGAGCAAATGACTGGGATGATATCGAATTTGAAGAGTATGATGTAATTGTTATTGCCGCCGGACAACGGCAAGGCTATGAACAGCATTATAGAAGAAATCTCGAACGTTTTGAAGAATATATTGCTGGTGGAGGTGCTGCCTATTTTGAGACCCACGATCCAAACTCCCCGATACATAGCCCAGGGGATATTGTAAACAATCTTGAAGAAAGAACAAATCGTGGAGAGCTTGTTGTGAGTCCCGATCCAAATGATGATAACTATAGCTTATTTGCTGATATTTGTCATGAGTCGCAGGAAAATTTCTGGGAAGAAGGAGAGGATATACGAGGTAATGCCTGGTTGCACTCTTCATATGGCGAGGATCAGTTCCTAGATGGTGTTGAAGATGGAACACTTTCTTGGTATCAGATACTCGCAGAATCTGAACAAGGTCGGGCTGGAGCGATTGCTTATGGGTTTGGAAGTGGTGCCTGCTTGGTGCTTGGACATCCAACGGGACACACTTGGACTAACTGGGCAAATGATGGTGATTGGGGCTCCATTGGTGCCGAAATACTATTCTACTTGAGTGAAATTGTCGGACCCAATTGGCTGGTTGCTGAGCCGGACGAAGGTGTTATTGCTGCTGGTGAATCGACCGATATCGAGTTCACCTTTGCACCGGTCGATCTCGAAGATGGTGTCTATGAAGTCAGAGTCATCCTTCAGCTTACCACCGGTGAAGGAGAAAATGCAGAGCAATGGGAGATGGAAACATCCGCAGTTTTATCCGTATCTTCCCCTACAGTCAACGTCACTGGCGTAGTCACCGATCCAGCGCAAAATGACGCTGCTGTCAGTGGAGTCAGTGCTGATTTGGATCAATATATAATTCGACGTTTTTCCGATGACGACGGTGCCTTTGAATTCACTGACCTACCACCGGGTGAGTACGAAATGACCTTCACAGCTACAGATTACCTGCCCTGGGTCGAAGCATTTGAAGCCGGTG
>Ga0114999_10001234_pt1 | contig 35842 bp, 35 predicted proteins | sample ArcticOcean_MG_C_3_FD_89820 | JGI IMG/M metagenome (GOLD analysis project Ga0114999, IMG submission 89820) | Marine microbial communities from western Arctic Ocean - ArcticOcean_MG_CB8_126 | ecosystem: Environmental > Aquatic > Marine > Oceanic | place: Arctic Ocean: Canada Basin | collected...
CGCTCAAATCTGTCAATATCTAAAGGAGTTTTCAATGTCTGTGTCGGGGCCGCTGACCAACGAACAGATTCACTATTTTAAAACACATGGTTATTTGATTCTGGAAAATCTAATTGACGAGGGTGTTTTGGAGAACTGGCGGCAACAGGTATGGGCCGGTCTGGGTTCAAGTCTGGATACCCCAGATACCTGGCCGACGGATAAGCATGCCATCGATGGGTTTCGGTTTGAACCGCCGGAACCTGCCTTTGGACAATATCCGGTGCTGGAAAAAATAATAAACCAGATAGGCGGTGGTGCCTTTGAAGGTGGTGCTGGCTCGCCCATTATTACCTGGCCCGAGCCGGATAAACCATGGCAGGGTCGTGAATCAGGCCATATCGATGCCTATGGGCCAGGGGGCTGGATGCCGTTTATGATCGGCGCGACAACCTATCTCTACGAGGTGGAAGCTAGGGGCGGCGGATTTACCTATTGGCCTAACAGCCACCTCACCGCACATCAGTATTTTCGAAAACATCCCTCTCATGTAGACGGCCGTTTCAGAGATGTGGAAGGATGGCATTGGGGCGCTTTTAACCAGGGGGCCTGCGATGGTCCTCAGGAATTTACTGGTCAGCCTGGAAGCGTAGTCCTCTGGCATTCGTATCTCACTCATGGCGGCTCGATGAATACCCGCCATTCTCCCCGCTTTGGTCTGTTCGCCCGTTGGGGACATCAACGGCGGCAGGAGGCTGAATTTTGCCATGAGATTCCTGAGGATCTCTGGAAATACTGGACTATTTGAACAAAAAAACTTAGAAAATAAACGCCTTTTTTATTTTCTATTTTTTATACTCAACTACTTAATACATCTTTATCAACAAATTTATAATCAACTTCATGGCCTCGGTAGATCTTCTGGTCATAAAAAAAATGGAACAAATCAACCAGCCGAAACGTCTACGATGGTAGATACTAATACTATAGGACTTAACATTATCTCTTACATAGGTTACAATTTTTCTGAAATTCTCCACCCGTTTGAAAAGAGAGGTCTGATCATGAAACGAATGTCTCTTGCTCTATTGACCTTGGTAGTACTGGTATCGGCCTGTGGGTCAAGCCGGCAAAGCGTGGACCTGACACCCGTATCATCGAATGAAACGCTGAAAAAAGTGCCTGGCTGGTTTATTAATGTGCCTCAAGATCCGAATCATATCTATGCGGCAGCCACGGCCACATCACAGGATATTCAACTGGCCATCAACAAAGCGCAAACAGAAGGCAGAAATCAGGTTGCCCAGCAGGTGGAAGTCAAGTTCGACGGCCTTCAAAAGCGTTTTCAGGAAGAAACCGGCCTCGCAAACGAATCCGAATACCTGGATCAGTTCACGTCGGCCTATAAGTCTATCGTCAGTACGGTTCTACACGGCAGCCGTATCAGTAAACAGGAAACAATGACGGAAAAAAATATCTTTCGGACGTATGTACTGATCGAAATGCCAATCGGCGAAGCCAACGAACAGTTGATGGGTAAACTAAAGGCAAATCAGAATTTGTATACTCGTTTTCGAGCGACCCAGGCCTATAAAGAATTAGACGATGAGATCGCTAAGTTTGAACAATGGAAACGGGATCAAGGGAATTAAGGCAAGAGACAGAATACAAGGATACAAGGTGATGTAGTGCCTTCAATCGGTATCATGTATCCATCCTCTTTGTGAGGTATACATGCGGTATTTGTTGTATATCCTTATCGGCCTGATATATTTCAGGCCGGCGATGGTCGCTGCACAGGACCTGCCGGCCTGGTTTATTAATACGCCGGCATCAACCGACATGCTCTATGCGGTGGGTTACGCCCGGGCCTATGAACACGCGGACAGTGCGATTGCCATGGCTGTACGGGATGCCGATCACCAGATCAACCTCGCCTTGAGCACGAAAATATACGGTGAACGCCTCTTCCAGACCTTACCCGGTGGGCGCATCGTCTACCAGGGGGAGATATTTCGAGAGGAGCCGATTCGATCCATAAAGGCGGTTTATCTCGATACGGTCCAGACAGAGGATATGATTCTGATCCTGGCAGCCAGCCGTCCTCCTAATTGGGTCGTTCCCTCATATCTCACCTCATCTTCTCCAACGCCTCCAGGCTGGGTGACGGAACTACCTGAAAGTACATCCTGCATGTATGCCCTGGGCGTCGCTCCCGGATATTATTATCCGGAACATAGTTGGCTTGCAGCAGAACGCCAGGCCCGTCAGGAATTGGCTTACTCTTTTCAAACCCGACAGCGCCAAGTCATGCGGAGTACTAAAACCTCCGAATACGGCGTAACCGCTTCTGCCACCGCTGTTCACCTTCAAAATCTTCAGGTTGTTGCCCGCTGGCAAAGCGAAACCATCTATTTTGTCTTGATCAAAGGCCAGGCGGACTGGTCGGATGAATAGGTGAATTCCAACTTGAACGACCGTATAAAGTACAGCCACCCTATCTCTTTACTACCACGTCCGTTCTTTTAACATCTCCTGAATCGCCTCTTTCGGTATCGGCAACGCCTCCATATGGTCCTCAAGCCATGCTGAGAAATCTGCCTCGATTTCATCGGTCCACCGGTCATCGATCTGGCCGGGTGTATATTTGCCTTTCTGAAGGCGTTGTTTGCCGAACATATCACGTAGGCTGACCAGTTCGGACGTTTTTACTACATTTTCAGCGAGGTGAGCTGGAATAAAGACCACACCTTCGCGTTTACCCAGGACCACATCACCGGGCATGACGGTTGCCTGACCGATGCGTACCGCCGTATTTACCCCCAGCAACATGATGGTCGGTGAAGCAAACGAAGGATGCCAGCCACGGACAAAACAATTAAAATTAGGAATTTCTTCGATACCCTCCAGATCACGCACCGATCCGTCAAATACCACGCCATTCCCGGAACGAGCATAGATAGAGGTCGCTAAGTTATCACCGATGATGGGCCCTTCGTCGATCTTACCATACATATCTGCGACATACACATCACCAGGTACCAGCATATCAATCGGCCAGGAAATCTGATCGCCGATACAACCCTCATTCGCGCCCTTTTTCTCCATCACCTCACGCATATCTGGTCTGCGCGGCATATACATGGCTGTCAACGCCCGACCTACCAGGGTCTGTCCCGGGTGTGTACACTGAAAACCTCCTTCATATTGATGATGATATCCACGACCGCGAACAATCCCCCACGCCTGGGTAATAGACACCTGTTTCATACGTTCAAGGATCGCATCTGGTACTTTAGGCCGTCCATCAGAAGACCGATCTCCATCCCAATCCGGCGTATATTCAATCAGTTCTTCAGGGGACAAATTCAACGGACAAAACTTTTCAGGCATAGGGTTTCTCCAATAACAGAATCGATGATATCATACCGTCTTATATCCACCACGTCCAATTTTTCATATGGGTGCATTCTCCTTCAACCACGAGGGCACCGATATAATTTTCTCCGGGATCTAACGCGGTCATGGCCCACCGACCTGCATCCGCCGCATCCCACCTGGTTGCCAGTAAGGCCGCTGGTGCATCCGGGTCAACAGCAACGTCAAACTGATCCAGAGGACAGGACAAGCCCTGACCTATCGCTTTGATAAACGCTTCTTTACGTGTCCAGCAAGTCAGAAAGGCGCTATCCTGTTTACTTTCCGGTAAGGCGCTTAACGCCTTATATTCTGCGACGGAAAAAAAACGTCGGGCGATCTTCATACGATCCATGACAGATCTCCGGTTCAGATATTCTACATCCACACCGATGGGATGATGTCGGGTAAATGCATACAAGGCCATATCGTGTGAATGCGAGACATTAAACTGAAGAGAGCCAACCGGCGAACCCAGCTCGGGCTTTCCGTACTCGGCATATTGGAAAGTGATATCCTGAGGCGGTTTAGAGACATAGCGGCCCAGAATATGCCGCAGCACCCCACGAGCGACAATAAAACGATGTCGTATGATATCACGCCGGAATCGAAAAGCCCGATCGCGCTCGTCCGGGCTCAACACCTGCTCTAAGGCCTCTATCAGGGAAATGGGCTGTGCCAGTGATGCTTGCCAGATATGAATATCACCAGGTGCTGGTTCTGGAAGACAAGAGGGGGCAAAGGGCCACCGGTGCATATCAGCCCATGGCTTATTCTTCATATAACACCTTACCACCCAAAACGGTCAAGATCACTTTTGCATCCCGAATTTTCTCGAGCGGAATCGCTGCCAAATCCTGATCTATAATGACCAGATCCGCCAGCATGCCAGGCTCAAGCGTGCCATTTACATCTTCCTCAAACGATGCATAGGCTGCGTTGACGCTATATCGCTGCAAAGCTTCCTCGACGGATATCTTCTGTTCCGGCACCCAGCCTTCAGGATTTTGATCGTCGAGGGTTCTGCGTGTCACAGCGGCATAGATCCCTTCCAACGGGATCGGCGGCGCGACAAAGCAGTCACTATCCAAACCCAGTTTTGCGCCGGCATCGTGGAGAGAACGAAAGGCATAGGTCGTTTTAATGCGCTCCGAACCGATCACTTTTTCCGCCCAGCGGCCATCATCTATGGCGTGATACGGCTGCATACGGGGGATATCATTGAGCGCGGCGAATCGGGCCATGTCATCCGACGCGATATGCTGGGCATGTTCGATCCGAAAACGACGGTCTCTGACCCCGTTTTCCCAGGCCACACGCTCGTAGAGATCAAGTTGTATATTGATGGCTCGATCACCAATGGCATGGACCATTTTTTGTAAACCGGCTTTATCAGCTCCGGCGGTCCAGCGACACCGCTTCTCTTCGGTATTGACCAACAGCCCCTTATCGTTCAATGCATCGGTAAAAGGATCGAAGAAAGCAGCGATATGAGATCCCAGAGAACCATCCACAAATCCCCTCAACCCACCAATATTCAGCCAGGTATCCCCTCGTCCATCATGCGCGATTTTATCGCGGAGCCCTTCCCAGGAAGATAAGGGCGTTGCCGCATAGATCCGGGTTTTCAGTCGGCCGGCTTTTCGGGCGCAATCAAAGACCGCCACGTTGCCCCTCCCTCCCATATGGTGTACGGAGGTAACCCCCTGCGCCGCAACATATTCCATCGCGGCATCAAGGGCACGGTCTTTCATCAATACCGTTGAGTCAGGGATGGCGTAATCGAACAGGCCGATGGCATTATCTTTAAAAATGCCCGGCAGCCCTCCGCTACGCCTTCGTACAATCGTTCCTCCCGATATACCCGGCGTGCGACGCGTGACGTCGGAAACCTCCAACGCCGCGGTATTAGCCCATCCCATATGCCCGTCAAGCCGGTTTAACCATACCGGGTTATCAACCGTAACCGAATCAATCCAGTCCCCCCGTCGTGGTAATTCACCACCCCACTGTTCGTGATCACAGTCGCCGCCAGTAATCCATGCACCGGGTTCGATGCTTTTGGCTAAGGCCGCAATGTGCGCAATAAACTCGTCCGGTGTTCGCGCATCCCGTAGTTGAACAGCCGCCAATCGAAAACCGCCAGTAATAAAATGCACATGCGTATCAATAAAACCGGGCGTCACCATGGCGCCGCTACCGTCGATAATACGGGTTTGATCCGTAATGTAAGATTCAATATCGGTATTCGCACTGACCGCCAGAATACTGTCGTCGTGTACGGCAATCGCACCAGCCCAGGGTTGTGCCGGATTACCGGTCCAGATGCGGGCGTTGATTATGGTCAGCGTCGCCGGTGTGGATGGCCATGAGCAGGCGACGAGCCCCATGAAAACAAATACCGTAAGTAAAGATAAAAAGGTAAACCGACTATTTCGGTGCACATCTTGGTCCTTTCGACTGTTCGTAGAACGCACGATATGCCGTACGCCATCTAAGAGAAGATCTCCGCGAGCGCGATACCCCGCTCGCCCGCCACGGCATAGAGAAGAAACAACCGATCCCCATCTTTGAAAATACAAGGATCACGCAGTTGTCTAGCCCGGTGATGTACCGCACCACGCTGCGAGGGCTCCAGAGGCTCGTCTCCTCCTTCATAATCCAGTTCAGGCAAAAGAACGGACAGGGGCTCAGACGCGGTCCATGTTTGCCAATCGTCCACCAGAGGCATGCATGTGGAAAGAATATGCTCCGGGCAGTCACCCACATTCGTGTAGAAAATATAGAGCATATTATGATGTAGATATACAGCCGCATGACGCATATCCTCGGTGAACAGGGTTGGCCCTTCCTCAAAATGGGTGGTTGGCCTTTTCGACCTGTAGAAAAGACCGGGCATACCCAGGGCATAATTCATCCCATGCCAGGTAAAAGCCCGCCAGTAACTCGGTCCGATGATCTCTTTTCCGGAGATAAAATGGAGGCCATCTTCAGAAGATGAGGCCAACGTCCGTTGACCACCGAGCATAGGATATCGCTGCGTCAAGCTGGTTTGGGCTGCTGTTTCCCGATCTAAAACCGGGCCGTGATAATACAAAATCATCCGCTGATTGGCCTCGTCAATATGTACATCGGGAGAGGAAATATGATCATGGCACGGAGTCTCTTCTAACTGGAGTGTACCCGGCGTATAGATGGTCCATGGCCCTTCTAAACGGTCGGCATACGCCAGACGAATATATGTCCCCTGATGATGCCCGAAATAGAGGTAATAGACCCCTAAACGATTCGGTAGCCAATCCGGCGTCCGAATTAAAGAGGGGCCATTGATATTCGTACCAATAGACCCATCCAGTTCAGGATAGATAATAGGCCCATGGCCCAAGCGTTTAACCGTCATAGTCCAAAATACCGACCTGCATTAAAACATGGACAATATATACCGTTCATACCAATCCCTACGACCAACGGCCCTTCCACCCGGTTCTCTATCCTTCAATGCGTAGTTTTCCCTACCAGTCCGCGACGCTACCGTCGGTCTCGTAGTAGTACTCTCCGCCCAATTCCTCTTGATATTGAACCTGATTTTGAACGGCCTCATCATCAATTTCAAAGCCCAGACCCGGTTTTACGGGCAGATCGATATGACCTTCTTTTACGAGCCAGTCGTCTTTCAGTAGACCGGCCCCCAGCCCCTGATCAACCTGCTCCTGCATCAAAAAGTTGGGCACGACCGCATCAACCTGAAGGGACGCAGAAAAAGCAACCGGTCCAATCGCGCAATGCGGTAGAATATGTATATAATATACTTCCGCCATATTGGCGATTTTTTTCATCTCTGTGATGCCACCAGCATGAGAAGTATCTGGCTGGATGTACGCTACGGCTTGTTTTTCAAATACCTCACGAAATTCCCAGCGATTGAGCAGCCGTTCCCCGGTCGCAATCGGAAAAGGAACGTGGTCTGAAACCAGCTTCAGGGCATCTACATTTTCTTGAGGTACCGGTTCTTCGACGAACATCGGTCGCATGCCTTTGATTTCATGACATATTTCAATCGCCAATGCCGGTGTTAATTTACCATGAAAATCAAAAGCCAGCTCTATATCTGGCCCGACCCATTCCCGCATGAGAAAAGCCCGTTCCACAAATTCGTCAATCACCGCCGGGGGTTCGTGAGCACGCCACTTGCCCCCCGGTCCGGATTTAAACCCGGTGTAGCCACTTTTCTGTAGCATATCCAGGCGTGCCCTCGCCGCAGCTTTTCCTTCATCCGACAGACTACCGATCCCCCAGTGCGCATAGACCCGAATCCGGTCTCGGACAGCGCCACCAAGGAGTTGATAGGTCGGCACGCCATAGTGTTTTCCCGAAATATCCCACAATGCCTGGTCGATACCAGACATGGCCGTCATCAGTACATTCCCCCCTCGGAAAAAGGCGGAGCGATACATATGTTGCCAGTGATGCTCAATCCGCAACGGATCTTTTCCGATGAGGTATTCCCCCAGTTCTTCCACTGCACCCTGGACACTCTTCGGCTTACCCTCTAACGTCGTCTCTCCCCAACCTACCAGCCCTGTATCCGTGGTAATCTTAATGAGCCTAATACGAGGTAACGGAAAAAACTGTTCAATAGTCGCAATCTTCATCATCCCTCCTGGAAATCATTTATGCTTCTGATACATGGGTACGTAAGATCAAAAATCAGAAAAAATGGCCCAATCAACCTTATCAACCCACCCTGCCTTCCCTGTGCCCGCCGTGGTTAAACGGACCAGGCAGGCCATACGGCCCCCAATACCGGAGTATATCAACCAGGGTAGAAGCCAATCGACGTGTTGCCAGTTCGAAATGTGCTTCGAACTGATTGGCAAAGGCTGGATCTTCTTCAAAATTGACCACCGACTTAACGGCCAGAAAGGGCACCTGCATCAACTGACTGACTTTGGCAACCGCCCCGGGCTTCCATTTCGATAACGGACGCATCATGACGACGAATCTGTGCAATGTCTACCGGCGCGTTTTGAAAGGAATTACCTGTTACGACAATCCCCATCGGCAGGTCGAGGGCTAAGGCCATCTGTGACGCATCGGCTACTGGATAATAGCCGATGGCATAATCGTGGTGATTAGGCGTGCGGATAGATACCCGTCGGTCAAAATATCGAATGGTATCCTTACTGATATAGACGGTCCCGACTTCTGCCCCTTTTGAACGGAATCCACCGGCCACACCGACACTCAATATCAGATCCGGCGAAAACGTGCTGATCCCCAAAAATGTGGTCAGTGTAGCAGCCGTCCGTGCCGAAACTGGCCACCTGATAACATAGGTCACGGCCATTGATGGCCAGAATCACTTGTAGACCATCGACCTCTGCCGTGTAAGCATGAGCGGGTAAATGTGGATCCAGAGGCTTTGGCCATGCCGTGAAGGGCAAAACCTCAAGCAACGGAACGGCTTCTTCTTCCATCGCCATGACGATCAGGATCGTGTTCATTATAATTATATGTGAGGGAATTAACTAAAAATTAACCACGTTGGGTACGGTACGTCTCGCAAGCGAAAGCTCCGAACCCTGGGTGGTCAAACTTAAAGGCGACCCGGGAAATCAGTTCCCGAACATGGTCCTTGGATCCATGGGTTTAATTTCATACCCGGCGGGAACAGCAAACATAGAAGGATCTATTGACCTGAGGCTAACCTTATTCGCGCTTAATGTCATAATCATGGAGACGTTCGGCAGCGTCGTCACAATTTTTAGTGGAAATCCGGCAATGCCTTCTATCAAGAAGGGCATACTGTCTTTCAAAGGTCCTTCAAACGAATCCAGATTCCCGAGCTGAATCTCCTTCGTAATCCACATGTATTGGATGACCTGGCCGTCCGCTTTCGATTTAACAACCTTATATTTCTTGCAGGTATACCCGGCAATGACGGCAGTTTCTTCTTCATCTATGATCACAGGTTTTGCCTGATTCTTCAAGGACAGGTCCGGCATCATTTCATAGGCCGCGCCCTGCATCGTACTGATGGCATACGCTCTTCCGTTCTCACCGTCGATGATGATTTCTCCCATCATGAGACTCATCATCCCACCGTGCATATTGACTCTCAGTTGATTCCCTTTGATTAACAAATCATATGAGCTTGGCATCATCATGCCTAATTGGGCTTTGGATTTTACATCGCCCCCGGTAAAGGCCACCTGGAATGCGATCTCTCCTTCAAATGCCGCTTGCACAGTTAAGGGCATCAAACAAAATCCCAGGGTCAGAACAGCCATTAGGTATCTTTTCATAAGTCCTTTTCCTTAAGACCGGCGAACAGACCAATTAACACTAAGCGGGAAGAATCTCTACAGTCTGCCCTTCTTTAGCATAAGACACATCAGGAAATATATCCAAGGCCTGCTTCAAGGATTCATCGCATCGGTCCAACTGATAGTGCATCAACATAAGGCTCCGAACTTGAGCCATTTTCGCGATGCGTGCGGCATCCACAGCAGTTGAATGGCCATCTTGATCCAACCCCTCTCGAGAATAATCAAACGGAAACGTGGCATCATGAAGTAATAAGTCCACCCCCCGAACCTGATCGGCGATGGGTTCATGATACGCGGTATCTCCTGTAAAACCGACCGCCGCTCCATTTCTACGGTCGACAAAACGGTAACATCGACCATCTATAGGATGCCTCGTCTGGCAGGCTGATAGTAAATAGTCCGCCGTCTCGTAGGTCTCTCCGGGATTAATAATATGCACATCGGGACGCCAGGTAAACTCCGGATAGCGCTCAGCCAACAGAAAAGTCCAGGTTACCTCGAGTACTTTGAGCATGTCCTCCGGCCCGATCATGGTTAATGAGGGGACCCCCATTTCAGGACGCCACCTTTGGGACCAGTAGAAAAAAAATTGGGGTAAGCCGAGATAATGGTCCTGATGACAATGTGTTAAAATAAGGGTTTTAATCTTAAGCGGATCTATGCCATAACGGAACATCTGAGCGGTACTGTACCAGCCCATATCTACCAGATGGGTCTCATTAATAACAAAGCTGGCCACATCTCGCCCGGCTTCGGGCACGGCGTCTGCCGTGCCGAGAAAAGTAAGTGTCGTTGGCGTGCTTATTTCCATAGGACTGATCTCAGGCACAGACCGGAAACAAATTTCGGATTGCAGAATACATCCTACGCCCAGAAGATGTCCGCAATCCGAAATATGAGGTTGGCAATGTTAAACTTCTTTAATCTTCAGCTACGATTTCGAGACTGCCCGCATGACAAGTATAGCAGGTGACCGTCTCTAACTTAGACTTTTTCATGATATTTTTATTAATCATCGCCACCTGTGTGTTAATTTCATTGACGAGCTTCATATATTCACGAGCCACCAGCTTGGGCTTATTCTCATCACTGTCGTAAGCTTTCATATTATGACAATAATTACACTTCTCGCCGACACCGCTGCTGACGGTCTTCATGTAGGCTCTGATCTCTTTGGTAGACAGACCTTTCAGAACCTGAACATTTTTAGGGGCTTTCTGTGCCTGTACAGCTGAAACGACAAAAATCATAGCGGCCATCATAACCAATTGCGCAATGCGTATCATTATTACTCCCTTCGAAAACAATCTACGTAACGAATGGATACATTTCTTAAAGAACTTTGATCAGGTAAACCAACGGAATTTGGGCCAAATTAGCCGGGCTAATATAAATTGTCAAGATAAATAAGCGCAAGTTACATTGGTTTACAATGTCTTATAGATTATACACTCTAATGTGCCTGTTTAAGTTCCCTTTTTTAAAAAATCGTGAAAACATAAAATATGAAATCACAACCAGGGTTATTTTTAAGTTGACAGGTTTTCAATTTGTCCATTTCAATATTTACATAGTCTAACCTATTTGGCGAAAGATCAAATGGTCTATCGCCTGCCATTTGTGCACCACCATTGGACCTTCTATGATTGACTCTATCCTCCACATGCTTGGCCTTTTCAGTGAATCAGACCATCTCATGTTCAAATCGCCCTTCTCTCTCTGGATCTTTCTTGGCGTGGCAGTAGGCGTGGTGGCTCTGATTGTTTTATTCTATCAAAGAACAACCGTACCCGTTTCTCTCAAGATGCGGAGTCTATTTATCGCATTGAAAATCCTGCCGATTCTGTTAATTATCTTCTGTCTGCTGGAACCCGTCGCGGTCACTTCGGAAGTGACGCCGCAACAAGGTTTTCTGCTGACGCTGTTTGATGATTCAAAAAGTATGCGCATCCAGGATAGTGTGGCGGGCGTATCCCGTATCGATGCCGTAAAGAAACAATTTCAAGATCAATCGATTCTGCAAGCCTTAGGGGATCGTTTTAAGGTACGTACTTTTCACTTTTCAGAGGATATAGAACGTATTGCAGACCTGTCATCGCTCAACGCGGAAGGCAATGCGACAGATATCGCAACCGCGCTTAATCAGGTGGCCAGTGAATTCAGAGATATGCCGGTAGCCGGTATTGTGCTCGTTTCAGATGGGGCGGACAATGCCAATTTCGGCTCTAACGAATTGGCCAATGTTACAGCCTATTTAAAATCCCAGAAAGTTCCTGTTTATACGGTCGGTGTTGGTGAAGAGCAAGTCGCCCGGGATATTGAAGTGTTGAAAGTTGCAACCTCAAAGACAGTGACCACGGGCTCGGTAACCGACCTTTTTGTCACTGTTCGCAGTTTTGGATATGCAGGAAGGACCGTCAATTTGAAGATTAAAGAAGGGGGCCGAATTGTTCGAACAGAGCAGATTCGTCTTGGACAAGATGGGAATACGCAGCGTATTAAGCTGTCTTTATCACCTGATTCGCCGGGGATTTTTGAGTATACCGCAGAAATAGAAACAGCCCCTTCAGAGATGATAGAAGAAAACAACCAGCGCCGGTTCCTCGTAGACAACCGATCAAAAACCGCACGTATCCTTTATGTGGAAGGTTACCCCCGAAAAGAATTCAAATTTATTCGACGTGCCCTGGAAGATGATACACAGACCCAACTGGTGTCTCTCGTCAGAATTTCACCGGATGGTCGTCTCTACAGGCAGGGAATTGAGAGCGCAGACGAACTGAGACATGGATATCCGGTTAAAAAGGAAGAGCTGTTTACCTATGACGCCATCATTTTCGGAGATATTGAAGCCACCTGGTTCACCCCGGATCAACTGGCCATTACGGAAGAATTTGTGAGCGTGCGTGGCGGTGGGTTTCTCATGCTGGGCGGGGATCAGAGCTTTCAGGAAGGCGGCTATACCGGTACGCCGATTGAAGACCTTTTACCGGTACGCTTACATGCGAGCGGCGGAGATGCGTGGGGGATGGGGATTGTCGGCCATTCGTTTCATCTGGGTCTGACGCCGGATGGTCGTAATCACGCTCTGATGCGCCTGGATGCTGATCAGAGTAAAAATATCGCGCAATGGGATCTGATGCCAGAACTGACCGGATATAACCGGGTCGGGCTGACCAAACCAGGGGCGAGCGTACTGGCCATTGACCCGGCAGCAGACCTGCTCGAGGGGTCAAATGTCATCCTTGCCATTCAACGATATGGCAAGGGACGATCGATGGCCTTTACCGCGTTTAGCTCCTGGCGATGGCAAATGCTTATGGAATCGACCGATCAATCTCATGAACGTTTCTGGCAGCAAACCGCACGCTGGCTGGCCCTGTCTTCACCGGGGCAGGTCACCGTAGCCCTGGACAAAGAAACCTATGGCGAACATGAGGCCGTTACCATTACCAGCCACGTCTTCGACAACAATTATGAACCGATGGATGAAGCCAGTGTCTGGGCCCAGGTAACCGGGCCTACGGGCCAGTCGGAAGCGGTACAGTTGGATTGGGCATTCGGAGACGAAGGTACCTATCGCGCCGAATATCAACCGGAAATCGGTGGTATTCACCAGGTAGAGGTTTCGGTCCGTTCCCCGGAAACAATTGCCTTTCGCGATCAGACCGGATTCAGTGTAGCCGCTTCGGTCGCTGAATATACGGATGCAACCCTCCATGCCGATGTGCTGAAACGACTTTCTGAATCCACAGGCGGTGCATACGTACCGCTGGAAGATATACAAACAATCGCAGATCAGATACCGCCTGTTAAGCAGACCACATCCACTACACATGAACGTGATCTCAGAGATACCACCCCGCTTTTTTCAGCTATCTTTCTTTTCCTGGGCGTAGAATGGTTTCTCCGTCGCCGCAAAGGCCTGTCGTAAATGGAGCGACTATGCTTCACCGCCTAACTATTATCTGTCTCATCTTACTGGGGACCTACGCCCCAGGCACCGGCGCTCACCCACGCCAGGCATCAACCGGTGTTCAATATGCCCTGGTCATTGCCGGCATTGGCGGTGAAGCCCATTACGTAGATCAAAATTGGGCGTGGGCAAGCGGCATCTACAAGGTGTTGAATGAAGAACATGGGTTTACCGAAGACCGTCTTTTTTTATTAGTTGAAAATCCGGATACAGATCTCGCCATACCCGCTCAGAAATCGACCCTTAAGGCAATAGAAAACGTGTTCGATCTGCTTAGTCAACGCATGAAACTCGATGATGATCTCTTTGTCATTCTTATCGGTCATGGGAATGCGACAGGGAGCGGCACCAAGCTGAATATATCAGGACCGGATTTATCGGCATCTGCGCTCAATGCACTTCTGAATAAAGTAAAATCAAGGTATCAGGTGGTCGTTAATGGGGCCAGTTCAAGCGCACCATTTATAAACGCCCTCAGCGGGACCAACCGGTCAATTATCACAGCGACAAAGAGCGGAACCGAACGACTGGCGACCACTTTCCCCGCCCACTTTATGGCTGCACTTTCTGTGGCCAATAGTGATCTTGACAAAGACGGCAAGGTTTCACTCCTGGAGACGTTTAACTATACAAAACTTAAAACAGCTGAGTGGTACGATGAACAGGGCAGGTTAGCGACAGAGCATCCCCTGCTTGATGACAATGGAGATCAAGCGGGGAGTCGCGATCCCGGGGGCAAAGACCTGGATGGCTCACTTGCCCGGACCATTATTTTCGGCCGGAAAATGTCTATTGCCGCGCCACCGGAAGCCACAGGTGAAGCCAAGATTATCCTTGCAGAAATAGCAGACCTTCAGGAAAAGATCAATGCCCTAAGAAAAGAAAAAGACACGCTGGCGCCGGATAGCTATTCAGCCCGCTTTGAAAAACTACTGATCCAACTGGCCAAAGCAAACCAAATTTTAAAGGCCATACAGGAAGCACCTTGAAAGCCGGATGTAAAGATGGAGATGGCGCCGCTCTCCCTCCCTGCCATCCTCCGATCCATTTCCGCATCTCTCCTCCCTTTTCCCTCCCTCGTGGCATTCTCACTTGACTTAAAAAGATCCTCAATCATATATTGCATCAACATCTTTTCCCATCAGGATCTACTTACTTATCTGTCAATTTGCTGATTTTTATTATATGCCTATTTATGACCGGAGTATCTATGACCGACATTACATCGATTCACGCCCGTGAAGTGCTCGACTCAAGAGGAAACCCCACTGTTGAAGTAGATGTCTTCCTTTCCTGTGGAGCCATGGGACGAGCCATTGTGCCGTCCGGTGCATCAACCGGTGCCCATGAAGCCTGGGAACGTCGAGATGAAGACCCTCTGCGTTATAAGGGAAAGGGTGTGCTCAAGGCTGTGGCCGGCGTCAACGAATTGATTACGCCGGTATTACTGGGAAAAGATGCGACAGATCAGGCCGGCCTCGACCGTGCTATGATTGACTTGGATGGTACAGCCAATAAAGAAAAGATCGGTGCGAATGCTATTCTGGGCGTTTCTCTGGCGATAGCTCATGCCGCATGCGATGCCGTAGGGTTGCCCTTGTATCGCTATCTCGGCGGTGTCAATGCCACCGTCCTACCGGTACCTATGATGAACGTCATCAATGGTGGCGCACATGCCGATAACAACGTTGATATTCAAGAGTTTATGATTATGCCGATCGGCGCATCTTCTTTTTCTGAAGCGCTGCGTATGGGCACGGAGACGTTTCACAGTCTAAAACTGGTTCTTCAAAAAAAAGGGCTTTCTACAGCGGTAGGAGATGAGGGCGGATTTGCCCCGAACCTGTCTTCGAATGAAGAGGCGATTCAGGTCCTTCTTGATGGTATCACGGATGCAGGTTACGAACCGGGCAGGGATGTCATGATCGCCCTGGATGCCGCCGCCACTGAATTTTACGAGGAGGGACAGTACAATCTACAAGCCGAAGCATCCTCAAAGAAATCAGGAACAGAGCTTATCGATTTTTATGGAGATTTTGTCACAAAATATCCCATCATTTCTATTGAGGACGGTATTGCAGAAGATGATTGGGATACGTGGAAAACGCTGACCCTCCGCCTCGGCGATCGGGTTCAACTGGTAGGTGATGATCTTTTCGTAACCAATACGGAACGTCTATCGCGGGGCATCAAGACCGGCGTGGCCAACAGTATTTTGATCAAAGTGAACCAGATAGGCACTTTGACGGAAACCTTGAATGCTATCGAGATGGCTCATAAAGCGGGTTATACCGCGGTTATATCCCACCGCTCGGGCGAGACAGAAGATACCACTATTGCCGATATTGCCGTAGCCACCCGGGCCGGTCAGATTAAAACAGGTTCGCTCTGCCGGTCGGAACGTATCGCCAAATATAACCAGTTGCTTCGCATAGAAGAAGCATTAGGAACTCAGGCCCAATACGCAGGACGTTCCATTCTGCGTACGGGTTCATAACCCTGGAAAGGCCTATGTCAGGTCGCCTCAATTTTGAATCCCCCGTCGACCAGGTGACCATCCCCAAGCGTCGAAAACGGACCAGCACCGGCCGAAGTACAGTACGATTGATCTTACTGGCGACCATCGTATTTGTCTTGGCCTACCTTTATATTGGTGGGAACTATGGCTGGTTTAATATGTGGCAGCTCAAGCAGGGGAAATCTCAGCTGGAAGAAGAAATTAGTCGCCTGGAGGCGCGGAAACTCGATTTAACCAGTGATCTTGATCTGTTGAAGAAAGGCCCCAGGGAGGATGCTCGGTATCGTTTCGAAATCGAGCGCCTCGCAAGGGAGAAACACGGCATGGTCCGTGAAGATGAATTGATCTATCGCTTTTCAACCCAAGAGGATTCCACGGGAGCGATTAAACCCTGATGCGGCATGATGTAAGTATGGGGCCATGGTATGAATCAATTTACCTCGCACGCTCACAACCACGCACATGAAGAGGTAAGATGGCGATCCAAACTACAGATGCGATTGTCTTAAGTCGCAATGTTCTGGGAGATTCCAGCCTCCTTGTTACGTTGTACACCCGCGATTGCGGCAAATTGAAAGTGGTGGCGCGTGGCGCCCGGAAGCCAAAGAGTAAAATGGCTTCTGCTTTTCAACCCTTCACCTTGATTTCGGTCACCTTTCGTCATAAAGAGCACAGGGATTTACAAACACTTAGCAAGGCGGAAATCCTCTCTACCTTCCGATATCTGAGTGAAAACCTGACAAAAATGGCGTATGCCAGTGCAGTGTCGGAATTAATCAACCGCCTGGTCATCGGCGAGGAACCAAGCGAAGCGCTTTTTAATCTAATAATCCACACACTGAACGCATTGAATCACCTGCCGGAGGAAACCGGCGAGGTCGTATTCTGGCGCTTTCAACTTGAATTTGCGAGGACACTCGGATATGCACCGCAATTTTCCACCTGCGGTGCATGCGACCGGTCTCTAGAAGAAACTCCGGTTCGTTTCAGCCCAGCTATCGGCGGCATTTTGTGTCTCCATTGTCAGGCACAGGACAGCAGCGCGTTTGAAGTTGCTCTTGGCACGACAAGGCTGCTGGACCGGATTCAAAAACTTCCCTTGGAGAGCCTGACCCGGCTCAGGTCATCCAAGTATTCTCGCCAGGAAATTCATCGTCTGATCCGGGCTTTCTTCCTGTACCATATGGACGACGCCCGAGAACTCAAAGCACTTAAGTTTCTCCAATCGTTAGAGCTTGACCAGGATCCTGCATCCTATATGGCAGACCATCCGGCACCTGAAGAACAACCGGAAGTCAAGCCATAAGACCCGGAGGATACACAAATGGTAGGTAAAATTCGGGGCTTCCTCTTTCTCTTCCTCCTGTTTATGGGCCTGGCAGTAGCCAGCGGCGTCCTGGCCTTCGTTGACCTGGACCGCACCTGGGCCTCTTTGGATCAATGGGCGAAAGAAAACATCCCATTTATGCGGACGGAATCAGAGGTGCTGGTCTCTGTAGGGTGGGAAGAGGATATCGAAATCGCAAAATTGTTTACGGATGCGGCGGTGGATGCCATGAGATCAGGCGAGGCCGGTGTCGCAGATATTTATGATATAGGTCAATTATATTTGGAGGCCAAAGAAGATGGAAAAATTGACAACCAGGAATTCGACCAGATGTTTAACATGGCGGAACAATCGGGAATCGCCGATGCGGTGATGGACAAATTCCTGGAACCAGTCAATAATACACCGATTGACCCAAGGCCAGCCATCTTGGAACAACAGATGGAAGATTTGATGGAAGACCTGCAAAAAGCCCAGGCGAGCGGTGGTATGAATGCACGGGAAACGATGGGCATACTCCATCGGGCACGATCATCAGGCATGCCCGCTCAGGTGATGAGTATGTTGCCGCCCAACTACGATCAGGGTCGGGCGAAACAGGCCGCTCGTAATATGGCCAAAGCCATGGCCCGTGGTCGGGCGTCCATCAGTGAGGCGAATCAGCTGATGCAGATGTTTATGCAAGCCATGTCGGACGGGAAATTCGATACGAATGAATTGAACCAATTGACAACGGCAGCCGAACGGATGGCAAGATAAAGCGGAACCTGAAAAACAATTGTGATCAATAAGGAAATCTATGGCAGAAGAAATGGTGTATGATGTCGTCACATGCGGTGAGGGGTTGCTTCGATTGTCACCGCCACGATATGAACGCCTGGAACAATCTAATACCTTTGAGGTGCACGCGGTCGGGGCAGCCCTGGAAGTGGCTGTCGGTGTTCAACGGATGGGATTGCGGACAGCCTGGCTATCGGCTGTAGCGGGTACGCCGCTGGGAAGTAAAGTGCTCAATAAAGCCCAGGAGCACGGCGTAGACACCCGTCATATATATCGGGTACCGGAAGGCCGTACGGGGCTTTGTTTTGTTGAACCAGGCAGTGCGCCACGGTCATCACGATACCTCTACGACCTGGATCATTCGGCCTTCCGATCTACTTGCCCTGACCAGATAAACTGGGCACCGCTTACCCAAACCCGTTTATATCACGTTGATGCCACAACGCTAATAGCCGATCCAGCTTATATACCCTGGATTGAAAACAGCATGACCAAACTAGCCGATTCAGGATTTATAACCAGCGTCTGCCTCGATATGCCAGAAGATTATCCTCTCCATGATCAAATGACGTCCCGGATGATCCATTTGGTGGAAAAGGCAGATTTAGTTGTCATCACGGTTCGGGCACTCGAAATATTGTGGAGCATGAAAGGCTCATTAAATGAGGTGGCATCAGAGATTAAAAATCAAGTTAAAGCCGACGTGGTGGCTGTCGTAGAAAACCGTCTTTCGACACCACGCACCGGGCGTTGGCAGGGCGTAGCGATAGCCGACACCCTGTATCAAGACCGGGCCTATACCATGGAGGTTATAGATGCGGGAGGGGCGCTGAGCGCGTTTACCGCAGGATTTTTATATGGTTATTTGACGAACGCCCTTGAAATGGCGCTCCAATATGGTAACGCCGCCGCCGCGCTTGCCCATTCTATACCCGGCCATATAAGCTGGCTTACCAAACAAGATTTGCTGTCTCAAATAGATGGGGAAGGCACGAAACTACAACGATGAAATGGTTAAGGATACTCAGGTATGTCAGCTAAAAATGAACAGTTGCAAACTTTAAAAGATGGCGGTGTGGTCGCGGTAGTTAGAGCAGAGCGATCTGATGAACTGGTCCAGGTCGTCCAAGCAATTAGTGAAGGTGGTATACGGGCCATTGAAATTACGATGACGACACCGGGGGCTTTGGACGTGATCAAGTATTGTGCTGAACAGTTCAGGGCGTCGGTCCTCATCGGCGCGGGCACGATATTGGATACAGAAACGGCACGGGCTGCCATTCTGGCCGGTGCTGAATATCTGGTCGCTCCGACGTTGAATCCGGCAGTGATCAAACTCTGCCGACGCTATAGCAAAATTATAATCCCCGGTGCCCTGACCCCTACAGAAATTCTAACCGCCTGGGAGTGTGGGGCGGACCTCGTCAAAGTTTTCCCGGCGACGGCGATGGGGCCCCGTTATTTTCGCGATATCAAAGGACCATTACCCCAGATTGATTTGATCCCTACGGGCGGGGTAAATCTCGAGAATGCGGGTGAATTTATCCGAGCGGGTGCCAGTGCCATCGCTGTGGGCAGCAATCTGATAGATAAAGAGGCTATGGCCAGGGAAGACTGGCAGGTGATCCGGGATACCGCCCGAAAATATGTTGAGGCGGTCCAGGATGCGCGACAGGGTGGCGTATGATACATAAAGCCGTCATACCCGTTGCCGGATTGGGTACCAGATTATTGCCGTTGACCAAAGCCATGCCCAAGGAAATGCTTCCCGTTGGTCGCAAGCCAACGATTCATCATGTAGTGGACGAGTTGGCTGAAGCGGGGGTCGATCAGATTCTTTTTATTACTGCCCGGCACAAACGGATCATTGAAGATTACTTTGATCACGATCACGACATGGAAACACGACTGAGATCACAGAAGCGAGATGATCTGGCGGATTCAATCACGATGCCGGACATCAAGTTTATGTCAATACGCCAAAGCAAACCGGCCGGAAATGGGGACGCCGTAAAGCTTGCGCAAGATTTTATCGGCACCGATCCCGTCGTTATCGCCTGGGGGGATGCCATCATACACGCGCCGCCCGTTCGAAATGTAGTCCAACGAATGATCGACGTGCATCAACAACAGGATGCCGCATGTACAATCGCGGTGGAAATCGTACCTGAGGAGAAAGTGTCCCGATATGGTATTGTGCACCCTATATATGAAGCCGATGACGCCTTTCCCATTGATGACCTGGTCGAAAAGCCAGATCTGGCCACCGCGCCCAGCGGATATGCTGTCTCAGCTCGATACATTTGTAATCCGGATATTATCCCCGCACTGGACAGAACGCCACCTGGACGTGGTGGGGAACTCTGGCTGGTAGATGCCATCAGGACCCTACTTCAAGACGGAAAAAAGGTCTGGTGCGTGCCTCTCGGTGCTGATTGTCGGCGGTATGATATCGGCAGCCCGAGGTCGTACTGGGAAGCTTCCGTTGATTTCGCCCTGGATGATGAGGAAGAAGGGGCCGCCTTCCAGAATTATATTCGTACCCGGATGGATCTTATAGATCAGGAAAAACAATGAAAACAATCTTGGTTGTTGACGACCGACCAGCTAATGTGGTGCTCCTGGAAGATATATTAGACAGCGCCGGATACCAGGTGATCTCTGCACAAGATGGCATTCAAGGATTAGAACAGGCCAAAACGCATCTGCCTGATTTGATTATTTCCGATATTCTGATGCCAAATATGGATGGCTTTGAATTTTGCCATTCTATTGGAGCATTACCCGACTTTGATAAGACCCCCTTTCTGTTTCTTACCGGTGCCTATGTTAGTCAGGATGATGAGGCATTTGCTTTGATAATAGGGGCAAACCGGTTTATGCGGCGTCCGTTCCAAAATCAGGATCTGCTCACCATAGTAAGTGAGTTACTGACGACCCTACCGTCACAGATCCAGGTCCCTCAGCCGGAAATGGATGAAAAGCGTTACCTTAAAGAGCATGTCAGTCGATTGACCCAGGCGCTGGAAGATAAAGTGGTAGAGCTGGAAAGGGTGATGCAGCAAAATGTCCTTCTGCTTAAAGATTCCAAACATCACGAGACGGAATTGGAAAAAAGTTTGTCTGAGTTGCAGGATACCCAGTCCTATCTCGTGCAGACGGAACGGTTGTCGGCTGTTGGTCAACTGGTCGCGGGCGTTGCCCACGAACTTAATAATCCCTTGGCGATTATTATAGGTTATGCTCAGCTGATACTCCGTATGCCCGAAGTTACGCCGCGTATGCAAGAATGTTTGAATAAACTGGAAGATGCTGGCCAGCGATGCCAGCGTATCGTACATCACCTGACCATTTTTGCCCAGAAACAGAAAGCAGAGAAACGGTATCTTAATGTCAAGGATGTCCTACAAAGTGTGATCGATATACGTGTTGATCAGCTTCAGGCGAATCGCATCCAGGTCGACACCTCGTTCGATGATCGGCTCATGGCCGTTTTTGCGGACTACCAACAGTTACAGCAGGTGTTCCTCAGTTTAATTAATAATGCACAGGAAGCGGTATCAACGAACACAGACAAAACACGTACACTCCGTATTGTCAGTCGGCTTATGGATGATGCCGTTGCTGTGGATATTATAGATAATGGTCAGGGCATTAGTGAATTAGACCGAGCCAAACTGTTTGAACCCTTCTTTACAACCAAAGATTTCGGCCAGGGTGTCGGGTTGGGTTTGAGTGTCTGTTATGGCATTGTCAAAGAACATGACGGGGACATCAAAATATCCGATACGGAAGGCGGTGGGGCGACCTTCACAATCACCTTACCGCTCTACCGAATCTCCAAACCCGAAGAGGAAACGAGCTCGCCTGAACAGACTCAATCTACTTCAAACCCGCCAGGCGCTCGTATTCTGATTGTTGATGACGAACCCGGTATTCTGGATATTTTATCCAGTACATTTCAGCAGGACGGCTATATTGTCCATACGGCGTTGAGAGGCGAACATGGCATCGATTATATTAATAAAAATACATACGATGCCATAATACTTGACATTCGCCTGCCGGACTGCAACGGAACAACCCTGTATAAACGTATTAAAGCGTTAAGACCCGAACTAGCCCCCCGCATCATTTTTGTTACGGGGGATACCATTAGTCATGATACCCTGTCCTTTATAGAAAAAACAGAAAACCCATATCTGACTAAGCCTTTCGATATTGATAAAGTTCGCCAGGTTGTAGCGGATAGACTTTCTAAAGATTGATGAACGTAGCCATGATTTTCGTGGTTAAATCTCCAAGCGTTACTGGGGAGTAAACAGTGGCCCATATTATTCGATGCTCAGCGCCGGGACGTGCCGGTATTATCGGTAATCCCACGGACATGTACGGAGGAAGTGTCATCTCCTGCTCAATCAGGGAACGCGCTACAGTAACATTGCGGCCCTCGGAGCACCTGATTCTTGACAATGGTATGGAGAAATGCCTGGTTACGTCTCCCGAAGATCTATCGCTAAAGGGAGACTTTTTTGATATTGCTAAAGCGGTTTTAATTGGTTCCGGTTCTACAGATATTCACGCTCATATTTCATGGACAACGGACGTGCCGTTCCGGGCAGGCTTATCGGGTTCGACGGCCCTATTGGTCTCCACCCTGGCTGCAGTGCTGGCCTATCGTGGTATTGAACATCCTCCGTACTATATGGCCGAGTTAGCTCGTATGATTGAATATCATCATCTTGGGGTCTTCTGCGGCTATCAGGACGCGTACATGTGTACCTTCGGTGGTATTAACTATATGGATTTCAGAGACAAAGAATTTCACCAGGCCTTTGGCGAAGATCCCTATGCCACCTTAGAACCATTGTCTGATTTGGCCTTGCCAATTACGCTTATCATTACCGGAGGGCAGCGGGTCTCGGGTACGGTCCATACGCCTCTAAGAGAAAGATGGGGGGCGGGTGAACGGGCTGTAGTAGACGCATACCATACGATTGCAGAATTGGCTCGATTGGGTAAAAAGGCATTTGTCCATGGCCATTTAGAAGCGTTGGGCCGATTGATGAATGAGAATCAGGAGATATCCCAATCATTGGGTGGTTCAAACCCTGAAGATGATCGTTTTATTGCGCTGGCTCGAAAAACAGGGGCACTAGGTGCCAAATTAGCCGGGAGCGGTGGTGCTATTATGGTTTTGCATCCAGAGCCCGAAGCCATGATCGCTACCGTTAGAGAAGCAGGAGCAACCGACATCCTTCGACCGGCACCGAAGCCGGGCCTTGAGATAAATTTCTCTTAACTATCTTAACTACAGAGCGCACAGAGGACACGGTCATTTTTATTTTTCTTACGCCCCCATGCCCTCGGTGACCAGACGCTCACCCCAATAGTCTATTTCCATGAAACTTACATTAGACTACCATAAATCAGGTCTTGACGTGGACATTCCAGATAAGAACCTGGTCGCTGTTCTTTCCATGCAGCCGGTTGCGCCACTTGAGGATCCTGTGCAAACAACATGGCATACGTTAGAAAGCCCCGTGGGCAGTCCTTCTCTTATGGCGTTAGCCCAAGGACGGCGGGATGCCTGTGTGGTCGTTTCTGATATTACACGCCCTGTACCGCATCATATTATTCTGCCCCCCATCCTTGAAACGCTCGAACAGAGCGGCCTGCCCCCGTCATCAATCACCATTCTGGTTGCCACTGGCCTGCATGGTCCAATGAGTGAAATGATGTTACGGGAAACGTTGACTGATGCCATCGTAGACCGCTATCCTATCATAAATCATATGGCCCGAAAATCAGAAGAGCAGGCGGATCTGGGTTTTACCTCGACGGGTATTCCGATCCATGTAGACCGCAGATATGTCGAAAGCGACCTGAAAATCCTTACTGGGTTAATTGAAGCACACTTTATGGCTGGATATTCCGGTGGTCGTAAGCTGGTGGCCCCCGGTTTGGTAGGTACGGAGACGATAAAATATCTACACGGCCCCGGTATACTGGAACACCCTAAAGCATCGGCAGGCATCCTGGATGGAAATCCCCTCCATGAAGCGGCTCTGGAAATTGCCCGGAAAGCGGGGGCTGATTTTATCGTCAATGTATCGCTGGACGAACAACGTCGTGTCACAGGCATATTCTCTGGAGAACTGGACCAGGCCCACCGGGCGGGGGTGAGTCATGTGGAAAAAATGGTTCAGGCGTATGTAGATGAACCGGTCGATATCGTGGTTACGTCCTCTGCCGGCTATCCGCTTGACACCACCTATTATCAAGCCGTTAAGGGGATGGTTGGCGTATTGAACATTTTGAAAGAAGGCGGGTCTATCATCATCGCGGCAGGATGTACAGATGGCGTCGGAAGTAAGGAATTCGAACAGCTATTGCGGGAAACTACTGATATACATGCCTTTATTGAATCTATTCAGAGGCCAGGTGTGTTCACCATTGATCAGTGGGAAGTCGAGGAATTGGTCAAGGCTTTGAAAAAAGCACAGATCTATCTGTACACAGATGGTTTGAGTGACGAGGATATAAGAAATTATCTGGTTGAGCCTGTTCCATCTGTGGAGGCAGGTATTGCGCTGGCGCTTGATCGTTATGGTTCCGAGGCAACCATAGCTGCCGTGCCAAATGGACCCTACGTGATGCCTCAGCTTCGTCATAGCCAGACGGCAATGGGGTGAGTATATTTGTCTTCCAATCAATATGTACATGAACATCCCGAGATTCATCCTTCCGCCTTTGTTGCAGAAAGCGCAGATTTAATAGGTGCGGTCACTATCGAAAAAGATGCCAGCATCTGGTTTCAGGTGGTTATTCGAGCAGACGATGAGCCGGTAACGATTGGCATAGGATCGAATATACAAGATGGCACCATTATTCATATTGATTCGGGCTACCCTACCATCATTGGACAAGGCGTCACTGTAGGACATCGGGCTATCGTCCACGGTGCCCACATAGCGGATCACGTCATGATCTCTATGGGGGCCATTATTTTAAGTGGCGCGTTGATAGGGGACCACTGCATTATTGGTGCCGGGGCGTTGGTCACCGAAAAGATGGACATTCCTCCCAGGTCGCTCGTACTTGGTGTGCCTGGGCGCATCATCAAATCCGTCACGGACGATCAGATTAAACGCATTCACCAGACAGCAGACGGTTATGTAGAGCGTAGAAAACTTTATAAAACACTTTGACCAAAAATAGGTTACTCTGTGGTCTTAAGAACCTACAGGACGCAATCCGTAAGTCACGCTGAAAAGACACATTTCCACATTAAAATTTTCTTGACATTCCATGGGTCAACATGTACTTTGTTGTGTCTCGGATGCTTGGTATCGTGCGCCTGTAGCTCAATTGGATAGAGCACCTGACTACGGATCAGGAGGTTGGGGGTTCGACTCCCTCCGGGCGTACTTTTTACCATAAGCTCAATGTATGGCAGATCATTTACAATCGCACGAAGATTGGCAGCAACTGGCTCTTGAAGAAGCGCGAGGGGCGGCTGTTGGTGGTGATGTGCCGGTAGGGGCCATTGTCGTTTATGAAGGGGAAGTGATCGGACGCGGTCAGAACCAGATTGAACGAACAAATGATCCTACAGCACATGCGGAATTATTGGCGATACGTGAAGCATGTGCCAGGCAGGGCTATAAAAGATTAATCGGCGCAACGTTGTATGTCACACTGGAACCGTGTGCCATGTGTGCCGGTGCCATTGTTCTTGCTCGAATTCATACATTGGTTTATGGTGCGGCCGACCCTAAAACAGGTGCTTGTGGTTCCCTTCGGAATATTGTTCAAGATGAACGATTAAACCATCGGGTTATTGTAACCACAGGTATTCTTGCTGAAACCTGCTCAGATCTGCTTAAAGATTTTTTCAGATCAAAGCGTCAGTAATATCATACGGGTTACGGCTTAGTTGAAACCAGGCCTCTTTAAAGTTACAAGTTGATTAGCTCAGGTCTCCGGTTGAGGCGAAAACAACTTGCAACTGGTTTTTGGAGAGGTGCGAGAGTGGTTGAATCGGACGGTCTCGAAAACCGTTGTGCCTCCGGGCACCGTGGGTTCGAATCCCACCCTCTCCGTAAATAAGAGTTCCGAGTTCTGAGTACAAAGTTCCGACGGGGGTAACATCTAATAACTCGGAACTTTGTACTCAGAACTGGTTGTTTGGAGAGGTGCGAGAGTGGTTGAATCGGCACGCCTGGAAAGTGTGTGTACCTCCGGGTACCGTGGGTTCGAATCCCACCCTCTCCGTTATTGAGAGCCCCGAGTACGGAGTTCTGAGTGGACCGCATGAAACAACTCAGCCTCGACTCGGAGCTGGTTATTCCGGGGCAGTAGCTCAGTTGGGAGAGCGCCAGAATCGCACTCTGGAGGCCAGCGGTTCGATCCCGCTCTGCTCCATTTGAAACTGGTCTTGTAGCCACCGGTTTCTTAATAATTGGTAACTTGTCATCCTAATGGTCGTGCTAGACGGGGAGTTAGCGGTGCCCTGTAACCCGCAATCCGCTACAGCGGGGTTGAATTCCCATTCTAAGGATCGATCTCGCGTTGTTGGTATTTGAATACGCGGTATTGAAAGTCAGGTCCTACGCAACGTGAGATCGCCGAACTCCGTCAGGACCGGGAGGTAGCAGCGGTAAGCGACTCCTCTCGTGTGCCGTGGGGCCACCTGGCTGGAGCTGGCGGTTCGGATACCCCAACACAAGACGATTCGAAGGTGGGTGCACGACCGCTTTTTATTTCTGCCGTGCTTTACCCTCCTATTCTACATTAATTATCCATGTCACCATGAAGCCCCAAAGATTGTTTGATTGCAGGTAACCTGACGGATGTGCCGTGAATACGGCATGGTTTTTGAGTGGTCGGTTGAACGACAATTAGACAATCAGGCCCGGAGGTATAGGGTCATGGCCTATGAAGTAACTGCCCGAAGATGGCGCCCCCAAGAATTTGACAGTGTAGTTGGTCAGGACCACGTAACAACTACACTGAAAAATGCGATTCAAGCCAGCCAGATTGCGCACGCCTATCTGTTTGCCGGGCCTCGTGGTGTCGGAAAAACCACGACGGCACGCATTTTAGCCAAGGCATTGAATTGTGTAAACGGCCCCACCGTCAGCCCCTGCAACATCTGCTCATTCTGTAATGAAATAGCAGAAGGCCGAAGTGTGGATGTGTTGGAGATTGATGGCGCATCTAACAATAAAGTGGAACAAATTAGAACGCAATTGCTTGAAAGCGTTAAATATACGCCGAGTCAGGGTAAGCACAAAATATACATCATCGATGAAGTACACATGCTGACCAAAGAGGCCTTCAACGCGTTATTGAAAACACTCGAAGAACCGCCGCCGCATGTGTACTTTATTTTCGCAACAACCGACCCACAGAAAGTTTTGCCGACGATTTTATCCCGTTGTCAACGTTTTGATTTTCGGCGAATTTTTGGTCAGACGATTGTTAACCATCTTCATATGATTGCCGAGAAAAGTAGCTTCACCATTGATCCCGATGCACTGGCCATCATTGCCAGACGGGCGGATGGCAGCATGAGGGATGCCGAAAGCTTGTTCGATCAGGTCGTTGCATTCGGAGGACCTGATTTATCTGCCCGTGAAGTGTCACAGGTATTGGGCCTTGTGGAGCAAGACATCTATTTTGAGCTCGTGGATATTATTGCTGAGCATAATATACCTGCAGGATTAGATCTGGTGCATAACATCCTGCATCAGGGCTATAACCTGGACGAAGTTACCTTGGGTATAATAGAACACTTGCGTAATCTGCTGATTGTAAAAGCTGCACCCGATGCAACCGAGATACTTGACACGGCAGCGATGGACCTTGAACGATATCGTACGCAGTGCGAACGGTTTCAGACAGAGGATCTATTAAGGCTGACTCAATTAGCAACCCAGATGGAACAGGCGATTAAAACCAGTGCGTTGCCAAAAGTCCAGCTTGAAACCGGTCTTGTTCGCATGATTCGCATGGAACCCTCTGTACTTCTTACAGACATCCTGGCCCGTTTATCAGATATGGCCGCGCGCCTTGATCATGGCGATGGGCCGGATGATCCGTCTACGCAAGCACCGATATCGACAACAAAGACTGAACCAGAGGCAAAAAAACGATCCATCCCACCAGCGGATGCTCCAACGCGCATGGCACCAGAGCGTCCGAAACCGGCCCCTTGTTCTACTGGAACAGGATCTCCTTCTACGCCAATACCGGATACTGTTCAGGAAACCAAGGTGAGTTCTCAATCAGAATCGGTAGTACCGACAGAGAAGACTTCTACATCTGACAAGGTGACATCTTCCGCTCTATCGGTGCCAGAATATTCTGAGCCGGTCATCCAGGAAGCAACCTCTGATGTTTCTTCTGAGGCGGGTTCAAAGAAGACACTTGAGGAAGTTATACAATGCTGGCCCGATGTTCTGGAACGGATTACTCAGCAACGAATTTCATTAGGTAATTTCCTTGCTGCAGCGATAATCACGGATTATCAAAGCCATACGATTACGTTAATGTTCAGTACCAAGCACATGTTTCATAAACAGCAGGCAGAGAAAAAAGAAAGTAAAGATCTTATACAGGAGATATTCTCCGACCTCTTGGGCGTACTGACAAAAGTAATTTGCGAGGCGACGGATAAGATGCCGGCGGGAGAAGCGCATCAATCCTTATTACCCAAAGAGCCTTTGCCGGAAATTAATGCCCATACTGTAGCACGGCAAGATCCGGCCGTCAAACGTATATTAGACGAATTCGATGGTCAAATTATAGGAAAATGATAGAGCTATATTTCTAAGCTTAACACCATTTTAGAAAGGAAATAACTATGGCAAAAGGTATGAGTGGCATGATGAAGCAGGTTCAGAAAATGCAGAAGAAAATGATGGAGCTGCAAGGAGAACTCGAGCAGGAACGTGTTGAAGGGACTGCTGGCGGCGGCATGGTTACTGTGGTGGCCAATGGCCGGCAGGATATTCTTGAAATTAAGATTCAACCCGATGTCGTTAACCCCGATGATGTGGAGATGCTTGAAGACCTGGTCCTGGCGGCGATCCACCAAGCCCAGCAGAGAGCCCAGGAAATGATGAATCAGGAAATGGGGCAGATTACAGGCGGCGTCCAAATTCCCGGGTTGACGTTATAACCGCTCTATAATGCGTGGTCGGGTGTCAGATAAGAGACGTAAAGGCGTACATTTCTTTCAGGTAAGGGTCAGGTACAGGAGTCGATAATCATGGCGCAGGAATACAGTTCTCAGGCGCTGGCCATTTTAATTGATGAGCTTCGTCGGTTACCTAATATCGGCAAGGTGTCCGCGCAGCGATTGGCTTTTCATATTCTTAAAGCGCCATCAGAGCGGGCACTGTCTCTGGCTGATGCCATACGGGCAGTCAAAGAAAGAGTACACTACTGCCCCGTTTGCTGGAATATCACGGAATCGGAAACCTGCGAAATCTGTTACGATGCCAAGCGGACCCCGTCTATGATTTGTGTGGTTGAAGAACCCAAGGACGTGATTACGCTTGACCGTACTGGCGAATTTCGTGGGCTATATCATGTCCTCCACGGCGCGCTCTCTCCTCTGGACAACATTACCCCGGAAGATATTCGTACCCGAGAACTGATGCTGAGGTTAAATGACGCCGTCCAGGAAGTCATTATCGCGACCAACCCCAACATAGAAGGGGATGCGACAGCCATGTATTTAAATAGACTGATCAAACCCCTGGGCATCAAAGTCACCCGACTGGCCCGCGGACTGCCTATGGGTGGAGATCTTGAATTCGCCGATGATGTCACATTGGCTCGCGCACTGGAAGGAAGAACAGAAATATAATGTGATACAATGTACATGATCTTCTTTACCTATAGCCAACTTTATACTCGTTTCATGTTGTCCCATCCTGTATCTTGCATCTTAGTATTGACACTATGAACTTACCAAATAAACTGACCATCTCCCGCATTATCCTCAGTCCAATTTTCATGGTTTTCTTCCTGATAGATAATTTATATACGCGCTACTTTGCCTTATTTATTTTCTCCGCCGCTTCCTTGACTGACTTATATGATGGGTATCTTGCCCGTAAAACAGGCGTTATTACCAGCTTCGGTAAGTTTATGGACCCCCTGGCGGATAAAATTCTCACCTCTACGGCCCTTATTTCATTTGCATCGCTGGGTTATATACAGACTTGGATGGTTTTGACGATCATAGGGCGGGATTTTATCGTGACAGGCTTGAGGAGCGTTGCGGCTTATCGTGGCCTTATCATCCTTCCTACCCGGGTTGCCAAATGGAAAACAGCATCACAGATGATAGCCATCGTCATCATTTTACTCTATATCAATGCCCGTACTACCCTGCTCGCATACGGACAGTGGGATGCAGATATTGACCCTATTGCTTGGATTGTGCTCAACAGCATGGTCTTCGTAGCTATGGTGCTCACCGTCAGTTCAGGTCTTGATTATCTTATTAAAAATAGATCCGTTTTTACCAGTTTATTGAGGTGAGCATGCGGCACTTGATTACTATGCTGGCGACCGGGTGCTATATTGGCTATACGCCAAAAGCACCCGGGACGGCCGGTAGTATCTTGGGATTATGTATAATATGGAGCCTGGCTGATACATCGAGTTTACTCTATATCATACTTACAATCTTTCTTCTCATCCTCGGCATTTGGGTATCAGGACGTGCGGAAATCTATTTTGGACATGACGGTAGCCAGATTGTGATAGACGAAATTATAGGGGTTATGATCACCTTTGTCTGGATACCTCTAACTGTACACACCCTCATTATAGGCTTCATCCTTTTTCGGATTATGGACATTGTAAAACCGTTTCCAGCTGACCGAGCCCAGAAGTTACCTGGGGGGATCGGCGTCGTCGCCGACGATGTGATCGCGGCTGTGTATGCCCATCTCCTATTACAGGGTATTTTGATCATTATGGAAAGGGGTGCCTTATGAAAACGGCAGCCATCATGACAATCGGAGATGAACTGCTCTATGGATCTGTCGTGGACACGAATGCAGCCCATCTTGGCCAGTGCCTGGCAGATCTTGGCATTGAGCCGATCTGGTCAATCACTGTGGGAGATAGCCGGGAACAGATCCATAAGGCCCTTGATGTAGCGACTCAGCAGGCGGATCTGGTTTTGATCACGGGCGGACTGGGCCCTACCCATGATGATGTCACCAAAACAGTCATTGCGAAGGCGGTAGGCCTGGAGCTGGTCTTTCATCAAGAAATTCTCGATCAGATAGAAGTCATGTTCGCTCAACGTGGCGTTTCCATGCCTGAATCGAATAGAATACAAGCCCTCATGCCCGAAGGCGCGGATATTCTGGACAATCCTATCGGTACAGCCCCCGGATTTTCTATCAAACATAACCGATCTACTATTTTTATCATGCCCGGTGTACCCCGTGAGATGAAAAAAATGATGGAAGAACAGGTCCTTCCGAGGCTTCAAGCCCACACGAAAAATCGTGTTATTATCCATCGTTGGATAAGGACAACCGGCATCGGTGAATCAAACCTTTCTGAATTGATTCACGACATTATTGAAGAGGCAACAGACATCAAAGTGGCCTCGTTGCCTCAAGACACCGGAACCAATCTTCGCCTGACAGCGCAAGCAGAGACGCCCGTAGAGGCGCAACAACGGATTGATGTCGTCGAATCCAGACTTCTTGAACGAGCGGGTTCTTATATTTATGGTACTGATGAGGAGACCCTGGAGGAAGTCGTGGGACGTCTGCTCACAGAAACGGGGGCGACACTTGCCCTGGCTGAATCCTGTACAGGTGGCCTTGTGGCTGACCGGCTGACCGATGTACCGGGTAGTTCCGAGTATATCGGTCAGGGTATTGTCGCTTATAGTAATGAAGCCAAAATCCAACACCTGAACGTCTCTGAAAAAATCCTTACCCGTCACGGTGCGGTCAGTTCGGAAACCGCAGCGGCTATGGCCTCCGGCATTCGACGAGTCAGCGGGGCAACATACGGCCTGTCTACCACAGGTATAGCTGGTCCTGGTGGTGCTACCCCGTCAAAACCGGTTGGGCTGGTCTATCTGGGACTGGCGCATGCGGATGGGACCATCACGCAAGAGTTGCGACTCGGTACGGACCGACGGATGAATAAAACAAGAGCGATGCTATCCGCTCTAAATATGTTACGACTTTTCATCCAGGAACCTCCACTGATCGCATAATTATCCTTGGGGCTTGAGCTCCAGCAATTTATAATAAGGAACAAGCAGGCTAAACAGTCTCACCAAATGCTCCTGCAGATATATCGATAGGTTTATGGAAACTATTCGTCTCTTTATTGCAATCGAAATTCCAGATGCCGTCAAAGATCAGGTGGAAGATCTGGTAAATCAGTTTAAAAAAACACGAACGGATATCAAATGGGTTTGTCCAGAAAATATCCATATTACATTAAAGTTTTTAGGCTATACAACGGTAAATCGTTTGGGTGACGTCCAGGACGGCCTACAGGAAGCAGTCGATACAATTCAGCCATTTCAGCTTGAATTACAGCGTGTCGGCGCTTTTCCCGACCTGAATCGACCGCGAGTATTCTGGATTGACATCGACCGGGGCCAAGAGACATTAATGGCCCTGCAACAGCGTGTTGAAAAAGCCTTATCTCTGCGTCGATTTGTTCGTGAAGAACGTCCATTTTTACCCCATCTGACGATTGGTAGAGTTCGTTCACCTCGTGGCCTTCGGGCGTTGACAGAACAGATCCAAAGTGTAACCTTTAAAACGCAGGTCTTTTCGGTTGATCGTGTGGTGGTCGTAAAAAGTGATCTACAGTCTGCCCGGCCGATCTACACCGTGATGAACCATATAAATCTGGTTTGAATGATGCCGACCATTACAGACATTCGGAAAGAACGTATAAAACGTCGACGCGGACGGATGATTTATCTTGATGATGAATCAACTTTAACCATTACAGAAGAGACCTATTTGCGATTCGGTCTGTCCGTAGGACAATCGATAGATACAGCGCAACTTCATACTGTTGAGCTGGCAGACGGTGTAGCCAGGGCACGCGAGCAGGCACTTAGTCTTCTGAACTATCGGATGCGGACTCGAAAAGAATTAGAACAGCGGTTACATCAGAAAGAATGGTCAAATGAAATTATTTCTCAAGTCGTCATACGCCTTGAAGAGACAGGTTTTATAGATGACAAGCGATTTGCCCGTCTGTGGGTGGATGAACGCCTTAGATTAAAACCGGTCGCGCTTAACCGGTTACGCCAGGAACTACGTCGAAAGGGCATTGACCCCGATACGGCTGAATCGGTGCTTAAAGACTATGATGACCGGGATGAGGAGGTCGCACGCGCTTATGATCTGCTTCATGGCCGATATAATCGATATGCGGAACTGGAATCGGCGGTTGCTCACCGGCGAATGGCCGGTTTTCTGGCACGGCGCGGATTCGATCCTGGTACCATATACAACGTTGTCCATCGTATTATCGCTGATTTCAAGGAGCGTAACGTTTGACAGGACAAGAGATTCGTCAATCATTCATTAATTTCTTTGCCGCACGGAACCATACCGTGGTGCCAAGTTCAAGTGTCATTCCATGGGATGACCCGACGCTATTGTTCGCCAATGCCGGCATGAATCAATTCAAGGATGTCTTCCTGGCCACTGGCACCCGAGATTATACCCGTGCGGTCGATTCCCAGAAATGTATCCGGGCCGGTGGCAAGCACAACGATCTGGAAGACGTCGGCACGTCTCCTACGCATCACACTTTTTTCGAAATGCTGGGGAACTGGTCCTTCGGAGATTACTATAAGGAAGAAGCCATCCTCTGGGCGTGGGAACTGCTGACCGAGGAATGGAAGCTGCCCAAAGAAAAACTCTGGGCGACCGTTTTCCGGGAAGATGATGAAGCCGAAACACTTTGGGCCAAACTCACAGATGTAGAACCATCCCGTATCTTGAGGTGTGACGAAAAAGACAACTTCTGGGAAATGGGCGAAACAGGCCCATGTGGCCCCTGTTCGGAAATCCATTTTGATATGGGGCCTGAACGATGTGGTATGCAGGGCGACCCCGACCATTACTGCGGTGTCAATGGAGATTGCGGCCGGTACATGGAGATCTGGAACCTGGTCTTTATCCAGTATAATAGAGATAAAGCCGGCGCGTTAACGCCTTTACCTGCCCAACATGTAGATACCGGTATGGGATTTGAACGCACCGTCAGCATATTACAACAGGTTTTGACAAATTATGATACGGATATTTTCAGGCCGTTGATTGATCGCATCTCTGACATGACCGGCCAGGCCTATACAGAGGGAGAAACGGCTGTCCCATTTCGTATACTGGCGGATCATGCCCGTACCCTGACCTTTGCCATCACAGATGGGGCCCTGCCATCAAATGAAGGCCGGGGATATGTCCTGCGGCGTATCCTTCGCCGGGCAGCCCGATACAGCCGCACGCTTGGTGAACAAGACCCTTTTCTGTACCGTCTCGTGCCGACCGTCATTGAGCAAATGGGCAAGGCATACCCTGAACTTCTTGAAGCTCAAGAGCATGTAGAAATGGTTGTCAAATCGGAAGAAGAAGCGTTCGGCAGAACCCTCGACCGGGGTCTGGATCTATTTGAAGAGATGGTAGCCCGGGCCGCTCAGGAAGATCGCCATGGCCTTACCGGCCCTGAGACATTCAAGCTTTATGATACCTATGGCTTTCCTGCCGACCTAACCCAGCTTATCGCCATCGAACGTCAGTTAACGGTGGACATGGTCGGGTTTGATCAGGAAATGGAAGCCCAACGAACCCGCTCCCGAGCAGACTCGACCGTGACAGAGGCCGTTGGTCCGGTCCCTAAAAGCCCACATACTCTGGCCGGCATGGAGGATGTCCAAACAAAATTTGTCGGGTATGAACGATTTGAAGCCGTTGAGACCACCATTATCGCCTGTGATGGTACGTCCATTGTACTCTCAAAAACTCCATTTTATGCAGAATCCGGAGGCCAGCTTGGTGACATCGGTTGGCTGGAAACCAAACAAGGGACACGGCTCCGGATTGTAGATACGAAACGACAGAACGGCGTTATTATTCACTATCGCGATCCAGAGGACACGTTGCCCCTCTCACGGGGTGAAGTCATTACAGCCCAAGTGGATATTGAGCGGCGCAGTGCGATTATGAGAAATCATACGGCGACGCATCTGCTTCACGCGGCCCTGAGGAAGGTTCTCGGTCCCCATGTACAACAACGGGGTTCCGAAGTCGCATCTGACCGCTTGCGTTTCGATTTCTCCCATTTTTCGGCTGTCACACCTGAAGAGTTAAATGCCGTCGAACAGATGGTCAACGAGCAAATTTGGGATAATATCCCCGTGGACTGGTTCGAAACCGATTTGGAAGATGCAAAGCATCTAGGGGCCATGGCTTTGTTTACAGAAA
>Ga0114999_10001235_pt1 | contig 35807 bp, 24 predicted proteins | sample ArcticOcean_MG_C_3_FD_89820 | JGI IMG/M metagenome (GOLD analysis project Ga0114999, IMG submission 89820) | Marine microbial communities from western Arctic Ocean - ArcticOcean_MG_CB8_126 | ecosystem: Environmental > Aquatic > Marine > Oceanic | place: Arctic Ocean: Canada Basin | collected...
CCACAGTCCTCACCACAGTCCTGATCGGCTACCTCGCAGCCGCCCCCCAAAACAGCTCGGGACAGGAACGCAGCGGACGAGTCGCCGGGTTTCGGCCTCGAATCTACGCGATCACACAAGCTCGACTCGTACGAACAGCCGGTCGCGAAGACGAACGGGGCACACTGGTGATCCGCGACGGTGTCATCGTCGATGCAGGCCCCGATGCCAAGGTGCCTGCCGGAGCCGTCACCATCGACGGTAAAGGACTCGTCGCCTACCCCGGCTTCATCGACGCCGATGCCGATGACCTGCTCGTCGACAAACCCGCATTGCCCAACCCAAAGGGACGCACCGTCGACTTCAAACGCTACGTGCTCGCCGCCACACGACCCGATAACCGCAAAAGCCTGACGCCACAGTTCGCTGCCGAATCGGCCCTCCAACACGACGCCACACGACTCAAGGCCACTCGCCAAGCCGGATTCACCAGCGTCCACGTCGTCCCCGATGGACGGATCGCCAATGGCACCGCCGCACTCATCTCCACCGCCGGCCTGCCACCACGCGAATCCATCGTCATCGCACCCACTCTCGCCGCCTTTGCACTCAAACCCCCCCAAGAAACCGGCTACCCGCAAACTCTCATGGGCGCTCACGCTCACCTCAGGCAGGCACTCCTCGACACACAACACTTCACTCGACACAAAAAACTCTACACCGCAGCAAACACCGCAGCCATCCCCCGACCACCAAACGATGACGTGCTCGCAGCACTCGAATTCGTCCTCGACGGACGACACCGGGCAGCCTTTCGAGTCCACTCGAAAGATGACATCCATCGAGCCATCGCCTTCTGCAACGAACACAAGATCCACCCCGTCCTGCTCGGTGTCGACTCGGCCGACCAATGCCTCGATCCTCTCAAAAAAGGCCGCTTCGACCTGCTGATGTCGATGCAGTTCGGCCCGAAACCGGAAACACCGAAAACCCAGGTCGACCCGAAACACAAGACTCCAAATGCCTCGCAAACCGAACCGTTTCGAGTCCAACGCGACAAGCTGAAACGATGGACCGACCGAATCAAGGCCATCGGACAACTCGATCAACTCGGTCTCAAACTCGCCGTCGGCTCACGTGGACTCAAAAATCGAGCCGAATTGATTCAACACGTCCGACTCGCCATCCAACACGGATGGCCGACAGACGCCGCACTCAAAGCCCTGACAACCGAACCGGCTCGCATACTCGGTCTCGATAAGACACTCGGCACCCTCGACCCCGGACGACTCGGACACGTCGTTCTCTGGTCCGGCCCCTTCCAGGACCCCGACAGCCATGTCCGATATGTCTTCGTCGACGGACTGCTCTTCGAATACAACAAATCGCCAGATACAGACGACTCAACCACACCAAAATCTACTCCGGAAAACACCACCGACTCGCCGCCCGCTCCACCATTGTCCCAATCGACCAAAGACTCGAAGTCGTCACCCCCAAAGGCAACGCCGACCACCACTCCACACCCCTCGGAACTCCACGCCGATCGACTCAAACGATCACTCACCACACACGGCAACGTACTGATCCGAAACGCAACCATCCTGACCGGCACCGGCCGCACTCTCACCAACCACTCGATCCTCGTCCACGACGGCAAGATTCAGGCCCTCGGGCCCAAACTCACAGCCGAACCAGGAACCGCCGAAATCGATGCCAGCGGTCGGTTCGTCATGCCCGGGATCATCGATACCCACAGCCATATCAAGATCACCGGAGGCGTCAACGAGTCGACTCAGTCGATCGTCCCCGAGGTCCGCGTTAAGGACGTGATCAACACCGAAGACGTGTCCGAATTCCGAGCTCTCGCCGGAGGCGTCACCGTCGCACGGCTCCTGCACGGATCCGCCAACGTCATCGGAGGCCAGGACGCAGTCGTCAAGCTGAAATACGGCCAGACGGTTGCCGACCAGCTGCTGAACGACGCTCCCCAGGGAGTGAAATTCGCACTGGGCGAAAACGTCAAGTTCCGCACCACCCGGTTCCCCAACACTCGCATGGGAGTCGAAGCAACACTCAATCGAGCCTTTCTCGAGTCCATCGACTACCGCCGCCGCTGGCAACAGTACCGCCGAGCCAGTCAATCGCCCCAGGGCCAAACCCTGTTGCCTCCACGCCGAGACCTCCGGCTCGAAGCGCTCGCCGACATCGTCAACCACCAGAAATTTATCCACAGCCACTGCTACCGGGCCGATGAAATCCTGATGCTGCTGCGAGTGGCCGACAACCTCGGTATCCGCGTCTGGTCTCTGCAGCACGTGCTCGAGGGCTACAAGATCGCTCCCGAGATTGCCGCTCACGGAGCCAGCTGCAGCACCTTCTCGGATTGGTGGGCTTACAAGGTCGAAGCCTACGACGCGACACCCTACAACGCAGCCCTGCTCGCCGAAGCCCATGCCAACGTCGTGATCAAGAGCGACGATCGAGAACTGATCCGGCACCTCTACCTCGAAGCCGCGAAGCCGATCCGCTACGGCAACATGCCGCCCGAGACGGCCCTGGCCACAGTCACCATCAACGCCGCCCGCGAACTCGGGCTCGACAAACGGATAGGCTCCATCGAAATCGGCAAGGACGCCGACCTGGCCATTTTCAACGCCCACCCGCTGAACTCGTTCGCTCGCTGCGAAATGACTCTCGTCGACGGAGAAGTCTACTTCTCGAGATCCACTCATCCCACCGCCATGTCCGACTCGGCCCGACAACGCACCATCACTCCAAAAACCGTCACGTGGCCTGAACCGCCTCAACGACGCCCAGCAGACATCCTGCCCGACAACGATTCTGCCGACGACGACAATCCGGCTGCTGCTTATGTCCTGGTCGGAGGCACCCTGCATCCGGTCTCGGGGCCGGACCTCACCGGCACGTTGGTGATCCAGGGACAGACAATCACCGCACTGGGTCCCGATGCCGCTCGACCCGCAGAAGCCCACGTGATCGACATTACAGGCCTGCACGTCTACCCCGGGCTGATCGACGCTGGCACCAATCTGGGACTGGCCGAAATCAAGAAAGTCCGCGAAACGCTCGACTTCAACGAAGGCGGAGACCTGCAACCGGACCTGCGAGCCGGAGTGGCGATCAACCCCGACAGCGAATTGTTCCCGGTCGCCCGGGCCGGCGGCATCACCATCGCACTGGTCCAACCCGGAGGTGGACTCGTTGCCGGACAAGCCTCACTCGTCCAACTCGCCGGCTGGACCGCACCCGACATGGTCCTCGACTATGAACTGGGACTGCGAGTCCGTTGGCCAACCGATCCGGATGACTCGAAACGAAAAAAAAACATCCAAGAACTCGAAACCTTGCTTGAACAGGCCCGTGAATACCACGCCCTGCTCAAGGCGACTCAGGCCGCCAAGAAACCCGGGCCAATCGGCGACCCGCGACTCGATGCCCTCGCCCCCTATCTCGACCGAAAACGACCCGTGCTCATCGAAGCTCACAGCCGTCAGGCTATCCTCGAAGCGATCGAGTTTGCCGAGGCTCAAAAACTGACGCCGATCATTACTGGCGGCACCAACGCCTGGAAAGTGGCCCAGCAACTCAAGAGTCGCGACATCGCTGTGATCGTCGGACCAGTGATGAGAGCCCCGATCCAATCGTGGGACCCCTCCGATGCCCCCTACGCCAACGCCGGTCGGCTGTACGAGGCGGGAGTCCGTTTCTGCATTCGCAGCGACAACTCGGCCAATAGCCGCAATGCACCTTTCGAAGCCGCCATGGCCGTCGCCTTCGGCTTGCCCGAAGCTGAAGGCCTCAAGAGCGTCACGCTCGGAGCCGCCCAGGTCCTGGGCATCGACAAACAGGTCGGGTCACTCGAGGTCGGAAAACGTGCCAACCTCGTGATCCTCGATGGCTCGCCACTGCAAATTACATCGCAAGTCAAAGGCGTCTTCGTCGCTGGTCGACCGTTTCGACCCGTTAGCCGACAAACTCGATTTTACAATCGCTACCGAAAACGACTCAAGGCGAAGACGCCGAACCCACCGGGTCGCTGACCCGACTCTCCTTGTTGTCCACCGATCCGGCGGCGACCGCGTACAGAGTCGGAGAACTGCGGAAACGAGCCAGGTTGGCTGCGTTACCAAACAAGTACAGACCGCCGTCGTAAAACACCGCGTGACGGATACTGCCCGACACACTCCGACCCGTTTCGACCCGCTCCACCGCGTCCTGGCCACCCAATCGAGGAACAAAACGCAACGGGTCGCGGCGGAATCGCTCGAGCTCGGCGGCCGATACCAAATGGTAGACCTCTCGACCCACGCGACACGAAAACCGCTTCTCGCCTCGCTGCCACTTGGTTCGAGTCCACAGCGTGACTGGCGAAAAACCCGATAGACCCAACGCCACAGGGGCCGTGACGTCAACAGCCCGCTTCGCCGATGCGACCGGCTTCTTAGGATGAGCCGCCCGGTAGGCGGTCACGCCCCGAGTCATTTTCGGCAGATAGCTCGCCAACCCCTGGTAACCCTCGGTTCGAACCAACTGCTTGCCGCCTGGAGTCACCAGCAGATCGGTCGGAAGTAGCCGGACCCGGTAGCGAGACGTCACACGCCTAGCTCGGTCCGTATCGACCTTGACCGCCACCACACTGCCACCCAACTGGCTGGCCAGCGACCTGGTGGTCAACACGTCACGTTCCATCTGACGGCACGGACCACACCAACTGGCATGAAAATGCACCAGCAATGGCACGCCGAGTCGTTGGGCTTCGGCCCGAGCCTTGTCGAAATCCGTGTGCCACACCAACACGCGTTTGCCAACCACGCGAGAACTGCCGTCGGCGGCTGTCGCCACATCGGCCGACCACATCGTTCCAAGTAACGCCAGGACACCAGCCAACTGACAAAACGGACTCGCTGTCGACGTCGATCGTATCATCGAATTCTCCTGGCCCACCAGCCGGACGGACGCTTCAAACCTGGACTCGCGCCCGCCATCAACAGACACCTCGCCGCTTATCGGCGACCCAGCCGTCGCTAGGTGCCCGGAATGTCTAGCTTCCCGCGACAAGTCGCAGCCTGGGCCGTTTTCAGAACGGACACGACGGACACGACGGACAGGATGATCACGGCGTCACTGGCGAGACCGACGGACATGCCGGATCTCGGGGTCCTGACGACTGCACTACCAGTGCAGCACGCCTGGCGACGGGTCCTCAGGATCAGGAAACACCGTCTCGCCCAAGTCACCACCCATCACCTCACCAGCCACGCCGACACCGCCCACCCCCGCCGCCCCGCCAAACGAACCGGCAGAGCGATGGCCGTAGAGAACAGCGGCCGGATCCGAGACTAACGGCATCCGGCCTTCGACAATCCCCGCAGCGATCAGGAAATTCCACAACAACCGGTGGCCCGAGTCCGTCAAAACACTCTCGGGATGAAACTGCACGCCGAACGCAACGTGCACACGGTGCTCGATCGCCATCACCAGACCCGACTCGGTTCGAGCCGTCACCCGCCACGCATCATCCAGCGTCTCGGGATCGACAATCAACGAGTGATACCGGGTGGCCGTCAACGGCGTCTGAAGCCCACCAAACAGGCCCTCGCCGTCCGAACCGCCCGAATCGTGCTCGATCCGAGACACCTGGCCGTGGACCGGACGAGGTGCCCGGATGATCCGGGCTCCGGTGGCCGCACCCAACACCTGGTGGCCCAGGCAAACTCCCAACAACGGCACACGACCCAGCACCGCCTTGACCAACTCGACCGAAATCCCAGCCTCGGATGGTCCGCACGGACCCGGTGAAATGACGATCGCTCTGGGCCGGCGCCCGGCCGACTGACCGGCCAATCGACCGGCCAACTGCTCGACCGTCACCGCGTCGTTGCGAATCACCTCGGCCTCGATGCCCAATTCCTCGAAATATCTCGCGAGGTTGTAGACAAAGCTGTCGTGGTTATCGATCAACAGGACCATCGCCATCCTCGTATCCCAGAGCCCACAACATTCCCGCCGCCTTGTCCATCGTCTCGTTGTATTCGGACACCGGATCCGAATCCGCCACGATACCGCCACCGACGCTGCACTGCACCCAACCGCGACGGACAACAAATGTGCGGATCAAAATACTGCTGTCCATCGAACCGTCACACCCGACATAAAATAGGCTGCCACAGTACGGACCGCGAACCGTCGGCTCGATCTCCGCAATCAACTCCATTGCACGCAGCTTCGGTGCTCCGGTGATCGACCCGCCAGGAAACACAGCTTCCAGCAAATCCCACGCCGTCAGTCCCTCGCGCAACCGACCTCGCACCTCAGACACCAAGTGCAAAACCGTCTCATAAACCTCAACACCACACAACAACGGCACCGTCACCGTACCGGGTCGACACACCCGAGACAGGTCGTTCCGCAACAGGTCGACGATCATCACATTCTCAGCCTGGTCCTTCTCACTCTCGGTCAACTCGCCCTGAACCAGTACATCCACGTCGGGATCGCGTGGCCGGCGACGAGTGCCCTTGATCGGTCGCGTCTCGACCTCACCGTCCCGCAACGAAACAAATCGCTCGGGCGATGCACTCACAATCTGCCAGTCGTCGTGAGACATGTACGCCGCAAATGGGGCCGGATTCAATCGCCTCAATCGCGTGTAAAGCTCGAGTGCGGGGACGGGTTGAATAGCGATGAGTCGCTGCGACAGGTTGGCCTGAAAAATTTCGCCGGCATGGATCGACTCGATCAACCGACCAACCGACTCCAAATATGATTCTCGAGAAAAATCGCTGTAAAGACCGTCATGACCTGCGACCGGCCACGATGGAGACAGGTCGCTCCGCTCGAACACAGTCGACGACACGACTCCGGCAGCCGACTCGGACTGGCCGACAACCGACAACCGAGCCACCCACTCGGCTGCTCGTCGCTTGGCCCGCTGCCAACGACGCTCCGGATCCGTCTCGGGAAACCCCTGCGAAATGACCCAGGCGCGACCCAACACGTGATCCCAGGCCACCACAGCGTCGTACAAACCCGCTGCCAATGCCGGCAAGGCAAACTCGTCCTCAGACGATCGTGGAGTGGCTTCCCACGCCGCTCCCAACTCGTAACCCAATACCCCCATCACACCGCCCTGGAACGGTGGAAGACCAGGCACCGGCCGAGCCTCCCATTCCCTCTGCAGAACTCGCAGCCTCGCGAATGGATCAACACCAAACTCGGCACACTCGTGAGTCACAAACTCCACCGGATCGGCGACCAGAAACGAGTAGCGACTGACCTCCTCCCGGTCGATCCGACTCTCCAACAACACCACGTCGTCCAACTCGGTAAACGCGTTCAACGACACCATCACGTCCGGTACCGGGTCCAGTTCCACCACGACCGGAACCGACTGCACTGCCGTATCCCATTCCCCCTGCCGACTCGTCACCCAACCTCCTCCGACTGCCCCTGCCCCTGCCCCTGCCCCTGCCCGCGCCCCTGCCCGCGCCGAGCAACCGCACTCGGCTCCTCGACAGTCAAACCGCCCCATCTCAGAGACTGGTCCTGTACGTATCGCTTCCCCAAGGTCAACGCCGTGCGGGCCTTGGCCAGTTCATAACCCAGGTAAAACGCATGAGAAGCACTCAACTCCGACTCGGTCTCCGACACCACCGTGTCAAACAACTCATATGGATCCTTATGCCACCAGTGACCGTCGCGGTTCATCACGTGCAACACACCCTCAGCCAACCCCTGCCCCGACTCACCGTGCTCCACAAACACCCGAAAACTCGGATCGGTCAACTCGCCCGCCAATCGCTCCAACGCCTCACGACCCTCGCCTCGTAATGACGGGTCTCGCAACATCACCAGACTCGAATCGATGTGCTTGGGCAAGACACCTTGGCCCAAGCTGTAATGCAACAGTCGACGAGCCAGATCGAGTTCGGCGACCGAACTGCGACACCAGTTGACCACCTCGGTCGTCAACACACTGCCCACACCCAGTTCCTGGCAAATGGCCGCCAACAACACGTTGACCCCCGCACTGTCGACCTCAGTCAACTCGGTCACGTTGCCGGTCCCCATCATCATTTCCGCCCGAGGCCACCGCCGGCGTGCCTCGAAGAATCGCTCCAGCGACCTGCCAAAACCCATCCCGATCGGATCCAGGATCGGGTCGATCCGATACCTCACCCCCTCGGCCACCAACCGGTCGAGAACCGAGTCGAGCGAATCGAGACCGGAGGGGCGGGCAGGTATTGCCACCACCGAGATGCCGTTGGCTGCGGCCAATGGAGCCAACCAGTCGACGTTGGATTGGTCGCAACTGAGTACCAACTCGGCACCGCCCGACACAGCGCTCTCGACCTCGCGGCGATCAAAACTGTCGATCGAAACACGGATCCCCATCTCGACCAGTCGCCCAACCGATCGCTCGACCCCCGACCAACTCTCGCCAGGCACCATCCCCAGGTCAATCACGTCGGCACCCGAATCGACCAACCGACGCGACTCGACCACCAACTCGTCGTCGCTCAACCGAGACGCATGGTTGATCTCGGCAAGAATCTCGATCGAATACTCATCGAGCAACACCTCGGCACGCCCCGCACCACCCAGGTACTCGGGCAAATCGTACAGGTCCCTGGGGCCACGACAGACCGGCAAACCCAAAGTCCTCCCCAAGGACTCCAAGTCGCCTCCACACCAACCCGGCAAGACGACCCGGTCGAAGCCGTCAACAGGTTCCAGACGTCGAGCAACCAGGTCGGTGTGCAGCAACGCCGCCACGCTGACACCAAGAACCGCCACGTCCCACGACCAAACATCCTCCGCCTTCGACTCGGCAGCCGCAGCCGACGCCTCGGACAATATGTCACGCAAAGGCAACTCGGCCAATCGACCGGTCACGAACAGAATTCGCTCGGGACCGCTCACTCACTTCACCCAGGTCTTGGGAAACCCACTCAACGGCGACTCGTCCCCCGGTACCCACGTCGCAATCTCCTCGATCCGCGACGCCAACGCCGTGTCGTGAGTCGTGACAGCTTGGACTCGATGAGTCTGCAGCTTCACCTTGACTCGGGCGTAGCCGAGTTCGAGATCGGGATGGTGCCAGGCCGATTCGGCGGCGTAGCCGATTGCGGCAGTCAACGCCAATGTGTGCGGCCAGCCGGGAGTTTGGTAGGTACGCTCCAACCAGTTGTCCTTCAATTCCCAACCCCCAAGACCCTCCAGAGCCGCGTCAATCTCCTCAACACTCAATACCACATCGTCACTCATCGTCTTGCTCCTCCTCTTTTGACATGCTCACGCTCGAAGACAATACCACTACCGCTGAGCCCCTCCGTTGGCATAAATCACCTGTCCGGTCAGGTAGTCCGCTTCACGACTCAAAAGAAACCTTGCCAGGTTAGCCACGTCGGTCGGCTCGCCCCAGCGCTTCAGTGGAGTTTCGGCCAATACCCGCTGCTGCCACTCCTCGGGAGCCGTCTGGCCCCAACCGGTCCGGATCCAGCCGGCAGCAATGCAATTCACGCGGACCGTCGGAGCGAGACTCAATGCCAACGAACGAGTGAACGACATCACCGCACCCTTGGCAGCCGAAAATAACTCGCCACTCTCTCCCTCCATCCCACGCTCGGCCTGATCCCAGCCAATGTTCAACACCGTTCCGCCTCCAGCCGCCAGCATCCGACGACCCACGTCACGAGCCAATCGGATCGTCGACCGAACATCCACCTCCCACAACGCCGACAACTTCTCGTCGAATCCCCACTCCGACTCCGAACCGGTCAACACATCGACTCCCGCATTGTTGACCCACGCGTCCACACCACCCAACAACTGCCAACTCCGGTCCACCAACTCATCGGCCTGGGCCGAGTCCGTAAGGTCCGCCACCACCAACTCGGCCTCGCCGCCAGTCGCCCGGATCTCCGAGACCAATGACTCGGCCAAATCGATCGACCGACGACAGTGAATCACCACGCGAGCCCCGGCACGCGATAGCTCACACGCAATCGCACGACCCAGACCACTCGACGAACCAGTGACCACTGCACCCAGTCCGTCAAGACGACAAAACTCGCTGCGTCCAACGTCTGCCAATTCGGACATACTCACCTTCGTTCCCACTCGATTCCACAACGAATCCGAAACCCCACTGCTGTGAATTCGACCGGGGCTTCAATCAGAATTCCCCATTCAACTCATTGACGACCTTTCTTGCCACCTCCATAATGACCCTGTTCAGTCAATTCGGTCCGGTTCCGGACTCCTTGGCCGACATCGGCAACAGTCGTTAGACCTCCTGTCCTACGCATTCCCCTCATTTCCATTTCGTGCGGCCCATTCGGGCTCGGTGCTGTTGCCGCAACTTGAAGCGTCATTTCTGACACAACACCAACAAATCAAATTGTTTTCACCAGGCAACTGCCAGTTGCAACGCTTTGTGTACGTCCGTATGGGATCGGCCGCATTGCATTCGCCCTGGCAGTCCTGAATCGTAACTATTGGATCATCTCACCTGAATCTAGTCGAACAGACAGGCCCTGCGATCCCAGTTGGCGACACGCCGCCAGGGCGTCGGGCGTTGTGTTTTGACACTGATAAGGATCGACGACGGTGACCGACGACAGCGAACGTGGCACACACGAAAACTCAAACAAAACGACATCCCCTCTAGTCCACGAGGAGGCCCGGCAACCGGATGGAACCGGGACCGGGTCCTCTTCACCGGACACGACCAAGCAGACAGGCAAGACCATGAGTACAGACTTGATGGAAGCTCCCGCCCAGGGACTGTTCCTTTCCGACGAATTGGAGCACGAATTGCTCCAGATCTTCAAACTGCTCTCCGACGAAACCAGGCTCAGAATCCTGCTGTACCTCGGACGCGAGCAGGAACTGCACGTCACGGCGTTGTGCACTCGACTGGGGCAAAGCCAACCGGCGGTGAGTCATCACCTGGCATTGTTGCGCGAAGCTGACCTGATCGAGGCACGACGCGACGGCAAACACAACTTCTATTCACTCAAACACGGACACTTCCACTCGGTCATCGAACGACTCTTCACGTCGATCGCCGACCCCCAGAAATCCGAAATCCGCTTCGATGAATTCGTCCTGTTGCATGGAAACGAGGGCGAGGACATCTGAGTCTTCAGTAGGCCTGATCCGAATTCATCGGAAATTTCAGACCGTCGTGGCAACTGCTACGGCGGTCTCTTCAATTTGGCTTCTCGATCTGGTAATTGTTGTCCCGATCACCACACGTGAATCGAACACCGAGCACTCGGGTCACTGACGTCTCTTCGAGCTTCAGCGACTTCGTCAGGACTTCTCATGGACCAACCCATCGCCAAGCTGGCTCTCGCCGACGGCACGGTGTACACCGGCAGCCGTTTCGGAGCCAGTGGCGAAGTTTACGGCGAGGTTGTGTTCAACACGAGTATGACCGGGTACCAGGAAATCCTCACCGACCCGTCCTACTGCGGCCAGATCGTGACGATGACCTACCCGCTGATTGGCAACTACGGCGTCAACGCGGTGGACGTGGAAAGCGGTGGAGTCGCACTGCGAGGATTCGTTGTCCGCGAACTGTGCCGGTTCCCCAGTAACCAAAGACTGGATTCGTCGCTGGAAGACTACCTCGAACAAAACGGCGTGATCGGGATCGAGGGCATCGACACCCGAGCGTTGGTGCGGCGGATTCGCATCCACGGTGCCATGAACGGCGTTCTCTCGACCATCGACATCGACGACGAATCGCTGGTCAACAAAGCCCAATCGAGTCCCGAACTGGTGGGGCAGGACCTGGTGCGTGAGGTGATTACCGGCGAAACGGCCGACTGGTCCGAGTCGTTGGACGAACTGGTGCAGGCGTCGGTGACTCCCGGATACGACGGACTGCACGACATCGCCACCGACCCCGCCCAGGGGCCTCACGTCGTCGCCATCGATTACGGCATGAAGTGGAACATCCCACGTCATCTCAGACAATTGGGGTGCCGCGTCACGGTGGTGCCGGGTACGGCGACGGCGAAGGAAATCCTGGCCCACGAACCCGATGGAGTGTTACTCTCCAACGGACCCGGCGACCCGCGGCCACTGGACTACGCGATCGACACCATCCGCGGCCTGCTGGGTCGCCAGCCGATCTTCGGCATCTGCCTGGGGCATCAGCTGCTGGGGCTGGCCCTCGGAGCCGAAATCTTCAAGCTGAAATTCGGTCACCGTGGAGCCAACCAGCCGGTGCTCAACCAGGCCACCGGCCGAGTCGAGATCACCACTCAAAACCACGGCTTCGCGTTGGATCCCGAGAGTTTTGGTGACGAGATCGAGGTGACTCATGTGAATCTTAACGACCAGACCGTCGAAGGAATCTGCAGCCGCCAGCAAGCGGCCTTCGGTGTCCAATATCACCCCGAAGCCGCAGCCGGCCCCCACGACAGCCACTACCTCTTCGGCGACTTCCGGAAGATGTTGCTCGGGTAACAGCGGATCACTACAGTATTCGCCCCGCCTGTCACCTGCCCCACCGACAAGCCTCAAGGACCGGCTCCCCAACACGTCCCCAGCCAGTCTTCAGACGACGACATTCTCAACGACCAAGGAACCACGACGATGCCGACCGAGCGTTCTCTGATTCTGTTCAAGCCCGACTGCATCCAACGCCGCCTCGCCGGCCAGCTGCTCTCGCGAATCGAGAACAAGGGGATGAAGATCGTCGGCATGAAGATGTTGCGGGTGAGCGTCGAGTTGGCTGCCGAGCATTATGCCGAGCACGTCGAGAAGCCGTTTTATCCGTTGCTGGAAGAGTTCATCACGGCGGGTCCGGTGATGGCGTTGGTGGTCGAAGGTCCCGAGGCGATCGGTGTGATGCGGAACCTGATGGGGCCGACCAACGGACGCGATGCCGCACCGGGAACGATCCGAGGCGATTTCGGAGCCAGCCGACAGATGAACTTGATGCACGGCAGCGACAGCCCCGAAGCCGCCGCTCGCGAAATCGATATCTACTTCGACCCATCAGAACTGTGCGACTACACTCCGACGCTGGACCACTGGGTCTGCGCCGACGACGAAAAGTAGAGTCCGCTCAACCAACGCTTCGTTCGATCGCCCGCTTCAAGGCCGAACCCATGTCCGCGGGACTCTCGGCCACCTCGACTCCGACTGACCTCAGAGCAGAAATCTTGTCGGCGGCCGTGCCGCTGCCTCCGGAAATGATCGCTCCGGCATGCCCCATCCGCTTCCCCGCAGGCGCGGTGGCTCCGGCAATGAACGCCGCCACCGGCTTCGTCACACTTGACTCGATGTAAGACGCCGCCTGCTCCTCGGCATTACCGCCAATCTCACCAATCATCAGGATCGCCTCGGTCGCTGCGTCCGCCTCGAACAACTCGAGCACGTCGATGAAGTTCGTTCCGTTGACCGGATCGCCGCCAATCCCCACACACGTCGATTGCCCCAGACCCACGTTGCCCAACTGCCACGCCGCTTCATACGTCAACGTGCCGCTACGACTGACCAGGCCGACAGGACCCGGCGAGTGAATGTAACCGGGCATGATCCCGATCTTGGCCACACCCGGTGTGATCACGCCCGGACAATTGGGACCCACCAGGCAACAGGCTTCGATCTCGTCAATGTGCCGGCGAACCCGCACCATGTCCAACACCGGGACCCCCTCGGTGATCGCGATGATCAACCCGATCCCCGCATCCGCCGCCTCGATGATCGCCGCAGCACAGAAACGAGGCGGCACAAATACCATCGACGTGTTCGCACCCGTCGCAGCAACCGCGTCGGACACCGTGTCGTACACGGCAAAACCGTCGACCTCGGTCCCGCCCTTGCCCGGTGTCACACCGCCCACCAACGGAGTCCCGTACTCGCGACACTTCTGGGCATGAAACAACCCGGCCCGGCCAGTGATGCCCTGGCAGATCACCTTCGTCTGTTCGTTGACAAGTATGCTCATCGTTTCGCCGTTCGTTGTTCTGGCTGTCGTCTGCAGCTGGAAATCTGTCGCCTAGACAGACAGCGTGCCCACCACTTTCTGTGCCGCGTCAGTCAGATCGCTGGCCGTAAGAATGTCGCGGTCAGACGCCTCGAGCATCTCCCGAGCCATCTCGACATTCGTCCCCTCCAACCGCACCACCAACGGAACCGTGATCCCCACGTTCTCGTAGGCTCCCAGCAATGCCTCGACAATTGTGTCGCACTGCATGATGCCTCCGAAAATGTTGACCAGGATCGCCTTCACGTTCGAATCGTCCAGGATGATCCGAAACGCCTCGGTCACCGCGTCAACTCCCGCTCCGCCACCCACGTCCAGAAAATTTGCCGGCTCGCCACCGTGCAACTTGATCAGATCCATCGTACTCATCGCCAAACCCGCCCCGTTGACCAGGCAGCCGATGTTCCCGTCCAAGTTGACGTAGCTCAGACCCGCCGCACCAGCACGCACCTCCGAAGGATCCTCCTCGTTCAAATCCCGCAACCCCTCGAACGACTCGTGACGGAACATCGCGTTGTCGTCGAAGCTCATCTTCGTGTCCAAACACAACAATCCGCCGCCGCCGGTGACAACCAACGGGTTGATCTCCGTCAAACTGCAATCACTCTCGACAAAGAATCGACACAACGCCGGGAACAACTCCACCGCAGTCTCCAACGCAACCCCCTCCAGTCCCAACGACTCACCCACCGCAAGAGCCCGCTCGGCACTCAATCCGTCCACAACATCGAACGGTTCGTTGAAAATCTTCTCGGGCGTCTCGACGGCAACCTCCTCGATCGCCATCCCCCCCTCGGTCGAAACGATTAACACCGGGCTGCTCGACTCGCGATCAATCACGATTCCCAAGTACAACTCCCGCGCTATGTCCAACCCCTCCTCGACAAACAGCGTCTCGACCCGTTTGCCCTCAGGACCGGTCTGAATCGTCACCAGCGTGTTGCCGATCATCCGTGAAGCGTTCTCGCGAGCCTCCTGGGCCGATCGAACCAACACCACACCCGACTGCTCGGGCTCCTCGACAAATCGCCCCTTGCCACGGCCGCCAGCATGGATCTGCGACTTGACCACCACCACTTCGCCACCCAACTCATCGAATGCCGCCGCCGCCTCGTCGGCCGATCGCACCACAATCCCTCGCGGCACCGACACGCCGGCAGCACGCAACAGGTCCTTGCCCTGGTACTCGTGGATCTTCATCACTTGTCCTGTTCGTGAAAATTGCGCCTGAAACGACGGACCATTCAGGTCAGGCGATTCGAGGTTTCGTTTCAGTGTCTGGTCTGGTTTTCGTTCCGAGTTCCGGATCGAGACGCGAAGAACGAAATCTCGCCCCCCATCAGATCAACCGCCCTGTTTGACGAAAATCGTCTGCTCACGGTCCGGACCAATCGAGACGATGTCGACAGGCTGACCGACCAGTTCGCTCACAACATCGATGTACGACCGGGCCGCGGCCGGCAGGTCCTCCAGCCGCCGGGCTCCGGTGATGTCTGTCTGCCAGCCTGGTACGGTTCTGAGTACCGGACGTGCCTTGGTGAGATCATCGATGTGAGCCGGAAAATCGGTCGTCCGCTCGCCGTCGATCTCGTATGCCTCGCACACCTGGATCTCCTCGAGCTTGCTCAATACGTCCAGCAGCATCACCGCCAGACAATCAACTCCCGAAAGTCTCGACCCGTAACCAGTGGCCACCGCATCGAACCAGCCGCATCGGCGAGGCCGACCGGTCACGGTCCCGTACTCGTTCCCTTCGTCCCGAATGTGCTGCCCGATCTCGTTGTCGAGCTCGGTCGGGAACGGCCCTCCGCCGACTCGCGTCGTATAAGCCTTGACCACCCCAATCATCCGATCGATCGCCCGTTCGGGGACACCGCTGCCGGAATGAATGCCCGCACCGGAACTGTTCGATGAAGTCACGAATGGAAATGTGCCGTGATCAATATCCAGCAGCGACCCTTGGGCACCTTCAAAGAGCACCCGCTGACCGGCATCGAGCGCCTTGTGCAGGTGGCTGGTGGTGTCGGTGACAAATGGAGCCAACCGCCGGGCGTACTCGATGTACTCGGCCGCGATCGCCTCGGCGTCCAGAGGCTCGAATTCGGGATCGAGTGCCGCGAGGATCCGATTCTTGTGTTCGACGATCGTCGCCACCCTTCCACTCAACCGGTCAACCTGAATCAGGTCGCCCATGCGAATCGCATGAGTCCTCCCGGCCTTGTCGCGGTAGCAGGTGCCGATGCCACGCATCGTGGTCCCGATCGCGTCGCCCCCCCTGCCCTTTTCGAGTACCGCCTCCTCGGCCATGTGCCACGGAAACACCACGTGAGCCCGGTTGCTGATCAACAGCTGCCCATCGACTCCGCCGTTCTGACTGATGATCCCGTCAAGTTCCTCAAGAAAGGCTCGCGGGTTGACCACCACCCCGCCGGTCACCACCGAATCGACGCCGGGGCGAAGAATGCCCGCCGGCAACAACGACAACTTGTAGGTCTGGCCGTCGAACTGGACCGTGTGGCCGGCGTTGTTGCCGCCCTGGTAGCGGACAACAATGTCGTGATCTTCGGTCAGCAGGTCGACGATCTTGCCCTTGGCTTCGTCACCCCACTGCAGTCCGATTACAGAAGTGGCAGACACAGTATCACAATCCTGTTTGAGGATTCAGTCCATTCCGATTGCGGCTCCCGGCGCAATGTCGCACCGGGTCGCTGTGTGCCAGGCGTCGCCGAGTGGCCAGTCGCCCACAGTTGGCAGCCTCGGGAGATCGATTCTGATCTTGTCCACTCCGTCGGCCCGGCCTAGTGTACTCGATCATCGACCGGTTGTGGAGCGAGGCGAGCCGAGTGAACCAGCCGGGTCAACACCGCGTGCTGCTTGTCGACGACGACGAGTCGATCCTCGAAGTGCTCGACGAAGCCTTCACCCGCCAGGGGCACACAGTGCTCCTGGCTCGAGACGGCTCCGAGGCGTTGATCCGAGTCGAACGCGATGCACCCGAATTGGTCGTGCTCGATCTGGTCATGCCCCGCCGCAGCGGTTTCGCCGTCCTCAATCGACTCAGACAACGGCACCCCACCTTGCCAAAAATTATCGTCGTTACCGCAAACACCGACCCACGCCACGAACAGTTCGCTCGCAAACACGGAGCCAATGCCTTCTTCGGCAAACCGTTCGATGTCGACTCGCTGCTCGAAACAGCCGCCCAACTGCTGGCCAACGGCAACTAACGCGGTTGCGCGTCTAACCACCACCGACGGCCGACAGGAAATGCACCTGGCTGTCCGGCTCGAGCCGAGCCAGCACGCCCATCGGGCTGATGTGGCCGTCGATCGCTACCCTCAGACCCGGCTTCAACTCGCCGTCTTCAAGTACCCGACAGCCAAAACCCGAAAACCGCTCGTCGAGCGCCGCGATCAACCGCCCAACACTCCTCGCCTCAATCTCCAACTCCAACACGCCCCCAGTCAAGTCGCGGGCCGGAGCAGGAATGTGGACGACAGGCATCGGCTTCAATCCACCGTCGACTCTCGACTCGCTCGCTCACGACTCAACAACTCGTGCAACACTTTCGGAGGCGACATCGGCAGACTGCGAAATCGCACGCCCGTGGCCCGGTAGATCGCGTTGGCGATCGCCGCCGGCGGTGGCACAATCGGCACCTCGCCCACGCCACGAACTCCAAACCGATGACCCGGATTGGGCACCTCGACGATGATCGTCTCGATGTCCGGCACGTCGTAACAGGTGGGGATCCGGTAGTCCAGAAAACTGCCGTTGTGCAACCGGCCGTCGTCACCGTAATGATACGCTTCGTTCAACGCCCAGCCGATGCCCTGCACCGCACCGCCCTGCAACTGGCCCTCGACATAACTCGGATGGATCGCAGTGCCCACATCCTGCACCACCGTATAACGCAAAACCTGGACCTTGCCCGTGTCGGGGTCGACCTCGACGTCCGCAATGTGCGTCCCGAACGCGCCGCCCGGCTTGTCGGCGTTCACCGAACCGCGACCCACAACCGGACCGCCCGTCTGCAACAACTTTCCAGACAACTCCTTGAAACCAATCTCCTGACCAGCCGGACCACGCAACATCGCACCGTCGACGTACTCGACCGATTCCGCATCGACATCCCACAATAGCGCCGCCCGCTGACACAACTGGGCCTGGATGTCCTCGGCCGCCTTGATCGCCGCCAGCCCGGTGGCATAACAGGTGCGACTGCCACCGGTGACGTCGGTGTGACCAATGCTGTCGGTGTCGACAACCGTCGGAGTCACATCCTCGGCTGCAATCCCCAGGATCTCGGCCAACTGCATGGCCACCGCCGGACGCGAGCCGCCAATGTCGGTCGACCCTTCGATCAACGACACCCGACCATCCTCGTTCACCGTGGCGTTGACCACCGAATTGAGCCCGGCGTTGAACCAGTAACCCGTCGCAATCCCGCGGCCACGATTCGGCCCTTCCAAAGACGATTGCCAGTGATCGCTCAACTCTACAGCCTTCAATGTCTCCCACATGCCGATCAACGGATACACCGGCCCGTCGATCCGCTCTGTCCCCGCCTTCGCCGCATTCTTCATGCGGAACTCCAGAGGACAGATGTCGAGAGTTTCGCAAATCTCGTCGATCATCGTTTCAGTCGCCAAGGCGACATGAGTCGATCCCGGAGCGCGATAGGCGTTGGTTCGTGGCTTGTTGACACAAATGTCGTAACCGTCGACCCGGCCGTTGGGCACGTCGTAACAAGCAAACACACACATGCAACCGGGGTTGATCGGCGAACCGGGAAACGCACCAGCTTCGAACAGAATCTCCGCCTCCCCCGCGGTGATCATCCCTTCAGCGTCGACTCCGATCTTGACCTTCATGTACGAACCAGGAGTCGGACCGGTCGCTTCGAACACGCTCGTCCGATCCATGTCCAGTTTCACCGGTCGGCCCGAGAGTTTCGAGAGAATCGCGGCGACCGGTTGCAGGTAGACGGCGATCTTGCCGCCAAAGCCGCCACCAATCTCCATCGGCACCACCTTGACCTTGGAAATCGACACGCCGAGCAGTTCGGCAACCTGCATCCGGATCAGGAAGGCACCCTGGGTGCTTGTCCAGACGGTGATCTTGCCGTCGGCCGTCCACAACGCCGTCGCCGTGTGCGGCTCGATGTACCCCTGGTGAACCGTCTCGGTCGTGAATTCCCGCTCCAAGACAACCGTCGCCTGCTCGAAACCACTCGCCACATTCCCCTTCTCGTAATGGAAGTGCTTGGCCACGTTGGTCGGCACCTCGCCCTGTTCGCCGGCCGGCTGGTGATCGGTGCGAACATCGTCGTTGAGCACCAATGCATCGGCACTTCGAGCCTCACGCACGTCCAGCACCGGCGTCAATATCTCGTACTCGACCTCGATCAACCGCGCCGCTTCCTCGGCAATGTGCACCGAATCGGCCGCCACGGCCGCCACGGCATGACCGGTGTATAACACCTTGTCGGAGGCCAGGACGTTCTGGTTCAAGTGGTACCAGTCGACAATCCCCTCGCCCAGATCTCCGGCACGGTGAGTGGCCGACGGCATGTCGGCGTTGGTGCACACCGCATGCACGCCGGGGACCGAGGCCGCCCGGGTCGTGTCGATCGAAATGATGCGGGCATGAGCATGAGGACTTCGCAGGATGTAGCCGTACAGGAGCCCCGACAGCTTGATGTCCGAACCATAACGGGCACGTCCGGTCACCTTGTCGGTGCCGTCGTGCCGGATCGGTCGGGTCCCGACCACGTTGTAGTCACGCTGGGCACCCACCTCGACCAGTCGCATGTTGCCCGCTGTCCCGCCGGGAAACGGTTCAACCCGAAACTGGCGTTCTTTGACCGTCGCCATCAGTTCGTCTCTCCCTCGGCCGCCTGCTGAACGGCTCGTACGATCTTGTCATACCCGGTGCAACGGCAGAGATTGCCGGCCAGGTGGAATCGGATTTCCTCTTCACTGGGCGATGCGTTCTCGTCAAGCAATGCCTTGCTCGACATGATGAAGCCCGGAGTGCAGATGCCGCACTGCAAGGCTGCCTGGCCCAAGAACGCGTCCTGGATCACGTGAAGACCGTCCGAAGATGCCACACCCTCGATTGTCTCCAAACAGGCACCCTCCACCTCAACTGCCAACACCAGACAACTGTCGACCGGACGCCCGCCCAGAAGTACAGTGCAGGCTCCGCAGTTGCCGTTGCTGCAACCCTCCTTCGTGCCGATCAGATCCAGACTGTTGCGGAGCACTTCGAGTAGAGTTTGCCGCGGAGTGGCCAGGAACTCGACCGCGTTACCGTTGATCGTTGTCGAAATGATGCGTTGCTTGGCCATCGTTTGGTATCCGTTCTTTCGCCAGTTGCCTGGTTGGTCTGCTCCCGCTTCGACCGCGAGCCAATCGCGGAGCTCATTGCCCGATTCGATATCCCGTCTCTTCGCCACGCGCTCGAGCCACCGCTTCACGGATCACCCGCTCGGTCAATACTCCACACAAATGCTTACGAAACTCGATCGTGCCACGCATGTCGTCGATCGGTGTCGCCGCCTCACGAGCCGCAGCCGCAGCCGCAGCGATCGCCTCGTCGCTCACATCCTGCCCGACCAAAGCCGCTCCTGCCGCTTCGACAAAAAGAGGCGTCGCCGCCACCGCCGCCAAGGCAATCCGAGCCGAAACAAACGTACCAGCCGATGCGTCAAGCTCCACATCCACACCCACACCGACCACCGCGATGTCCATTTCATTGCGAGGAATGAACCGGCGGTAGTGAGAACCTCCGACTTGAGGCCGCGCCGGAAATACGATCTCGACGACCAACTCACCACTCTCCAATACGTTCCGACTCGGCCCGGTGCAAAAGTCCTCCGCCGCTACCTCGCGACGACCGCCAGGACCGGCAATCACAACCCGAGCAGCCAGAGCGATCAGCGAGGGGATCGAATCGGCGGCCGGGCCGCTGTTGCAGAGGTTCCCGCCAACGCTGGCTCGACTCTGGATCTGTGTCCCACCAATGATCCGACAACTGTCGGCCACAGCTGCATAACTGGTAGCGATCTGCGAATCGCCGTAGATGCGGTAGCAGGGAACGGCCGCTCCCAGTCGCAAACCCGAATCGGTGATTTCCAACACGTTCAGTTCGGGGATCTTCTTGACATCGACGACCAGGTCCGGCTCGAGCCGCCTGGTCCGAATGTGGTCGATCAGGTCGGTTCCGCCAGCCAGCGGTCGCGATGCAACCGGGTTCTCGGACAACAAAGCCACCGCATCCTCCAGCGATGTCGGTGCCTCGTATTCAAAATCACGCATCGCGTCAGGTGTCCGCTCGAAAAATGCCGTCAGGAGAAGTGCCGCCGCCCCGGGCCGCAGGCCACAGAACGCTCACAGGTTAACCCCGGAATCAGATGGCTTCAAGCAACCCCGCAGAACCAATCGAGACTGCCTAGGGACCGGACTCGGCAGGCTGCGGCTTCGCCGTGGCTCGCTGCTGACCGCCAACCACCAGGCGGATCCGTTGGTTGTACGAACCCAACTCCAAATACCTCTCGGCCAAGTTCAACCTCAGCCCGTTGAAACTCCAGTAGTTCGACGGAGTCTCCAGAGACACTCGCGACTCGCCCGTCACCTTGTCCAACGCCTCCAGCTTCAGCAAATAATACCTCAGGTTGCCCTCACGCTTGTACTGACGCGATGCCAGCAGCAGCAATGGCGAATGCTCGAGCTTCTCGAGGACCAGGTTCAGGTCGGAAACCAGATGACGCCATCGCGGTGGCCCCTTGGACGCCCTAAGAGAAAATGCCAGCAACGCACCGTTGATCCGGATCGAGTGTAGGTTGACCGAATAATAACTACCCTGGATCGGCTTGTTGACAGCCACGTACAAATTCACCGCGTCTTGAAACGCGTAGAGACTCGTGGCCCCCTTCATATCCGCCGGTGACACTTGGCCAACACCTGTCCGCTTCCCGGAATTGAGATCCAGGCGACTGAGTTGGCCGGCGGGATCGAGAATCACGAGTTGATCTTCGGCGAGAGTGCCCAGTCTCACGCCGGATGCCAGCTTGTGCTGCCACACTGTCTTGCCGCTGATCACGTCGTCCTGTTGAACAAACAACTGAGTCCAACTCAACCCGAACAACTGAACCGTGCCACCGTTTCGGATCCAGGTGATCGTGGTCCCATCGAGTTTCAAGGCCCCCCGCAACTTTTCCGCCAGGCCGTCAATTTCCAGCCGCTTCCCGTCGGTGACCCTCAAAGCCAACGGTGGCCGTGAGACTGGCTCGGACGCCGACCCGACTCGCGGCGACTTCACATCGGGCAGCATCATCCCCAACATGGCGAAGCTCCCCGTCGAACCGGGCGATGTCCCGCTGCCGGCAAGATAGACAATCTGGTCGCTGCCCAGCACGGCGGTCCCGGCCGACACACGCTCCTTCTGCCACAACACCGCACCGGTCGTCGTCTCGAACGCCGTCAGCCTCCGACGACCCGACACGCACACCACGCGACGATTGACCACTCGCAACGCGCCACGCCTGGCACTCCTGACCAATAAACTCAATTGCGCCGCCGCCGTCTCGCCCTGAACCAAGGTCGGTGGACGCGGCCGATTCTTCGTCGAAGCCACCCCGGAACCCTCCAATGCCTGCGACCAGATCACCTGGCGGGTGGTGGGCGAGAGGGCCAGGATGGTCCCCTTATGGTAAACGATCAACTGGTGACCCACCGCACGGGCGGACAGGTACTTCGAACTGCTGCCGCGTCCGGTCTGAGGCAACGGCAACGACCAGATCACGCCGCCGTCCTCGACTCGCTCGACAATCAACCGCTGCTGCGTGTTGTCGAAAACCATGCGGTGAGATCCGTACCAGCCGAGCGGTTGGCGATTCAGCTCGACATCCTGGCGATTGACGTTGCGAGACGACCCGGCGGCCCGAACGACTTCGACCTTCTGCTTCCACACCGCCGGTCGGGCCGGACCCGACAGGCCAAGCGTCCTGCGAAATTCGGCCAACGACCTCAAGGCACGAGACGCTATCGCCGGCTCGGTCCCCTCCGACAATCGCATCCAGATCAACTCGGCACGCCCCGAACTACCACCTCGAGCAGCCGACTCGGCCATATGGAACCGGACCGGCCACGACGCGCGGTGGAAACTGAACACCTCCACAAACTCACGTCGTGAACGAGCGTCTCGGCCAATCACTTCCACCGCCTCAACCTCCAACTGCTTGTCCAACCCCGCACGCAACGAATCGGGCAGCTTTGGCCACAATTCGCCCAACTGACCACTTACCCAACGGTCCAGCCGGACCCGGATCGAAGGATCGTGCGAGTGAGCCACGTGGCGAGTGCCGAAATCGCGAGCCAATTGGCGGAAACCGTCGATCGCTACGGCCCACTTCTGCCGAGCCACTGCACGCTCGACAGTCAATCGCCCGACGTCCAGACGCCGGGCAGGCGAATCGGCCAGAGTCGCCAACTGCTCGATCCAACCGTCCACCTCAGGCGAATCGGATGCCAATCCCGCTCGCACCATGCCGCCCAAAGCCGTTCTGAGAGCGATGCGGAAACGTGGAACCAACTCCTCGGCAAGCCGTTTGCCCTGAATCCGGTTCAAATGGCCCAGTGCCACCGCATTCTGACGACTCAACAACGCCAGTTCCGACTGCTTCAGCAACGCCCAGGGGTCCATGGGATCCTGTTTCAAGGCGGCCTGGATTCGTGCCACCAACGCGTCACGCTGTTCGTACCCCCTCAGGCCGTCCGGACCCAATGCCAGCACCAGGCCTCGCGACATCACCAGGTTGCCCAGGACCGGTCCGCCAGCGGACGACTCGGGCAGGTAGGTCCGCGACGTCACCTGGCCGTCGGCCAGATCCAGCGTGCAGATCTGGCCCGGCAAGAGTGGCAGGTGGTAACGGTCCTCGGTGCCCACGCCACGACCACACGGGCGCCCGTCGGATGGTCCCAGACGATGCACCCAGGCCGACTTGCCATCGGTCAACTCGAATGACTCGACTGAATCCGACCCAACCAGCACCAGCCGATCGCCAAAACCTCCGGCAACATAAAGAAAACGGCCCTTGTCCTTCTTCCACAACATCCGACCGGTGTAGAGATCCAGGCAACACAAGATCGGTTGATCGTGAGGCGTGAAGACGACGCGGTCGCCGCAGATCACCGGAGGCGCCGCGGCCCAGGCCGATGACATCCTCGCACCCGGTGAAAAACCGCCGGGTGCGACACGCCCGCCGACCATGCCTCGTCTGGTTGTCTGTTCGGGTTCCGGCGGGGCTGTGCGATGAGCCCACAGGATGCGTCGGCTCGAACACTCGACTCCGACCAACCAACCAACCGTCGTCGGACAGACCGCCACGCCGTCAGCCACGGCGACGTGCGAGGAAGCCCAATGCCTGAGCGGATTGCTCGAGGCGGGGGTGTCGACATAGGCGATGCGTTGCGACCAAAGAGGCCGACCGGTCGCCGCTTCCAATACATGGAGCCTGATCTCGTTGTCCCGCTCACCCACCACGTACAACCGGCCGGCATCAGGAGCCGGAGCTCCCAAGAATCGCGTCCCGGCCAATGGCAGATCAAATGGCTCCTCCATTTTTGCACCACCCACCTCCCACGTGGGCCGACCGCTGGCGAGATCGAAGGCCGCCAGAGTGTTCCAGCGGCCCGGCTGCTTGCTGGCCGAACCGCCAAATGGATTGAAGCCGCCAACACGCGACGACGAAGATGCACCCTGCAACAGCCTCCGCGACTGGATCAGGAACACCTGCTCACCGTCACTCGAAGGCACTCCGTGCAATGCGTGCTGAAACAACAGGCCGGTCAACGGATGGTTCAAAGCCGCACCGTTGACCGATCCGAAACTGCCCGGCAAACCGATCTGCCGGTTCTGAATGCCACCCAGCCGCACCCGCACTTGCATCGTTCTCGATCGACTGACACCCCGGCCACTCATCAAACTCTCGACAGCCACCTCCGGTCGCGTCTCCCACAACACTCGACCACTGTCGACATCCACCACCTCGACACCCCGCAACGTGCGGAAGATCGCCCGGTGACCCACAACCAGCGGCACGAACGCCGGGATCATTGGGCGGCCCAGATCGTCGAGATCTTCGATCAACTCGCGAACCACCGCGGCCACGGAGTGTCGGTGAGTCAACCGGCAGTGCCAACGCGACAGTAACAACGGCACGCCGCCGACGGCCCGGCCGCGACGGCCCGAACTGCCGTAAAAGACCGGCCAGTCCAACAGGACCGGCTCTGATACGATCGCCCGACCAGATGCCCCTAGCCACTCGTCTCGACTTACCTCCCCCACACCCGGCACCGTCAAACGACCGGCGTCCGTCAGACCCGCCAACAACGTCGTGACCCGCTCGGGACGACCCACACGATGAAACACCCACGCCGCCTTCAATCGCCACGCAGACAAACCCGAAACCTTGTCACCACTGTCCAATAACCGCTCGAGCCAAAATGCCGCCAAACCCAGGCGGCCGTGGTCGATGTGACGCGAAGCCAAACGGTTCGCCGCCTCGCGACCGGCCGGAGTGTGAAAAAACCGATCAGCCACCTCGACCATCAACGACTCGCCACCACTCGACAAGGCCTCCAACAACCGACGACGCGCCTCGGCACCATGACGACTCCGAAATGTCTCGCGGAACGACTCGGGCAAACCGCCCAACATCCGGTTCGCTTCGTCCCGGACCGTCACCCAATGACCCGCCTCGCTGCGGAACAACGAATCCGACTCGAACCTCGCCTCCGGAGGCGGGTTCAACAGAATCGATACCGCCTCGAGAACCCGAGCATGCTGACCTGATTTCAACCACTCCTGAGCCTGACGCAACAACTTCGCCTGACGCGGATCCTGAGGCGCCAGAAGATCGATTCGATCCCGAGCCGTCGGATCACCATTGCCCTGAGGCGTCTTGACCTTCGCCGCACCGCCCCTGCCAACACCTCCCCCTGGCGGCTGAGCTACTTTGCCAAATACTCCACGCAACAACCGCTCAACCGCTGCCGACACCGCTCGCTTGGCCGCCTCCTTCTGCTTCTCCGTCACGGCCGCAGCCCCCGGCGGCTCGGCAAAAACCGATGCCGGCGACAGCACGACCAAACTCCCCGTGGCGAACAACAGGACGGCCATCACCTGAAATCGGGACGGAAGCGGCGAGAAACAGGCCATGAGTGCCACGGTGAAGAGGTGGGTAATATAGGAGCGACGATTGGGAAGGAACGGTTCAGTATAACCGTCACGCTCGCTTCACTGGACGGCATCAGGCCATTCCACAGAGAATCTCACGAAATGACCTCCTCAATTTCACCCGTCCCGGGTACACTCACGCTGCTGCTGCAAGGAACAGGCGGGCCACTTGGAACCGAGATCCCCTCGTTCGTGATCCACTGCGATCAATGGGCGCAATACGGATTCTCTGACGGAGTCGGCCAGAATGAACTTTGATTCTCACCTCCTTTGGCGTCGCGCCGTTCAATACAGCCTCGGACACAGACGGGCTCGCAGCAAACCCCGTCGCCTGAGGGCTCTCCACAACTCGGCCGTCGCCGTCGAACAACTCGAGGACCGGACACTCCTGAGTGCCGCGGACCCGTTCGAACCCAACAACGACATCGACGCCGCTCACGACTTCGGACAACTCGAGGGCTTCCAGTACTGGCAGAATCTCTCGGTTCACGAATCCGGCAACGACGACTGGTACGTGTTCGACCTGGTCGAGGACTCCGAGTGGGTGCATTTCGCAGCGATCCACTTCGACCACCATCAAGGTGACCTCGACCTCGCCCTCTACAACGACCTCGGCGACGAACTCGATTTTTCGGCGAGCACCGGCGACTTCGAATTGATCTGGTTCGACGGGCTTGGGACCGGTACCTACTACCTCGAAGTCTACGGCTTCAACGGGGCTGCGAGCCCCGACTACACGATGGTGATCGAGGCGGCTCACGAAGGCGATCCTGTTGACGGAACGTTCGAAGCCGACCTGGCCGAACCCAACAACTCGCTCGAAACCGCCCACGACCTGGGCCTCCTCAACGGCTTCGACGAACTCGGACCACTCTCGATCCACGAACCCGGTGACGAGGACTGGTTCCGATTCGAAACCACTGCCGCCTCGACCACCTGGAACGGAGCCGCGATCACCTTCTGGCACGAAGAAGGTGATCTCGACTTGGAACTCTACAACTCCCACGGGGAACTCGTCGGCGACTCGGACAGCGTCGACGACGTCGAGTGGATCGACATGAATCGGCTGCCATCGGGTGAGTACTTTCTGAGAATCCAGGGCTTCGATCTGGCGACCAACCCCGATTACTGGCTGACACTGAACACGCCGGCGACCAATCACAGCGATTTTTCTGAACCCAACAACTCGGCCACCGGAGCCTACGACCTTCAAGCCATCCAACACGACAGCTCCTGGGACAACCTCTCGATCCACGAAGCTGGCGAAGAAGACTGGTTCGCCTTCACCACCCTGGCCACTGGCACGATCACAGATGCCGTCGGCATCGAATTCGACCACGAACTCGGTGACCTCGACCTGTCGCTGTTCGACTCCGATGGCACGTTGCTGGACACGTCCGAAAGTGTCTTGGACTTCGAACAAATCTCGCTGGACGGGTTGCCCGCGGGAAACTATCAGGTCCAGGTCGTCGGCTTCGACGGAGCCGTGCACCCGGAATACACTCTGGGCATCACCGCCCCCAGACCTCTTGAACCCGACTTCGCCGAAGAGAACGACACCCGGCACACCGCGTTTCAACTCCGAAACACCAGCGGATTCTCGGTCTGGGATGGCTTCTCGATTCACGATGCCAGCGACATCGACTGGTTCGAGTTCGACCTGGTGGCCGAAGCCAACTGGGCTCACGCCGTCGGAATCGACTTCTTCCACACCGCCGGAGACCTCGACCTCGCTCTCTATGACGACAACGGCGAACTCGTCGCGGCCTCCTCGGGGATCGACGACGGAGAACAGGTCTCGCTCCATGGACTCGGGCCAGGCACCTACACCCTCGAAGTCACCGGCTACGACGACGCCACCGTCGCCGACTATGCCGTCTGGATCGAAGCGCCTCACGAATATCAAGACCAAGACGGCGGCAACGGTCACGAATTCGGACCCGACTGGGCCGAGGCAAACGATTCGATTGACAACGCCACGCCGCTGCGAGAAATCACCGGCCTGGGCACCTGGGATGGACTCTCGATCCACGACGAAATCGACGTCGACTGGTTTTCCTTCGAACTGCTCGCCGAAGGGACCAGCTACCACTTCGCGGCCATCGATTTCGATAACCACGAAGGTGACCTCGACCTCGCACTGTTCGACTCGGATGGAACACTGCTGGATGAATCGATCGGGATCGCCGACTTCGAAGAAATCTCGCTGGCTGGCTGGCCGGCCGGTGAGTACCTGCTGGAGGTCAGTGGGTTCCAGTCGGCAAGCAACCCCGAGTACGAGTTGATAATCGACGGGCCGGAATGGAACGACGAACAGCTCGAATACAATTTCCCGCCTGATGCTCACGAACCCAACAATTCGAAGACGGATGCCGTCGATCTGAGAACCATCGAAGGCTCCACCACTGTCGCAGACCTCTCGATCGACAACCCCGACGACACCGACTGGTTTCAGTTCACCCTCGCCAGTTCCGCCACCGAGGGACACTCGGTGCGGATCGAATTCGATCACGAACAAGGCGACCTCGACCTCGCTCTCCACAACGACAACTCGCAACTGGACATCTCGGACTCGGTCGAGAACTTCGAGTCGATCAGCCTCGATGGGCTGCTGGCAGGGACCTACTGGATCGAAATCTTCGAGTACTCGGGACAGACCAACCCGCAGTACAACCTGACGATCGAAGCGCCGCTCGACCGAGATCCCGATCCGGATCGATTCGAGGACAACGACACGCTCGAAACGGCGACAGCCGTCCGTAGCGACGCCAACACCGGAACACTCGCCGGCGACGTCTCGCTCGATGGACTCTCGATTCACTCCGCTGTCGACGCCGACCTGTTCACCTTCACCAGCGTCGCCACCAGTACCACCGCACACGGAATATCAATCGAATACCGACACGGCGATGGCGACCTGGTGCTCGAACTGCTCGACGCCAACGGCAGCTCAGTCGCCACCTCCACCGGACACGGCGGATTCGCCGACGTGTCGCTGGCCGGCCTGGGAGCCGGGAACTGGTACGCTCGAGTCAGCGGCCTGTCGGGCGACACCAACGTTTACGAAATCGCATTCGATGCCCCCGTTGCCGACAACCCCGGCGAACCCGGCGATCCCACTCCGGCGGCCGATGCCTGGACCATCATGGTCTACGTCACCGCCAGCAACCTCGAAAGTTTTGCGTTTGCTGACATCAACGAGATGGAAATCGCCGCCGCCGGACTCCCCGGTTCCGTCAACCTCGCCGTGCTCTGGGACCAAAGCGCACTGGGAACCACCTACGCAAGCGGTGGCGGGTCGCAACCGGCGTGGGGTGACACCGGCCGAGCCTTCATTTCGTCCGACTCCGATCCCGAAGTGATCGCAACCGAGTTCGAGCAACTCGGAGAGCTCAACACCGGACACCCTCAAACCCTCGCCGATTTCATCGACTGGTCGGTCAACCAGGCACCCGCCGAACACTACGCGCTGCTGATGTGGGACCACGGCAGCGGGTTACAAGGCTTCAACTACGACGATCTCGATGGCGGCACCAGCGACCACCTGACCACTCCGGAACTTGTCGAAGTGCTCGCCGACCCCAATCGACCCGTCTTCGACGTGATCTCCTTCGATGCCTGCCTGATGGCGATGGCCGAAGTCGGCTTCAGCCTCGCCAACTACACCGACGTCTTCGTCGCCTCGCAGGAAGTCGTCGGAGCCGACGGTCACGACTACACCACGCTGTTCGATGTTCTCCAAACCAACCCCCAGACCGTCGGTGCCCAAGCCCTGGCGACCGGGTTCGTCGACAGCTACCAGGACCAGTACCAAGGCGACTTCTGGGGCTGGGACACTCAGAGCGCGATCTCCACCTCCGGGTACACGCAACTCCTCGAAGCCCTCGCCGACTTCGTCGACGCGGGTCTCGCCGGCACCTCACAGGACGTCGACGTGCTCCGCGATGCTCGAGCCGATGCGATCACCTACGACATCGCCTTCCTCCGCGATCTGGGCAGCTTTGTCGGACCCGTCGCCGACAACAGCCTCGCCTCGGAACAACTCCGACTCGCCGCCGAACACGTCGAAGATGCGATCGACGACATGACCCTGGCCCGCTCCCATGACAACCGAAACAGCTCGGGCATCTCGATCTTCCTTCCCGACAACGCCACCACCGCCGGGTCCTGGTACACCACGCCCTACTCGGACTTCGAACTGGCGACCGGTTGGAGCAACCTGATCGAGGCAATGGGGGGCAACGGGCGGAGTGGTTCGGGCAACAGCGGAGGACGCTCGGTCACCGGGCCCGACTGGAGCGAACAAAACAACGTCGCCGCCACCGCTCATGACCTCAACTCACTCGTCGGCGACGGCCACGTCTTCAGCCAACTCAACCTGCACACTTCCGATGACATCGACTGGTTCCGACTCGCCATCACAGCCGACGGCACCGCGAACGACCGGATTACTGTCACGCCAAGCGGAGACGCCAGCGAAGCGGTCCGGCTGACACTGTTCGATTCGGCCGGTCAAGTCGCACTCGAAACGTCCGACAACGGACCCGGCCCACAACAGGTCAGCCTCGATGGACTCGCCGCTGGCACCTACCTCGTTCGGATCGATCCACCTGCCAACTTGTCTGAAAGCCTGGCCGTCAGCGGCTATGAACTCGAGATCAATGCCCCGGATGGTGATGCGGCGTCGGATTGGGCTGGCGACAACAGCAGCCAGAACAAAGCCTTTCACCTGGGCACGATCGGCAGCAACACCCTCTTCTCGGGACTCGGTGTCGCCGCCAACACCGACGACTGGTTCACCTTCGACACACCACGCCGCACCGCCTCGGCACTCTATGCACTCGGCCTCTCCACACCACTCGGCCAACCACTGACCGCCTCGCTTATCGACTCCAGCGGTCGACTCGTCGACCAGGCCACCGGCGACGGGATGCTCGAACTCGACTATGTCGCCAGCGGAGCGAGCGAACGGCTGACACTTCAGATCCACGGCGGAACCGACACCTCCGCCTACTCACTCCACTTCGCACCCGTCACCGCCACTATCGCCGTCGATCTGGACGCCGACGGCAACCTCGTCGTCACCGACACGTCCGCCGATGGACAGGACGACGTGGTGCTCATCCGCACAGACGGCGATTGGATGGTCATCGAGACGCCCGGACACGTGATCGCCGCCACCGTCGGGTCCAGCAGCGATCCGCACAGCGTAAGAGTTCCGCTGGATGAGATCACTGGTGAGATGTGGGTCGAGGCCCAGGCGGGCGACGACCGAGTTGATGCTTCGGGAAGCCTGCACCCCGTCCGCGTCTATGGCGGATCCGGCCACGATACGCTCGTTGGTGGCCACGCCGCGGATGTGCTCAATGGAGGCTCTGGCAACGACGTGCTCGAAGCCCAAGGCGGAAACGACCGAGTGTTTGGAGGTCGAGGGTTGGACCAGATTCGAGGCGGACCCGGTGACGATTACCTCCACGGGCATGGAGGTGCCGACTGGGTTCACGGCGATGACGGCGACGACACCGTCAACGGAGGATCCTCCAACGACCGCCTGTTTGGGAACGCCGGCAACGATCGACTCAACGGAAACGACGGACACGATCTGATCAACGGCAACAGCGGCGACGACACCGCACAGGGCGGCGACGGCAATGATGTAATCCGAGGCGGAAGCGGCAACGATTGGCTTGGTGGCGGAGCCGGAGGCGATCGGGAGAACGGCCAGGGAGGCAACGATACACTCCACGGTGGCGCCAGCAATGATCGGCTCGACGGAGGCACCGGCAACGACCTGGTCTACGAGATCGGAAACGTCGACTTCACGCTGCAAGCCCACCAGCTCACAGGACAGGGACAAGACGAACTCGCCGGCTTCGAACGCGGTCGACTGGAAGGCGGAAGCGGCAACAATGTCATCGATGCCTCGCAGTTCCCCGGCAGCGTTGTGCTGTTGGGAGGTGCCGGACACGACCTGCTGCGGGGGGGCCATTTCTTCGACCGACTCGTTGGACAGGAGGGCAATGATACCCTCGAAGGTCTCGGCGGTGACGATCGGATCTTTGGAGGAATTGGAGAGGACCGGCTCGACGGTGGACTCGGAGATGACTTCCTCAGAGGTCATGACGATGCGGATCGGATCAGCGGAGGAGCCGGAAACGATACGCTCAATGGAGAAGCCGGCGACGATTCACTGTATGGAGGCGATGGAGACGACGTGATCCGAGGCGGGATGGGCAACGACCATGCGGCCGGTGAAGCCGGGTTCGATCGCGTCTTCGCTCAGGCAGGATACGATTCACTCTGTAGCGATGATGACGACCTGCTGGTCGGCACCATCGAAGAAATCGACCGCTGTGCCACCGTCTTCACCGACTGGGCCGACCAACTCGGCTAAGCAGATTTTCAGACCGCCAGGCTAACTCGTCACCGGACCGTTGCGACGACGATACTTGCTCTCGCGTCGCCGGGCGTTGCGGCACAATCGACAGATGCGGCCCAGGTAACGACGACGACCTCGGCCGGTCTGCTTCCGGTACAGCACGAAAAATGGCTCCGACGCCGGCCAACGACGACGACAGTCGCGACACACTCGCACGCCCAGCGAACGGCCTCGAGAACTCGCTCGGCGACGCTGACGACGAGACTCCTCTCGCAACTCCAACTCCTGACGCTCTCGGTACTCGTCCCAACGAACCCGACTGGCCAATGACGCCTTCTCCGAAACCCGACGCTGCTTCGCCTTGGAAAACGGCATGCGCATCACCTCGGCCCACGTCCGCTTGATCCCCAGCTTCTGCAGGTGATAGACCACTCGCCGGCGTGAAATCAACGGAACGTTGTCACGGTTCCACAACAAGGCAATCTGTTCGGGTGTGCAGCGCGAGACGTGAGCCAACAGGAAGGTGTGGAAATGGTCGAGCTGATCCGAGGTCAGAGGGATCGCTTCCCGAGCTCGACGTGACCGACCGCCGTCGATCAACTTCAAACGACCCAGTTTCTTCTGGATAGCGTTTCGCGAATAGCCAGGCAGGAGTTCGGTGGTGGCCGAAATCTGAGCCGCGGTCCGGCCGTCGTGGATCAGCTGCTGGAGCAGTTTTTCGGCTGTGGTGGTCCAACGCTTTCGCGGAATCCCGTCGCCGATAAAATTCAGACGCGCAGCCTTGTTCTGGATCGCCGCGGAACTTCGCAGGCCGATCTCCATCTCGCTGGCCGAGAACCCCAATGACAGGAGACCCCGCAGCCGTTCAATCTCGTCTTCACTCCAAGGTTGTCCTGGCATCCCTCTCGCTCGCGTCTCGACCGTCGTCAATGACCGTTGAAGTTTCTGCTTCCAGCAGCTATCTTGACGCGTTTGCATGGTAACGAGCGGACGTGAGTTTCCCAATCGAACCAATCAAATTAGATTGATCTATCAGGAAATGCTCTAAACGCGTCGCTCGAGAACTTCTCGAGCCAATTGACGCTCCGACACCAAGCGACACTCCAGACAACGCACTCGCCAGACAAACGGAATCGGTTGATCAGCCATGCCAGCCAACCAACAAATTGAAATGACCGGTCGCACGAACGAAGAATCCGGATCGCGAGCCTGCCAGCGCCTTCGCGATACCGGACAAACCCCCGGTGTGCTCTACGGCAACCAGGACGAAACGTTCGCGATCAAGGTCGACACCGGCCAGCTGAGAAATCTCGTCGACAGTGGCGTCCGTGTGCTCGACGTCGAGCTCGACGGGACGAAGCAGAAGGCGATGTTTCGCGAACTTCAGTGGGACACCTACGGCGTCAAGCTGAATCACTTTGACCTGCTGAGAATCGACGCCGACCAGCGAATCGAAATCGACGTGCCGATCGAACTTCGAGGCACCGCACCCGGAACCAACAGCGGCGGAGCTCTCGAACAGCCACTCCATGCCATTCGAATCAACTGTCTCGCCGTCGAAGTGCCCGAAAAGTTCACGATACGAATCAACGAACTCGAAATCGGCGACTCGATCACCATCGCCGACATCGAACTCGACAGCGATTTCGAACCGTTGCTCGAACCCGATACCGTCGTCGTCCGAGTGGTGGAGATTCGCGAGGACGATGATATCGAAACGCTCGAGGATGGAGACCTCGATGCTGGACCGATCGAACCGGAAGTCATCGGACGTGCCGACGACGGCGAAGATGCCGACGACGACTCAGGCGAAGAGTAATTGGCCATGAAGGTCATCGTGGGACTGGGCAACCCCGGCCCACGCTACCGAAGTACTCGACACAACGTCGGTTTCGATGTACTCGAAGAACTCGGACGACACTTCGGCGAAGTCCCCACTCGCAATCGCTTCAACGCACAGATCGGCGAAGTGGATGTCGATCAGACGCGGCTGCTGCTCGTCGCACCCCAAACCTTCATGAACAACAGCGGACAGGCTGTCGGACCGCTGCTCGACTTCTACAAAATCGATCCCGTACACATTCTCGTCGTTTGCGATGACCTCAACCTGCCGCTGGGACGGCTCCGACTCAGAGAAAAGGGGTCCGCCGGAGGCCAAAAAGGACTCGCCGATATCCTCCGTCGACTCGGAACACTCGAAGTGGCCCGCCTGAGAATCGGGATCGGACAGCCGCCGCCTCGGTTCGATGCCTCAAACTTTGTGCTCGCACACTTCAACTCCCAAGAACAATTCACCGTCAACGAGGCCGTGGAACACGCCGCACAAGGTGCACTGACATGGGCACTGAAAGGCCCCGCCGCCGCCATGAATCAACTCAACCCGAAAACCAGCAGCGACGACGAGTGAACCGGCCGTCGTGGGGCTGCGATGGGGCTGTAATCTTGCAAATCGCTGGACAGACGATACAACGGATGGACTGGAGAACCGTCCACCACTCGGGCAGAGCGACACGGAACTCCAAAGGGTGCCGTTCGTTTACTCGTATCGCCAACACCCCACATCGATCCCTCTCCTAACAACTCATCCTCGACCGCTCGCCCCAGATCAAGGAACTGCACCCGTGGCGCAAAATCACTATGAAGGTATGTTCCTGATCGACAGCGGTAAATTCGCCAACGACCCCCCCGGCGTGATGACCCACGTCCGCGAACTGCTGTCCAAGACCGGTGCCACCGTCCAGTCGGATCGAGTCTGGCTCGACGGAAAACTCGCCTACCCCATCGACGGCCGTAGACGAGGCGTTCACTTCCTCGTCTACTTCCAGGGCGACGGAAATGCCAATACCGAGATCACTCGACAGGCGAGACTCTCGGACCTCGTGCTCAGACACATCGTCATTCGACACCCTGAAATCATGTGGGATCGACTCGTGGCTGCCATCAGCCCCGCCGAAGAGACTGCGGTAGAGACTGCGGTAGAGACTGCGGTAGAGACTGCGGTAGAGACTGCGGTAGAGACTGCCGAAGAGACTGCCGAAGAGACTGCCGAAGAGACTGCTGAAGAGACTGCTGAAGAGACTGCCGAAGAGACTGCCGAAGAGACTGCCGAAGAGACTGCCGAAGAGACTGCTGAAGAGACTGCTGAAGAGACTGCCGAAGAGACTGCCGAAG
>Ga0114999_10001239_pt1 | contig 35728 bp, 30 predicted proteins | sample ArcticOcean_MG_C_3_FD_89820 | JGI IMG/M metagenome (GOLD analysis project Ga0114999, IMG submission 89820) | Marine microbial communities from western Arctic Ocean - ArcticOcean_MG_CB8_126 | ecosystem: Environmental > Aquatic > Marine > Oceanic | place: Arctic Ocean: Canada Basin | collected...
CTATCGGATGTACTACGAGGGCAAAACCGAGCAGGAGGATGGAACCAAAGCGGCCATCGTCAGTGCCATCTCCGACGATGGGTTGACCTGGGAAAAGGAACCGGGCATTCGCCTGGAAGCGGCAGGCGTGTCCTATTTGGCGCCGCGCTGCCTTCATCTCGACGCAGCGGCGCCCCATCGTTTTCGTCTCTATGCCAGCGCCTATCCATACCCGGAGCTGCAGGTTCCCCCCGGGGCTTACACCCATAGGAACATTGTCAGCGCAGTGTCAGCAGATGGCCTGTCGTTCGCGGTAGAACCGGGCATTCGCGTGCCCCAGGACCAAGACCTGGAAGCCTTCGCTGTCTATGCGCCGGAAGTCTTGCGCCTCGGGGAGGGTGGCTTGCGGATGTATTATGCTGGGTGGACGTCCGCTCCGGAGGTGCCGGCGGGATCGAAGTGTCACGGCAGAATCTTCAGTGCGTCTTCCCAAGACGGGATAGAATGGACGAAGGAGCCGGGGATCTGCATCGACAATGGCGGACGATGGGACGCGGCCAAGGCATCAGAGCCGTGCGTGATCGATCTGCCCGACGGCCGCTTCCGGATGTTTTACGAAGCCTGCGACATGGAAGGACGCTGGCGCATTGCCAGCGCAACGGCTGTTACTTGAGGTGGATGACGCTGATCCCATAGACGATGAGTCGTGGGATTTCGAAGCTGACGCGACCCTCCACGACTTTGTGAGGCAGCGCGAGAGGCTCCTTCATCTCCGGGTAAACCCACTCAACACGATCTACGCTGGTTTCGTCAGGAAGCAGCAGGTCGGCGCGGATGGGTCCCATTGGGATGGGGGTCTCGATGGCGGCGTTCTCGTCCTGGCGGTAGTTGATCCAATGCACCGGCACGGCTGCCGTCTCAGCCCGCCAAGCGCGGGCGCGGACCGACCAGGGCGCATCGGTTCGCAACCAGAAGCCATCGCACAAATCCTCCAGTCGGGCAATCAATGCCTGGCCTTCCGGTGAATCGGGCAGGTGCGGATAGACCGGCATCTCGGGCTCGGAGGGCAGGGTGCGAAGCACCGTGGTCTGCGGCTGCCAGTCGGTGCTCTGCCAACAGAACACCGACCCCGCGGAGCCGGTAAACAGCGGATCCTGCAGTCGCTTGCCACCCTCGGCATCCATGGTACCGGTGGCGCCTGCCACGACCAGGGCGCCGCCTGCATCTACGTGCCGCTGCACGGCCGCGATCTCGGCGTCTCCCAGGCGGCGAATGTCGGGCAAGATCAGGGTCGGAAATTCATCCGCCCGCTCCGTTAGCTGGTCGTCGAACAACAGGTCGTAGAGCACGTGCGCGTCTTCGAGCCACTCGGAAATCCGTTTCAGGGCGTCGAGATAGTCCTCTTCGCCCAGGCGTTCGGCTCGTCGCGGGTAGACGAGCCCGACTTGCGATATCGGCGTTGCCGGGTGCAGCAGATCCTCGTGCTCAGCGACGAAGCGCTGGTAGCGGATGATGGGACCGAAGTAGTCCTCAGGTGCGATCCGCGTGGTCTGCTCACCCTCCGGACCGGGTGGGCCGGCGTGGAAACAGGGAGAGACGCCACCGTGGGCGGCCGCCTCAGCCGCCCAGACGCGCCAGCGCCGGTAATCGTACTTGTTGATGACGAAGGGGCGGCCACCGCCGGCGGCGTGCATGTGCCGGGCGTTTAGTCCCATGTCGGCGATGTAGCCCTGTTCGATGGAACTACCCCAGCGGTGCGGCCCCTGACTGTACCAGAGGTAGTCCTCGCCACGACCCCATAGATCGGCTGGCAGACCGGCGCGCTCGTCGTTGACCCGCATCCCGTACTTGTGGTACCACTGGGCGGCCAGCAGGCCCGGGCGTAAGGAGCGGCCGTAGTCGATGAACACTTCGTCGAAGGCGTTCTTGCGTCGGTGCGCCGCGGCCTGCTCGAGGATCGCCAGATAGCGGTGCTGCAATTCTTCAGGAGCCCCGGCCGCCGGCTCGCGCGCATCGGCGGCGGCATCGTAGTCGCCATCGAACAGGCGGTCCAGATCGGCGCCGTCGAAGACGGGCCGCATGTGCGCCCGGATGGTGTCTGCGCAGTAGCCGCAACCGCAGAAGCCTTCGAAATTGTGGGTTGCATTGAACCCGTCGAGCCCCAGGTCGATCCCCTTGCGCACCATGGCCTTTAGCGTTTGCAGCCACACCGGGTTAGAGATGCAGCCGCTATAGACATAGTATGGGCGACCTTCGATATGCCTTCGATGCTGTGCGCCCGACGCGTCCAACGCATTGGCCGCCGTCGCGGAAGCGGCCGGCGACTCGCCGAGCAACTCGGGGGTCCAGATCCTGTCCCAGCTGCCGAACAGACCTTTTCCCGTCTCATGATCGGCGTTGTGCCAAGTCATCGAAAACTGGCCGACCACCAGGGCGCCAGCTTCCTGGATCTGGGGGATGAGCTGTGCGGCGAGTCGGAGATTCTCCTCGATCCCCAGGGCGGGCATACCCGGCCACTGCCGGACGACGTCCGGATCGTCGGCGAGACCGTAGAAATCGACACCGAAGTTGCCTACCTGGACGACCTGCACCTTACCCCGGCGCACGTGATCGAGGACCTGGTCAGCCGTCGGCAGGTTCCAGTATTCGATGATGCGATTGAACCAAAATCCTGTATGCATTGCCTCTCCCAATTCAACCATTCCATCCGACTCCGATTTCAGTGAGTTCCACTTGACGTCCGCATTGCAGCGACTCGTGGAGGCCTTCCAGAACCGCCATGGTCGCCTGCACGTTCCTTCCCGAGGGCCCCGGTTCGCGACCGGTGCGAACACCTTCGGCGAACTCACCCAGTTGTGTCGCGAAGGTGGTAACAGCATCCCAGGGAAGCTCCATATCTCGTCCGTCAATGGTGAGCCGGTTCTGAGTGATCGTCATCGACCCCTTTGAACCCTCGATCTGTGTGTCCCCGTGAGCCTGCTCAGATATAGCTGACATAGATACGCTGCAAGTGATCCCACTGCGCAGCTTCAGGGTGCTTTCGATCGAGATCCAGCCGGGCCAGATCGCCTGGTCCTTTCGGCCCTCGGCTACCACCTCTTTCGCCTCCGACCCGAGGAGCCACAGCATGGCGTCGTATTCATGCGAGCCGAGTCCGTAGAGGAGCAGGTCCCGGCTCATTTGCGGGTCAATGTACCAGGTCTTGTCTCTCACCGTCTCGATGATATTGCCATGCCGACGTCGAACGGCGCTGATGACGGTGCCGATGCTGCCATCTTGTATCAGGCGCTTGGCATGGCGGTGACTGTCGACCTGGCGGGTGCTCTGAGCGACCATCAACACCACGTCGGCCTCGGCTGCCGCCGCGACCATGGATTTACTTTCGGACAGAGTCCTGCTCATTGGCTTTTCTACCAACACGTGTTTGCCGTGTCGGGCAGCATCTAGCGTCACTTCCTCGTGAAGACCGTCAGGCAGGCAAATCAGGACGGCGTCCACGGCGTCGCACTGAACCAACTCACGCCAGTCCGAGAACAGGTTCGATATGCCATAGTCCCTGGAAACTTCATCGAGTGACGTGCTGGCCCTGCTGCTGGCAGCCGTGATCTCGACATCCTCGAGGCGGGTACTCGCCTCCATGTGGCGCCGGCTGATCGAGCCGCAGCCGATCACACCGATTTTCAGAGTCTCGGTCATAGGTTCCATCGCCGGCGTACTTACGCCGTCACGAGGGGTGCCTGTTCGCATTCCGTGAAGCGCTTGTCGAAATCTTTCGATCCGTCATCATCTTCAACTTCAAGATGTATGCCTCGCACAAATCCGGGAAGTCTGCCGAAATAGAAGGCCTCATGCTGCGCCTGTTCGTCCGAAAAACTCCACCGAACGCCGGATGGATAAACCACGGTCGAGATGCGCCGAACCTCTGGTGGTGGCTCCGTTTTGCCAAGCTCTTCCAGTAGCGCCTCGTCCGGTTTGATCCCCAAACCGGGACCGCAAGGAACCGGCAGGTACCCATCTACCGGAGCAAGCGGCTCGGCGACGACATCCTTTTCCCAAAGAGCGTGACCTGACATCGAGGACAGTGTCGTCTGCCGACATACTGAAGATATGTGGGCGATAAGGGCCGCACGCAGAGAAGTTCCGATGGCCTGAAGCCAGAAGACCTTTCGATTTTCGTAGCAGACCTGATCCATACCAAAGATATCGGTGTCCCCGCCCAATACGAATCCGTCACACAGATTTTCACGAATCTGCCTTTCGGCAGGGACCCCCCTATCGTAGCTGTCATCTGAAACAACATGGCAGCATCCGCAGCCGTAATGCAGGGCCATGGGAAGATCGATGATGGAGCGAATCCGTTTGTAGCCCGGCACATCGCGTTGCGGAATCGGCGATTCGATCCCACCGATGCAGTCGAACTCCTGGAGCTTTTTGAGAATCGGAATGGCCTGTTGGGCATCCCGCAAGTGGCCATTGAAGTCCATCCAGACCTTGAATCCTGGCGGCGCGTGCTCGGCAACGCACTCAGCTGTCTCAATCACATCCCACCAGGGACGCACCTTGAGCTTGTAGGTCTTGTAACCGAGGTCCGCAGCGTAACGAATCTGTTGCGCCAACAGGTCCGGCGGCAGGTCAATGGTCCAGTAGGCGAATGGAATGCGAGGCCGCCGCTGCTCGCCCATCAGGACATGGGCCGGGACATCCATCGTCTTTCCTACGGCGTCGAAACAAGCCATGCGAAGCGCATCGGGAACCGGGCCGTGGAGCAGTTCCATTACATGGCGTCCCACATGCTCTGACAGATCCGAATCCGAACACGAATCGCCCCATCCGACGATGCCGTTGTCCAGCTCAACCCGGTAGACTGTGAGCCGTTCGGTGTGGGTCGTGGCGCGATGCATGTTAGCTGCAACGGCCGGAATGAAGGACATCTGCAGTGGGTAATTGCGAATGGAAGCGATTTTCATGGTAAATCTCCCTGTGACTCCCGCTTGTTCGATGAGGACACGGGCGGCCTTGGGCCTTAGGGTATAGAGAAAGGGACGGCGGTCAAAGTCGAGAGCAAGCTGCCGGCGTCCGCCCACACCAAGGACAATCAATGACCCATGCGTACAGCTGGAACTGTGTAAGCTCGCAAGTAGCGTGGTCGCCTCGTGACGGGGCGCAGCTCGTCTCCTTCCAGGACAAGCTCTTTCTTCTGGGCGGCTGGAACCAGTACGCCGGTGAGCGGGCCGACCTCGCCGGCGCCGGCACGGGCTCGTTCGAGTCGGAGGTGTGCTCGGAGGTGTGGTGTTCTGATGATGGCGGCGACTGGTCCCGGGTGACCACAGCGCCGTGGAGCGGCAGGCACATGCACGGCGCCGTCGTGCATGATGGTCATATCTGGGTCATCGGGGCAGAGAACGGGACCGCCGACGACGTGTGGAAATCGAAGGATGGCGCCAATTGGGCGCTCGTTGCGGCAACCGTACCCTGGCAAGAGCGCGGCAACCAGATGGTCACCGTCTTCGACGGCTCCATCTGGGTCATGGGTGGTCAGGCCGGCGCAGCGGGCCAGACCAATTTTCTGGCGGACTTGAAGGCTGGAAAATCATTCCCGCCGGCGCCTCCACCGCTGCGTGACGTCTGGCGCACAGGCGACGGTCTACGCTGGGAGCTGGTGACGGATGACGCCCCCTGGGCGCCAAGGGGTATGATCACCGGCGCCAATGGTGGCGTGCCTGTCCATCACGGTCGAATGTGGATCCTGGGTGGCGGCTACGTTGGTACGGGCGGCACGACCCTGAGTTCACTGCGATACGACCTTGAGCAGCAGCCAAGACTGAAGACGCGCCTGTTCCACAACGATGTGTGGTCGTCGGCAAACGGTCGCGAATGGACCTGTCATCTAGCCGATGGCAAGGCGCCTTGGGCTGCGCGCTCGTATCACGATACCGCCGCGTGGGATGGTAAACTCTGGGTGTTTGGGGGGCACCGGGGCGTGGCCGATCACCCAGCTGAGCTTGCGACCGACGGCAATCGCAATGACGTGTGGTATTCTGCGGACGGCGAACATTGGCAGGAGCTGTCGCACACTCCCTGGAGCCTGCGCCACGCGTGTGCCGTCAACGTCCACCGGGACGCTCTGTTCCTGGCAGCGGGAAGTGCGGTCACCATCTCGGCGGAGCAAGCAGAGTTGAGCAAGCACGACTTCACGTACCGCGCAGAGTCTGCGTGGCGTCCGGGGGACGTGTGGCGCTTGGATCGGTGACGTCCGGTCACCGCTCGTGTAGGTCGTCACCCAGCGGCACGGCGCGGTACTGATGCTCGATGCTGCGACCGAGTACGGGGTCGGTGAGGCGGGCGAGAAACCTCTCGCCGACACCCGAGGTCATCGTAGCGGGGAGGTTGTGCTTCTCCACCGTGTCGAAAGCGGCGGCGAGAGTCGGTACCGCACCGCAGTAGAGAATCATCGGATCGGGCATTGCCTGTACGCTGTCCATGGCGAGTAGATATTCGAGGTCAACCAGCTCTGATGCAGGACTTGCCTGCATCGTTACGACGTGCCCTGCCATCTCCACGCGACTGTGGATCTGCAGACGATTCCAGTGGTCTCTGACCTCAGAATACGGCCAGGCCACGGCGGCGACTGGATGAGGACACATCTGTTTTGGCTTGTCTTGGAACAGGGGATCCAACTCTCGATCGCACTGATCGCTGCCGACGGTGATCAATACCTCGCCCCTATCTCGTATCGCGACGATTTCGGCTTCCCCTCCTGTCAGTGACCCCTGGACTTCGAATTCGTCAGACTGAGTCAGTAGATACCTGGCAATCCGGAAGATGGACGGGTTCGTCTTTGTGCCCGATTCCCCTCTGGCCAGCATCTCGTCAAGGGTCTTCCGCATCCCCTCCACATCTCGGCTGGAGAACCGGGCGCCGCAGACCGAGCCGATCGGGATCGAGCGGCTCTCCTTCCCCTCGCTGCTCTGGATGACCATGTCAATTGGATCGATTCGCATAGTGAGCTCCCTTTTAGGATATTGACGTGCGCATTACTGATGATCGAGAATACGTGTTTCGGCTAGGCAGCATTAGTGGGATAATGGTGAGTCTAGTGTATGCTTGGCAAGCGAGAATTCGGCGCCGAGGAAGGCCTGTAGAGCTCGACGTCAGGGCGGCAATCACTTTCATGTGTGGAGTGAGCATGATGGGTAAGCTTTTTTCAGAGCATCATCTCCAGAGACTCTTCGAGAAACCTGACTTCCAACCCGCCAGTGGATTCTCGGCTGCGGGCCTTGACGCTGTCTACATCGAGAATGAACCCTATCGAGGCAACCGGACGACGGTTTTCGCCTGGATGGGGCTACCCGAGCTGAAGCCGGGCCAGCTGTGCCCGGCCATGGTTCTTCTACATGGCGGCGGTGGCACCGCCTTTGATGAATGGGTTCGTCTCTGGAACGCCCGCGGCTATGCCGCCATTGTGATAGACCAGTGTGGGTGCCAACCACAGAGTCCGGTTGTAGATGGCGAGCCCCACGATCGCAACCCGGATGGCGGTCCGCCCGGATGGGATCAATCGGTTTTTCAGATAAACGACCCGCTAACCGATCAATGGCAGTACCATGCCATCGCAGCTGCTATCCGCGCCCACTCCCTGCTGGCGCATCATCCAGACGTCGACGCACAACGCATTGGTGTAACCGGAATTTCCTGGGGTGGTTACATGACCTGTCTGGTTGCAGGTGTTGACGAACGCCTCAAGTGTGCCGTGCCGGTTTACGGTTGTGGTTTCCTGGGCGAAAACTCCGGCTGGAAATACGGGCTGTTCCCAACTCGCCCCGAAGCGGACATCAAAAAATGGCTGGAACACTGGGACCCGGCGGCATTTTTGCCCCAAGCGAGAATGCCTTTCTTGTGGGTCAACGGTACCAACGACTTCGCCTACCCCATGGATTCCTGGCAGAAATCCTATGACCTCCAGGGAGGGCCGCAGCAACTCTGTCTGCGGATCGAAATGCCCCACGGCCATCCCCCCGGCTGGGAGCCGGTCGAAATCATGGATTATGCCGACCGCCAGCTCAAAGGGAAGCAGCCTCTCACGGAAATCACCGAATTTGACCGTGACACCGACAGCCTGTGGGCGCGCTACGAATCACCAGACCCCATAAGAGAGGCAATGGTTTGCTTTACGCGGGCTGAAGGCTATTGGGGAGACAGAAAGTACAACGAGCTGTCTGCCGTGATTGACCATGAGAATCGACGCGTCACCGCGACCATCCCCAGCATGTCCACAGTCTGCTATCTAAATCTGATTGACCAACAGGATCGCGTCACCAGCACGCGGCATATCTGCTTGTAACCAATCACCACCAGCTCGATTGACCGACCGGAGAAACACGTGGAACGATACATCGCTATAGACAATGTCTGTGCCTGGCCAAACCTGACGGTGCTGCCTGACGGTACTCTGGCGGTGGCGATCTACAACCAGCCCATCCACGGCCAATGGCAAGGGGATGTGGAAGTGTGGGCGAGTACGGACGATGGACGGTTGTGGGAGAAACGGGGCGTCGCGGCAGTCGGGGAACCGCCGGGGAATCGTATGGACGTCTCCGCTGGTTGTGCCGCCAACGGCGATTTGATCGTCATCAGTTCAGGTTCTTCGCCGGCTCTGGAGCCGGGCATCTACGATCCTGACTTCGACTTCCGTGGCAAGTTCCTGGACGCACGGGTCTGTCGCTCCGCCGACGGCGGACGCACGTGGGCACGGGCGGACACCGTACCCGTGCCCGGGGAGGGCGACGCCTGGTGCATTCCCTTCGGCGACATTGTCGAAGGTCCCGATGGTCTGGTGTCGCCGTTCTATTCCGGACCTGCGGACGATTCGCGCAACACCGCCTGGATCTTACGCTCCGAGGATGATGGTCGCACGTGGGGTGATGGCAGCATCATCGCCGCTGATGATTTCAATGAAACGGCCATCCTGCAGCTGGGAGCGGGGCGTTGGCTGGCGGCGTGCCGTACTCACGCGGATGCGCATATGCAGCTGTTCGCCTCCGATGACGACGGTCGCAGTTGGCAAGACCGGGGGCCGCTCAGCCTGCCCGCACAGTGTCCCTCCCACCTCACGCGGTTGGCGGACGGTCGGATCCTGTTCACTTTCGCTATGCGCAACCTGGGCCTGCGCGCAGTCGCGGTGCGCTTCAGCGACGATGAGGGCGACAGCTGGTCCGCTCCGCGCGTTCTGTTGAGTTACGAAGGCGCGACCGACGGCGGCTATCCGGCAAGTAGCCAGCGTGAGGACGGCACCATCGTCACCGTGTTCTACAGCAACAAAATTCCCGATCACCACCGCTACCACATGGGTGTGGCCCGCTGGCGGGCAGACTGATCCCGCCTTCTATGAGGTGAGGCCCCATGCGTGGGTCCGGGCATGGAGCGACCCCCAGCGCCAGACAGCGGCGGCGCTGGGTAACTGGCTCAGGCGACTCTACATGCAGGGCCAACCTAAAAACCTAGGTGGATCACCCGCCTAACCGTCGAAACGCCGACCAGCCCCCATGCGACTTCGCATAACAGCCAGACCAAGAAAAGGCCCTTCTACCCAAGATGGATAGCAGGGCCTTCTTGCTACCTGACTGACAACCCGGTAGGGTGTTCAGCTCAGCCTATGCCGGCTGTACATTCTCGGCGGCTGGTCCCTTTTCTCCTTGAACCAGGTCGAATTCCACGTTCTGGCCCTCCGCGAGAGACTTGAACCCCTCACCTTGGATAGCGGAATGATGAACGAACACGTCGCCTGTGTCGGACTCGATAAAGCCGAATCCTTTGGCGTCGTTGAACCACTTGACCTTGCCTGTCTTACGATCTGCCACAACTGATCTCCGGATACTGGTGTCGATGGCCGCGTTCCCACTGCCAACGGATCGTCTGCACGGCCGGTGTGGCACGTGCCTACGTGTAGAAACATAGGCAGACGAAATGCATATGGAAACAAGGATATATATCAGCGGCACCTGAGTGCCACGCCAATCTGGCCGCTGGCCTCTGTGAGCAAGGCAATCCCGGATCCTTCTCAATACAGACGTAGCCGGGTAATTTCACGACCTCGATGTGCGGTCTGTTGGGGTTCGACCCCTTTTCGGACAGCCTTTCAAGGGTCGCTTGAACCGCTTTCTCGCCTTGCCGCTGTCTCCACTATCCGCCGTCGAAGGCGCACCTCGCTCTTGCACTTGGCTCTGCCTGCCTATCCTGACCACTTCCTCTCGCCCTGCTCAGTAAACTACGGAAGGAAAGTGTCTCACTTCCTATTGGCAGATAGGGGTACAGAGGCTACCCGCGAGTCAGTTGTGTAGTGCGCCGCGTCTAATTGACGCGCGCCGTGAAGCCGATCCCGATCCCGGCAACCCGCCGCGCCAGCGGTTCAGATTCTACGGGAAGCGTGTCGTCGCGCCAGCCGCCCTGCACGACGAATCCACCTGCCGGACCCACGGGGGAATGCACACCCGCTCGCCAATGGAGTGCGGTGCCGTTCTCAAATTCCGCTGCATCACGCCGGGAACGTCCCCGTGTATACATCAGCCCGCCGCCAACAAAGGGACGTATTCGAGATGCGTTGCGCCCCATGAAGAGTGTCAACTCAGGGCCGCTTCCCCAAATGCGAGACAATTCGTTGTCGCGAAAATCCTCACCAGGCTGCGCGCCAACTCCGGCCACTCATGTGCATCGTAGAGGCCACTGCCATTCCCGGATAACATGAGAGCTCCGCCTGGACTGTCGGCGTCTGATGTGGACGGCAACAAAATCAAGGTGAGGTAGACAAGAGCTGACAGAGCCTGGCGCGGTGGTGTTCCCGGACGAACCCAGCGATCTCTACGAGATGGGTCGTCTACGAAATGGGCCGTTCCTGCGAAACGGATCGCTCCTCGAGAGCGGCTTGCTCTTCGTCGTGTCGTCGTATCGCGACGAACCAGATCCTGACGACGAACAGCGATGTTCCCCATGTCTGCAGCAGTTGCAGTGGCAGCGACGCGGCGGTGATCGAACCATCAATCGCATGCATCACGTCTGCCAAAAGGATACCGGCCTGCACAACCAGCATGATTATCATGAGGAAGACGATCCAACGCAGCTTCCAGACAAGGCTACGCCGTGGCGTCACGACAAACAGGGCGATGGCGCCGGCGATTTCCGGATAGACACCCTCTCGTACCAGTGTCGACGGCAGTCGCACAGCGGCACCGAACAAAGACAGCCCACTGTTAACGACCCAGACGACGCCGTGCATGTAGTACGGGGACGAGACATTCCATACGGGCAGCGACAACGCCGTGACCAAGGCGAAGAGTCCGAGAAAGAGGCCCGGACGTCGTAGCAAGATCGGCTGACTCACGATGCCGACTCCGCCGCGAGTCGATTCACCCACACGGCCCACAGCCATAAAAGAAATCCGGCATTCACGATCACGAGCAGATACACGTGCAGGAACTGGGTCCACTCAGGCACCCACTCTGCAGCAAGGGCAAGCAACATCAGTCGAGCAATGCTGTAGAGGAAGAACGCGGCTACGCCCCAACTCAGCGCCTGCAGGCGCTGAGTTGGGGCGCCGAATAGGAGAGAACCGCAGCGATATACAGACCCAATGCATACACCCCCGTGCACTCGCGCGTTACATGAAACACGACATGATCCACGCTCAGTATGGCAAAGCTGCCTGGCACACTGCCCAACGTGACGGGAACTCCAATGGTGTTCAGCAGAAGAGCCGACACGTAGGAGATCGCTGACATGTAGGGAAGACTCAGCACTGCATCCCAGCGCTCCAATGTGAAGGCGGTTACCACGGCCCATAGTCCAAAGAGCAGACAGAATCCGAGGCGTCGACGGGAGCGGGCGAAGCTGGGCACGGTCATATCGACCTGCGGCGAAGTAAGGCGTACAGACAGATCAAGACCGAGGCCAACCATTGGCCGCCAAAGGGAACCTGCAGCGTGTTGAGCGGATTCCCAGACGCGTCGACACCAGCAGACGCACCGCGGCCGAAGGGATTGGCCAAGACCCCGATAGAGACGGTGGGATTGTGGGTGATCGATAGTGTCGCTTCCTGCCGCGAGAAGTCGGTTGGTGTGAAGGCAATCATAACGTCCATCGAGCCGCCCGCAAGAACCACGGCTGAGTTGCACTCCGGAACGAAACGCGGGTTGCTGGAGGCAATGCTCGTGATGGTGACATCGGCGCCAATGGGGTTGTCGATGGTGACCGGCAGAAGTGCCGTTTCTGCCGGAGTCATGCGACCAAAATTCAGATTTGCGTTGTGCCCAGGGAGACGGTCGCGTCAGCGTTGAAACTGGCTAAGGCATTGATGAAACGGGGGAGTTAGCACAAGTGTTTATCCGAATTTTGACACATTTCACCACATTCGGATACACTATGGCAAAGCCCATGCCCGTTTTTCGGTGATATAGAACAAACTATAACATTTATGTTTTACAACATGTTACGTATATAAATATAGAGCATATTGGTGGGCGGCCTTGGACCCACGCCCACATATGGAAACAACGCCCTAGGAGGGGGAAAAAGTCCACCTCTTGCACCAGAGGGGCTTCTCGGAACAGGTCGGAGGGCATTGCGGGCGGGAAACTAGGCCCGAGAAGACTCGGTTCCGGCCCAGTCTTGCAGCCAATCAGGCCAATTGATGGTCATGCCGTTGATGCCACAGGCAGCACCCGACGCCATAGATTCTCTTGTGCGCACGCCCCAGCAGCGGATCTCCAGGCCTGTATTGTGGGCCATCTCCCCCCATTCTGTTGTCGCCGCATCGATATGGATCGACACGCCGTCGTGGCCTTCATCAGCACATGTGCGAATTGCCTCGCCCGGATCACACGAGGTTGGAATCAGGGGTGTTGTACGTAGTCCAGGCAACGCGCTGCGTGCCCGCAGCAGGTCGTTAGGGCGCTCAAATCCGGTGACAAACGTGTGCCTTGCCAGACCTGCAGTACCGACACTCTCGGCGACGGCCTCCGCTACACCATATTCCGGATCCTTCAGCTCCACATGGTACGTCAGCCCCTCGCCGAACTCGGCGAACAATTCGTCGAGGGTGACCAAGGGCTCCCCTGCGAAATTCTTCGTCCACGCCAGGTCTGCATTCTTGAGCGGGTCAGCCCAGGAGCCGGCGTCCAATGATTTGAGCTCCTCCAGGTCGAAATCACCCGGTCGTCCCTTGCCGTTGGTTGTACGCTCGAGTGTGTGATCGTGCAGCAGCACCAGATGACGATCACGACTGAAATGCACGTCTGTCTCGATCTCCGTGACACCCATGGCGACGGCTGCTTGAAAGGCGGCCATTGTATTTTCCGGGGCATAACCCGAGGCGCCGCGGTGGGCGATGATGCGAAATGGACTCGGCAGGGACATGGTCACATCAGTTCGTAAATCGGCAGTCCGATGGATGAAGCGATTCATCCATCGGACTGCCGCATGAGGATTGGAGCGCTCTGGTTGCCACAAGGTGTGGTCGTGTTGGAGGGCACGCAAGAAGTCGATGCTGTCGTTTTTTTATTGGACGTGCCTTGACGCAACCGTACCTGACTCCATGCTTGTGTGCCAGGCTCCACTGCCAACCGGTACCGTAGCCCTCACCACGCTGCTCAAGGACGACACATGAAAACGTATCGCGCCGCAATCATCGGACTCGGCTGGATGGGGATGCTGTACGATCTGGCGCAGCGCACGGGTGTGTGGAATGTCGATGACATCGATCGCCCCACGCCCGATCTCGATATCCACCGCAAATTCCACCACCACGAGCATGCGGGGGATGAGGGGCTTCCCAATTCCTATGCCGAAGCTCTGTGGGATCGTCCGGACATCGAGTTGGTCGCCGCCGCTGACAGAGACCGCAAAAGACTCAGTGCATTTGAACAGCGCTACTCAGTAACGGGACTCTACACAGATGCTGAGCAGATGCTGCGCGAAGAGCGACCGGACATCGTCTCTGTGGCGACCAACACCAAGCACCGGGCAGATCTCACCTGCCTGGCGGTCGAATGTGGCGCGAAGGGCATCTTCACCGAAAAACCGATGGCGCATACCCTCGAAGAGACGGATCGCATGGTGAAGGTCTGCGCTGACGCCGGTGTGCCTCTCAGTTGTGGGGCCATCACGACAACACATCCATCCTTCGCCCGCGCCAAGGCGTTGTTGCAGAGCGGCGCGATGGGTGAGATCCTCTCCATGGAAGCAGGCGGCCCCACTGCCCAACACCAGAATTGGTCCTACTTCCTCGACAGCACACCGGCCTGGGTCGCAGGTACAGGCGACGCAGAACGAAGGGAGTCAGGAAGTGATGAGTTTATCGGGCAAGGGATGATGGCCACACACAGTGGGCTGATCGTCCACTTTCGCGCCGGTGCGCCCGGCTTGCGAATAACGGGCACAAAGGGAGAACTCGTCTTCAGCTACTCCGACGCCTGGAGCTGGTGGCAGGATCACGAAGTCGAGGGGACGACGGGTCGGGTGCAGATGCCCTGGCCCAAGCCACAATTCGTGCCGCCCTATGGGGGTGTCTACTCACTGAACGATGTGATGGATTGTCTTGCGGGGAACCTCGACGAGCCGAAGAATTCCGGTCGACGAGTGGCGATGGCTTTGGAGGTTGAAGTCGCCCTCAAGCAGTCGTCGCTACAGGGTGGTGCGCGTGTGGATCTACCCCTGGCGGATCGATCCCTGGGTCTGAACTATGACTGGTTTCGATAAGGCTGCCAACGAGTTCCGTGGTAGCCGCCGGCTCGGACAACCTTAGCGAGTGTCCACAAGGATGGCGGCGTGATCACTCACACCCGATCGACGGGATCCGCCGGCCCATTCGTACTTTGCTCGCACCAGTTGGTTTGCCATCCCGGGGCTGAGGAAGGCCTGATCCAGGCGGAAGCCATTGTCCCCATTGGGCGAATACCACGTATAGGCCCGGCGGCGGCCGGCATGGGCACGAAAGGCGTCGCGCCATCCGGCGTCGTCGATCGCCCCCAGCCAACGTCCCTCGACGCCATTGAAGGCGGGCGACTCTTCGTCGATTCCCAGTACGCCACTGTTGGTGTCGCCAATCAGGATTGCCTGCCTTTCACGCCAACGAGCCGCCTGCCGCAGGAGGGCCTCCAGAAAGGGGTATTTTCGCCCCGTCACCCGATTGGGCACATGCATAGCCCCCAGGATAAATGGCTCAGGTGCGTCGATTTCGACAGGTAACCAGCGGCACGGTTCAGCGGGTTCTTTCGATGTGGGGGTCGGTGCCACGCGCTGCAAAGGCCAGCGGCAAGCAACAAGCAGGGCATTGCGGGCGCGATCCTGACAATCACTCGACGTGAGTTGATGACGAAGGCCTTGCTGTGACAGCATGTCGGCCAGGGCACGACTCGGCGGTGTGTCGCGAAATTCTGACAGGGCGACAGCATCAGGCGCCCACTTAGCTAGCGCACGAGCGATCCGATCTATTCGTCGACCGCCACCGGCGCGGATATTCCAACCAACGATTCGCACTCAGCTCTTACGCTGCACCTGGGTGACGTCGCGCACGGCACCTCGTGCGGCACTCGTCGTCAACGCCGCGTACGCCTGCAATGCAGCCGACACAGGACGACGTCGCTTGTGTGGCTGCCACGCGTCGGCGCCTGATGCCTCCATGCGCTCACGACGCTCGGCCAGATCCTGCTCGGAAACCTTCACTTCGATGCCGCGATTCGGAATGTCGAAGCGCACGATATCGCCCTCTTCGAGAAGACCGATGACGCCGCCTTCGGCAGCCTCAGGCGAGACATGGCCGATCGAAAGACCGCTCGTGCCACCGGAGAAACGCCCATCCGTGAGCAAGGCGCACTTCTTGCCGAGTCCCTTGGATTTGATGTAGGACGTGGGGTAGAGCATCTCCTGCATACCGGGCCCACCCTTGGGTCCTTCATAACGTATGACGAGGACATCACCCTCTTTGACGCGATCTGTGAGGATGGCCTCCATCGCGCCCTCTTGTGACTCATAGATCCGCGCCGGCCCCTCGAAGACGAGAATCGACTCATCCACACCGGCCGTCTTCACGATGCAGCCATCGGTGGCGATGTTGCCATACAGGACGGCGAGTCCGCCATCGGTCGAATAGGCGTGTTCGACCGACCGCACGCAGCCGCTCTCACTATCCAAATCTGCTTCATCGTGAAAGTTGTTCTGCGAGAAGGCTTCCTTTGTGCGCACGCCACCGGGCGCGACGCGCGCTCTCTGCTGTGCATCGTCGCCGGCTGAGCCACTGCGGATATCATCACTCGCCAGCAGGTCTGCCATCGTGCCCCCCGCGACGCTGCGAGTCGTGGTGTGCAAGAGCCCCACCTTCGCCAATTCGCCCAGGATCGTCGGGATACCGCCTGCGTACGCAACGTCTTCGACGTGGTATTCCGGCGATGCGGGGGCCACCTTACAGATACAGGGCACCTTACGTGATAGGCGGTCAATGTCGGCCATGGTGAAGTCCACCTCAGCCTCGTGTGCCATGGCCAGCAGATGCAACACCGTGTTCGTCGATCCGCCCATGGCAATGTCGAGAGTCATGGCGTTTTCGAAGGCTTCGAAAGTTGCAATGGAGCGTGGCAGCACCGAACTGTCGCCGCCACGATAGTAGGCCTTGGCCATCTCCACGATGCGCTGACCTGCCGCCTCAAAAAGCGACCAGCGTAGCTCGTGTGTCGCCAACACCGTGCCATTGCCCGGCAGCGCGAGACCGATCGCTTCATTCAGGCAGTTCATGCTGTTCGCCGTGAACATGCCGGAACAGGAACCGCAGGTAGGGCAAGCGGCAGCTTCCATCTTCTCAAGCTCCGCATCTGAAACGCGATCGTCGCCAGCGGCGACCATCGGATCGATGAGGTCCAGCGTCGCGGGTCCCGTCTCCAACTCTTCGCGCCCCGCTTCCATGGGGCCACCGGAGACGAAGATCGTTGGTACATTCAGTCGCAGTGCGGCCAGCAGCATGCCCGGTGTGATCTTGTCACAGTTAGAGATGCAGATCAGTGCATCCGCCTTGTGGGCGTTGACCATGTACTCGACAGAGTCGGCGATCAGTTCACGACTCGGCAGCGAATACAGCATGCCGTCGTGACCCATGGCGATGCCATCGTCAACGGCGATCGTGTTGAATTCGACGCCATATCCACCAGAAGCATCGATGACCTGCTTCACCTTCTGACCGATCGGATGCAGATGCACATGACCGGGAACGAATTGGGTGAAGGAATTGGCGATGGCGACGATGGGTTTCTGAAAGTCTTCCGTCTTCATACCGGTAGCGCGCCACAAGGCGCGGGCGCCGGCCATGCGGCGGCCCTGGGTGGTGGCCGCACTGCGATAGGGAGTGGGTGTCATGTCATTTCCGTCGATCGAATGATGGGCTCAGTGATTCAGGGAAGATATGGTTCGAGGCCGTCGCCCGGCAGGGGGGCGGAGTCGCTGGTGATTCGGCTCCGGGTGTGTCGTCTCTGGTGTCGGGGGGGATCTGCTCGCTTCAGCGGCTGCGCCCGAATCTCGACGGCCCTCCCGCCGGGGGATGTTGCGGGGTCGGGCGTTCGGTGGTGGTTCACCCAGCGGCCCAGCCCCGGAAACTGCCTGGGTCTCTGGGTTTGTCTATGAAGTCCCGGAGATTCTGCCGGCATGAATACGCCGCTCGATTGGGCTGCGCCGACGAGCCGAGCAGGCAGCGTCACGGCTGTGCACGACAGAATGGAAGTCCCGGCCAGGAAATATCACTGCTCAGGGTCCACCAGACTCACGATAAGGCCCCTTGTACTTCCTATCCGCCAGACGTATTCACCTGATTCTCAGGTTTTCTTACTCGTCAATTACAATTTTGTCATTCATTTTTTATCGTCTGCAAAAGCAAATCAATTTCAATTGGTTTAGTAAGATAAAGCCACCCGCGTCGCCAAACCTTCGTGCCGTCACATCCAAGTGGACGCATTCGGTGCCTCCTGAGTGCTGCGCGATGTGCCGCATCCGTCGACAGACCCTCCGTCATCGAATGCAATGGCTTGCATGTTCGCGACGGATCTATGCAGTTGTCATGCCACGCAGACAACGTGGATCGAAAAAGTTCCTCACGCCCGCCCGCGGTCTGTGGGTGCTGGCCCGGTTCGGTGGCTCGTGTGGCCGCGGAGATCCGAGGAGGTGCTCGGGGTCGGCTTCGACTCGACGGCGTACGAGTTCGGACCTCGATTTCTGCACCGCTTCGGGCGGGTTTGGCCCGATGCCGAGATCGAACTCTACAAGATGTCGTGTGACGAACAAGCCCAGGTCATCGCAGTCGGAGATGGTGGGCGTGCATTCCATGCTAGGCAGAGGCGAAGTTGGGTTCCCCCGAGGTTCTCCAGACTTTCAGTCCTTGGTTGATCCACGAAATTGGGGCGCATGAGGCTGTTTGTGAACTGTTCAGCGGTTCATCACCGCGATATTGTCCACTATGTCACACATTAGAAAAAACTTGACTCCGAACGACATATCTCATCCCACATCTGAGAGCGAAGTGCCGTGGGCCTACGCTCGGGCCGTCATCGAATTCACCACGGCTGTCATCGATACCGAGAGTGTCGACGAGGTTCTGTGGTTGCTCACTGACGACATCGTCCAGGATCTGGGCTTCGAGGATTGTGTCATCTATCTGATGGACGAAGTTCGTTCAAAGCTGGTGCAAAAAGCTGCCTACGGAAACAAGAAATCTGACACTGGAGAGGTCCTCAACCCGATAGAACTTGATCTTGGTGAGGGGATCACGGGGCGCTGTGCGGCAGAGCAGCGGCCGATACTGGTACACGATGTCTCGAAAGATCCGTCCTACGTGCTAGACGACAAGGGCCGACTGTCCGAGCTTGCCGTGCCGATCCTCAGCGGTGGGGCGGTCATCGGTGTGATCGACTCGGAACACTCCTCCAAAAATTTCTACAACTCGCAGCACGTCGCGACCTTGAAGGCTCTGAGCTCGATCATCACAACCAGGTACGAAAACAGCCGCGACCTCCGAGAAAGTGAGGCGAAACTCCGCCATCTGGCCAACTTCGACTCACTCTCCAAGCTCCCGAACCGGCACAATTTCATGGACTCGCTCGCTACCGCAGCTCGGCGATGCGATGAGGGTGAGCTCACAAGCATCGCCGTTCTCATTCTTGACTTGGACCGATTCAAGCTCATCAATGATTCGTACGGCCACGCTTCCGGTGATGAGTTGATTGTCTGGGTAAGCGAGAAATTTCGCGATATTCTGCCGGAGTCGATACTTCTGGCCCGTCTGGCCGGCGACGAGTTCGCCGTGCTGGTGACCGACCAGTTCTCGGTGGGCCCAGAAGCGGTTGGTAAGATGCTGCTCGCAGCACTCGATTCCCCGATATCGCTGATGACCAGCGACGTGAAGATTTCGGCGTCGATTGGTGGTGCGCAGCACACGACAGTCAGCACGGATGTACCGCCCACTCGGTCGAGCGTCATAGCGCCGGCCCAGCCAAACTGTGATCCGACAGTGCTGATGAAATTTGCCCATGGCGCAATGCGCAAGGCAAAGGCAGGGCGCAGAGGCCATGTGGTGATGAGCAGCATGCTCGGCGATATGTCTCTGCTGTCTGATTTGAACCTCGAAGCGGCCATCGAAACAGCGCTGCTCAACAATGAGTTCGAGGTCTACCTACAACCCATCGTTGAGTTCGCGACGGAAGACATCGTCGGATTTGAATCCCTGATCCGATGGCGCCATCCGGAGTTCGGATTGATATCTCCGGCCGAGTTCATCGGTTTTGCGGAGGACTCCGGACAGATTTCTGCCATCGACCTCTACATGTTGACGCGCTCGAGGGAATGTCTCGACGAGTTTCGACGAGGTCAAAGAGAAGACCTCTCGATCAATGTGAACATCTCAGCAAGCCTCCTGTCTCGCTCGGGGTGGATCGATGGGCCGATCGGTGAGAGCATCACCGAGGGATTGAATGTTGAAGTGACCGAACGGGAGGTCATTGCTGACGCTTCGTCGGCGGTATCAACACTCGTCCGAACTGCAGTCACGGGGCGCCAGAGTCTTCATTGATGACTTCGGTATCGGGTACTCGTCGCTGAGTTACCTCCAACGCCTCCCGTTCGACGTCATCAAGATTGACAAGAGCTTCATTGACGGTTTGGGCGTGTCCGAGGTGTCGTACTCGCTGATCAAGATGTTGGTCGCTCTGGCAGAAACCATGGAGGTCGATCTCCTTGCCGAGGGAATCGAAGAGCCTGAACAGTTCGAAATTTTGAAAGCGCTGGGGGTTGGCTACGGCCAGGGTTCCCTCTTTGCCAAACCAATGCCGGCTACAGAAGCATTGGCGTTTCGTGAGTCACGTCTGACGAGCTAGCGAGACTGCACGAACCGTCCGATTTGGTGCGGATCAGCGGAGGTGCTGATACCGGCTCATGGGTCAGCCGGGGACCTGGTTGGTCTTCGCCGCATGGGGTGCGAAGAGTCCGTATGGCAAATACTTGGCCGCTGCCTTGTGCCTTCTCTACTTTCCTGTGGCGGCGATGATGCTCGGCGGTTTCGGCGTGGGCAGCATGGCGCAGTCTCGCCATCTCTTCATCGCCCGGAATGTCGAGGTGCGCTACCGCGGTGGGTCGCCACGACTAGGGGCACGTACCGCCTCATGTTCGTGATCGGACCGGTGCTCGGTGGCACCGTCGCCGAGCAATGGGCCTACGCGGTTGCGTTCACGGTCGCCGGACTTGTCACCGCTATGGTGCTCCTATGGATCGTGCTTCCTGGTGGATCAGAGTCGAACCATGCGAAGCCACCGCCACACAGGGGCGCTGTATGGCCGGCGCCCTGATCTGCATGTCCAACTGCGACAAGATCACCCCCGGCATGCTGCTGGCGACGCTGCGCTTCAACATCCCGACAATCTTTGTCAGTGGGGAGGTAGTCTCGTGCCAGACAAACCAAATGTCGTCTACATCCTGACCGATCAGTGGCGTGCCAAAGCGACCGGCTACAACGGCGACCCGAACGCCGTCACGCCGAACATCAATCGGCTGGCGGCGGAATCACTCGACTTTATCAACGCTATCGGCACGTCTCCCGTCTGTACTCCGGCAAGGGCCGCTCTGTTGACGGGTCGTTTTCCCACAAGCACTGGTATGTTCATGAACGACGTACCGCTGTCGCCTGACGAACAGAGCATCGGCAAAGCATTCAAATCGGGCGGCTATGAGACGGCCTACATCGGCAAATGGCACGTCGATGGTCACGGGCGCGCAAGCTACATCCCACCCGAGCGCCGACAGGGGTTTGGCTACTGGAAAGTACTCGAATGCACGCACAACTATCAGAACTCCGAATACTACGATGGCGATGATCAGACGATCAAAACCTGGAACGGATACGATGCCTTCGCCCAAACCGACGACGCATGCGAGTACATCCGTCAACATCTCGAAAAGCCGTTCTTCCTGACCCTATCTCTTGGCCCGCCGCACTTCCCACACCACAACGCGCCAGAGGAATTTCAGGCGCGCTTTGCGCCAGACGATATCGAGTTCTCTCCCAACGTTGTTTTCGACGATGCCGAAACCGAAGTATTCACGCGCAAGGAAGCGGCTGGCTACTACGCCCACATAGCGGCACTGGATCGCTGCGTCGGCACTGTCGTCGAGACGCTGAAGGCCAACGACCTGGAAGAGAACACCATCCTCATTTTTGCCTCCGATCACGGTGAGATGATGGGATCGCATGGCCGAGAACCCTATATCAAACAGATCTTCTGGGATGAATCCTGCCGCGTCCCCTATCTCTTACGCTACCCTCCTCTCACGTCTGAACATCAGGGGCGCAAGGTGACCACACCATTGGGTACCGTGGATATCATGCCAACCCTGTTGAGTCTGTGTGGCCTGGAGATTCCCCCTGCAGTCGAGGGGAGAGATCTGTCAGCGTGTGTTCGAGACGGAGTAGACCTGGACGATCACGTCGCGCTTTACATGAGCGTGTCGCCATTCAGTGGAAAGAACCATCTCGATCCTGCCTACCGTGCCATCCGCACCCATCGCCATACGTTCGTGCGGACGAGTGAAGGTGTGCGCTATCTATTCGACGATATCGGCGATCCGTATCAGTTGCGGAATCTGGCGGACGCGCCCGAGGCGGCAGATATCAAGAATGGCCTAGAGCAGGAGCTGGAGTGGCAGTTGGGGCGGATAGACGATCCCTTCAAGGAGAAGGAATACTACCTTGAAAAATGGGGCTACGAGGTGAACGAAACGGGCGAACTGCCCTATTCGAGATAGATCCGCCCGGTCCTCGGCCTCGATGCGCCCAGCCGCATGTAGAGAAAGCCCCGGGCGGAAAACACAGCGGTCCGCTGCGCCGCTCTTCGATGGGGTCGGACAGCAGACGTCGCACCCGGTGACCGGCGCGTACGACTTCGCTCAAAATCGATCACTGACCCCGTACTCTTCATTCAACCGATAGAGAGTCTGAACCATTCTGTCCCACTTAGGGTGAGACGTTTTGGTTCGCCAAAAAATCTTCCAGACTGGGTAATCCAGCCGGCTATGGGGTCTTTCCGGATTGTAATGTTGCCGCCAATCCTCGATTACGACAGGCGCTTCGCGCAGGTCCAATAACCACCCCAGATCTCGACATTCGTTACGAAAAATGGCTTTGAAAAATTCAATCTAGCCGTTTTCCCAGGGACTGCCGTGAATTATAAAAAGTTTTTTGGTGGACGGTAAAATTTATATTGGTGTTTTATCGCCCTCTTTTCTGCTGGGAAGCCGGCCTTTAGATGTCTGCGCTTTTCGGGTTGGCTGGCCGGATGGACGAACGGGATTTTTTGATTCAAATGGGCCGGGGGTAAGCGGACCTCGAGGGAATAGGTCGTGAGACAAGCAGGGCCTGCGAGCGATATAGCGGTGAGTATTGGACTATACGGCGAAGTCCCACGCTTGCTCTGGCGGGGCTCTATGTGGGATAAGCGGCGTCGGGCTCGCTGGGCAGGCCGACGCTGTGTAGATAAGGCGCAGGCGTGGCCGTAGACACGGGCGGGCCGGGCACGACCTGGCACGTACCATCCGCCCAGTGAGTTTTCAAGGACAACACCAAGGTCTCCGCATCCACGAAGCGCAGCCGGCCGCTGGCAACGGGCGGCCGAATGACGTACCGACAAAGTCGTTCGAGTCGGCGTCGATCAGCCACGACTATGCAATGACCTCTAAAGGCGTTTCCCGATCGTTCACACGATCAAGTCGTTCCTTAACGTCAACCCAGGCAACATCTTGGGGCTTCTGTCCAGAAGCTGCTGAGAGTGCCGCACAGATACCAGCTGCCTGCCCCATAGACACGGCGTTGCCGGTCACGCGATAGCTCGAGTGAGCGATAAAATCGCCACTGATGCATCTGCCCGCCATCAGGAGGCTATCGATATCTTTGGCGATCAGCGCCCGTAGCGGGATATCATAGGGTTTTGATCGATGCGGTTTCGCTTCAACCATCTTCGTCTTCCCCGGATCCGTCGAATGGACGTCAATCCCCATGGTCACTCGGCAAACCGCATCTTCAAATCGAGCCCCTTCAAGCAAATCTTGCCCCGTCACCTCGTATCGACCGTGAATGCGGCGACCTTCCCGTACGCCAATCTGTGCCCCCGTAGAGACAACGCGCATGTTCGCCCACACGCCACCCAGAGCCCGTAAGGCCTTCACTTGCGTATGGACTTCGCGACGTCCTCGGATCGTTGCGGCCGTGATTTGCGCGGAATCGTCACATTTCACGCCATATTGATGGTTCGACATCAACGCAAACAGGTCATCTCTGATCCGGAAAATTGTTGGATGGCCATACGAGGGTGATACACCGATCTGGTCCATCAACGCAGCCAGGCGTTTCTTTGGATCGGCCATGGAGCCACCCACATAGGCTTCGATTTCGTTAAACGCCAGCCCGGTGATCAGCGCCATCAAGCTCATTGGTTGGACATCCCCTGTTTCAGGATGCCCAACATCAAAGCCACATCCAGCAATCGCTCCGAGATCCCCATCGCCCGTTGCATCGACGAACGCCTTGGCCGACCAAGCTTCCCGCCCCGACTTCGATTCCGTAAGGATGACTGAGAGCTTGTTCTCACTATCCCGGGCCGCCCCAACTACCCGAGTCAACAACCGAACCTCAACCCCGGCCTCTTCACACATCTCATCAAGAAGGAGCTTCATCTCCTCGACGTCATACGCATAGTTCTTGCCACCTTTGACGCGTGTACGGCGCGCATCCCGATCATCCAGCCGTGAGGTGATTTCCGCCATCAAGCCTGGCTTGTTCGCCGAATCGATAATCCAGCTGAGCGACCCCGTTGTCCAGACCCCGCCCAAGCAGCCATGCAGCTCAATCAGCCGCGTCCGAGCCCCTTGTCTCGCCGCCAGAATAGCTGCCGCAATACCGGCCGGACCTCCACCGCAGACAACTACATCTGTCTCCTCAACAACCGGAACGTCTCTCGATTCTTCACGATGTGTCATCATAGCGGCGCCTCTTCCAGATTCCTGACCTTCAATTTCTAATCTCCGTTCACAGGTCGCCGATTTCCAATGCCCTCATTGCCTAACAAACTCCTGTAACCTTGCGTTGGCCAGATGCTTACCCGCTGTTGAAGTTCTGCGACATAGATGATTTCGTGCCTGCATTGCAACAAAGATGCAGGGCGGATAGTAAACACGAGAGGCACTAACGTGAGTCACACCCGCAGTGCGCGGCGCTGCGAAAGGTTAGTTTCGCCCCTGTGTTGTTGTGGTATTCAGTCGTGACGTATTCGTGAGCACGACAGAGGAAGGCCGTCGTCTCGCAGCCCCTGTCGGCCTGGCAGCCCGATCATCTCGTGAACGGAAGATCACAAGTGACTGAACACGACACAGAGCCTGATCTCCATCTGACGCTTCACGAAGAGGGTATCCGTGCCGTCGTGTCTACCATCCACATCCGCACGACCGTCGCCGCGGTCCTGGCGCTGCTCGAACAACACGGTGTCGTCGTCGGGATCTCCGGGCGCCGCATCCGACAGGCTGTGCGCACGGCCCGCCGCAGCAACCGCGCCGCTCACGATGTCGTGGTGGCCGAAGGCCAGCGCCCCCGATCTGCTTCCCGCCAGCGTCTAACCTATCACCTCCCACCGGGGCTCGATGGGCTCCCATCTCTCGACCCGATCCACAACGTACTGGCCCTGACACAGGGTGAGGTGCAGGAACGAGTACCCCATCTGCTGGCGTGGATCGTTGCCCCCGGTGACCACCTGGCCTCGATCGAAGGCACGCAAGGGGCAGAGGGTCTGGATGTCACGGGCCAACCCATTCCGATCCCGTCCCCACCGCAGGATCTCCCCGTCGACCCCGAGCTCACGCCGGGAGCAGGTGTGAAGCTTGGACCGACAGGCGCTGAGTTTGTGGCCGGCACCTATGGTTACGCCGGACGACACCAGGGTCAGCTGTGTGTACTGGAGCCCCTCTGGATCGCCCCCGACATGATGCAGGCCTGCTTGCTCAATGTGCCCGCCCACGGCCCTGGCAAGCGCCCCTCATCAAGCGACCTTCACTCCCTGCTGGATTCCTCCGGCGTCGGTTTCGGGATCGATGCGGAGGCGATACAACAACTGGCGAACGAGCCGAGCCGCAAGCCGTTGATTCCCATCGCCCTTGGCCAACCACCGCGCCCGGCCTCCGAAGTGACTCCCGGCTTTGTGCGGGCACTGGGGCTGCGCCATGGCACCTTCCGCGACGATGGTTCCATCGACTTCCACGAGCGCAACATCTTCCCTCCCGTGCGCCGCGATGATGTGCTCGCCGAGGGCGGCCCCCAGCTGACCGGGATACCGGGTCAGACCATCTTCGGCATCGACATCGGTTGTATCGATGCGGCGATCGACCTCGAATTCATCCCCGGTGAAAACGTGAGCCTGTGTGTCGACGGTGACATGCAGCGACTCGTGGCTACCTGCGATGGCGGGGTCATCCTTCGCAGCAGGGCGACCCGGAGCCCGAATGGTGCCATCACGTCCCGACAGTATTACCTGGCGGTTCATCCGGTGGCGCATATCGAGTCCGACGTGGGCCTGGAAACAGGCAACATCGATTTCGCGGGCCATGTAGTGATCGATGGCTCCGTGACCAGCGGCTTCCAGGTCCAAGCCAGTGGCGGCATCGCCGTGGCGGGAAGTGTCGAATCCGGTGTCCAACTTCGTGCAGGCGGAGATATCAATGTCCAGCAGGGCATCGTTGGACGTAAGACCCGCATCGTCACCGAGGGCGTCCTGCACGCAAAGTTTATTCAGGAGGCCCGTGTGAAGGTCGGTGGTGACATGGCCATCGGCAGCTACGTGCATTCCGCCTACATCCAGTGTGCCGGGTGTGTTGAGGTCGAGGGGCTCTCCAGATCGGACAACAGTGGCGGCATCGTAGGTGGCGAAACCTGGGGGCAAGGCGGCATCACAGTGCGCAACACAGGCTCTGCTCGCGGCAATTCGACCTGTCTGTTTGCCGGTATCTCCCCTGCGGATCTGATCCGCCTCGAGCAGATACGGCAGGACATCGTGAGGGTGGAGACGGACCTGACACGTCGGCTCCGATCGATCGGGTTACCCGAACTCACGGCCGATGCGGTGCGCGAACTCGTTGCGCGTCGCCCCGAGCGGCGGGACGAGATCTTGAAGACGGTGAGCGTCACGCGCGAATTGGAGAAGAATCTGGCTCAGCAGATCCAGGACGAACAGGCTTTGAAGAAGCGTGTCGCTCTCCTGGCAGCCAACACATCGATCGACGTGTCAGGCAGGGCATTCAGTGATGTCACCATCCAGATTGGCGATCGGCAACTCGTGCTCGCCCAGGATCTGGTCGGTGTGCACTTCGGCATCGATCCGGCCAGCCCCGACCTGGTGGCCGTATGTAAAGTGGCCAGCCGCTAGAAGTAGACCCCCCTCGACAGGGATGGCCTGGAAAAGCCCTTTGCGTGGACCGTGTCGGCGTAGTTATCCGGCCACCTGAGCGTATAGCGCATCGGCCGTTTTGCCTAGAATCCACGCTTTGTCCTCTGCCGAGAGGAAATCCAGTTCCTCTTCAACAACGCGAAAGCCGACCGCCTCGCCGCGCTGCGGGTTCTCCGGAAAGCCGGTGCATCCCAGCATGCGTTTGGCCCCAAAGGCCTCGTACACGGCTTTGATATGGGCAAACACATCTCGGTGCGGCCAGGGCTGCTCGGAAATGCCGTCGATGCGCGTGGCTTTGACATAGAGGTTGGCGTGTCGGGCCGCTTGTAGTAGCGTCTTGAAATCTCCGTCTACCCCCTCGGACAGAACCGGCTCGCCCAGGTGATCGACGATCACATTCACCTCGGGAAAACGCTGTAACATCGGTTCCAACAGCGGGATCTGATCGCAGTGCCCAAACCACGTAAATGGCACCTGCAGCTCTTGAGCCATCTGCCAGAGTGCGTCCTGGCTGTCACTCGACAGCCACGAGGCATTGCGATCCGTTATCGGGTACAAACGCATGCCCTGCACGCCGTGTTCTTGATGTAATTGCTCTAGTGTTTCGGCCGCATCGGGCTGCTGTGGGTCGATCAGCGCCACCCCGTGTAGTCGGTCGCCAAAGCGCCTCAGGCAGTCGCACATATAGCTATTGTCATACCCGTGATACATACACTGGATGAGCACGGTGCGGTCGATTTGATTGAGGTCCATATATCGAATGAGATCTTCTATGCGCCCCGGATAATCGGGGCGACTGGTCGTCATATCGCTATGGTGGACAAAGGGCGCTTCGCCGAGTGTCCACACGTGCACGTGCGAATCGATGCGCATCGTCTTCTCGCTGACCGGTTGGTTTTTCAATAAGAATAGAGAAACCAGCCAACTATGACATCAGCTTAATCACATCGCGCCCTGGGTTGGCTCAGCGAGCAACAACTTTGCAACCCTTCAACATGGCATCTGCACTGCTGGGCTTACGACGTAAACCGTATCGAAGCACACCGTGGGCTATCGCTGGGCCTTCTGCCATTCCGGCGCCAGGATCGCATAGCAATACTGATTGTGCCATACATTATCAAAAAAGGCGATGTCTTTGTAATCACCTTCCCGGCGCATGCCGAGACGTTCCATCATGGCTCTGGATCGCGTGTTTTTGGCGTCGCAACGTGCTGTGATCCTATGCAGTTTGAGTCGTTCAAAACAAAAATCGATCCACACACGGCAGGCTTCGGTCGCAAGCCCCTGCCCCCGATGATCCGGGCTCAGAAACCAGCCGACGTCTCCCTGGCCGTGCGCCTGGCTCTCCACCTTGATGCAGACATTGCCGATCATCCCACCGGTTTGCTTCAGCACGACCGACACGTGCAGATAGTGACCCTCCGTTCCAAGTGGCAGGTCGCGCGCAGTGGCAATGAAGTCTCGTGATTGGTCGATGGTGTGTGGTGGCCGACTGAGGAACTGGCAATGCCCTGGGCGATTGTCGATCTCGTGATAAGCCTCGAGGTCACTGTCCTGCATCCGACGCAAGACAAGCCGCTGGGTTTCGATGTGGATCACGTGCAGACTCCTGACAGTTTTCGTGGCATCCTGCGCGCACTACACTTGATCGCTCGCAGAACATTTTAGGACCGATCGCAGCTCGTTGGGCCGCGTCCAGCGACGTCCGATCTTCGACCACCCGTAAGCATGGATCCTAGAGACCAACCAGTGCAAGGCGATCTTTCACGTGCGCGCGTCGTACGTCTCAATGCGGAGATGTTTCCGATTTCGGAGACAGAGAGCCGCTTGCTGCAGCAATATGGCGTGCAGCTCGTCGAGATCGAGGCAGCGGATCCGGACCAGATCCTTAAGCATGTGCGTGATGCGCAAGCGATCTGTGTGGTCTCCGCCAAATTGCCAGCTGCCGTCATTGATCATCTGGATGAGTGTGTGCTGATCTCCCGAATCGGCAATGGCACGGATCGGATCGATGTTGCTCGTGCCACACAGCGAGGGATCGTCGTTTCCAATGTGCCTGATTTCAGCACACAAGAAATGGCCGACCATGTGATGGGGATGATCCTGGTGCTGACCCGAGAAATTCCGCGTATGGAGGGCCACATGAAATCTGGTCACTTCGCCCTGGCAAGGACCGAATCACTGAAGCTGAGGCGTGTGTCTGCCCTCACTCTTGGCCTGATCGGTTGGGGCGCCTCCGCCATTGCCGTAACCCACCGCGCCCAGGCTTGTGGCATGAAGGTGATCGCCACCCGACGCGATTTAAACAAACCATCTCCTGAGGCGACGGCACTGGGTGTGAGCATGGTCAATCTCGATGAATTGCTCGAATGCGCTGATGTGGTCTCTTTGCATCTGCCTCTGGCCGATGGCACCCGCCGCCTGCTCGACGGCGATCGGCTTCGTCAAATGAAGAAAGGGGCGTACTTCATCAATGCTTCACGTGGCGACATTGTCGATGAGGACGCCTTGGCAGACCTGCTGCACTCGGGCCATCTGGCCGGAGCAGGCCTCGACACCTTCGGCGTCATCGAGATCTTTGGCGAGACCGAAAGTCCACCCACACATCCGCTCATAGGGTTGGACAACGTGATTGCCACACCGCATGTCTCTGCTCTGTCTGTCGATTCTTCGCGTGATGTGGCCACGGGAAGTGTGCACAATCTCGTGTCGGTCCTGCGTGGCCACATGCCGCATCCCGATCAGATCGTCAACACGGGGGTCGTGCCAAGATCCCCTCTTAAACCTCACGATCCCAGCTTGTTGGAGAAATAGCGGATGGCTGATCCACACCCCTTGTTCGACTTGAGTGGTCGAGTAGCCCTCGTCTCAGGAGCTGCTCAGGGCGTCGGGCGAGCGATGAGTCTGGCCTTTGCCGAAGTGGGGGCGGACCTGATGCTGGCAGACCTCAATGAGGAAGGTGCCAGTCAGACGGCTCGTGAGATCGAGGCCATGGGGCGCCGTGCGATTCCCGTGCGCTGCGATGTTTCGGCGCCTGATCAGATACGCTCCATGTTTGCGCGACTCGACAGTGAATTTGGGCGGATCGACGTGTTGGCCAATGTGGCCGGCGGCGAGGTCAGTCTGGGACCTCCAGAAGATGCCGACCTGGATACGGTGGGCGCATCGATGCAGTCCTTGGTGATTGGTCGATTCTGCTGCTGCCAGGAAGCAGGACGCCGTATGCTCAGTGCGGGCAAGGGCAGCATCATCAACATCGTTTCCATCGCCGGACTCACGGCGCTGGGTCGCGGCCACACGCCCTACAGTATGGCCATGGGTGGTGTGGCACAGATGACACGTGAGCTGAGTACCGAATGGGCGAGTCGTGGTGTGCGAGTCAATGCGATCGTCCTGGCACAGGTGCTGAATCCGATGTTGAAGGAGCGAATCGAGGCCGATCCTCGCATGGAGGAGCAGTGGCTGCGAGGTATCGCTATGGGGCGGTTAGGAGAGCCCGAAGATGTGAAGGGCGCGGCGGTTTTCCTGGCATCTGATGCGGCTCAATGGGTGACGGGTGTGTTATTACCGATGGATGGTGGGAATCTCGCGATGAATGCTGGTGCTACATACCCCGGAGGCCCAGGTATCACGGGCTAAACTCAAGGCAGTCAAACAAGGCGTAACAATGACGATTCCAACGGAACAAATGCTGGCGCTGTATCGAACCATGGTTCGCATCAGACAGTGCGAAGAGCAACTTGCCCGTTCGTATGCGGCGGGCACGATTACCGGTGCTTGCCATACGTATGTGGGAGAAGAGGCGATCGCCACCGGCGTCTGCGCCCACCTGCGCCACGACGATGCGGTCTTCAGCACGCACCGCGGTCACGGTCACGCGCTGGCCAAGGGTGTGCCGCCCCGTGAACTGGTGGCGGAGCTCTTCGGTCGCGAGACGGGTTGCTCGGGAGGGCGCGGTGGCAGCATGCATTTGTTTTCGCCCGAAGTGGGCATGATGGGCACCAGTGGCATCGTCGGTCCTTGCATTCTGCAGGCGACGGGCGCGGGTTATTCCTTCCAACTTTTGGAGACAGATCAGGTGGGGGTCGCCTTTTTTGGTGATGGTGCCGTCGGCAATGGCGCTTTCCATGAAGGCCTCAACCTGGCCACGATCTGGGATCTGCCCGTCGTCTTCATCTGCGAGAACAACATGTATGCGACGGAGGTCGCCTTCGCCTACTCTGCACGCAATACGGACGTCGCCGGACGCGCCGCAGGCTATGGTCTGCCTGCGGAAATGGTGGATGGCAATGATGTCGTCGCCATCTATGAAGCGGCCGAGGCGGCCGTGGCCAAGGCCCGATCGGGAGGGGGGCCCTCCCTGATCGAATGTCGAACCTACCGAACACGTGTACACGCCGAGGGCATGGGGGAGAGTGGCTACCGGTCGCAGGAGGAGATCGACCGTTGGAAAGCACGTGATCCGATCGCTGCTTTCGCGCGTCGGGTCGTCGAGGCCGGCGATCTGACCGACGCTGATCTGCAGGCCGTCGATGACCAGATCACAGCGGAGATTCAGGATGCTGTCGCTTTCGCCACTGATAGCCCCTGGCCAGATCCGGCGACGGTGGCTGATCACATCTACGGGGAGGGCGCGTGATGGCCAGTCCAGAGAAGGTCGGTCGAGAGATCACCTACACCGAAGCAGCCCGCGAGGCGCTTACGTCCGCTATGGAGCGTGATTCGACGATTTTCGTGCTCGGTGAGGGAATCGGTGAGCGCGGGGGAAACTTCAACACGACGAAGGGCCTCTACGAACGCTTTGGCCCGCGACGACTGCGCGACACACCGATCTGTGAACGCGGTTTCGTCGGGCTCTGCACGGGGGCTGCCATGACCGGCACACGTCCTATCGTCGATTTCATGTTCATCGACTTCATCCTCGATGCGGTGGGTGAACTCACCAATCAGATCGCCAAGATTCAGTACATGACGAGTGGTCGGCTGAAGATGCCCGTGTTGTTACGTGGCTGTGTCGGTGTCGGTGGTGGTGCAGCGACCCATCACTCCGGTAGCTACTTCCCTTTCTTCGTCAACGTACCCGGCTTTCGCGTCGTCGTGCCCACGACGCCATACGACGCCAAGGGTTTGCTGGCGACGGCCCTACGCTGCGACGATCCAGTTCTGTTCCTGGAGCACAAGTCGCTACTCAATGTTCGGGGAGACGTACCCGACGAGGACTATTCGATTCCCTTTGGTCAGGCGCGAGTCTGTCGTGAGGGGACACACGTCACCATCGTCGGCGTGGGTCCCCTGGTCCCCAAGAGCCTGGCCGCGGCTGCGACCCTCGCATCCGAAGGCGTCTCGGTGGAAGTCATCGATCCGCGCACCCTGGCGCCCCTCGACATGGAGACGATTCTCACGTCCGTGGGCAAGACGGGAAAACTGCTGGTCGCTGACGAATCCTTCGGCCCCTGTGGGATCGGAGCTGAGATTGCGGCGCAAGTGATGGATCAGGGCTTTGATGATCTGGCCGCCCCGGTTCGTCGCCTCAATGGGGTGCACACGCCGACACCGTATAGTCCGCCCCTGGAAGCGGCCGTCGTGCCTTCAGTCGATCAAGTGGCCGCCGCTGTGCGCGAGTTGGCGGCGGAGTAGCAGGTATGGCAATCGATGTGGTCATGCCGCGATTGGGCTGGACGATGGAGGAGGGAACCCTTGTCGATTGGCTGAAGAGCCCGGGGGACGCTGTGGCGGCGGGTGACCTTCTGTTCACCGTGGAAAGCGACAAGGCCCTCAATGAGATCGAATCGATGGATACGGGTACCCTGCACATTCCGTCGAATGCGCCGACGACGGGAGACGTTGTTCCCGTAGGCGCCGTCATCGGTTATTTGTTGGCGGATGGGGAACAAGGCCCGGCTGAAGTGCCGCCGCCGCCCGCTGTCACAGGCGCAAGCGGAGCGGCCGCATCGTCTGCCACTGCCACTGCCACTGCCACTGCCACTGCCACTGCAACGGCCGAGGCAGCGGCGTCTACCTCATCGCCTACACCGGGCAAGTCGGTGCCCATCAGTCCGCGAGCCCGAAAGTTGGCCAAGGAACTTGGCGTCCACTGGGAAAGCCTCTCCGGGTCTGGTAGTACGGGCCGGATCACGGAAGACGACATCCGAACCGCAGCGCAGAATGCCGCCGCAGCAGGGCCCGCACCGCAGTCGGACGGTGGTCAACTTGCATCGACAGAATCGATCACGGGTGAGCGGACGCCGATGAGTCCCCTTCGCCGAGCCATCGCTGAACGCCTGAGCCTCAGTCATCGCGATGGAGCCCCCGTGACGCTTACGGCCGAACTCGACGCGACGGACCTCGTCGAATTGCGTGAACGAACCAAACCTCGTCCGGCCTTCAACGACTATCTGATTCGATATGTAGCCACCGCGCTGGACCGACACCCCGCACTCAACACATCGCTCTCAGGTGCTGATGTGGTACAGCGCGAGGGCATCCACATCGGTTTCGCCGTCGACACCGACAAGGGCCTGTTGGTCCCCGTGATCCGCGATGCAGATGGCAAGAGTGTGGAGCAGATTGCGCGCGAAAGTTCAGCTTTGAGTGGTCGAGCACTGCGCGGAGAACTGACCGGCGACAAGATGACGGGAGGCACTTTCACCATCACCAATCTCGGGGCTGCCGGGATCGACGCGTTTACGCCGATCGTGAATCCGCCCCAGGGCGCGATCCTCGGTGTGGGTCGGATCGCACAACGTCCTGCCGTCCACGATGGCCAGATCGTGGTTCGTTGGCTCTGTGTCGTGAGTCTGACCTTCGACCACCGGATCGTCGACGGCGGGCCGGCGGCTCGTTTCCTGGCGACGCTGCGACAAATGGTCGAGGCGCCGGCGTCATCGTGAAGTTGCCGCTATTCTGCGTCGATCACTTCACTGTCTGCAGTCCGAGAATTCGAGCGGCCGTGCCACCCATGATCAGCGCGAGGTCGTCGGCACTGAGGAAGTCGCAGTACTTCTCGATCCAGGCTCGCGACTGCTGGTAGGTGCAGAAGCGATTCTGGAAGGGCATGTCCGTCCCCCACACGAGTCGATCTGCACCGACTCGTTCCACCATCTGTTCCAGCGTGGGCCACACTTGGGCGTAGGGATAGTCGAACCAGTCGCCGAGGCGCACGGGGAAGCAGACTTCCAGGCTTAGCTGCGGATTTGCAAAAGGTTCCCAGATCTCATCGGGCAACACGATGCGGTCGTCGTCGACGAACAAGCGCCAGGGGAAACCATGGGTGATACTGCAGGTCGTATCTGGATACCGCTCCATGAAGCGCTTAAGGATGCGTAGTTCGCCAAGATATCCCTGCTGCTGTTCCTCGTCGGATACATACCCTCGTCCGAAGGCTGAGCCCGTGCTCAGGGTGAAGAAGATGGGCACGCCGAGTCCTGTCGCCGCTTCCCAGAAGGGGCGGAAAGCACCGTCATTCCAGGGCTGATCGCCCACGAGATAGTGCAGAGGATTGAACTTGATCGCGTGCAGACCATCTACTTCGATGGCGTGGACCACCTCGGCGATCACCGCATCCGGGTCATCGATCAGACGCCACTCGTCGACGGGGGCCATCGCCCTGAGTCGTTCCGGGAATCGTTCGACACACTCGCGCAGATAGGCGCTGCCGCGACCGAGCATAGGATTCGTGTGTAGCAGGGCCCAGTCGACGCCAGCATAGTCCATCTCGCCGGTCAGGCTGAAGGGGGTGAACTCACAGCTGCGCAGGTTCGGCGGGTAGAAGTGTTTGGTGTATTCATCGCCCTCCCAGTCCCAAACAACGCGTCCCCTCGGATGATTGATGCGGAAGTTCACATCGGGCAGATCGCCGAGTGGGGTGCTACCCGGCGGTGCGACCACATCGGAGGGACCGATCTTGCGGTCGCTGACGCGGAAGGCCGGTTGGTGGTGGGTCGCCTGGCCGTATTGTACCCATTTGAGGTGGTCTTCGGCGGTGGCGAATCCCGCAGGGCTGTCGGCGGGCTCGAAACAATAGGCATGAGAATCGACGATCATGGCTGATGCTTTCCTGGGCGTTAGAACGGGGCAGACAGCTCGAATTCCAACCAATGATCATCAATGGGGTGGTGGAAGGCCAACCTCGTGCTGTGTAACATGAGACGATCCGCCAGGGACGGGTTGCCATACAGGCGGTCGCCGACGACGGGGTGGCCGAGCCCTTGAGGGTGAGCCGCATGGACTCGTAGCTGATGGGTGCGGCCCGTCAGCGGCGTGAAGCGTACGCGTGTGAAGGGCGTCTCCTGATCCGAGGCGCACTCTCGACCCGACGCTTCCTGTCGATCCAAGACCTGCCAGTCCGTCATCCCCAGCTTACCGTGCACAGGATCCAGGATCTGCCGCGGTCGATTGTCGAGATCGACGCGGAAGGCGAGCTCGATGTGGCCGTCATCGCCCTCGACGTGCCCCTCCAGTAGCGCCTCGTAGGTCTTGGCTACTTGTCGCTGTTCGAATTGGCGTGACAGATGTCGATGGGCGTCGGCTGTGAGGCCCAGGACCATGAGACCCGACGTCTCCATGTCAAGGCGATGGGCCGCCAGTGAGCCTTGAGCATGTGGATACAATGCCCGTACGCGATTCACAACACAGTCATCCATCGCGGGACCACGACCCGGCACGGACAGAAAATCAGGCATCTTGTCGACGACGACGAAGCTGTCCTGCTGGTGGACGATCGACAGGGGGCGATGGCGCAGATCAGGCGGTGTGAA
>Ga0114999_10001242_pt1 | contig 35666 bp, 32 predicted proteins | sample ArcticOcean_MG_C_3_FD_89820 | JGI IMG/M metagenome (GOLD analysis project Ga0114999, IMG submission 89820) | Marine microbial communities from western Arctic Ocean - ArcticOcean_MG_CB8_126 | ecosystem: Environmental > Aquatic > Marine > Oceanic | place: Arctic Ocean: Canada Basin | collected...
AGAGAGTACCCACCCCGTTGTATCCCGGTGTAACCCGTCGCATACCAGCCCGTAGGTTTGCAAAATGGTTTGCAAAACGCGGGGAGGTTAGACGCGGCCGATCCCGTCCCCTATATAGCTAGTACCCGTTCTCGAAAAACAGGGTAATTTAATGCACTTACTGTTGAATGCGGTCCGTCGTTTTTCTAGTCTTGACGCAGTCAGATAGTTCGTGAAGTTATCGAGACAATCAGCGTACCGCGATCTCTACTGGGTGCCCTTCAGCCCGACGAACTGCCATCCCCGGTGAGCACAACGAGCGATCTATCTCCGTCCACATCGTTCAGTGCACACTCGCCCTGGTAGGCAAAGGACAGCCCTACCTATTCTAGAAGTTGCGCCGTGGGAGCTGATATGACAACCTCGCCCGGACCGTCGAAGAGAACGAAGAAACCGTCTCCGGGGGGCGCGATCTCACATCTCAAGTATTGGCTCAGCTCAACTCCGACGCGAGCTTTTCAAGCCGCAGGAGGCTACGTTCTAGGATTCGCTTGATCATTCGCGACATAAGTGTGGCTGCAAACGGCAGTCGGGACTCGAATTGCACAACCAACTCTAGGTGGGTTCCACCGCGCTCCTTGGTCAGAATCCAGCTACCAGCCAGTTGCTTGAACGGCCGTAGACGAGAGCCATTCACCATCTGGACGGCAGTTCGCTTCGGTGGCTTGTAGGTTATGTAAGCACCCTCCCATTCCCAAAAAAATCCGCCTATCAGGGGAGCCTGGTAGTGCAAACGCGTTTTCGGTACATCACCCTCAACTCCATCGCGGTGAAATCGGTTGACGCTCAAGTCCCAGTCGGGCCGAAGATCAACCCTGCCCATAAGTTCCCAAAGACTCTCGGGTAGGATGGCAATATGCCGACTTGCCGCAGCTCTTGGCACGATGATGCTCCTCACGATCCAGCGATGTTCGGCGTGGTAATTTCAAATGCAGTCCAGACTTAGGATATTGCTACTTCACGTGAAGAGATGGCAGTTAGCGTACCGATCCAAGTGCTAGTGAAGGTTGACTGGAACACTTAGGGCCTTCCATCCGTCTCTCCCAAATGCGCTGGGGATCTAGCCAATACTTGCGAATAGTATTTGTCTCTCCGCTCTCAACTAGCTCCATACCGACGACAGCTATCGGTTGAAGCGAAATTGCCAGCTGGCGTCTGGTGTTCCCTTGGGACTGTGGCTTCCAGCGTTCCCGTCGGGCTCCCGATGCGGTAACGGCCAATTCATGAGGGGACAGCGGCTACAGTGGGCGGCTCGGGAATCCCTCGCCCCCCTACAATTTGGCCAAGTCGTGTCTGGGCTATCGTTACTAGAAATGAGGACGCTTGAGTAGTGATTGATTACGAATTGCTTCATGACACCCTGCTAGGCATGGTAGCCATCGCAATTGATGAGATATTCGGACCCACGGGGATGTGGTTAGTAGCGATCGGGAAACGTTAGCTCAGCAATTCCTGATTTGTCGAGCCCGCCTTTGCCCATCGCTACTAGCTTTTCGTATTGCTCACTGGCCGCCCTAGCTAGGGGAAGATTTAAGCCTGGAACGTCGGCCAGGCTCAGGGCGATCCGGGTATCTTTAGCCGCGTGTGCCGCAGAGAAGTATGTCTCGTGATCGCGATGGAGCATGTCATCGCCGTCGGTCTCTAGGACTCGAGAGTGGGCACCCGTCTGGGAGAAAACTTCCAGGAGTATCTCAAGGTTCAGTCCGATAGCAGCGCCCAGCCCCAGTCCCTCGGCTAACCCGGCGGTGTTGATACTCATTACCATGTTCACAAGTGCCTTGACTTGGGCGGCTGCCCCTGCCGGCCCTATATACCTCTGAGTTACACTCATCGACTCCAGCAGGTGCTCAACTCTTCTGTAGATTTCCTCTTTTCCACCGCACATCAGATACAGCGTCCCGTCACGCGCCTGGGTGATGCTGCTTGCCATGCACGCCTCCAGGCTCTGAGCTCCATATTTTTCGGCCAGAGCTTCCACTTCGATGTGGACAGACGGGGTAATCGTGGCGCAGTTTATGAATATCGTTCCATTTGCTCCGCGCAAAAGGCTGTCACCGACTTCGCTATAGATCTGGCGCATAGCGGCATCGTCTGTAACGACAGTGATAATGATGTCAGACTCCGCGGTCACTTCTGCAAGGTTTTGGGGAGACTGACAGCCCAGCTCCGTGGCCAAATTTTCGGCTGTATCTCGTCGTACGTCGTGAACCGCCGACACGATGTAGCCCTCATCACTAAGGCGACGGGCCATATTCGCGCCCATCCGCCCCACGCCCACAAATCCGATTCGTTCTCCTGTCCTTGCCATTCGTCGCCCCAAACTATTTCGAGGTACGGGGTGCGCAGTGCAATCGCCCGTGCGTCGTCCGGTACTGAAAGCCAATGTCCCAGCAGACGGCTGACGGAGACCATCGGCCTGCCCAGCCAAGCACTGTGCCCATGCGTGTTCCAGCATTACGTTGCAGCCTGAACATCAGTTGAGTTGGTCGCATCCTACTGGCGGCGTGCCCGAGCACGCGGGGCCCGTGGAGCATGCCCCTGACGGACCTGCCGGTTCCAGATTCTCTGGAGATCCCGCCGAACAACAATTGCCTGGGCGAACAGTGGCGGATCACCGGAGAGCCCATATCCACTAGGGATCATTTCCGGACAAGCCCACATGCCACGTCCAGAAGGTGATTCTAGAAGCCAAGCGCGTATCAGTTCGCCCGTAAAATCTAGCCAGTCCCTGTATTCGGGAGTCCGGCGCCCTCGGGAATCAATCACAGGAATCTGCGCGTGGTGTCCGTTGAATGGGCGAAAGTGAAACACATCGGTTTTTAGAACCAACTCCGGTCTCTCCATTAGGCGCTCAAAATATGGCGGCTTTAGACCTTTCACTACTGCAAAGTGTGACAAATCCCAGGTGATGTTTAGGAGTTCGTCTTCAGCTTTTGCATATGCATCTGCAAGCGCGAACATTTTCTCCGGTGTTTCGGTGGCGGTATCCCGGTGGAACTCTATAGCCACGTCGAGTTCCAGTTCGCGAGCAACCTGCATGATGCGGCGTGCCAGAGGTAGCGCAGTTTTGGTTGGTGTGTCGTGGTCTGCCATCTGTACGTTGATCTTCTCTGGGGCTAGTGGTGTCAATTCGTTGAAACATGGCACTATCTCATCGACCTCACCGATATCGACTGTTGCCCAGAATTGCAGGCCGTGCGTGTCGAGGGCCTTTCGTGTGACTAGCGACCCTCGTCCCGCAACCCCAACGAATCTTGCTTGTTTGACGGCCTTCAGCTTTCGGTCAAGGGACCATTCACGTTTGGCGCTTGGAAATTCAGTGAACGTGCTCAGCGCAGCAAATTGATGCAGTTTCGGCAAGGGGGAACGCCGTCGAGTTTTGGGGGTAGCCATGTCTTCACTATCGCGGTTTCCGCTGTTATGCATAACGGAGCGTATCAGTAGAAGTCACGTCCTAGCCAGTCAGACCTTTCACGAGCTGGAAATCTACTTTGTAACTGTAGAAGTCAATGTTGGTGGTGACTGAGAGGGCTCGTCGAAGCTTCAGATCGTCCTCGAGGCCAATGATGACTCCTCGAACGGTTTGGTGGGCCTCTGTTAGTTCGCTGAGGACATAACCCATATACCGCTGGATCTGGCCAACAACAGCATCAGAAATGCGACCCTTCTTGAGTTCTATCACAAGCAATTCCGTCCCATCCTTACTGACCGTTAGAAGATCAATAGGACCGGTATCAGTAGGGTACTGCTGGCCGACAAGCTCACCGTCTTGGTACAAAAGATCATAATTTCTGCCAAGTTCAGTGCCAGCCCAGTTCTTGACGAGGAAGTCTTCGAGATGAAGTTCAAGCGCAAAAACGATCGGATCTTCCACATCGGGATTAGCAACTGAGAATGCACGGGGTTGTCCACCGTCAAGGAGGATTGAGATCTCGTCTGCATATTTGTCGATATCAACGTTCGAGAGTGGCCCGCGCGTCGACCGCCTAAACTCGTCCGAGAATTCGGTTAGATGAAGAGTCCGGTTTTGCCACTCAATTGGACGGCGATGGGGAAGGGCAGTACCGGGTCCATAGAAATAGCTGCCCGCTACAGACCCTACGCGGAAATTTCCCTCAGCATCTGGTGAGAGTATGAAATCGCCTTCAACCAATTCGTTGCAGAATGTCCACAAGGCAGCACAGGACAGACCCGCAGCTGTCTTTGACCTGTCAGGGTGGGTGTCCAGCCAGATTGGTATGTATTGCTGGTTGAACTCTCGCCAATGGGATCCGAACTTGCCGGTCAGATCTTCGTTCAGACCGTAATTAAGTCCGGCAAATCCCTCCTCAAGACATCGTTTTAATTCACTGCCTTGGCTCCCCAGCCGGATCCTTCGATATCTTGGCATTACAACTGCTAGCCTTTACGCCCTTGAGGCGAAATTTGCACATAACCTGAGCACCGCTTTGGTGCGCGAGAGCCTTGATGCTTATTGGCCCGCCGCCGCCATCTGGTCAAACCTTTCACAGACTTCCGCACTGCGTCCCCCCATTCTCCCGACACTAGCGGACGCAGAGGCCGCTTGGGTTCTTCTGCAGTCTTGCCTTGGCAGCATCTAATTTTGTGATGTGCTTCAGCAGCGCGTCAAGGCGGGCGCTTTCCAATTCCCAATACTTGCCACGGGAAACTGAACGTGGGCGTCGCACAATCGTGCTCTCGCCAGCCGCAATAGACCTGTTACGTAGTGTAAAGATACGGCAATCCGAACTACGCCTACAGCTCGGGCCTGCGTATCGGTCGCATGACTTAGTGTTTACCGTCTCTGATGGCGGCCCCGTCAATGCGCGGAACCTGCTGCGTGCGTTTTATCGCATGCTGGAGGTCGCCGGAGTACCGCATATCCGATTCCACGATCTCCGACATACCCACGCCACGATGCTGCTTGAGCAGGACGTACACCCAAAGATTGTCAGCGAACGTTTAGGGCATGCAAGCGTGGCAATCACGCTTGACACGTATTCTCATGTGCTCCCGAGTATGCAGCGTGCAGTGGCAGAGAGGCTGGACACTTGGATTGGGGCTGATTCGGTGGACGAGAGGCAGGGAGCGTAGGCCAGGATCATGGCCATATCTGCCGCGGAGGTTTGCAAAATGGTTTGCAAAGGGCGGAATCGGCACTTTACATAAATCTGCTGCGCCTGGTTTGACCCTGTGAAATGGGGAGCCGACGGAGGGAATTGAACCCACAACCTGAGCTTTACGAAAGCCCCGCTCTACCGTTGAGCTACGTCGGCGTTTACAGGCTTGGACCCGTCCTCAACAAACTGAATCTCGACGAAGTTGCCAACGAGTTGCCAACGAGTTGCCAACGAATTTGCTTAGGCCAGCTTTGAACCTGTGTCTGCTACGTTACCAAACCACCCGTCCATTTTGTTAGCGATCAATGCTTGAAGACTCGGCAGGACGTGTGAGTACCGGTCCAGTGTCAACTGGACGGTCGAATGCCCTGGCCGCTCAGACACGATTTTCGGATGCACACCCTCCTTCAATAACAGGCTCGGATGCGTGTGCCGTAGGGTAACCAAATCGGTTGACAATCCCACCCAAGATCGTAGGTGATTCCGTGTCGAGTCACGTTCGACACCAGGAGGGTGTAGGTTCCCAACTTGGTTGTGTTGTGCCTTAATTCGGCCATGCTGGTGCCATTGGTGATTCCGCTAACCGCGAAAGCGTCCAGCGGTCCGGAAACTGTTCCGCTGACGGTGGCGCTCGGCACGGCAGCGCTCTTGTTGGTCACGATCTGAACTAACTAAATCGCATCGCTGCTGCCGCGTGGGGACGGATGCGACAAGAGATGGAGAGCATGAGCCAGTGTGGCCGGCGGGGTTAGATTGCAAGTGGGATATAACACTCTTGGGAATCGGAAGAAACCGAATATTAGTATATTGCTAATGCTGCTTGGGTCGTAACCGTGGCTCAGGTTAATGGAATGGCGATGGGATCTTCTGGCTATCAAGAATGTGTGCTGCTGCATCAATGTGTGACTGGCCACGGCGAACGGAAATGAGCCCGTGCCCTGGATAGAGACCCTCCACATCCATTCTACGCAGTCGATGAATGCTGCTCGACAGCTGCGTGATCGAGCAATCGATTGTGTTCAACAGGTGGATTCTTCCGCCATGAAACAGCAGATCTCCACAGAACAAGCCGGGGCGATCATCGCCTTGGATCAGAAAAGAAAAGTGAACTGCTGCATGGCCCGGAGTGTCTATTGGTATGAGACTAATGTTCCCTACCTGAATTTGGTCGCCATCATCAAATGGGCATACATTCCCACAGGGCCTAAATCTATAATCCACCGGATAGTTACCGGATTTTCGCGCCACTGTGAGTGATATCGCATCTTCATCGCCTGTTTCTATCCATGGCACTGCATTCCGGGGGGCCCAAATTTGAGCTCCGGTACGGTCCTGTAGGGGGGCACTCCCTCCTGCATGATCTGCATGTCCATGAGTTAACAACACCTTTTTAATATCTGTCGGATTGAACCCCATAGCCGTGATGTTGGCGATAATCATGTCAGCATCCAAACCAATACCAGCGTCAATTAGCGCTAGCTCGGAGCCTCCGTCGATCAGGTAGACATGACAGTCCATTGGGTGGCTTAGGTCGAATCCTTCTCCTCCACTGCCGACTAGGTGGATATGCCGTGTAAGTTGCATACTGTTTGCTCCAAAAAGTGACCTGCCCCTAATGCTTCTACCACTCGCTATGTTAGTCCCGGGGTGGTTGCTTGCCGTCCGGTGATCCTTGGGCGCACCGGCCTGGGCCATTCTGGAGCAGGTCGGATCGCTACCGGAGCAGGCGGGCGGTAGCCCAGAGCGCTGTGCGGTCTGACCTGGTTGTAGAACTTTCGCCAGTCTTCAATCGGCACCCGGGCCTCCTTGAGGACCTGGTTGTCCAGGGTCAGGTCAGCCACCGCTCGGCGCAGCCGGGCATTGCCCTTTACCCAGCTGCTTGAATCGTTTGACCTGGTCGTTCAGACCACCATATTCACTGGGCCAAGGGTGGAAGGTCTGCTCGGAGGCCCCCAGTGACCGACAAACGCGGGCAACCGCCTGACCCTGAGCCAGAGCAACTTCGGCCTCCCACAGCCTTCGAATGATCTGCTCCGGCGTATGCCGCTTCCGTGCAATGTCCAGCCTCCCTTACTGGCCCAATTACTAACATCTAGCCTGGACCAGTTTTCGGGAGGTAGATCAACGTCATCATTGACATTGATGGCCAAATATGCGGGCGAGTATTAGTATGGTTGAAGAAGACAACAGGAGGAGTGCAGTGCGCTGATGCTGTCAGCGACAGGCGGTCCTCAAGGGAGAGAAGGCAAGATGTATATAAGCTCGTTAAGTCGACGACGACTGCTGCAATCAGTTTCGTTGGGAGGTCTGGGTGCGACTGTTCTAGCGGCCTGCGGTGAAACCATCACCGTTACCAAAGAAGTTCCAGTTGAAGTCATCAAAGAAGTTCAGGTACCGGTCGAGGTCATTAAAGAGGTTCAGACGTTAGTCGAGATGCCGGCGAAAAAAGTCACATTGCGCGTATCTACGCATGGTTCCCCGGCCAGTGATGCACTTGTCGGGATCGGCAAGGATTTCGAGGCCAGCACAGGACACACAGTTGAATTCCTATTCGATGCTTATTCCCAGATTCAGCCTAAGCATTTTGCAGAGGCCGCCGCCCAGACCGGCGCCTTTGACATCATCGGCTATCCCTACCCCAATATTGGGGCATATGTGCAAGGGGGATTGTTAGCAGATCTGAAACCGCTATTTGCCTCAGGGATTGCCGATCCAGATTATGACATTGCTGACTTTAATCAAATCGTGCTCAGAACCTACGGTGAATACGAAGTTGGGGGTTACACCGGACTCTTTGGATTGCCACACAAATTCGATATTTTCCTAGGCATGTATCGTCCCGATCTATGGGAAGCTGCCGGCGTCGAACTCCCTGGAGATGATTTCAGCTATGCCGATCTTTTGGACGCCGCGGCCAAACTAGCTCCGTCGCAGGGAGATGATCCGGTAATCACCCTACCGCTCAAGGCCGGCGGGCCTACATTCACGAACTGGTCAGCTATCTACCGATCTGAAGATGGCGACTATTTCGATGAAAACAAGTTCCCGATGTTCACAGGTGATAACGCCGTTGCAGCTGTCGAACAACTCCGAAGCTACCTGCCATATATGCCAGATGATGTACTGACACTAAATTTCGACCCGGCCCTTCGAATTATGGCTGCGGGACGCGCTGCATATCATGAAAATTGGAATGGCTTCTTTCCAGTCATACTTGACCCTTCACAATCCGAGATCACGGACAAGGTAGCCTTTATACCAACACCTGCCGGAACAGTTAAGCGGGCTCAGGAATTAGGTGGTTGGGCATTGGGGGTCGCCCGAGATTCACAGTCAAAGGAGGCCGCCTTTCAGTTGTTGCAGGCCCTAACATCGAGGGCTAATGCAGTGCAATATGTTCAAGGAGGAGGAGCAAGCGCGCGTAGTTCCGTAGCAACAGATTCGGATATTGTTGCAAAGTTTCCCTACTACCCTCTGATGATTGCCGCGCTTGAAGGTGCTGTGCCCCGGCCCAAGGATCCAACATGGGGACCGACTCAAGGCTTGATTGGGAATGCGGTAAACGCTGCGCTTCAACCTGGGCAAGACGCAAAGTCTGCACTTGTAGAGGCCGCCCGTGAAGTCTACAATCTCGTTCAACGACAAGGCTTCACCCCTGAAGCGACTGGCGATAAGCCTTAGGTCAACCGACCCGCAAATCAGCAACTGAATATAGGGTGACGGTATCTTTGGGATCGGTGTTGGATGTAGCCGAGTCTACTATTGGCGATAGGATCGAATCGAAAAGCTGAAGTCGCCTTTGTGTGGCAGAAGGCTCTGATTGGTGGCAGGTATGGATTTGCTGCCCGGTAAGATGGCAGTCGTCGTAAGATTTGCGGCTAGAAAGCCGTATTGGACCGTTGTAATCCCTATCGCGTTACTCGCGGTAGTCGCGGTCTATCCCATTATCGAACTTGTTCGCCTAAGCCTCCACAACGCACCGTCAGCAACCGGTGGCGTTGAGGTATTCGTAGGCCTCAAGCAATTCGGGTGGATATTGGAGAGTAGCGAGTTCCGCAACTCGCTCAAGGTAACGTTCATATTCATATTTGGGGCCTCGGTCGTAGAGATATTTATTGGTTTGGCACTGGCGCTGCTTTTTAACGTTGAGAGTACGCTGGCCAGAGTATTTCGACTCCTCTTAGTCTTACCAGCGATGCTAGCCCCCGTGGCGGTAGGACTGATATGGGTACTCATCCTGAATTCGGATTTCGGCATTCTCAATTATCTTCTCGGATTAGTTGGTATTGAGGGGCAAGCGTGGCTAGCATCTCCAGCACTCGCGATGCGGTCGCTCATTCTGATAGACGCTTGGCAATGGGCTCCATTCGTCGCACTCTTTTTACTCGCCGGCCTGCGAAGCCTACCCACTGAACCATTTGAAGCAGCGAAGGTGGACGGGGCCTCCCCCATACAGATTTTTCGCTATTTGACGCTCCCGATGTTGCAGCCCGTCCTTGCAGTAGTGTTTCTCATACGGGTGCTTGACGGAACCAAGCTATTCGGCTTGGTTCTTGTCTTGACATCTGGTGGGCCTGGGTCCTCAACAAATGTTTTAGGGCTCGAAATATTCAAAAAAGCATTTGAAGGCAACCAAATGAATTTTGCGGCAGGAATGGCCGTAATTCAATTATTGCTGGTTTTACTATTTGCTGGTGTCTACACGATTCTATTTTTGCGAAGTCACGCAGCAGCAATCGGAGACGACACTTGAAAGTACAAAAACCCAAGTGTCACTGAAGTTTATTCGCTACACGGCAATGGCACTGATAGTGGCCCTGTTCATGTTTCCAGTGTATTGGGTTTTGACAACCTCCCTGAAGACGCCACTTGAAGCTTTTGCCAAACCTCCTGCATTAATATTTCGGCCGACATTTGAGAATTACCAGGAACTTTTCTCGGGAACGGATTTTGCACGACTTACGCTGAATTCAATTATTGCGGCGGTTGGCAATACGGTGATATCGATCATTCTTGGGACAACGGCGGCATGGGGCATGTCGAGATATCGGATTGGTGGCAACTGGCTCTTCATCGGGGTCCTGAGTATCCGATTTTTGCCGGTCACCAGCATTGTCATCCCGCTATTTCTACTGTTCGTCCAGTTTCGACTCATCGATACTTTTGCAACTCTTCCCTTGGCATATCTAGTTTTTAGCCTTCCTTTTGTAATTTGGATGATGAGGGCATATATAGATGGTATTCCATACGAAATTGAAGAGTCCGCAATGGTCGACGGGGCATCGAGACTGGCAGTTATTTGGCGAATCGTCATTCCCTTAGCAGCACCTGGATTGGTCCCGACGATCATCTTTTGCTTCATTTTTGCGTGGAACGAACTTGTCTTTGCAACGGTGTTAACCAGAGTGACCGCTAGGACGGCTGTCGTGGGATTAACGGCATTTGCCTCAACAAGTGAAGATGCAATCCGCTGGGGATTGATTAGTGCTGCAGCTATGGTCGTGATGTCTCCACCGATGATTCTGGCATTCTTACTGCGACGCCACTTGGCTGGGGGACTCACGATTGGCGCAATCAAACACTAGGATTCCGTTGCGTGCCTATCGCAAAACCACACATTCAAGGCAGGGGGATCAAGGACTTCAGTGACAGATTGACGCCACGAAAACCAAACATACTGTGGTATTGCACTGATCAGCAGAGATTCGACACTATTAATGCCCTTGGCAATCCGTATATCCACACTCCAAATATCGATCGACTCGTAAAACGGGGAGTGGCATTCAGGCAAGCCTATTGCCAGAGTCCAATCTGTACGCCAAGTCGGGCTAGCTTCATGACTGGGATGCGGCCGAGTTCGATACATGTCAACGGAAATGGTATCGAGTGTTTCCCTGATGGGCCACGGCTGGTCAGCCGGATGCTTGCGGACGCAGGATACGACTGTGGCCTTGTCGGCAAGCTACATCTAGCTGGATCTGCATCACGCCAAGAACGTAGGACAGATGATGGATATAGATTTTTTCGATACAGCCCAAACCCCTACTGGCAAATTCGGGAACAGAACGATTATGCAGATTGGCTAGAGTCTAAGGGCCTTGATGTAATGGAGATTGTGAGAAGGTTTGGCTTCAGTGCTGACGCGCCAGGTGATATCGCCAATGCCTACGGCTGGCTATCCGAGCCCTCGCTAAAGGAGGACAATCTTCCGACAAAATTCCAGCAAACAACTTGGTGCAGTGAGCAGGCAATCGAGTTTATAGCCCAAGAACGACCACCGGAACAACCGTGGTTACTCTCGGTAAATCCATTTCATCCCCACCATCCATTCGACCCACCATGGGAATATTACCAACGCTATGATCTTGGCTCGATGCCTAAGCCCCACTTTAAGCATTCGGATCTTGAGCAACAAGCTAGGCTCTCCGAGATTGTATTCAATACACCGGCAGTAGAGCCGGATTTGATGGTCAGTCAACGTACGACTGCAGCGTACTACGCCATGATCGAACAGATCGATCATGAATTCGGGCGCATAATAGGCGTGTTAGAAAGCACTGGGCAGTTGGAGAACACAATTGTGATCTTCATGAGTGATCATGGTGAGTCGCTCTGGGACCACGGACTACTTCTTAAAGGCTGCCGTTTCTACGAAGGACTGACGCGAGTCCCGCTTATATGGTCATGGCCAGGTGTTATATCTTCGGGTGTAGAGAGTGATGCTTTGGTAGAGCTTACGGATATTGCGCCGACTCTGCTCGAATTTGCTGGAGTGTCGGATCGTCCGGACATGCAAGGACGGTCATTGGCGCCGATCGTTACTGGAAAAGCTCCCACTGACTATCATCGTGATTTTGTACGGTCGGAGTTTTATAGTGCATTAAACCGGCCGATGTCCAGCTTCGCCACAATGCACCGGACTCAGCGATGGAAGTTAAGCACCTATCACGGTACAGGACTCGGTGAGCTTTACGATATGGAGCAGGATCCTTGGGAGCATCACAATCTGTGGGATGACAAAAGGGTGCAGGACACCAAGATCGAATTGGCCTTGCATAGCTACGACGATATGGTGCTGGGTCAAGACTGGGGCCCTGCTCGAACTATGGCATGGTGAGCATAATGACCTCACTCTTTTGACGGGTGTATAGATAGCGGCCTCAGATATTGCACCCCCAGCAGCCCGACTCTCGCACGGTGTTTGGTGCCCTCTCTACCTAGGCCGGCGGAGAGCCTCCAGTAGTACTGAAGACACCACTACAAGGAATTCCGAACGATCGCCCGAGTCTGCGCCGTCGGCAATCGATGCCTACCGCGACCGATAGGGGTGCTCGGGAACCGGTTCAGCGAATATCAATTAGCCGCGATAGAGCAGACGTTCCTAGCGGATTGGGAAGGTGAGAATCTCCTCCCGCCTATAGACACCGTCGCTCGTCATCCATTGTGGCCAAGCTCGTCGTCACCGCGACTGGCGAATCCGACCAGGATGGTTCATCCTCGCCATCACACCGCAGGCAGCTCAACCTCCTCGGGACCACCAGCCGCGGATCCTCTCCAATACACCCAAGTTATTCCGGCACTATCCGGTCCGCTAGGAGCCCTAGTCCCAGCCCGTAATATCGATCCAGCACCAGCCGTAATACGTTCACCAGCGTGATGTCATCCGGCACCACCCCGGCCCCCGCCCTCGGCAGGTACAGCGCCGGACTTAGATAGGGTTATTGGCGGGTGATCTGAAGTGAGTGCTGATACCATGCTGTCCACCCAATCGAGATGGTTGGAATGGTAAGACTTTCTAGTGAGTTACGAACTCATAGATGGAGATTGACATATGTTGGGCAAAATAATAGGTGAGCTAAAAGCTACTACGAGAAATAAGGCATTGCCATCAGATGGTGCTCTCCCAATATTTGAGACCTCGGCGGAGGGTGCGGGAACATTAGCGGGCGCTGACGCACAATTTTTGGCTACTTATAGATCTGAAATGAGGGCAGATGGCACCCTTTATGGAGAGTGTCCTGCCGGTATTATTATGACTGCTGATGGAGTAGCAACATTCAAGGCAACCGGGATTGGCACATTCACTGCTAATGGTGGAGCAACCTTTCGGGGAGCTGCTTATTTTCAAGCTACGGCCCCATCTTTGGCTAGCCTTAACGGCATTTGTGCAGTTTACGACTGGGAAGTAGATGCTGAGGGGAACGCAACATGGACACTTTGGGAGAAGAAATAGGCGACAGCAATAGGCGTTGTAATCCCACTCCCGTCACCTATATAGCTGGCACTTCTACGTCATGGACGCGGACGGCGGCAACGTCCGGCAGCGGACAGACAATCCTGGGAGCGATATTAATCCCGCCTGGTCGCCCGACGGCACCTGGATCGCGTTTGCCAGTAACCGTGACCGCGACTTCAACATCTACGTCATGGATGCGGACGGCGGCAACGTCCAGCAGCTGACGGATCATCTTGCGTACGAGCCGTCCCTCGCCTGGTCGCCGGTGCCTTAGTTAGCATGGGTCGATCAGCAACAGTCGGTACAGCCGGGATATGGCATCGGCCGTTTCTTGCTGCCTTCTCTAACAGCGGCAATATCGGAGCCTCGGCGCGGCGTACAGGGATACATCGGCATACTGTCTACAAGGCCTTGGACCAGTTCGATGACCATGACGCCGTCGTCTGCCCAGTCGTCTCTGAACTCTACGAACTCGCTATCGTGGGTGGCGAGCACCATCCCTTCAAGGTCATAGGGATAGGGGGCGTCTTCACCCGCTCCGTAGGTCTCGAGGTTGAAGGAGAACGAGCTCACCCCGGGGTGAGCTGCCTCCCAGGTCCGGTAGCGCTCGAGGAGCGCCGTGTCGGTGATGAACTCGGCGACGGGCCCGCCAAAGGGGCTCTCCAGGTCGGTCATCTGGGCTAGCCACCGGAGCATCTCGAGCATGTCGTCTTGGTGCTGGGCGTTGGAGCCCGGGTGGGTCATGAGGCCGAAGGTCCAGATGCGCGGCGCCTGGCCCGTGGCCTGGGCGTAAAGCCACTGAAGGTAGATGTCGATGAAGCGACGCTTCAGCTGGGGCACAGTGGTGATGACCATGTGGCGGCCCTGGGGGGTGGCCTGCCCGACCTGGGGATAGGAGTGGACTGTCACCATCGGGCCGTCGAGATCCTCCATCAACTCCGTCTTGAGATCGCGCCGAAAGACGTTCCAAGGCCGCTGAACCCAGTCGGTATTGCTGAAGCTCTCCCCCGCATTCTCGATCTGTAGGCCGTACTCGTTGAGCAGCGTCAGGAAGTGGGCTGCTAGTTCCTCCGTATCTCGGTTATGGGCCGGATCGACACGAATCACCCCGAAGCCGATGGTCGCCTCGATTGCGTCGAGGTGAGAGGCCCACAGCTGGTCCATCAGCGTGGTGGTCATGGTGCGGCTCCCGATGTCCTTCCAGAACTCGTTGCTCTCGCTCAGAACATAGGGGTGAAAGTGGGCGCTCATGGCGTGGCCGCGGTCGATCAGATCGTGAAGATGACCCGTGTCGTCGCTCGTGCCCGAGGCCATCAATACTCGAGCGCCGCGCGCGTACTCACCGTTTAGCGGATAGGACATCCGGGCGCCCACTCACTCGGTCTCTTCGGCGAGCCACATGATCTCATCGCGATGGTGCTGGCACACGAGGGGCAGCACGGGATGGACGATCTCGATGGTCTGCTCGGTCCCGACCGGGCCTGCTACGACGCGGAGGGGCGCGCCTTCACGGGGCAGGTGCTGCTCAGCGGAATGACCTCCCCCCGATCCCCGCTGGGTGAAGACTGTCGCCGTCGGCACGCAGGCGGACATTAGTCTCCGGGAGGCGGGGGGAAATTCGAATCGGCTAGCCGGTAGAGATCGGCCAGCAGATCGTCCGGCAGCGGACCCATCGCCGCGGCGTCCAGCGCCAGCCGCAGGTGGGCGATATCGGCCACCCCGACCAGCACCCCGGAGACCCCCGGATTGCGCAGCGCGTAGCGAATAGCCACCTGGGAGCGCGTGCCGTGTTCCGGTTTGAGCAGTGGCAGCACGGCGGCCATTCGCCGTTCGTCCGCCGCCACATCGTTATCCAGCACCACCCCACCCTCGCGTCCCGTGCGCGTGTCGGTGGCGATCACCCCCGCCGCGAACACGCGGATCACCATCACCGCCACGTCGTGCTCGGCCGCGGTGGCGATCAGGTTCTCCAGGTCGTAGGCGTCCCAGCCGGCCGGCATGTCCCGCCCGGCGCTGGGATTCAGCAGGTTGTAGTAAATCTGCGCCGAGGCGAATCGTCCGCTGGCGATCAGGTCCCGCACCGGACCGGCTTGACCGGTTCCCGAGATGCCGATGTGTCGGGCTAGGCCCCGATCGACCAATCGATCCAGCGCGTCGGCCACCCCGTCTTTGCCAAGTATGTGCTCCGGGCGGAGGACACGGGAATTGCCCTCCCATGACGCTAGAATGCCGTTGTGCACCTGCACCAGGTCGACCGAGTCCATCTGCAGCCGTTCGAGACTCGCGACCATCGACCGCTCTGCCTGACCAGGGAAATCGCCGGCATTGGCATCGAACTGCACCTTGGTGGAGATGTGGGGGCGACGCTCCTCGGGGACCTCTTGCAGCAGCCAGCCGAGAGCCGTTTCGGAAGCGCCGTTCCCGTAGGAAGGCGCGGTGTCGATCCAGTTGATCCCCAAATCCAGCGCCAGCCACAGCGCCCCCCGGCGAGTGGCATCGTCCGCGTCGATCAGCAATCCCCCCACTGCCCCGGCGCCGAAGACGACCTCCGATATCTCCAGCCCGGTGGTTCCGAATTTCCTGCGCTTCACTCAGTTACTCCCCGCGATCGCCGCTTGCCCGGCTGCTCCCCGCAGGACAGCGGGCTGCCCCCGGCAGCTTTCTTTCTGACTGGCCGCCGCACGGGCTCTTCCCGCACCGCAAGCAGAGCCGATTATTTCGGAATCCGCCTGCCGTCGGACTTGTTCCGCTTTCCTGCCCGCAGCGGTTTCGACCGCTGCACTGACTTAGGTGAACAAAGCTATTCTGAATTATGGGGTGTGACGCCTGCAGAATTGTCAGATCGCCTTTTACAGGAACCGAAGGGCCATGTAAAAATAGATCATACGAGCTATAGGCGTCTGTATGCGGATGATTCCTGCGAGTCGTAGACGGCAACATGGACATCTACGTGATGGATGCCGATGGCGGGAACGTCCTGCAGCTGACAGATGATCCGGGTGGAGATTGGGCCCCCGCCTGATCACCGGTGCCTTAGCTAGCATGAGCCGTATCACCACACGTAAGCCGAGCGTGCCAACCATCCTTGATGAGGGTCAACCCGCACCCACCTTGGTTCAGATCACCGGGCCTACGAATTCAGTCGTGGATGACGACCAGCTTGCGCTCGGTCATCTCCTCAACGGCATAGCGCGGACCTTCTTTGCCCATACCGCTGTCCTTTAGTCCGCCGTAGGGCATAAGATCGGTCCGCCACTGGCTTCCCCAATTAATGTGTATATTGCCCGAGTCCACTTCGCGGGCGAACCGAAGCGCCACATCAATATCTTGTGTGAAAATCGCCGCGCTTAAGCCGTAAATGGAGTCGTTGGCGAGAGCAATCGCTTCATCAGCCGACTGCACCCGCGTAATACCGACCGCGGGCCCGAAAAGCTCCTCGCACGACACGCGCATATCGGGGCTCACGTTGGCCAGTAGCGTCGGCTCGAATATTTGCCCGGTACGCTTGCCACCAACCAACAGCTCGGCACCGGCGCCCACGGCCTCATCAATCCACTCACCCACCCGAATCGCGTCCTCTTCTCTAATCATCGGCCCAACGTTCGTCGCCGGGTCACGCGGGTCTCCAGTGGTGAGCGCGCTCACCGCTGGGACGAGCAACTCGACCAGTTCGTCGTAAATCGGCTCGGTGGCAATCACCCGTTGGGTTGATATGCAAACCTGGCCGGCATTGGCAAACGCGGTTTGCGGAATCACGTTGCGCACTTTCTCCATATCAGCATCGGGCATCACGATGACCGGCGCGTTCGAGCCCAATTCCATGGTGACCTTCTTGATCCCAGCCTGCTTGCAAATGCGCTCGCCGATATCACGACTTCCGGTAAAGCTGATCTTGCGTACGCGAGGATCAGACACTAGGGCATCACCGATTTCAGCGCCAGAGCCGGTCACACAATGCACCGCTTCCGCCGGCACTCCTGCCTCAAGCAACAGCTCGATTAAGTGCAAAGCCGAGAGCGGCGTATCACTGGCTGGCTTGACGACGACCGCATTGCCGCCAGCCAACGCCGGACCAACCTTGTGTCCGACAAGATGCAGTGGAAAGTTGAACGGCGTCACTGCCACGACTACGCCGCAGGGTACACGAAGTGTGAAGCCCAACTTGCCTTTGACTCCCGGTCCACCATCCAGAGGGACCACCTCCCCATCCAAACGTTTGGCCTCCTCCGCCGAGAGATAAAAAATCTCTGAGGCTCGCTCGACCTCAAGCCGCGCTTCAGCCAGGATCTTGCCTTGTTCATCGGTCAAGGACGCAGCTAACCGTTCTTGATTGGCCACGATGAGATCTGCAACTCGATGCAGCATCTGGTATCGCTCGTACCCCGTTAATGCCGCCATGACACGCGCGCCGCGCGTCGCACTCGCGAGGGCTCGATCAACATCATCAGCGGTGCCTCGAGGCACCGTATCTACCACGGACCCATCAAACGGGTTTCTGACCTCCATGCTTGACTGACCGTCAATCCACGCGCCGCCGACGTACATCTTCATGCTGACCACAGTCCTTTCAGAACTAGCAAATTCAATGATCCAACTGGTAGGGCGAAGCTTGCAGACTATCGCGTGCCAGGGCGCCATCTTGGCACAGGTACCAGATTGACTTCAGCCCCGAGATCCCAGACCCTAGCCTGCACTTATCAGCTGAACCGCGTCGGCGACCAGTCGGGGGTCCAATCCTTCCCTATGTCTCAAACCACGATGACCGGACAGGGATGATCAGTTTTCAGGTCTGCCAAGCCTCAGAACCAGCTCTCGGTCAGTTGTGCGGCAATCCCCACGGGCCGCACAGTCTCGTCGTCCCCGCCCGCGCTCGCCAGCGTGCGGCCGTCCGGCGACCACGCCACGCTATTCACCCAGCCCGTAGGTTTGCAAAATAGTTTGCAAAAGGCGGGGAGGTTAGACGCGCCAGAGAGCAACGCGATCAGTGCTGCTGGAGTCATCCACCCACCCCCACCCCCACCCCCACGTGCATACTGTTCGCCATCCGGTAGTAGCTCTCCAGGATGCGGCGAGAGTCTTCCGCTCTTGTGCTGGTATCACCGCTGAAATCGACCATGTCTTCCAGCCTCGCGCGTTCTACCTTCGACGTAATAGATCGGCCCGAACATCCCGTGCAGTCGGGCCACTATCTCGGGATGCTCGGCGGCGATGTTGTTCCGCTCACGCGGGTCCTCATAAAGGTTGAATAACTCGAACTCTTCGCCCTTGGGCTTGACGACTAGGCTCCATTCTTTGTCGCGTACGCAGCGATACTCGGAATCGTGATTGCCGACAATAATCGCCTCGCGGTGCTCGTCGGTCTCACCCTCAACCACCGATCGCAGACTGCTGCCCTGCATGTCGTGGGCATTCCGTCCTAATCCCATCAGGTCCAGCATGGTAGGTAGAAAATCGTGGAACTGCGCCAGCGCCGTCACCCTGCGACCACCGTGCTTGCCTCCCGGCAGCCGAACCATGAAGGGCACCTTCAGCAGCTCGTTGTACATGCGGTCATCGCCCTTGAGGAACTTGCCATGGTCGGCCAGTGGGTGGCCGTGATCACCCATCAACACCACTATCGAGTCATCGAAGTAACTCTGCTCTTTCAACGTGTTCAGTACTCCGCCAAGCGCGTCATCGACCGCTGCCACCTCACCTGCATAAAGCCCCTGAATGTGCCTGATCTCTTCCTGCGTTGCCCAAGCAGTAGCTGGGCCGCCCATCGGCATGACAAGCCGTGGCCCCTCGTAGTTCGGGTCAGTGTAGCTATCGAACTCCTTTGGCGGATCCCACGGCTCATGCGGGTCGAATGAATCCATCCAAAGAAAGACCTTGTCGTGTACTCGGTTCTTGCACAGCCATTTCGAGGCCAGGTCACATACCTGTGGGGCAAACCAGTCCTTCGCACAATTAAAGGCGTCGGTGTTGGTCAGGAACTGCTCCACCCGTGCGCGCCACAGATCATCGAAGTTCTCATTGACGTAGTCATCGATGTTGCGCTCAGTAGGCGACGAGTACCATGGGTCGTATTCTTGGCCTCTTACCCATTGATAGGCGTCATAGCCTAGGTGGTAGTTCATGCCGGGTGAGCGGTAGTGATAAGTGTCGGACACGAGAGCGTTGATGTAGCCCTCTTCACTGAGGATCATCGATGCTGATACGTCGTTTGGATAGAGCGGTGCCCAAGGACGGGTGTGCAGGGTGCGATTGCCAGTGGTTAGCGCGGCCCTAGACGGGATGGTAGGTAAACCTTCTGGGTACATGTTGTCAAATACCACTGACTGCTCGGCAAAGCTATCAATGTGGGGTGTTCGACAGGCTTCTATGCCCTGGAAGACGGGAGCACCTTTGTTGTAGAAGCTCACGTGGTCCTGCCGCAGGCTGTCCAGCATTAGGACGATTAGATTCACATAGGTCTCCGTTCTCCTCTGCAGACGGTGTTTAGGTTTGGCATCCAGATTCAACCGAGCCGCAGTGTAGGTAGCCCGTTAATCTCCGTAGATGGTCCAAACAATCAAAGGTTTGATATGGGTGGACTCACAACTCGCCCTATGGCTGAGTCGCTTGCAATCCAACCAAAACTCGATCAGCAAATAATCAGATCTTCAGTCTTGGGCTGGTTCGCAATGCAGCAGGCTGGCCGAATCGCTACGCAGGTGCGTGGTGCGCTCGCGTAGGGCATTCATATGTTCTGTCCTAGCGTGGACCTCCTGCGCCTCCGCGGTGGCCCACTGTTCCATGATCACAATCAAGTCCGGGTCTTCTTTGGCGAGGTGCAGCGAGTACAACTCGCAGCCGTCCTCGGCGTGGATGTCCGGTAGCACGTCCAAGAATTCCTTCACCAGCGCTTGGCGTTGACCAGATGCTGCCCTCATTTCGACCACCAGTGATAGCTTGCTCAATCGGTCCTCCCGAGCCTTCTATTCGGTAGTTGGCCTCAACATCTAGTCTAGAAGATCAGCGGTTATCACGCCGGCGACTTCACGCAGCGGTGAAGCTAGGCAATCCCAGGGATCGATAGCCGGCGGGATAAAAACTGGCGATTTGTAGAATCGTACCCCTAACATAGTGCCCAACGTTGCGGCGAAGGCAACGGTTTCGATTCTCGATCATCCTGCGCAGCGAATCGATCCGGCCGTGCCTCGTCGCGAATATCGAGCCTGATATCGGCAAGATAATAGATTCGCAATCGTAGGTCTTCTAAACCTGTGATAGTGGCCCTGGGTACCCCGGTGTGATTTGAACACACGCCCCACTGCTTAGAAGGTATTTCGCCCTGAGCGCTGTGCTTCCTCGAAGTAGACCCCGAGCGTAACGTGTCCAGTTATCGTGTGAAACAGCGGTCGGTTTCACCTTAACGCCACGTTATGAAGAATGGTCTGGGTGAGCGTCAGTAGCCGATGTCGCCGTCGAATACGGCCTTGAGGCGCCGTTCAACCTGGTCGAGTACGACTTTGTCCTGCGCCGGCACGACTAGTCTCGGCCGGCCTGGTCCGGGCCAGCGCGCCCGGCCAATCACCGGCCTCTGACCGACCGGCCGCTACGGCAGCGCGAACCCCCGCGCCACGTCGTCCAGGATCAGCACCCAGTCGTAGCCCGCGCCCTTCTTCGGCGGGAAGAACCAGCGAGTGGCCTGCCGGGGAAACTCGCCGATGATTTCGCTCACCCCGCTGCGCGGGTCAAACCACGCCGCCCGGATGCCATCTCCGGATAGCCGCTCCATATCGACGCAGACCGGGAACCCGTGCGACGTGTACACGAATGCGTAGCCGCCGTCGGTGCCGCGGGTCGCCAGCACGTGTCCGGCCTCGGCCTCCCGGTCAACCCGTGCGATCAATGCCTGGTCGGGAACCCTCTCGATGAACGGCCGCGACTCGATCAACCGCCGCACGAACGTCATCATGTGCGATCCCGGCAGTTGCAGCGCAATCTTCCACGGCGTCCGCGCCCCAAAAGTCGGCTCCTCGCCACCCGGGTCCCAGAACATGAACACATCGTTGCAGCCGTAGGCGTGCCCGAAGGCCCCGGCGAACACCGACCAGTACGCCTGCTTACGTACCTGCCAGGCATCCGCCCGGGGATAGCCGTCGCGCAGGAACTGCGGCATTTCCTCGTACATCGGTTCGCCATCGACGGTTGGCTTCGGCGGGTCCAGCGCATAGTCACCGGCGATCGTCTCGTGGTTCGGGTAGTCCAACAGGTGCCCTGACTGAATCATGTTGAAATCCAGCCAGTCGGCATCGTGAAAGGCATCCGACGAACTCAGCGGCGGAGTGGGATGGAAGGTCCGCAGGCCGCGGCCGCCGTCGCCCTCGGCGATTCCGGCTGCCTGCTCGGCAAAGACGTCGCCGCTGCGCCCGGCGTTCTGATCGCCGCCGGTGATCCAGATCATCGGCTTGTCGACGTAGCGCTCACCTAGGAACCGGCCGTACTGCCGGGCGTTCGCCATGTTGACCAGCGGCGCATCCAGAAAATACTCACCTCCCGGGTTCACCCCGGTCACGATGTAGCCCCAGTTCGGCAGCATGCCGACGTACATCCCCAATTCCTCGCAGCGGTTGACTACGTAGTCCACATGCTCGAAGAACCGCTCGTTCGGCCGCGTCGGGTCGTCGTCCTCGAACGCATCGTGCCCGTACTGGTTCGGGCCGAAGCGTACGTCAAACACCACCGGCATAATCACGTTGAAGCCCTTCGCCGCCCGGTCCTCCAGGTAGAGGTCGGTGTCCTCGCGGTTCAGTTTGTAAAAGAGCCGCCATGCGGTATCCGCCAGGAAGAAAAACGGGCTCCTGTCCTCATGGACCAGGAAGCGCCCATTCTTACTGACCTTCAGTGCCTGCATCGTGTGTCCGTCCCGGATTGAAATGTCGGTCGTGTTGTTTCGGTTGTACGCGCTAGCCCAGGTCCGCCGTGTTGCTCCGCGCCACCTCGCCCAGCCAGGCCGCGCTCGGCTTCGGCGTCCGCACCTGGGTCGCTCGATCCACTGCCACGATCCCAAAGGTCGGCCGGTAGCCCAGCATCCACTCGAAGTTGTCCAGCAGCGACCACTGGCAATAGCCGCGCACGTCCAGACCGTCATCCAGGCATTCCTTCAGCGAAGCCAGCGCCCGGCGCAGGTATTCCGTCCGGCGCGTGTCGTCGTCGGTCCCAATGCCGTTCTCCGTGATCAGCGCCGGCAGTCCGGTCAGCTCCACCGCGTCGCGGATGCACGCCCCTACGCATTCCGGCCAGAACTCATAGCCCATCTGCGTGACCTCCACGCCCTCCTCCGGCGGCAACATCCCCTCCGGCCCGTAGCGGCTCCGCGAGTAGCATTGCACCCCGATGAAATCGCCATCACCCGCCTCACGCAGGTACACATCCTGGATCTTCTCCCGCTTCGCCTGCATCATCGCCTCGCCCCCGGGCAGCGCCTGGTAGTCGGACATCGCCACCGTCATTCCGACCGGAAGATCGGTCCGCACCGACTTGATCGCCTGCATCGCCGCGTGATGCCCGGCGATGACCACCGGCTCAATGGCCGCCGAGTCTCCCAGCAGGAGGGCGCTGAAGCGATCACTGCCGCTGGCCCGCGCCGCCGCCGCCAGCATTGCGTCGATGGCTTCCGCCGGGATCATCGTTCCTTTGAACTCATCGATCAGCGCCGTGATGTTCAGTTCGTTAATCGTGCACACCCAGCCGATCAGGTCCCCCAGGTCGTGGGTCACCCGCTTCGCGTACTCGCCGAAGCGCGCCGCCGTCTCCATGTTCTCCCAGCCTCCCGCCGCCGCCACCCAGCGCGGCGAGGTGAAGTGGTGGTAGGTCACCACCGGCTGCAATCCGTGCCGGTGGCAGGCCTCCAGCACCCTTCGGTAATGGTCCAGCGCCGCCTGCGAAAAGTGCCCCGGTTCCGGCTCGATCCGCGCCCATTCCACTGAGAAGCGATAGGCGTTGAAGCCCAGTTGTTCAAGCAGTGCCAAGTCGTCCTCGTAGCGGTGATACTGATCGCAGGCGTCGCCCGACAGATCGGCGAAGATCGTCGGCTCCACGTGCTCCATCAGCCAGTAATCCGACTGGGTGTTGTTGCCCTCCACCTGGTGGGCTGATGTCGACGTGCCCCACACGAAGCCGTCCGGAAACTGGTAGCTCATCGCTGCGCCTAAATCCTGCTGGTTACGTCCCGTGGACGCTAGGGTACCGCTCCGCCTCTCCGCCTAATCCACCATCTCTGAGCTGATCTCATACTTACCTTGCAGTCCCAGCACGTTCTTGCCTTCGTGTGGAGTTCTTGGTATGCACTGGATAGTGCAAGTCAACAGGCCTTCTAAACCTGTGAGAGTGGCCCTGGGTGCCCCCAGTGTGATTCGAACACACGCCCCACTGCGTAGAAGGTATTTCGCCCTGAGCGCTGTGCTTCCTTGAGGTAGACCCTGAGCGTAACGTGACCAGTTATCGTGTGAAACATCGGTCTTCTTCACCGCGGAGATACGTTGTGAAAAAGGCTCGTTATGGCGTCAGTAGCGGATGTCTTATCTCAAGCAAAACGACAAGCTCCCGTCTGCTAACGGATTGCTAACGGAAGGGTCATGACCGCCTCGGAATCGGACGTACTGATTCGGCTGCTGGTGACGGGGCCACCCTGTAGTCTCGGCTTCAATCAGTCCGATAGGGACAGGTCTAGACGGCAGACTGCAAATTCCTAAACCACGGCTTCTAACCAGACGGTAATTGTTCGGGTTTCGCTTAGGGGCGACTCGAAGCAAGCACAGCGCTTACCCCCTGCTCCTTGCCAAGGAGCAGGTCACTGGTTCGAATCCCGTCTTCCGCTCTGCGCTCACCTGAGCACTGTGGTTTCCAGTAGTCCGCATTTCATGGCATAGTCCCTTCGACTCAGGGATTTCCTGATGTCGAGTGATTGACCTGATGCGTCGCACCGTCATCCCGACCTTGGCCAGTCTCATCGTGGCGGTCCTGCTGCTAAGTCCTCTCACGCAAGCGCGTACCTCCGCCGCGGGTGATCAGGCAATCACGAACGGTTGGTTCTTCACCCAAACTGGTGGCGGTTCCGGAAAAGGCTATGCCGTCACCGACGATGCCGCCGTCCCGTATTGGACGTTCTTCCAAGAAGCGGGCGGCGTTCAGGCTCTGGGCTATCCCATTTCCCACCGCTGGACCGAACCGCCTTTTACCTACCAAGCCTTCCAAAAAGCCATTCTGCAGTGGAACGGTCAAGGCATGTTCTATGCCAACACGTACGACCGTCTCAGTGAACTCGGCAAAGACCGGTGGCTCGATGCTTTTCGATTGACCACACCACCGCAGGCGTTCCCGGAAGATGCGGGTCAGCCATTCGAGGTCGTAACGCAGAACCACTTGCGCCTGCTCGAAGAGAACCCGGCGATTCAGGCGAAGTGGTACGAGAATACCAATTGGCTCAATGCCTATGGCTTACCCGTGGCCTACCAAGATCGCGGGGATGTGCGCGTCCTGCGTGCCCAGCGCGCCGTCTTCCAGCAGTGGATGGTCGCCACCGCATGGGCGGCGCGAGGTGAGGTCGTGGTCTCGAATGGCGGTGACGTCTACAAGGAAGCTGGACTGATCCCAGCCGGAGCGACGGTATCAACACCGAATACGTCCGCAATGCCATCAGCTACTCCAATCACAACCTCAAGCCCCTCCCCAACGCCTGATCCGACTGCGACGCCTACCGCAACACCCGCACCTTCTGCATCAACGCCGAACGCGGCACCGGTCCCAACGGCGCAGCCTGGATCGATCGAGCTTCCGCCCAGTGCAGCGATACCACTGAATGTCCCGACCTATAGCCGGTCCGACTGGCGCCACTGGACGGATGACGATCGAGACTGTCAGAACACCCGCCACGAAGTCCTCATCGTCGAAAGCCTGGTCCCCGTCAGCTTCAAGACCACGAAATCCTGCCAGGTCGCTACCGGGCAGTGGTGGGCAGCCTTTACCGATGTAACCGTGACCAATGCGAGCCAGCTTGATGTGGACCACCTCGTGCCACTCAAGAACGCCCACCTATCAGGTGGGTGGGCTTGGGATGCGGCAACGAAACGCCGCTATGCCAACATCCTTACTGATGCAGCGCATCTCATCGCGGTAACCGCGAGCGCCAACCGGTCCAAGGGCGCGAAAGGCCCCGATCAGTGGAAGCCACCAAACACGGCGTATTGGTGCACCTACGCGACCGACTGGGTCGGCGTAAAGATCACCTGGGGATTGACCGTGACCTCGGCCGAGGCTGCGGCTCTGACCGAGATGCTGGGCACCTGCGGGACTGCCGTCAGCATTACCCAAGCCTCGACACCTGCTCCCACTACCCCGAGTCCAGCGCCCGCCCTGACTCCTTCGGCAACCCCTGCCCCAACCCCGATGCCACCGCCTCAACCGACCTCGACACCAACTTCTGAACCGACGCCAACCGCTACCCTCACATCTGAACCCAGTCCGGCTGCCGTGTTCGAAATCGTCGCGCTGGACTGCCCAGGCAAGCCGGAGTCGATCACAATCCGCAACACCGGGAGCCAGTCCGCCAGCCTCGGAGGCTGGGCAATCCACGATGAAGGACAGAAACATACCTATGTGTTCGCCGCTGACGCATTCCTAACCGCCGGAGCGGATGTGAACGTGTGGTCGTGGACTGGAGCCGCGTCAAAGAGCCTGTTCTGGACCGGCAGCCCTGTGTGGAACAACACCGGGGACACGGCCTCCCTGCTCAACCCCTCAGGGACGGTTGTCAGTCAGCGGGCCTGCACCTAGCGCCTCTAGTATTTGCGGACTGCAACCTCGAATTCAGGCGATTCGACCCCGGACGTACCGGCAACACTAGATGGGTTCTCTCCTGCCGGCCACGCTTTGAAGAATCCCCGGATGACCCCGTGGGGGAACTGACAGTGGAGGGCTATCGAGGAATTGGCACAGGAACCGCGGCGAAATGCGGCGACAGATGCTACATCACGATGGTGACGGGGATGCCTACAGGAAAGGTATTCGGGACGTTATGGCGGCCCTCGGGTTCGAACATCGAGAGGGTGTGGGCTGGGTACGAAGGTAGACCCCCGAGTAGCACTTTATCGGGCTGGCGGGCGCGGGTCGTTTTAATTTGGGATTACGCTTGGCGTCACCGCTCGCCAGCCCCAACTCGGGGGCTCGATGCGTTATCCAGCCGTCACCTCGTCGTCAAACCCGGCGTCCTTGTGCGAGCCATCGCAAAAGGGCTTGTTGCCTGATTGTCCACAGCGACAGAGAGCGATGGTGTCCCCATCAACTTCGAAGGACTCGCCGTTAAAATCAACGAGGTCCACCTTCCCTGCTCCTTTGACCAGATAGGGTCCACGCTTTGCCGGGGTGATGGAAACGTCTGCCAAGGTAATTCTCCTCAAGGTAACCAGCGGCAACTGCCGCCGTATCAATCAACGTACCACGAGTCCGCTGCGCTGGGTCAAAGTTGGATTCAACGTCGGCCGACGTCGATAGAGCCTGCTGCGTGTCGATCGGCATAGGTGTCAAGATAGGTGTCAAGCACCCATTGTGATAGTGCAGGTTAGACGCGCCCGATCCCGTCCCCTGTATAGCTACTACCCGTTCTCGAAAAACAGGGTGCTTGGTCTAGTGACGAGGAACAGGGTGAAGACGTAGCGCGTCACGTCGACCCCAGTTTCCGTATAACCGCGATTACAACTCACGACTTCCGATCAAAGTGTGCCCACATTGGTCCTGGCCCAAACCTTGGCGTGGCGGCCTTTCACAGCGTCCCATCGCGACTTCATGTCCTCCCGGAACAATACGGGCTCAAAACCCAGCTTCCGGTATGTCTCAATGGCTGGCATACGCCAATCATCGGTATCTAGGGTGACGGTTTCGTAGCCCTTTTCTAGTAGGTACCGTGTTACACCTGTACATACGCCAACGCCGATCCCGTTGCCGCTCAGGGTAGGATCCGCCACCACATAGTCGATCCGTCCGTCGGTGGCATCAAATCTGCCGGCGAATGCCGCTCCGACCACACGGCCCTTATAAAGCACAAGGCGACTCCCGTCGCTGGCTTCCTCCTGACTCATAAGACTGCTCTGGAACCGCTCGCTGGTCAGGTCCTTAAACCCTGCAAGACCGAGCAACACTTGAAGCTCGTCGTCGAATCTCGCATCGTACGGACAAAGCTCAAACCCCGTGGGAGGCGACCAATCTCTCAAACCGGCCAGACCCTTGGAATAGCGCATTCTGAGTTGGGCAGGTTCGAACTTACCCATGGAATCATTGGCCACAAATATCTCTGGAGCGACAGGCCGACCGGATTCAACGCTTTGGCGGGCGGCTTCACATATAGCAACGTTCGCACCGGCTACATGAGGTAGAACTGGCACCGGGCTCAAACCCTCCACCGCGCGGGCAAATGCTTGCCATGAGCAAACCCAGTTATGGCCACCACTCGTTTCCGGCGATATTCGCCCTAACTTTTCGGGATCCTTACCACGTCTGTAGACGGTGTCATTGATGATCGTCCCCTCAGTGCCATAGACGTTGAAGAATCCCTGGGTATGCAGCACGCCGTTGATGCCTGTTGCAACCAGTACGCTCGCAAGAGACCCATCATCAAACTTGATATTGACCACGTAACAGTCATCGACGGGAAGTTCAGACCCTCCTAGATTGTTGGCACAGGCCGAAACCTCTGTGACCTCGCACCCCGCGGAGGTCAGGATCAGGTCGATCGGATGGCACCCGCCACCGAGCAGGACGCTCTGCGGATGGATCGGATCCGTCCTCCACGGCGTTCGACGCGGGCTTTCGGCGGAGTAATGACTCCACAGGTCGTGCACATAAAAGCCCTCAAAAAGAAACGGTCGCCCCAGATCCCCATCGAGAACTAGCCGCAGAGCCTCCCGAGTCGGGTACTGGTACCGGAGTGTGAAGTTGACGACCAAAATCGAGCAGTGCTTCTCCGCTAACTCCAGCACCTGCCTAGCGTCGCGAACCGTAGTGGCAAGCGGCTTTTCGAGGAGGACGTCGCATCCGGCGTCCAGCGATGCGGTCGCATGCTCGGCATGAAGGTGATCAGGGCTCGCGATATCGGCAACGGTGGGGTGAGTTTGCCGAAGCAACGCTGCGTAGTCCGATGAGATCCGAGCCGATTCAAACTCCTCCCGAAGCTGGGGGTGCTTCGCTGAGTCTGGCTCGCATATCGCGACGATTTCGGTGCCACCGGAAGATACCGCCGCCCGAGCCATGGCCGTTCCGGCCCCTCCACCACCAAATACGATCAGGCGATGGCGCCGGCTACGCTTTGCGGCTGCTGGCTCACCGCGGACCACTAGTCACCACTACTGGCCCCCCGACATCCGGGACATAAGCCGTTACCACTCGACACCCCCTGTTTATGACGGCCTCATCGGGCTTCGCCTCGACCGCTTGAAACACGTCAAACTCTGTTTTATCTATGGGAGCCGACGGACACCTGGTCGGTTTGGGTACTCCGCATTCTCGTGCGATGTCACCTCACAATGACTTTCGACCCTTTCGAGCACCTCACTGTGATGCAGCCCATCGGGGGCATCAATTAACACTTGGATAATCGTACGTATAATTTCACCATATCGGCTCATGCGCTCACTCATGGTTGTTCGTTCTTCGGTCAATCAGCCGCAAAACAGTTCGCCAGTATGCCTCGTTCATCCTCTGATGGTTCGAACGGGACAGTCGCTGCGTGTTGGCTAGTTGCCCAGCAAGCACTGCCCTGCTCCGATAGCAATATCGAGGATGGTACTAATCTTCAACTGACACCTCCCTACCGGCCGAGCGCTCTGCAGGATTTCCGTCCGCTACGCCTGAATTGGCCCGAGTCCTGCTGTCGAAACAGGCTTCCTCAGACACCGCCCGTTGTGTGCTATGAAGGGTACCAGCAGCCGGGCAGTTTCATCGAGCCAGCAGTTGTCCTCAACAACGGATGGTGTCATTGGGGACTATTCGCATAATCTTCGGCACGGCCATGGACTTTTGGCGGACCCAGTTCCGCGTAACGGCGACGCCGCTAGCTTTATCTGCCACCGTGACTGCATCCGCTTAGCCGCGTAGACCCGTCCTTGTTCAACCCCCAACGAAAACAACAACAAGTTGCGCGGGACATCAATAGTCAAAGTGTGAGGGGGATGGTGGCTCGACATTTGACCGACCGCCTGCGGCTGACATGGGAAATGAAGCCCGGCTATCCGTGTCAGAATATAAACCTACGGCATCGCTACCCCGCTGCACGCATCTCCGGCCAGCTACCGTGTACGCGTGAGCTGCGAATCGCCTTGCGTCCTTCTATTTAATGAATCATTCCCTAATGACTGGGGAGCCTCAATTGACGGCCAGCCCCTGCCACATTTCAAGATTGACGACTACGTGGATGCCTATCTGATTGAAAAACCCGGTGACTGGTTGGTAGAGATCCTCTTTGAGCCACAACGGTGGTTCGAAATTGCAGTCGTCGTCTCTGCTACCACTGCTGCGGCTACTGCCCTCACTATGTTGGTCTTGCAGAGGCGGCGCAATCGCCATCCGGCTAGGTACTCAAAGTCGGCGGTACGGTGGACCCATTGAGCCGGCCACCCTGGAAATCCCGAACTGTGGTCCTTGATGGAATGGATATGGGGGACAGACTGAGGGGGTTGATAGGGGGCTGGTATTGGCTGGCGATCGCCGTGACTATCTTCATAGCTGCTTGCGAACCGGCCGGCGGGCGAAGCGGCCTGTTGGAAGATGTACGATTTGACCGGGCATCGGTCACGGAAGTCCGCAGATTCCCCGGGCACGCTTACAACATCGTCAGCCTGCGAGGATCGACCCCGACGACCGGAATATACGAGGCGGATTTTGTTCAATACTTCGAGCGGACCGGAGGCCTGGAGCGGTGGGGACACCCAATTTCTGAGTTGTTCGAAGAGCGACCGGGGGTGCTCGTGCAGTACTTCCAGAGTGGGGTTGTGGAGTACCGGCCGCATCGCGGGTTCCAGGTTCCACGGCTTTGGAATGAATTCATTCTGGGATCGGAATCCGGTTCGCAGCTTGCGGGAGCGGAAAGGGCTCCGTCGAATGGCTCCCCAGGGGAAAGGCTAGGTCGCTGGGGAAGGAAGATATCTAACTTCTCGGTGGAAGGTGAGGAAGTGGGATTCGCGGAGGCGTTCCGAAGGTTGGGAGGGGTGATGACCCTCGGCTACCCGCTGTCGGACGCCCGTCGCGACAGCCACCCCCAGGCGCGATTGGGTCTACTGGACGATAAACGGAAGCCGGTGCGCCAGTATTTTGAAGGCGCGGTGCTGGAGTGGCATCCGGGTACTGCGTTCCCCATCCGGGTGGTGCCGTTGGGGAGCTGGATACGGGATATCCGGTACGAGACGGGTGAGTGGATAGAATTGCTTCCGTTCCGGCGAACGGTGGAGATCAAGGTGGGGGGCGATTATCCGGCGGAACTGTTGCGTTTCGCGGAAAACCCGCTTCGAGTCGGAGCCGGGAACGGGGTAGTGGTAGGGATCGGAACTCATCCGTACGCAATTGCCTATCACCCGCAGGGACACTTGATTTACCGCGAGGGCGACGGTTGGTATTCCCTGCTCTACGACGGCGTATCGGGGGTGTTAACTTTTGTATCTGACGGTGTGGGGGCGGTTCAAAGGAGTGAGGTGGTGACGCATGAGAAGGTGGGGCCGGGCTTAGCGCTCTACGATTGGGATGGGGTCGTACATGTGATGTATGCAGATCTGATGAAGCGGCGGATCTACTTGCGGACGGGGGATGTGAGGGGGGGGGAGGCACGGCTGGGCGAACCGGTGGTTGTGGCGGAATGGCATGATGAATTCATGGCCTACTTGGCAACAGAGGCAATGGGCTCGGACGGGCTGCCGCGCGTGCTTGTTCGCAGCTATCAAGGCGTGACAATGGGAACGGGAACGATTAGCCACCTGTGGCTGACAAACGCGCTGGATGATAGTTTTGAGGATTGGACGGATCCGATCCGCATCACAACGCAGGCGGACGCCGAGCGGGCGACGGCAGGTACCAGCGGATCGCTGGGAGTGGTGGGTGAGAGGATCGTAATTGTGTTTAATATGGCGGATGAGTTGATGGCGTTCGTAGGCAGCGTTGACGAGCCAGGTGGACTGGTCCGGGAGAGCCTGGGGGGGGCTGCCGGGATTCACGATCATATTCTTTCAGTCAGGGATGGAGTTGTGCATCTTGCCTACCACGCCCCCGGAAAACATGGAACGGTGATGGCCTTCCGGACGTGGACGGAGGATGGGGGATGGTCGCAACGAATTGACCTGGCGGCGACCGGCGATCACGCCACGGCAATGACGGTGGATGAGGTGGGGAATGTATGGGTGTTTTTTGGCACGGGATCATCGGTACGAATGAGGGTGAGGCGAGTGGGCAGGGATAGTTTTGACGCGGAGCGATGTGTGGTGAATATCAACCCGCTGGAAGCGGCCAGTTATGTGTGGCTAGGCGCGGCCCAACCCGCCGGTAAAAACGAGACAGGCTTGTTGTGGACGCAGCGACCCGCGGACGATCGGTGGGAGGTTCGGTTCAAGGTGATCGGTCTGGAGGATTTCGACGCGGCACCGTTGTGTCGGGATTAGCGAATTTCGGGTGGTCAGGCTTGGTCGCCGCGGGTTAGTGGTTGGACTAGACCCTACTGCCGACGTTGGAGTCGGACGTTTTGTAAGAGCGTCTCGCAATGGGAAGAGCTGTGGGGAAATTTGCTCTATTGGTGTGAAATCCCTCCAGAGTTCGTACCATTCCCCGGGTTGGTCCTGGGGTGTTGAATGGCCGTGCGACATGAGTAATGAGATTTCTAACCGGCAGATCCTTGCTTTGGCAAGATTGTTTCAGGAGCATGTGGTCTATGTGGACTGGCCTTTGGTGAACCCTGTGGGAATCGAACCCACAACCTACTGATTAAGAGGTATTTCGCCCTGACCGCTGTGCTTCCTTGAGGTAGCCCCTGAGCGTAACGCGTCCAGTTATCGTGTGAAACATCGGTGGCTTTCACCCCGACGTACCATCGGGAGAAAGGTGTGGGTGAGTGTCAGTATCCCACGTCATATCGCAGCAGCCGGACGTTCACCAACGTGATCACGCCGATAACTATGAACAGCATGAAAGACATCGCCGAGGCATAGCCCATCTTCAGATACTGGAACGCATTCTGGAAAATCAGCACTACCACTGTTGTCGTACTACCCAGCGGCCCGCCCCAAATATTGTTGAAGCCAGCTTGAGTCATGACGAAGACCTGTGTGAACATCTGCAGCGCGCCGATGAAATAGACGATCACTACGAAAAAGGTCGTCGGCGCCAGCAAAGGCATGGTGATTCGGAAAAACGTCGAAACCCGGCCAGCGCCATCGATCTCGGCCGCCTCGTACAGGTGCGGCGGGATTGCCTGCAACCCGGCCAGATAGATAACCATGTTCAGCCCCATATTCTTCCACACACTCATGATGACGATAGAAAGCATGGCCGTCTGGGACGACCGCAGCCATTTCAACCGCGGCAGTCCCAACGTCTCCAGTCCGTCGTTGAGCAGCCCAAATTGCGGCTCGTACATCCACAGCCAGATCAGCGATACCGACACGAATGAGCTCACCACCGGCATGTAAAACAGCGCCCGGAACGTGTAGATCCCTCGGATTTGCCGGTTGATCAGTACCGCCAGCAGCAGCGACGTCACAATTCCCGTAGGCACCGTGCCGAACGCGAAGTAGAGCGTGTTCGTCAACGACTGCGGGTACTGGGTGTCGCTGAGCAAATTCAAGTAGTTTTTAAATCCGGCGAATCGCGGAGCCTGCATGAGGTCGTAGTCGGTAAGGCTGTAGTAGAAGGCCAAGATGATCGGCAATATTACGAAGCCGATCAAGAAGATGATCGATGGACCCACGAACATGTAGCCTGCCAGGCCGCCCCGACTGCCCAGCCCTAACCGGTTGCGCCAATCGGGTTTGCTTACCGCTGTTACGGCCATAGGATCTTCGATAGTTATCAGCCTGGTGACCTAAATATCAATGCCACGATCAGCCGGATCATAACTTCGGGCGATTGGTCAGGCTCGGCTCACGTCGGATAGACAAGACATTCCGACGTTTAGCGGCTGAGGAATGGTGCCCCTGGTGTGATTCGAACACGCGCCCCACTGCTTAGAAGGTATTTCAGCCTGAGCGCTGTGCTTCCTTGGGGTAGACCCCGAGCGTAACGTGTCCAGTTATGGTGTGAAACATCGGTCGCTGTCACCGCGGAGGCACGTAGTGAAAAAGTCGGGTAAGGGCTTCAGTAGCCGATGTCGTATCTCAAGCAAAATGACAAACTCCCGCTAAGCGATATTCATCCGTCTCCCTGATAATTTCGCTTAGAATTTGTGGCGATGGGGGTGATGAGCATGGGTAGGTTTACGGTGGCTAGACATTCGTGAAAATCCAAATATTCCTTACCGCCGCACTGACTGCTATTGCACTCTTGCTTGCCGCCTGTGGCGATCCGGAGGTTGTCGTCGTAGTAGCTACGCCGACTCCTGCTCCAGTACCGACTGCAACATCCACACCCGAGTCCTCGCCAACACCTACCGCCCAACCAATATCCACGCCATCCGTGGCCGACCTTATCGACGATGCGCAGGCCTATGTAGTTCGGATTGACCACGAGAACGGGTGTGCATCCGGTGTACTGCTTGGCAACAGTGGCCTTGTCCTTACCAATTACCACGTCATCCGAGGAGCTAACTCGCTGGCCGCCACCACCGTCGACGGCACCTGGTTCGCCCTGGAAGTGCTGACTTACGACATAGAAGGCGACCTGGCGCTGCTCCAGGCCACCTGGCCTCTACCCGCGCTGGCAACGATCCCGCTGAACACTGACGTCGATCTTCGTCTCGGTGAATCGATCTTTGTCCTTGGCTACCCGTTCCCGAGTTCCCAATCTCCCAACAGCTGCGGCGAATCGATCACCGTAACCCGCGGGATACTCGCCGGTCGCATTAATGTCCTCGGCCAGGAGCTGCTCCAGACAGATGCCGCCCTGAACCCCGGCGTCAGCGGCGGCCTGGCGCTGACCAGCACCGGGGTCATCGCCGGCATGGCAGTATCCGGGCCGACTTCAGACGTTACCGAGAGCGTTGGGTTCCTCATTCCTGTTAGCGCCATCGTAGAGCGGCTGACAGAGTGGCTGCCGCGGCTCGCCGCGGGGACGCTTGCACCACCACCACTACTCGGCCAGATTGCGTTTACGAGCGACCGTGACGGCGACTCCAACATCTACGTCATGGACACCGACGGGGGGGGCGTCCAGCAGCTCACCGATGATCCTGCAAGCGATAGGTACCCCGCGTGGTCACCCGACGGCACCCGCATCGCGTTTGTGAGCATCCGTGACGGCGACTCCAACATCTACGTCATGGATGCGGACGGCGGCAACGTCCGGCAGATTACGGATAGGCTTGGGGGGAAGTGGAGCCCCACTTGGTCTCCCGACAGCACCCTGATCGCGTTCGGGAGCAACCGCGACGGCGACGAGGACATCTACGTCATGGACGCCGACGGGGGTAACGTCCAGCAGCTCACCGATGATCCCGGAGTAGATCGCGACCCCGCCTGGTCGCCCGACGGCACCCGCATCGCGTTTGTGAGCACCCGTGACGGCGACTCCAACATCTACGTCATGGACGTGGACGGCGGCAACGTCCGGCAGTTGACAGACGATCCTAGGCAGGACCAATCCCCCGCGTGGTCGCCCGACGGCACCCGGATCGCGTTTGCCAGTCACCTCAACAAACTCAACGCTGGCGGCGCGGACATAGGAGTCCATATCTACGTCATGGACGCGGACGGCGGCAACGTCCGGCAGCTGACAGACGCTCCTGGGAGCGATATTAATCCCGCCTGGTCGCCCGACGGCACCTGGATCACGTTTGAAGGCTACCGTGACGATGACTCGGACATCTATGTCATGGACGCGTACGGCGGGAGAGTCCGGCAGCTGAGAGGCACACGCGGCCACCGCGACTATCCTGCGGGGGATTATGACCCCACCTGGTTACCGGGGCCGTAGTTAGCATGGGCCGATCAGCAACAGACTGCACAGCCGGGATATGGCATCGGCCGTTCCTTGCTGCCTTCTCCAACAGCGGCAATATCGGAGCCTCGGCGCGGAACGCACGGATACATCGCCAGACCGTCTACAAGGCCCTGGAGCGAGACCAA
>Ga0114999_10001248_pt1 | contig 35591 bp, 30 predicted proteins | sample ArcticOcean_MG_C_3_FD_89820 | JGI IMG/M metagenome (GOLD analysis project Ga0114999, IMG submission 89820) | Marine microbial communities from western Arctic Ocean - ArcticOcean_MG_CB8_126 | ecosystem: Environmental > Aquatic > Marine > Oceanic | place: Arctic Ocean: Canada Basin | collected...
CTCGGCGGAATTGGGGGTGGTGCCGCCCGTCATTGGGCGGCCTTGCCCGCTTCGGCCTGGGCCGCGCGCATCCGGGCCTCGATCTCGCCCATCTTGCGGCCCAGCTCGTCGACCTCGATCACGCCCTTCTCGAGCAGGATATTGCCGATCGAGGAAATCCAGCGCTCGTAATAGCTCTGTTCGTCATAGGCGCCGGGGCCGAGATCCTCGATGCCGCGGCGCAATTCGTCCACGGTCATCACCCTGCGCTTCGGATCGGCCAGCAGGCGCAGCATGGCGTTGACCTGCTTTTCCCAGGGCGCGTGATCGTGGTCGGTGATCTCCACCGGCCCCGCGTCCAGCCCTCCCATGTCGTGATGGCGCCGCTTCGTCATGGCTCGCCCTTCCCAGGATTACCCAAGGCGAGATTGAAGCGCGCTTGCGACGGCGAGGCAACCGGGAGTTGGAAGGCTGGCGGTCGCGAGGCCTTCTCCTCACCCCCACCCCAACCCTCCCCCCTTGTGAGGGAGGGTTGGGGTGGGGGGTAGAATGAGAGTCTTCGAACGTCTTGCCGCGCCTAGAGTTTGGCGGCGCGCAGGCGCAGGGCGTTGGCGATGACCGAGACAGAGCTGAGGCTCATCGCCGCTGCGGCGATCATCGGGTTCAGCAGATGCCCGGAGAAGGGATAGAGCAGCCCGGCCGCGATCGGGATGCCCAGGCTGTTATAGGCGAAGGCGAAGATCAGGTTCTGGCGGATATTGGCCATGACCCGGCGGCTCAGGGCGCGGGCGCGCAGCAGGGCGGCCAAGTCGCCCTTGACCAGGGTTATGCCCGCGCTTTCGATCGCCACATCCGTGCCCGTGCCCATGGCGATGCCGACATCGGCGGCGGCCAGGCCCGGGGCATCGTTCACCCCGTCCCCGGCCATCGCAACGATGCGGCCCTCGTCGCGCAACCGCTGGATCAGGGCGCTCTTGTCCTCGGGCGAGACCTCGACCTCGATCTCGTCGATGCCCAGGCGCGCGGCCACGGCCTCGGCCGTGCGGCGGGCGTCGCCGGTCAGCATGATCAGGCGCAACCCCTCGGCGCGCAGCCCGGCCAGGGCCTCTTCCGTTGTCGCCTTGATCGGATCGGCGACGGCGACGAGGCCGGCCAGGGCACGGTCGAGGGCGACGAACATGACCGTCACCCCCTCGCCGCGCAGGGCATCGGCGCGACCGGACAGGGCGCTGGGCTCCAGACCCAGATCGGCCATCAGGGCCTCGTTGCCAAGGGCGATCTCGCGCCCGTCCACCTTGCCCGTGACGCCCTTGCCCGTCACCGAGGTGAAATCCGCTGCCTCGACCAGCGCGAGATTCTTCTCCTTGGCGCCGGAGACGATAGCGGCGGCCAAGGGGTGCTCGCTGCCGCGTTCCAGGCTGGCGGCCAGACGGAGCAGGTCGTCCCCGCTCCCGGCCGCCTCTTTGGCCGTTTCGACCGCGATCAGCTTGGGGTGGCCTTCGGTCAAGGTGCCGGTTTTGTCGAAGACCAGGGTGTCGACCTTGGCGAAGCGCTCCAGGGCTTCGGCGCTGCGGATCAGCACCCCGGCCTGGGCGCCGCGCCCGGTGCCGACCATGATCGACATGGGCGTGGCCAGGCCCAGGGCGCAGGGGCAGGCGATGATCAGGACCGAGACCGCGGCGATCAGGGCATAGGTGAAGGAAGGCGAGGGGCCGACGGCAAGCCACAGCACGAAGGCGCCCAGCGCGATCGCGACGACCGTCGGCACGAAGATCGCGGCGACCCGGTCGGCCAGGCCCTGGATCGGCGCGCGGCTGCGCTGGGCCTCGGTCACCATGCGGACGATGCGCGAGAGCATGCTGTTCTCGCCGACATGCTCGGCCCGGACGATCAGCCCGCCGGTGCCGTTCAGGGTGCCGCCGATCACGGAGTCTTCGGGTCCTTTCTCGACCGGGATCGATTCGCCGGTGACCATGGATTCGTTCACCGCGCTGCGGCCTTCGAGCACGGTGCCGTCGACCGGCACTGATTCGCCGGGGCGCACCCGCAGGCGGTCGCCCTCGGCGATACGGTCGAGCGGCACCTCCTCGTCCTCGCCGTCAGCGGTCAAGCGTCGGGCGGTTTTGGGCGCGAGGTCGAGCAGCGCGCGCAGGGCGTCGCCCGTGCGTTCGCGCGCGCGCAGTTCCAGCACCTGGCCGACCAGGACCAGGGTGACGATCACGGCGGCGGCCTCGAAATAAACCGGGACCATGCCGTGGATTCCGCGCAGGGCGGGCGGGAAAATGTCCGGCGCCAGGGTCGCGATCGCGCTGTATAGCCAGGCCGCGCCGGTGCCGATGGCGATCAGGGTGAACATGTTGAGGTTCCAGCCGCGCAGGCTGGCCCAGCCCCGCGCGAAGAAGGGCGCGCCGCACCACAGCACGACCGGCGTCGCCAGCAGGAATTGCAGCCAGACCGAGAGGCCGGCCGGGACGAGCCGGTCGATCGGCAGGCCGATATCCGCGCCCATCGCCAGGACTAGGACCGGCAAGCTGAGGGGTGCGGTGATCCAGAGCCGCCGGGTCATCGCGGCCAGTTCGGGGCTCGGCTCGCGCTCCAGGGTCACGGTCATGGGTTTCAGCGCCATGCCGCAGATCGGGCAGTCGCCGGGCTCGTCCCGCACGATCTCGGGGTGCATGGGGCAGGTGTAGCGGATTGCCTTGCGCGGGCCGGGCGCCGCCGGTTCCAAGGCCATGCCGCATTTGGGGCAGGTGCCGGGGCCTTTCTGGCGGACGCTCTCGCACATTGGGCAGATATGGTCCTCGTCCTCGCCGCCCGGCGCGGGCGCGGCGCCTTTTCCCGAGAGATAGCTGTCGGGTGCCACCTCGAACTTCTCGGCGCAGCGGGCGCTGCAGAAGACATATTCTTCGCCGTCATGATAGCGACGATGCTTGGCGGTGGCGGGATCGACCGTCATGCCGCAGACCGGATCGGTCGCGCCCGGTTTTGCGCCCGACTTCGCGTGATCGTGATCCGGGTGACGATGGTGGTGATGGCCGGTCATGATTTAATTCTCTGTCTGGAGGGGTGTTTCTTGCCGCCGTTGGCCCGCGTCGCGGTCAGCTGCCGGTGCCCGCGCTCATCGCCGCCTGGCGGACGCGGATTTCCGCGGGTCAGCGGCTGCGGATATAGGCGAGCACGTCGTGGATTTCGGTATTGCTCAATGTGTCGGTGAAGCCGGGTATGTCGCTTTCGTAACCCGCCGGGGCGAGGGTCCCGCGCCGGCGCGGGGTCTTGGGCCGGGGTGGCCGGGGTTCCGGGCTAGGGCGCGTTCGGCGCGGGTTTGCCTGCCTTGAAGGCGATGGTCATGTTCTTGGCGGCCCAGGACATCAGGCGCAGTTCGCTGAGGAAGGTGATGAACCGATAGCCCGCCTCGACCATCTCGAGGCCGTAGGCGACCGAGCCGGTATGGATGCCGGCCCCAATGCCGTGCTTCTTCGCCGCCTCGGCGATCTTGTGGATGGCGTCGAGCACCTCCGGGGTCTTCGGGTCGAAGCCGGCGCTATGCCCGTAGCTGACCGAGAGGTCCGAGGGGCCGACATAGATCGAATCGAGACCCGGCGTGGTCAGGATCTCGTCCAGCCGCTCGACCGCCTGCTTGGTCTCGATCATGGCCATGGTCAGGATCGACTTGTTGGCGGTCGGAATATAGTCGCCGCCATAGGCCAGCGCGGCGCGCACCGGGCCGACGCTGCGATAGCCATCGGGCGCATAGCGGCAGGCGCCGACGAAGCGTTCGCATTCCTCGCGGCTGTTGATCATCGGGCAGATGATGCCCATGGCGCCCATGTCCAGGGCCTTCATGATCGGCGCCGGTTCGTTCCAGTTGACGCGCACGATCGGCATGACATCGGTGGTCGACAGCGCCTGCAGCATGGACAGGGTGTCGCTCAGTTCGACCAGGCCGTGCTGCATGTCGATGGTGATGCTGTCCCAGCCCTGATGGGCCATGAATTCAGCGGGCACCGCATTGGGAATGGCCAGCCAGCCGTTGCATACCGTGCCGCCCTCGGCCCAGATCTCCTTCACCCGATTCGCCACCATTGCGTCTCTCCTCTTCGATTGTTCGCCAGGCCACCCGGACGAGCGCACAGCATCCGTATCGCGCCGCTAGGGCGCAACCCCACGCCGGGCCATCCGGCGCAATTTCGTCAGGCGGCGGCCTCGGCCGCGTCCAGCCGGTCGAAGGTGCTGCCGAAACCCTGTACCCGGATGCTGCCGCCGGCTAGGCGCATGGCGTCCCAGAGGGTGACCTGATTGGCGGTCAGCACGGGCAGGCCCGCGGCCTCTTCCAGGGCCTCGGCCAGATGCAGGGTCGGCATGGCGGTGTCGGGGACCAGCACGGCCTGGGCGCCCTTGACCGCCGCGGCCCGGGCCCCGGCGATCACCTTGTCGGGGGGCATGACCGAGGCGGCCCAGCCGCTTTGCGCGTCCAGCCACTGCAGATGGACAGCCTCGATACCGTGCTCGGCCAGGAAGGCGACGAAGGCGCGCGAGGCCGGCTCGGGATAGGTCGCTAGGACGGAAACGCGGGTCAGGCCCAGGCGCTTCAGCGCGCGCGCGAAGGCCAGCGAGGTGCTGCCAGCCGGCGCCCCCGTTTCTTTTTTGATCGCGGCGACCTGGGCCTCAGCATGGGCGCGGCCCAGGATGAAGCTGCCGCTGGTGCAGGCCCAGAAGATCGTGTCGGGTTTCAGACAGACGAGTCGGCGGGAGGCTTCCAGCAGCCAGTCCACCCGGGCGGTCTGCTTGAGATGTTCGACTTCGTGATCGTCGTCGTCGCCGCCGCCGACCCGGGTCGGGGCGAGGAAAATCTTGACCCTGTCGCCGAGAGCTTCGGCGAACTGGTAATATTCCTGTTCGGCCCCGCCGCCGGGCCAGAGCAAACCGAGTCGCAGTGTCGTTTTCGCCATCATCCGTCTTCCCCCCAACCAGATACCGCTATCTATACCGCGCCCGCCGTTCCGCGGGTAGCGCCAGGATTGCCCGGCGTCTAGGCTTGGCGCGCGAAGGAGGGGACGCGTGCCGCTAGAAGTATCGAAGTGCGACCGGGTACGGCCATGACCAGGGTGGGGACCCTGGCCGGGTTGGTCAATCGCTGGGGCTTTCACGCCGTCCTTCTGGCGCTCGGCGCGCTGATGTTGACCAATCTGAACTGGCCCCTGGTCCGATCCTTCGAATTCGCCTTCATCTGGGAATACCGGACCGCCCTGTTCAAGGGCTTCGGCATCACCCTGCTGCTGACAGTCGAGGCGGGAATCGTCGGCATCCTTTTCGGCACCCTCTTCGCGATCGGCAGCCAGTCGCCCTTCGCGCCCTTGCGCTGGCTGGTCGCGGCCTATGTCGAGGTCTTTCGCAACACGCCGCTGCTGGTCCAGCTCTTGTGGATCCATTTTGCCCTGCCGCTGGTCACCGGGATCAACACCACGGCCCTGGTCAGCGGCATCACCGGCATCGGGTTGCAGGCGGCGGCCTATTACACCGAGATCATGCGCGCCGGCATCCAGGCCGTGCCGCGCGGTCAGATTGAGGCGGCCCAGGCCCTCGGCCTGCCGGCCCGGACCCGCTGGACCCGGGTCATTCTGCCGCCCGCCATCCGCACGGTCATCCCGGCCCTGCTCAACCAGAACATCAGCTTCTTCAAGGCGACGGCGATCGTCGGCATGGGCCTGCTGGTCGACGATTTCTTTAACTCCACGCTGCGCGTGTCGAACGACACCTTCCATTTCATCGAGCCGCTGACCTTCGCAGCCGCGGTCTATCTGGTGCTGGGCTGGCAAGCCGGCCGCTGGACCCTGCGCCTGGAACGGCGATTGACCCGGGGGGAGCGCTAGGCCGTGAGCTTCGATATCAACATTATCCTGCGCTACTACCCCGAACTCCTGGGCGGGGCCTGGGTCGCGGTCTGGATGACGGCGGTCAGCCTCGTCTTCTCCAGCGCGGTCGGGGCGGTGGTCTGCATCGGCAAGCTGCAGAAATATGGCGCGGCCAACCGGTTGGCCACGGCCTATATTGACCTTTTCCGCGCCACCCCGGAGATTGTGCTGATCATCTGGGTCTTCTATTGCCTGCCCCTGCTCTTCGATGTCCGCATCGGACGATACGGCTGCGCGATCATCGCCTTGTCGGCTTATGGCGGCGCCTATATGGCCGAAATCTTTCGGGCCGGGGTGCAGGCCGTGCCGCGCGGTCAGACCGAGGCGGCCAACGCTCTGGGCATTCCGATCTTTCATATCGCCCGGCGCGTGATCGTGCCGCCGGCGATCCGGCGGATGATGCCGGCTCTGGTGAATTTTCTGACCGAACTGCTGAAGGCGACCAGTCTGCTCGCCCTGATCGGCGTGGCCGAGTTGATCTTCGTCGCCTCGACCCTGGGCTCCAAGACCTTCGCCTATATGGAGTTCTACACGGCGATCGCCGTGATCTATTTCATGATCATCTTCCCTTTGAGCGTCTATGCGCGGCGGGCCGAGCGGCGGCGGCTGCGGCGGACCGGGAACTAGAGGTGCCAGAATGACCGAGACGGCGCAGAACCGGACGAATGGGGCGAACGGCGGCGAGCCGATCATCGTCTGTCGCGAGGTGGTCAAGCGGTTCGGCGATTTCACCGCCCTCGACGCGGTCTCGACCGAGGTGCGGGCGGGCGAGGTGGTTTGCATTGTCGGCCCCTCGGGCGGCGGCAAATCGACCTTCCTGCGCATGATCAACGGGCTGGAGGGGATCGACGGCGGCGAGATCGTGGTCGATGGCATCCACCTGCCCGGCGGCAAGAAGGACATCCAGAATGTCCGCCGCGAGGTCGGCATGGTGTTTCAGAGCTTCAACCTCTTCATGCATATGAGCGTGCGCCAGAACTTGACCCTTGCCCCCATGACGGCGCGCAAGCTGGGTCGGGCGGAGGCCGACGACCGGGCCGAACGCCTGCTCGACCGGGTCGGGATCGGCGATCAGATCGACAAATATCCGAGCCAGCTTTCCGGCGGCCAGCAGCAGCGGGTCGCCATTGCCCGGGCCTTGGCAATGGAGCCGCGGGTCATGCTGTTCGACGAGCCGACCAGCGCCCTCGATCCTGAAATGATCAAGGAAGTCCTCGATGTCATGCGCGAACTGGCGGAATCGGGCATGACCATGCTGGTCGTGACCCATGAGATGGGCTTCGCCCGCGAGGCGGCGGACCGCGTGCTGTTCATGGCCGATGGACAGATTCTGGTCGATGCGCCGCCCGAGCGCTTCTTCTCCGAAGCCGAGGATGAGCGTCAAGCGAGTTTCCTCAGCAAGATTCTGTAGAACATCGAGCCGTGACAGGGCCGACCAATTTGGTAAGCTGTCCCGCCGCACGCGAAAGAATCGCGGCGGGTGTGTATAAATTGGGAAGGAATACGGGATGAAACGTCTATTTTTCGCCATCCTGGCGTTGGCGACCAGCTTGTCGGTGGGCACCGCCCTGGCCGATGGCCATGAGCGCGACACCTTGATCCAGGAAATTACCGCACGCGGTGTGCTGCGCGTCTGCCATGCCGAGGCGCTGCCCTGGGGCATTAAGGATCCAAAGACTGGCGAATGGGTCGGCTCCGACGTCGAGGCCGCGAACCATCTGGGCGAGACGATGGGCGTGAAGGTCGAGCATGTTGACACCTCCTGGGGCACCCTGATTCCGAGCCTCGAGACCGGCAAATGCGATATCGTGATGGCGCCGATGTTCGCGACGCCGGAGCGGGCGATGAAGGTCCTGTTCGCCGATCCGGCGGGCTTCGAGAGCATGTCGGTCGCGGTCGGCGCGGATTCGGGCATCACGTCCTATGCCGATCTCGACACCGACGGCAAAACGGTCGCCGTCATCTCGGGCACGGCGGACGAGTCCTTCTCCAACCGCTATTTCAAGAACGCCAAGGTCCAGCCGTCGGTCACCGACAAGCTGTCCACCGTCTTCCTCGAAGTGGCGAGCAAGCGGGCCGACGCCGTTCTGACGGATACCTCGACCCTCCACCGCATGGTCAAGGAAAACGCGCCGATGAACCTGATGGTTCTGGCCGCCGAGCCGCTCAACCCGCAGGGTTACTCCTACGCCGTTCGCCCGGGCGAGTATCACTTCATCAACTTCGTCAACATCTGGCAGAAGTTTATCGCGCGCGAAGGCCTCAAGGAGATGTGGCACAACAAATTCACGCAGGACTAGTTTCGGGCGACAGCCCGACTCGGGAAGGGCCGGACGATTGTCCGGCCCTTCTTCGCTGGGGGGGGCGTCGTCGCCGGGGCAGGGGAGGATCGAGGATTTGCGGCTGACCGGTGAACGGGAACTGAGTTTTGTGCTCTACGACCTGCTGGACGTCGAGGCCCTCTGCGGCCGCGCGCGGTTCGCGGAGCATGGCCGCGAGACCTTCGACGCGGCGCTGGAGACCGCGCGGCAGATCGCCGGGGATCTTTTCGCGCCCTGCAACCGTGCGGCGGACGAGGATGAGCCGCGGATCGAGAACGGCCGAGTATTGACCCTGCCGGAATACCAGGCCGCGCTCGACGCCTTTTTCGAGGCCGGGTTCGGCGCGGCCCATGTCGATGCCGAGCTGGGCGGATTGCAGATGCCCTGGACGGTGGCCCAGGCCTGCTTCTCGCAGTTCCTGATGGCGAATGTCGCCGCGACCTCCTACCCTATGCTGACCATCGGCGCGGCTAATATGCTGGCGGCCTTCGGCACCGAGGCGCAGAAAGCCGCCCATCTGGAGGCGATGTATGCGGGCCGGACCTATGGCACGATGGCCCTGACCGAACCCCAGGCCGGCTCCTCCCTGGCCGATATCCGCACCAGGGCCGAGCCGACGGGCGAGGGCGATTACCGCCTTTCGGGCACCAAGATCTTCATCTCGGGCGGCGAGCACGAGTTGAGCGGGAATATTGTCCATATGGTGCTGGCCCGCCTGCCCGACGCGCCGCTGGGGGTGAAGGGCATCTCGATGTTCCTCGTGCCGCGCTATCGCCTGGACGGCGAGGGGCGGGCAAGCGTCGACAACGACGTCGCCCTGGCCGGGTTGATCCACAAGATGGGCTGGCGCGGCACGGTCTCGACCATGCTGAATTTCGGCGAGAAGGGGGAGTGCCGCGGCACCCTGGTGGGCGAGGCCCATCGGGGCCTGGCCCATATGTTCCACATGATGAACGAGGCGCGAATCGGTGTGGCCATGTGCGCGACCATGCTGGGCGCGGCCGGGTACAACGCCTCGCTCGATTTCGCGCGCGAACGGCCCCAGGGCCGGCTTGCCGGGGCCAAGGATCCGACCTCGGCCCCCGTGCCCATCGTCGCCCATGCCGATGTCCGGCGCATGCTCCTGGCCCAGAAAAGCTATGTCGAGGGCGCCTTCGCCCTGGGCCTGACCTGCGCCCGGCTGGTCGACGAGCAGGCGACGGCCGGAGACGAGTCGGCGCGGCGCGAGGCCCATTTGCTGCTCGAAATTCTGACCCCGGTGATGAAGGCCTGGTCCAGCGACTGGTGCCTGGAGGCCAACCGTTTGGCGATCCAGGTCCATGGCGGCTACGGCTATACGCGGGAATATCCGGTGGAGCAGCATTACCGCGACAACCGCCTGAACCCGATCCACGAGGGCACGAACGGCATCCAGGCGATCGACCTGCTGGGCCGCAAGGCGGTGATGCAGGACGGCGCCGCCCTGGCCCTGCTGCGCCGCGAGATCATGGAGACGGTCGAGGCTGGTCGAGGAAGCGCCCGGCTGGCCGAGTATGCCGAAGCTCTGGCCGAGGCTCTGGACCGGCTCGACCGGGTGACGGCGATCCTGGCCGCCCATATGGCGGAGGATGCCGAGGCCGGCCTGGCCAATGCCAGCGTCTATCTCGCCATGACCGGCCATACGGTGATCGCCTGGATCTGGCTGCGCCAGGCCCTGGTTGCCGAACGCGGCTTGGCGGCCGGAGCTAGCGGGGCCGAGGCCCGGGATTTCTACGAGGGCAAACTGGCGGCCTGCCGCTATTTCTTCCGCTGGGAATTGCCCGCGACGGCTACCCAGGCCGCCCTGCTCGAATCGCGCGACGACATCTGCCTCGCCGTGCGGCCGGAGCAGCTATAGCGGGTTATGGGAAAGGTGCGTTGTGCCAATCATCCTTCGAGACGCGCGCTTGCGCGCGCTCCTCAGGATGAGGGGGCCGTGTCGAAGGGTCAGTCTGCCCGTTTTCAAGGTCCGCTAGGTGTCCGCGATGCATCCCGAACTGTGCAGGGACGACAGGGGCGAGGCGGTCGCGCGGCTGCAGGCCCTGTTGAACAAGACCGGTGCGATGCTGGTGCCGGACGGAGGTTTCGGGCCAGGGACGGCGCGCGTGGTGCTTGAGGTGCGGGCCGAGGCGGGTCTGTCGCCGGGGAGCCATGCCGACGAGGCATTGTGGTCCTGGTCGGCGGCCGTGCCGGAGACCTCGCTGGATATCCCGGCCGAGGCGGTCAGCTTCATCGTGCGTCATGAGATTTCGAGCCGCGCCCGTTACGAGGACAATCTCCAGGCGCTGGCCGATCCGGGGGCGGAAAGCGGCGTCACCATCGGCATCGGCTACGACCTGCGCTTTTCCGATGCCGCGCGGTTTCAGCGCGATTGGGGAGATGAACTGTCGGCGCCAGTCTTGGCCCGGCTGCGCCCCTGGCTCGGCAAGCGGGTGGATGCAAGGGCGGTCTGCGGGATCTGCGCGTGCCCTTCGGCGCGGCCTGGCGGGTGTTCTGCCGCGCCTCCCTGCCGCGCGCGGTCTCGGACACCCGGGCCGCCTATCCCGCCCTCGACACCTTGCCACTCCTGTGTCGGGGCGCCCTGGTCTCCTTGGTCTACAACCGGGGCGGTCGGCTGACCGACCGGCCCGGTCGTGATTCGCGCTGGGAAATGGCCGAGATCCGCCGCTTGCTCGATGCCGGCGGGCCGGAGGATCTGGCCGCCATACCGGCCTGTTTTGAAGCGATGAAGCGGCTCTGGCCGACCCTCGCCGGGTTGCGGGCACGGCGCGACGAGGAGGCTGCGATGTTCCGCGGGGGATTGGAGCAGGGCTAAGGCGCGGCCGGGGCGTCTGTGTAGAGGCCTCATACTTCGACAAGCTCAGCATGAGGCCGAAGGTGAGGTCACCCTATATGACAAAATCTGTGGAAACGGCTGGGCTTTCGCCTTCCTCGTCCTGAGCCTGTCGAAGGGCGAGGATCGCACATCGCGCGACCGCGCCGTGCCGCAACTCCTCCCAACAGATCGCTGTCGGCCTGTCTAATCCTTGACGAACAGCTTCGGCTCCAGATCGAGCAGGGGGTCCAGGCCGGTGTCGGTCACGACCACGGGCATGGAGCAGCAGACGCAGCCCAGCCCCTCGCGCTAGAGGGCGGGGACGAGGTGGAAGCACATGCCCGGCTCGACGATGCGCCGGTCGTCGGGGCGCAGGGCCATCAGCCGGTCTTCGCCCCAGGTCGGGCCGAAGGACAGGCCGATGCCATAGGCCGCGCGGACGACGAATTCCGTGCCGCAGCCGGCCCGGTCGATGGCATCGCGCATGATCGCATCGCCGGTCCAGCTGGTATGGGCGCGAAAGCTGCGCGGCCCGAAGGTGACGAAGGGTCCCTGGGGCATGGGCTCGCCCCCCTCGCGGATCGCCGTCGCCGTCATGACTGCGCCGATCTCCCGGTCGGTCACACCCGCTTCCAGAAGATCAATTCCGGCGCGCAGGCTCGTCGCCGTGATCGCGCCGACCGCGCGCAGGACGGCGATCTCCGGCGCGCTCTTGATCGTGCGGATGCGCTCGACCAAGCCCGGGGCTTCGAGGAAGCGAGCCCCGGGGAGGCCGGCCTTCATGCGGTCTTGCATGGCGGCGGTGAAGAACCAGCCCTCCCGGTCGATGCCTAGACGCGCCGCGCCGAAGCCGTGCGCCGCCAGGGCCTCGGCCAGGACCGCCGGCGGGTCGGTCCCGTCGGGCACGCCCAGGGCGGCGAAGGCATGGGCCGTGCCGGTGCGGAAGCCGGAGAGAACCCAGACATTCTCCGACCCGGTCGCCAGCAGGACCTCGATGCCGGCCTCCGCCATGGCAAGGCGGGTTGCGGCGACCTTGCGGGCGTATTCTTCGGGCTCGAAGGGCAGGCATATTTCTTTCGCGTTCATGGCATTCTTCCGGCGCGAGGTTTCATCCTATGCTGCCCGCCGAAACCGCGCCGCGCCAGATGGTCCGCGGGGGCGATCAACGAGGGGGAGACTCGAATCATGGCATTGCATTTCACGCGTGAGGAATTCGCGGCCCGGCAGAAGGCGGCCTGCGCGGCCATAGCGAAAGAGGGGTTCGACGGGCTGCTGATCTTCCGCCAGGAATCGATGTACTACCTGACCGGCTATGACACCTCCGGCTTCTCCATGTTCCAGGGCATGTATCTGGCCGCCGACGGGCAGATCGCCCTCTGCACCCGTTCGGCCGACCGCATCCAGTCGCGAATGACCAGCGTGCTCGAGGATATCCGCATCTGGATCGACAAGGACGGCGCCAATCCGGCGCTGGACGTGCGCCAGATGGTCGAGGACCTGGGCGGCAAGGGCAAACGGATCGGCGTCGAGTATCACGCCTACGGGCTGACGGCGCAGCGCGGCAAGACGGTCGACGCGGCCTTCGAGGGCTGGGCCGAGTTGGTCGACGGCTCCGATGTCGTGCGCCTGCTGCGCCTCGTGAAGAGCCCGGCGGAACTGGGTTTCATGCGCAAGTCCGGCGCGCTTTGCGATGCGGCCTGGGATATCGCCAATACCATGACCCGGCCCGGCGTGTTCCTGGGCGATGTCTATGGCGAGATGCTGAACGTCATCATGCGCGGCGACGGCGATCCGACGGCCAGCCGCTGGCCCATGGGCGCGGGCGAGAACGCCAATATGGTGCGCTATCACACCGGCAAGGAAACGGTGGGCGCGCAGGATCAGGTGACCCACGAATTTGCCGCCTCCTACCGCCACTATCACACCGCGGCGATGAGCACGGTGGTGACGGGAAAGATCAGCGACGACCACCGCCGCATGTTCGATAGCTGTCTCGTCTCCCTCACCGCCTGCGAGGAGGTCCTGCGCCCCGGCAACACCGTGGGCGAGGTCTTCGACGCCCATGCACGGGTCATGACCGAGAACGGTTTTGGCCATGCCTATCTCAATGCCTGCGGCTATACGATGGGGGCGACCTATCCGCCGACCTGGATGGACTGGCCGATGTTCTGGACCGGCAATCCCCAGATCCTGGCGCCGGGCATGGTCTTCTTCATGCATATGATCATGCTCGACCAGAAAACCGGCCTGGCCATGCATCTGGGCGAGACTGCGATCGTGACGGAGGGCGCCTGCGAACCAGTCAACCACGCCCCGCGCGAACTGGTCGCGAACTGATGCCGGCTTTCGTCGGACTCGTTCTCACCCCCACCCTGACCCTCCCCCACAAGGGGGGAGGGTCAGGGTGGGGGTGAGAAAAAGCATGTCTCCGATGGTTTTGGAAATGGTCGAACGATGACCCTGCATTTCACACGCGAGGAATTCGCCGCGCGCAAGACTGCCGCCCTGCGCAGCATGGCAGAGGCCGGGCTGGACGGGTTGGTGATGTTCCGCCCCGACAGCCTCTACTGGCTGACGGGCTACGATTCCGAAGGCTTCGTCATGTTCCAATGCGGCTATCTGGGGACCGACGGCCGGCTCGTCCTGCTGATCCGCTCGGCCGACCGGGTCCAGGCGCGCCTGACCTCAGTGGTCGATGACGCGCGCGAATGGGTCGACCGGGAGGGCGCAAATCCGGGCGAGGACCTGCGTGATCTGCTCGACGGCATGGGCTGCCGGGGCAAGCGGGTCGGGATCGAGTATCACGCCTACGGCCTCACGGCGCAGCGCGGCAAGATGGTCGATGCCGCGCTCGACGGCTTCTGCGACCTGGCGGACGCCTCCGATCTCATTCGCCTGCTGCATCTGGTGAAAAGCCCGGCCGAACTAGAATATGTGCGCAAGGCGGGGATCCATTGCGACGCGGCGCGCGACGTCGCCAACCGCCTCTGCGTGCCCGGCGAATCGGTCGGCGCGGTCTATGGCGAAATGCAGAAGGCGATCCTGGCCGGCGACGGCGATCCCTCGGCCTCGCGCTGGCCGATGGGTGCGGGCGAGGAGGCGATGTTCGTCCGCTACCACACCGGCATGGGGGTGATCGGCGAGCAGGACCAGGTGATGCTCGAATTCGCCGGAACGCACCGCCACTACCACGCCGCCATGCAATATGTCGTCGTGACCGGCAAGGTCGATCCGCGCCACGAACGCATGACCGCGGCCTGCACGGCCGCGCTGGATGCCTGCGAGGGCATGTTGCGGCCGGGCAATGCGGTGGGCGAGGTTTTCGATATCCATGCCAAGGTGATGACCGAGCAGGGCTTCGGCGACGCCTATCTCCATGCTTGCGGCTATACCCAGGGGGCGATGTATCCGCCGACCTGGATGGACTGGCCGATGATCTATTCCGGCAATCCGCAGATCCTCGCCCCCGGCATGGTCTTCTTCATGCACATGAACCTGCTGGACCGGGAAACCGGCCTGGCGATGAGCGCGGGCGAGACCGCGATCGTGACCGAGGGCGCCTGCGAGCCGGTCAATCACGTGCCGCGCGAATTGGCGGCGAATTAGAGAGGGAGAATCATGGAAACCCCGATTCTGCATTTCACGCGCGAGGAATTCGCGGCCCGGCAGAAAGCCGCCTGCGCCGCCATGGCCGAGCAGGGCCTCGACGGCCTGGTCATGTTCCGCCAGGAATCGATGCATTACCTGACCGGCTACGACACCTCCGGCTACACCATGTTCCAGGGCTTGTATCTGCGGGCCGATGGCCGCCTGGCCCTGCTGACCCGGACGGCCGACAAGGACCAGTCGCGTGTCACTTCGATCCTTGACGATATCCGCCTCTGGTACGACCGCGACGGGGCGAACCCGGGTGAGGATCTGCGCGACATGCTCGAGTCGCTCGGCGCGCGGGGCAAGCGGATCGGCATCGAATACCATGCCTACGGCCTCACGGCGCAGCGCGGCAAGATGATCGATGCCGCCTTCGACGGCTTCTGCGAGACGGTCGACGCCTCGGACCTGGTGCGCCTGCTGCGCCTGGTGAAAAGCCCGGCCGAGCTGATCTATGTGCGCAAGGCCGGCGAACTTTGCGACAAGGTCATCGAGGTCAGCATCGCCGAGACCAAGCCGGGGGTGAATTGCAAGGCGGTCTATGGCCGCATGTTCGCAGCGATGATGGAGGCGGGCGGCGATCCCTCCGCCAGCCGCTGGCCCATCGGCGCTGGCCCGGCCCGGTATTTCGGCCGGTATTTCACTGGCGACAATATCGTTGGCGAAGAGGACAACGTCACCTTCGAGCCGGCGGGAAACTACCGCCACTACCACGCCGCCTCGATGTACAACATCGTTCTCGGCAAGGTCGATCCGCGCCTCACCGACATGAACAAGGCCTGCGCCGACGCCATCGACGCCTGCCACGAGGTCATGCGCCCCGGCCATACGGTGGGCGAGGTCTACGACGCCCATAAGCGGACCTTCGAGAAGGCGGGCTACGGCCATGCCGCCCTGACAGCCTGCGGCTATACGATGGGCGCCATGTACCCGCCGACCTGGATGGACTGGCCGATGTTCTGGACCGGCAACCCCCAGGTCATCGCGCCGGGCATGGTCTACTTCCTGCACATGATCCTGTTCGACCGCGGGGCCGGCCTGGCCATGTGCATCGGCGAGAGCGCCATCGTCACCGAGGGCGCTCCCGAGCGCATCAACCACGTCCCGCGCGAGGTCATCGCGAAGTAGCGCGCCTCGCCCCGCCGGGCTGACCCTGCGCGGCGCCAAGCGCCGTCTGCATGTCGCCGACGAGACGGGCCGGGTCCATGTCGGGGTCGATGCCTTCGCGGTTCTATGGGACCGTCTGCCGGGCTTCGCTTTCTATGCGCGGCTTCTGCGTCTGCCGGGAGTGCATGGCTGCGCCGCCTGGGCCTACCACCCTCTGGTCCCCGCCCCGCTCTATGCCTGGGCCCGCCGGCGGGAGCGGGAACAGGCGGCCGCGCGTTAGGTAGGGCAAAGAAAAGGCGCCGGTCCTCTTGCGGGGCCGGCGCCTGATTCTCGTCCGGCGCGGGGCGCCTAGTAGTAGTGGCGCGGCGTGTCGTAGGCCTTTTGGTGGGTGCCGCGCTGGAAATAGTCGATCATCGTGATGAAATCGTAGACCGGCAGGTCCGTCGCCTCCTGCACCGCCTTGGAATAGGGCGGCAGCATGGAGCATTCGAGGAGGATGGCGCCCAGGTCCGGATTCTCGCGCTGCATCTCGAGGGCGACCTCCACGGTCTCGCGCTCTATATCCTCGGTCACCAGCTCGTCGCCTTCCTTCATGATCTGCTTGTCGAAGCAGGGCTTCTCCTGCATGCCCTTGATGACCAGCTTGCGGTCGTTGTCCAGGCCGATCTTAGCGATCATGTGGTTGGACAGCGCGCTCGAATCGGCCGTGATGACGCCGATCGACTTGCTCTTGCCCAGGAAGGAGGCGACGAAGGGCACCTGCAGCAGGCTCGAGGCGCAGACCGGGATGTTCACGGCCTTGGCGATGACATCCTGGTAGTTCAGGAAGAAGCCGCAATCCGAACTGATAGCCTTGACCCCCTGGGCTTCGAGCGCCTGGGCCGCCTCGATGACGGCGGGCTCGAGCTCCGGATCGCCGACGAAGACGCGGGGATAGGTCGCGCCCTCGACCACCTTGAACAGCACCGGATAGTCGTAGGTATCGGCGTTGCCGACATCGCCGGGCACGAAGGGCACCTGGTAGTCGAGCAGCAGGATGCCGACGCAATAGCCGTAGGCCTCGGCGGCGGGGCGTGTCTTGTAGACGGGCATGGTTCTCTCTCCGTGATCTTGGCGCGGGCTCAGTAGCCGCCGGTATAGGCGCGCGGCCGCATGCCCGCGCTGAGATAGTCGATGGCGCTGATGAAGTCGTAGACCGGCAGGCCGACCGCGTCCTGCACCGCCTTGGCATAGGGCGGCAGCATGGAGCATTCGAGCAGGATCGCGCCCATGGTCGGATATTCGGCCAGCAGCTTCTCGGCGCAGGCTACAGTCTCCGCCGTGATCAGGTCGGAATCGAGGGTGCCCTTCTCCTCCAGCACGGCGGTCTTGAATTCCGGCTCGTCCTGCATCCCGCGGATGATCAGCGGGTTGGGCGGCAGCTTGATGCCACCGCGGGTCAGGAAGCCTTCGTCCAGATTGGTCGAATCGGCGGTGATCACGCCGATCGGCTGGCTCGGGTCCAGGCTGCGCGCGATGAAGGGAAGCTGCAGCAGGCTCGACATGCAGACCGGAATATCGACCGCCTCGGCCACGGCCTCCTGGAACTGCAGCATGAAGCCGCAATCGCTGGAGATGCCCTTGACCCCCTCGCGCGCCAGTTCCTTGGCGGCGGCGGCCAGCTTCTCGTGGAACTCGGGCGCGCCGTTCAGGCAGACCGAGGTCGAAAGTCCCTCCACCGTCTTGTAGATCACCGGATAGTCGTAACTCGTGGCGTTGGCGACGTCGCCCGGGATGAACGGGGCCTTGGCGTCGAGCAACAGGATGCCCACGGCCTGGCCGTAGGTATAGGCGCCGCGGCGCGTCTGGTATGTGGTCATGATTGGATCCGTCCCTCTCTCGCTGCTCCGGCCCCTAATAGCCGCCCTGATAGGCGCGCTGGCGGGTGCCGGCATGCATATAGTCGATCATATCGATGAAATTGAAGCAGGGCAGGTCCACGGCCTCCTGCAGGGCCTTGGCATAGGGCGGCATGATCGAGCATTCGATCAGGATGGCCGCCATTTCCGGATGTTCGTCCTGCATCGCGTGGGCGGTGCCCACGACCTCCTCGCGGATCTTGTCGGAATCGAGCGACATCGAGGGCGAACCCTGGGGTCCGGCCAGCATGATCGCCTCGTTGAACTCGGGTTCGTTCTGGGGGCCGCGGATGACGATCGGGTTGGGCACCCGAAGGCCGTAGCGGTCGAGAATGTCGCGGGTCAGGATCGAATCGTCGGCGGTCAGGATGCCGATGGTCGCGTCCGGGTCCAGGCAGCGCGCCATCATGGGCAGTTGCAGCAGGCTCGACAGGGCGACCGGGATATCGACCGCGTCGGCGACGACCTCCTGGAACTGGATCATGAAACCGCAATCGCTGGACAGGCCCTTGGCGCCCTCCTTCTCCAGCCCGCGGGCTGCCTTGACGACCGCGTCCTCCCAGCCCGCCTCGCCGCCCAGGCAGGCATTGGTGGTCAGGCCGGGGACGGTTTTGTAGAGCGCGGGATAATCGTAACTGGAGGCGTTGCCGACATCGCCGGGCACGAAGGGCGCGCGGGCGTCGAGCAGCAGGAGTCCGATGCCATGGCCGTATGAATAAGCCCGGAGCCGCTTGCGATAGGTGGGCATGAGCGCGACCCCTCTCCACTTCCTTCAAACTGAAATGCTACTCCATCCGGCGATACGAATCCAGGCCGCAGGGGGTTCAAAGCGCACGCGCGGCACAGTAGTCTCGGATGATACACCGCTCCCGCCGCGCGGCCTTTCGGGGTCGCGTTTGCCGTTGGGAGGCGCATAACTGGTAAAACGCCGCATTCCTTGAAAGGGGACATCCATGGCCGAGACCACGCATAATTTGAGCCTCGAGGAAATGGACAAGCAGTCCCTCCTTCATCCCTCGACCTCCTTCGCGGACCACGCCAAGGGCACGCCGCGCATCATCGAGACGGCCAAGGGCGTGTTCATCAAGGACTCCAAGGGCGTGGAGCTGATGGACGGCTTCGGCGGTCTCTATTGCGTCAATATCGGCTATGGCCGCGAGGAGATGGCCGAGGCGATCTATGAGCAGGCCAAGAAGCTGGCCTACTATCATGTCTATGCCTCCCATTCGAACGAGCCGCTGATCCGTCTCGCCGACCGGGTCGTGCGCATGGCGCCGGCCAATATGCAGAAGGTCTATTTCGGCCTCTCCGGCTCGGATGCCAACGAGACCAATTCCAAGCTGCTCTGGTACTACAACAACCTGCGCGGCAAGCCCGAGAAGAAGAAGATCATCTCGCGCCTGCGCGGCTATCACGGCTCGACCGTCTTTTCCGGGTCGCTGACCGGCCTTCCGCTCTTCCACAACCATTTCAACCTGCCGCTCGGCCCGGTGCTGCATGCCCGCACGGCCCATCACTACTGGGGCGCCGAGCCCGGCCAGAGCGAGCTCGAATTCAGCCAGCAGCTCGCCGCCGAGCTGGATGTGATGATCGAGAAGGAAGGGCCCGAGACAGTGGCCGGATTCATCGGCGAGCCGGTCATGGGCACGGGCGGCATCCTGCCCCCGCCGGAAGGCTATTGGCAGGAAATCCAGAAGGTCTGCCTCAAGCATGACGTCTGCATCATTTCCGACGAGGTCGTCTGCGGCTTCGGCCGGCTGGGCTCCAATTTCGGCGCCACCCATTACGATTTCGAGCCGGACTTCATGACCATCGCCAAGGGCCTGTCCTCGGCCTATCAGCCGATTTCGGGCTCCATCGTCTCCAAGCGGGTCTGCGATGTGATCCTCGAGAAATCGGCTGAAATCGGCCCGCTCGGCCATGGCTATACCTATTCCGGCCATCCGATCGGCGCGGCGGCGGCCAACACCAACCTCGACATCATCGAGCGCGAGGACCTGATGGGGAACGCTAGGCGCACCGGCGCCTATTTCCAGACCAAGCTGCACGAGGTCTTCGACGACCATCCGCTGGTCGGCGAGGCGCGCGGCGTGGCCATGCTCGGCGCCCTCGAATTCGTCGCCGACAAGGACGGCAAGGAGCGGTTCGATCCCTCCCTCAAGGTCGGCGCCAAGGTCTCGGCTGCTTGCCTTAAGGAAGGGCTGATCGCCCGCGCCATGCCCGGCGGCGATATCCTGGGCTTCGCCCCGCCGCTGATCATGACGACGGCCGAGGTCGACGACATGATTGCGCGCACCAAGCGCGGGGTCGACGCGGTGGCCGACGCCCTGGTGCGCAGCGGCGACTGGAAGGGCTAGATGCCGGACGCCATCAATCTCGGCGATCTCTATGCCGCAAGGCAGCGGATCGCCGGGATCGTCCGGCGCACCCCGCTGGTGCCGGCCGAGGCGCTCTCGCCCCTGGCCGGAACGGCGGTGCATTACAAGCTGGAGACCCTCCAGGCGACCGGCGCCTTCAAGACCCGCGGCGCCGCCAACAAGATTCTCTCCCTGCCCGAAGAGGTGCGCGCGCGGGGCGTGACCACCGTCTCGACCGGCAATCACGGCCGCGCGGTCGCCTATGTCGCGCGGGCGGCGGGCTGCCGGGCGGTGGTCTGCCTGTCGGAGCTGGTGCCCGAGAACAAGAAGGCGGCGATCCGCGCGGTGGGCGGCGAGGTCAAGGTCCATGGCCGCAGCCAGGACGAGGCGGCCGAAATCGCCTTCGCCCTGGAGCGAGACGAGGGCATGACCCTGATCAACCCCTTCGATGATCCCGCCATCGTCGCCGGCCAGGGCACGGTGGGACTCGAGATCGTCGAGGATCTGCCCCGGGTCGACACCGTGCTGGTGCCCGTCTCCGGCGGCGGGCTGATCGGCGGCGTCGCGATGGCGATCAAGGCGGCCAATCCCTGGGCCCGGGTGATCGGCGTGTCGATGGACCGGGGCGCCGCGATGTATGAAAGCCAGAAGGCGGGCAAGCCGATCCTGGTGGAGGAGGTCGAAAGCCTGGCCGACAGCCTGGGCGGCGGCATCTTTCTCGACAACAAATGGACCTTCCGCCTGGTGCGCGGTCTGGTCGACGACCTGATTCTGGTGACCGAGGAGGAGATCGCCCGCGCCATGGCCTTCCTGCTCGACCGCGAGCATTTCGTCGTCGAGGGCGGCGGCGCGGTCGGCGTGGCGGCGATCCTGGCGGGCAAGGTCAAGAATCCGAGCGAGAATTGCGCCGTTCTGTTGAGCGGCACCAATGTCGATTCCAAGCGGCTGCGCCGGATCGCGGCCGAGCAGGCCGATTGGCTCGACACGCTGGGCTGAGCCGGACTTTTTTACCGTCCACCCCGACCCTCCCCCACAAGGGGGGAGGGGGTTATCATCGCGATGAAGTGGTCAGCCATTCTCGCTCCTTCTTGATGGGGGCTTGAGCCGCAAAGCGGATCGAGGGGGGTGGGGGCGAGAACAGGCTTGGGGAGCGAGCGTATGAGCGTCGTGATTCTGACCGAGAAGGAGTTGCGCCGCTGCGTGGCGGTCGACCACGCGGCGGTGGATGCCGTCGCGGCCTGCTTTACGGCCCTGGCCGACGGCAAGGCGGAGAACCCGCCGATCATGCATATCGGCATCGCCGAGCATGAAGGCGATATCGATATCAAGAGCGCCTTCATCAGCGGCTTCGACCGGGTCGCGGTGAAGATCGCGGCCGGTTTCTACAACAACCACAAGCTGGGCCTGCCCAATTCCCCGGCCAGCGTGGTCCTGGTCTCCGCCTGCACGGGTATGGTCGAGGCCGTGCTGCTCGACAATGCCTATCTGACCGATCTGCGAACGGGCGCGGCGGGCGCGGTCGCGGCCCGCCATCTGGCCCCGGCCAGGGTCGAGACGGCCGGGGTGATCGGCGCCGGCGTCCAGGCGCGCTATCAGATGGAGGCGTTGAAGCTCGAACGCGATTTCAAGCGCATCCTGGTGCTCGGCCGCAGCCCCGCCAATGTCGACAAGTACGTGTCCGAGATGGCAGAGCGTCTGGGCATACGTGTCGAGGCCGCGCCGGACGCGGAAACCCTGGTGTGCGAAAGCCAGGTGGTGGTGACCACGACGACCTCGAAAGCGCCCCTGGTCATGGCCGATTGGCTCCATCCCGGCCTGCTCGTGACCTCGGTGGGCAGCGACCTCGTCGGCAAGCAGGAACTGGAAGCGGCCTGCCTGAACCGGGCCGACTTGGTCGTCTGCGACCGCTGGGCCCAATGCTCGAAGATGGGCGAGTTGCAGCATGGCGATATGACCGAGGGGCAGGTGACGGAGATCGGCGAGATCACGGCCGGCCGTGCGAAGGGCCGGACGAGCGAGGACCAGATCATCGTCTGCGACCTGACCGGCACGGGCGCCCAGGATACGGCCATCGGCAATGTCGCCTATGACAAGGCCCTTGCGGCGTGCATGGGGCTGACCGTCGAGAATTGACGATGGGCGCCGCCTAGCCTGCACCGACGAATATCTATGCCGTCATGCCCCGGCGCAGTCCCCATGGCATTCACACCTTGCGCGTCTCGTGCGTCGTCTTCGCGAAACACACACCGCTGTCGTTCCGGGACTTGTTCCCGGGACCCATTGGCGTCGGAACGTGGCGAGGCGTGATCGGGTCTACAACCATTCCGGTCGCGGGAACGGCACGATGACCGTTTGAACGGATAGGGTGGATGGGTCCCGGGAACAAGTCCCGGGACGACACCGTGGGTAGGGCGGCGTCAAGTCCTTCCGGGGCAGAATGTGCCGGCGCAGTCCGGGGCATCCAGGGTGTCGGCTGGATTGCCCGGGCTTCGCCGGGCAATGACGAGCGGTGGGAAGCAGGGGGTTTCCCCTGGCCTCAGCGTGCCGAACGTCAATCCCAGAGGCGTTGCGGCCCCAGGTCCTTTTCCGTGACGTCGAAGCCGGTGACCTTCTCGGGCACGCCCTGGCCACGCAGCATCGCCGAGGCGGTCAGACCGATGGCCCAGCTCGTCTGGATGCCGTAGCCTCCCTGGCCGGCGAGCCAGAAGAAGCCCTCGGCGTCGGGCGCGAAGCCGACCACGGGGCATTTGTCCGCGACGAAGCTGCGCAGCCCTGCCCAGGAGCGGTTGATGCGCTTGATCTCCAGATTGGTCGCCGTCTGGATGCGGTCAGCGACGATGGCGATATCCATCTCGTCCGGCTGGATGTCCTGGGGCGGCACCGGAGTTTCGTCGGCGGGCGAGCCGAGCACCTGCCCGGCATCGGGCTTGTAGTACCACTGCTCCTCGCAATCGGCGCCGGCCGCCCATTTCGAGATATCCGCCCCGGCGGGCGGATCGAAGACGATGGCGGTGCGTCGCTTGGGCTGCAGGTCGATGGTCCGCGCCCCGGCCAGTTCGGCCACGGGATCGGCCCAGGCGCCGGCCGCGTTGACGACGACCGGCGCGGCGAAGTTGCCCGCCTTGGCCGTCCGGACATGCCAGAGCCCGCCCTTGCGCTCCATGCCGATCACCTCGGCCTCGGTCACCAGGGTCGTGCCGGTCGCCCTCGCCTTCTTGAGATAGCCCATATGGATCGCGTTGACGTCCATATTCGCGGTCGCCGGGTCATGGGCCGCGACGGCGATATAGTCGCGCTTGAGCGGCGGGCTGGCGGCGATCGCCTCGTCGACGCTCACTTCCTTGATCGTGTCTGACAGTTCCTGCAGCTCTTCCAGGATCGCGGCCATGGTCGCCTTCTGGTCTTCGCGCCCGACGAAGACCACGCCCATGTCGTGCAGCAGCGGCACGTCCGAGAAGCCGGACGGCGGCCGGCGCAGGAAGGGTCCGCTGACCTTGGACATGACGCGCATGATCCGCGGGCCGTAATTCTCGGTGAAGATCGCGGCCGAGCGCCCTGTGCTGTGATAGCCGGGCTGGTCCTCGCGCTCGAGAATGACGACATCGTCGCTGTGATCGGTCAGGTGATAGGCCAGCGAGGCGCCGGCGATACCGCCGCCAATGATCAGATATTCGCATTCGCGCATGGCGTGTCTCCCTCCTTGGTCGGATCCTGGATTGCCGCTGTATTATGGCCGCGCCGGCGGTCCGACGGAAGGGTCGCGGGGGCTGCGTCCGGCGGCTAGAGTGTGCGCCGAATCGATTTTGCCAACGATTTCTAGGGAGGCCACCCGCCTTGGACCCCGTCCATCTCAAAGAAGAGCACCGGATGCTCCAGGATCAGCTCCGCCGCTTTGTGGCGGAGGAGATCGTGCCCCATGGCGAGCGCTGGGAGGAGGAGGAGATGGTGCCCCGCGCGCTGCTGCGCAAGATGGGGGATCTGGGCTTTTTCGGCCTGCGCGTGGCGGAGGAATATGGCGGCTCGGGCATGGATGCTATCGCCACGGTGATCCTTGCCGAGGAACTGGCGCGATCGACCTTCGGCGGGGTCACCATCACCGCGACCGTCCATTCCGACATGGCCAGCCCGCATCTGTTCAACGCGGGCACGGAAGAGCAGATCCGCCAATGGGCGCCCGGCATCTTGTCGGGCGAGACGATCGGCAGCATTGCCGTGACAGAGGCCGAGGCCGGCTCGGACGTGCAGAATATCCGCACCTCGGCCCGGCGCGACGGCAACGGCTGGGTGCTCGACGGCGGCAAGATGTTCATCACCAACGCCGTCCATGGCGAGGTCTATTTCGTCGCCGCGCGCACCGATCCGGACGCCAAGGCTTCGCGCGGGACGAGCATTTTCATCGTGCCCAAGGCGGCCAAGGGTGTCGAGGTCGTGCGCAAGCTCGACAAGATGGGCTGGCGCAGCTCCGACACCGCCCAGCTCGCCTTCGATTCGGTCAAGCTGCCGGCCGATGCCCTGCTGGGCGAAGAGAATCGCGGCTTCTACGCGATCATGAAGAATTTCCAGACCGAACGGCTCTCGGCCGCCGGCATCTATATCGGCGAGATCGACACGGCGCTTCGTCTGACTCTCGACCACGTCAAGACACGCCGCGCCTTCGGCGGCACCCTCTGGGGTCAACAGGCGGTGCGCCAGCGCCTCGCCATGCTGGCGGCCCAGGCCGAGGCGGCGCGCCAGCTCGTCTATCACACCGCCTGGCTCGATTCCCAAGGCGTGAATTGCGTGAAGGAAGTCTCGATGGCCAAGGCCTGGATCGGCGAGTTGGTCAACCAGACAGTCTATGCCTGCCAGCAGTTCCACGGCGGCTCGGGCTATATGCGTGGCACGGCGATCGAACGGATGGCCCGCGACGTGCGCATCCACACCATCGGCGGCGGCGCGACCGAGGTGATGCTCGAGGAAGTCGCCAAGCGGATGGAGCCGTAGGAGCGGTGGCAGACAACTTTTGTCACCCCCACCCCAACCCTCCCTCATCGAGGAGGAGGGGGCCGCATTGTGCCTGCCGGAGATATCTCCCTCCCTCCTTGTGGGAGAGAGTCGGGGTGGGGGGTAGGAAAAGCCTATGACCGTGGATGCCAAAACGACCCAGCCCGACCACCGCCAAAGCATCGAAACGCCCTATGGCTGGGCCGTCCTCGCCGTCTCCCTGCTGCTCGTCGTCGTGGGCTATGGCAGCACCCTGCTGTTGTTGGTCTCGCTCAAGCAGATAGCGGTCGATCTGGAATGGCCGCGCTCGGTCCCCTCGCGCGCCTATGCCTGCAACATGATCGGCATCGGCCTGGGCGGCATCGTCATGGGCTATTGGTCGGACCGGTCGGGGCCCGCGCCCGCCATCGTGCTCTCCGCCCTCGCCATGCCGGCCGGCCTTTGGCTCGTGTCCAACGTGACCGAGCCCTGGCAGGTCTATCTGGCCTATGGGCTGCTGATCGGCTTCATCGCCAACGGCGCCCTGTTCTCGCCCCTGATCGCCAACACGACGCGCTGGTTCGACAAGCGCCGCGGCCTGGCCATCGCCATCGTCGCCAGCGGCCAGGGGGTGGGCGGCACCCTGCTCGCGCCCCTCTTCCGCTGGGTCAACGAGCACCATGGCTGGCGCACGACCTACGAATGGTATGCCCTGGTAGCCCTCTGCCTGATGGTGCCGACCCTGCTGATCCTGCGCCGCCGTGCGCCCCAGCCACACCAGAACACCGCGGTCCTGGCCGATAACCGCCAGCCCTTGGGCATGCCGTTGAACACGGTTCATGCGATGCTCTTCGCGGCCATCATCTGCTGCTGCGTCGCCATGGCGACGCCGCTGGTCCATCTCGTCGCCCATGTCAGCGATCTCGGCTTCACCTATGCCCAGGGCGCGCAGGTCCTGTCCCTGTTGCTCTTCACCAGCCTGTTCAGCCGCCTGGGACTGGGCGCCCTGTCGGACCGGATCGGCGGTTTTCGCACCCTGCTGAGCGGTTCCGGCCTGCAGGCGATCTCGCTTCTGCTCTTCGCCTCGCTCGGCGATCTCTGGGCGATCTACGGTATCGCCGTGCTGTTCGGTCTGGGCTTCGGGGGCATCGTGCCGAGCTATGCCATGATCATCCGAGAGATCTTCCCGGAGCGCAGGGCGGCTTGGCGTATCGCGATGGTGATGACAGGGGGCACCCTGGGCATGGCCAGCGGCGGCTATGCCGGTGGCTGGATCTTCGACGGCACGGGCAGCTACGTCGCCGCCTTCTTGCTCGGCTTCGCCTTCAATCTCGGCAATCTGGCGATCATCGGAAATCTCTATCGCCGCCATCGCCGCGGCCGACGGATGGACGTGGCTGTGCCGGCCTGAATCGCGTCTCGCTTGTCGGCCGCACGTCCCTGGCGTTATCGTTCCCCGACCCTGGGGAGAAGTTACGGCCATGACGACAGGCGAACGCACCCTCAAGCGCCCGTTCAGCGCCTATCACCGGGACCGGGCCATGCCCGTCGATCCGGAGTTGCAAGAGACCGGTTGGGGCACGCCCTGCGGCGAATATCTGCGCCGTTTCTGGCAGCCCGTCGCCCTGTCCGAGAATCTGGGCGACCGGCCGCTGGCCCTGCGCATCATGGGGGACGATCTGGTGGCCTTCCGCGACGGCTCCGGCCAGGCGGCCTTGCTGGAGAAGCATTGCTGCCATCGCGGCACCTCGCTCGAATTCGGCAAGGTCGAGGAGCGCGGCATCCGCTGCTGTTATCATGGCTGGTTGTTCGACCGCGACGGCGCGATCCTGGAAACCCCGGGCGAACCGCCGGAAAGCCGGATAAAGGACAAGACCTACCAGGGCGCCTATCCGACTCATGAATTCGCCGGCATCGTCTTCGCCTATATGGGCCCGCCGGAGGAAAAGCCCGCCTTTCCCGAATACGACCTCTGGGCGCGGCGCGCGATTGCGGATTTCCAGCCCTACAAGATCCACAACCCGTGCAACTGGCTCCAGGTCCGCGAGAACGAGATGGACCCGGTACATATCACCTTCCTGCACACCCGCCATTCCGGGGTCCAGTTCACGCCCTGCTACGGCGCCGTGCCGACTATCGAATGGCGCGAGACCCTGGTCGGCATGATGTATGTCAGCGTGCGCCGCTGGGGCGACTACCTCTATCTCCGCTCCAACGACATGATCCTGCCCAATATCGCGCGGGTTGCGGGAATCGAGGATGCCGAGGGCGAGACCGAGTTCGATCGCCGCTCGGGCGCTACTAATTGGGTCGTGCCGATCGACGATGGCAATTGCTGGACACTCGGCTGGGACGAAGTCGATCGGCATATCCCCGAAGACGGGCGCGACGGCTATCTCGACCGCATGGCGCGCGGCGGCGCGGATATGCTCAATCCCAATTCGGCCGGCCAGACGGCCGAGCCGACCTACGAGATGCGCCAGGCAAAACCGGGGGATTGGGACGCCTGGACCAGCCAGGGCACGGTCACCAGCCACAATCGGGAACATCTGGGCATGACGGACCGGGGGGTGACCATGTATCGCCGCCTGGTGCGCGACGGCGTGCGCACGGTCGCGGCGGGCGAGGCGCCCAGGGGACTGGCGGATGCGGCGGGCGCCGCACCCTTGCAGACCTTCGCCAACAACACGGTCAAGCGCATCCCGCCCGCGCCGACGGAGGCGGAGGATCGCCTGCTGCGCCTGGAATTCGGCCGCGAGATCACCGACCGGATCATGCGCGGCGAGATCCGCTACATCCCCGCGCAGGCTGCCGGGTAGTGGCCGTTCCGCCCTTCGCCCCGATCCTCGCGGCGGCGCGGAAGCGCGCGGGGGGCGAGGCGGCGCTCGCCGCCCTACTGCCCAAGGCGAAATCGGCCAAGGCCCTGCGCGCGGTGCCGGACGACCGCTATCTCTCGCTGATGAGCCTGCGCATCTTCCGCGCCGGGCTGAAGCACGGTCTGGTCGATGCCAAATGGCCGGCCTTCGAGGAGGCGTTCCACGGCTTCGAGCCGGCTCGGGTCGCGGCGATGAGCGACGAGGATATCGAGCGGCTGATTGGAAATGCGCGGCTGATCCGCCATCTCGGCAAGCTGCGCTCGATCTCCGCCAATGCCGCCGCCATGCGGGCGATCGGCGCCGAGGCGGGGAGCTTCGGCGCCTGGCTGGCCGCCTGGCCGGGAAGCGATATCGTCGGCCTGGTGGACGAACTGACCGGCCGCTTCAGCCAGCTCGGCGGCAATTCCGGGCCCTATTTCCTGCGCATGGCGGGCAAGGACACCTATGTCATGAGCGTCGATGTCATCAAGGCCTTGATCGGCCTCGGCGTCGTCGAGAAAAAGCCGACCGGCAAGAAGGACCGCATGGCCGTTCAGGACGCCTTCAATGCCTGGGCGGAGGAGACCAATTTGCCGCTTTGTCGTATGAGCATGATTCTGGCGCGCTCGACCGGCTAATATGCCCGGGTTGTGATTGCTCGAAGCCAGACACTCGACCGCCACGCGGAAGCCCTGCGCACCGCTTTCGCGGAATGCCGTGCCCATACCCTCTCCCTGTTCGACGATATCGACGACACCCTGTTCCGGACTCAGCCGGATCCGGGTTTCAGCCCGGTCGGTTGGCATCTCGGCCATATCGCCCTGACCGAGGGGCTTTGGCTGCTGCACGACAGCGCCGGGCTCGATCTGCCCTATCCCGAATACGCGGACTATTTCCATGCCGAGCGCCTCGCCAAGCCGCTGCGCCGCGGGGTGCCGGGCAAGGAGGCCGTGCTGGACTATGGCGAGGCGATGCGGGCGGCCCTGTTCCGGCGTCTGGACGTGGCGCCGCTCGACGATCCGATAGAATTGCGCCGCTGGCATTTCGTGCTCCAGCACGAGGCGATGCATGACGAGACCATCACCTTCCTGCGCACCCTGCTGGGCGCCCGGCCTGAGGCGCCGGGCGGGCCGCCCTCGAGCCGCCCACCGGGCGAGGCGATGGTCGAGGTGCCGGCGGGGAGCGTTCTCATGGGCAGCGCCGATCCGGCGGCCATGGATAACGAGCGCGCGCGCCAGGCGGTGGACGTGCGGGCTTTCCGCATCGATGTCTATCCGGTGACGCAGGCGGATTTCACCGATTTCATGACGGAGGATGGCTACGGCCGGGCCGAGTGCTGGAGCGATGCCGGCTGGGCCTGGCTCGAGGCCAGCGGGATCGAACGCCGGCCGCTGCATTGGCGCGAGGGCTGCACGGACCATCCGGTCTCCGGCGTCTCGCTGCACGAGGCCGAGGCCTATGCCCGCTGGGCGGGCAAGCGCCTGCCAAGCGAGGCGGAATGGGAGCGCGCGGCGGCCGCCTCCCTCGACGGCGCGGACGATACGCCCCATCCCTGGGGTCGGGAGGCGCCGGGCGCCGAGCGCGCCAATTTCGGCAACGGGGTGCATGGCACGACCAGCGTCACGGCCCAGCCGGGCGGGCGCAGCGCGGCCGGCTGCCTCGATATGCTGGGCAATGTCTGGGAATGGACGGCGACGGAATTCCATCCCTTTCCGGGCTTCGAGCCCTGGCCCTATCGGGGCTATTCCGAAGCCTGGTTCGACGGCCGGCACCGGGTTCTCAAGGGCGGCAGCTGGGCCAGCCCGCGCTGGTTGCTGCGGCGCAGCTTCCGCAATTTCTACGAACACGATGTGCGCCAGATCCTGGCCGGCTTCCGCTGCGCCGCCGACGCCTGACGCTCGGAGCTTTTCCAGATCAGTCCTGCCCATTTCGGATACCGAGGCTCCTCGGGCCGATCCCCCTCACCCAGCTTCGCCTAGGCGAAGCCGAGCCTAGCCGAAGCTGGGTGAGGGCGGGCGACGGCCGGCGCGGATTCGAGCGCCTGCAAAGAAAAACGCCCGGAGCGAAGCCCCGGGCGTTTCCGTTTTTGCTTGGTTGCCGGGCTAGCGGCGGGCGCCGAAGAGCGACAGCAGCATCACGAAGATGTTGATGAAGTCGAGATACAGACGCAGGGCGCCATGCACGGCCTTCTTGGTGCCGACCTCGGCCGAATCGCTTTCCAGATACATGTTCTTGATGTTCTGGGTGTCGTAGGCGGTCAGCCCGACGAAGACGATCACGCCGATGATCGAGATGATGAACTGCATCTGGGTGCTGCCCAGGAACATGTTCACCACGCTCGCGATCACGATGCCGATCAGCCCCATGAACATGAACTGGCCGACGCCGGTCAGGTCGCGCTTGGTAGTGTAGCCGTAGAGACTCATTACCCCGAAGACCGAGGCCGCGATGAAGAAGACGCGGGCGATGCTGGTCGTCGTATAGACCAGCGCGACGGAAGAAAGCGAAGCGCCCATCGCCGCCGCGAAAAGCCAGAACAGGAGCTGTGTGGTGCTTGCGCTCAGCTTGTTGATGCCGAAGCTGATCACCATCACGAAGGCGAGCGGCGCCAGCATGATCACCCATTGCAGGGGCGAGGCGTAGATCGCCTGGCCCAGCGCGGTAAACCCGGTCGGGTTACCCGCGCCGTCCCAGGTCACGGCCGTCTGCATCAGAACCAAGGCAACCAGGCCGGTAATCGCCAAGCCGCCGGTCATGTAGTTGTAGACCCGCAGCATATAGGCGCGCAGACCCTCATCGATATCCGCGCGGGCCGCGCCGCGCGTCAGAACACGTCGCTCGAGTGCCATTGTTGTCCCTCTACTCCGATTGAATACTGAAACCCGGCTCAAGATATTGGGCTGCAATACCGAAAATCAACCGTTCGTCCGCCAATTCGCAGCAAGCTCGCGGCAATATAGCAGAGGTTTGCGGCGGAGTCGGACACGCCACCGCAGGGCCGGTTCGGCGTTCCCCGGGGCAGCGGGGGCTCTTATTCGTTCCGGAGCAGGGGCGCGGGCTTGCGGGCCAGCGCGCGCCAGGTGTCGACGAAGCCGGCGAACAAGGTGATCACGGTCGCGATTAGCGCCACCGATGTCACCGCCTCGGGAGCGAAGCGCCAGGGGATATGCATGGTCCGGGTCGTCAGGGCCCAGCCCGCGGCGCTGCCCAGCGCGACCGCGATGACCGCCGTGGCCAGGCCGAGCAGCCCGTATTCCAGGAGATAAGCCTTGAGGATATCGGCTCGGGTCACGCCCAGGACCTTGAGGATCACGGCGTCATAGACCCGGCGCCGGTGTCCCGCGGCGACCGCCCCGGCCAGCACCAGGATGCCGGCCAGCAGGGTGACGCCGGCGGTGGCGCGCACGGCCAGGCTGACCTTGTCCATGCTGCTGCTGATGGCGTCGAGCGCGTCGCGCACCCGGATTGCCGAGACATTGGCGAAGCGGTCGGCGACCGCTCGCTCCAGGGCGTCTTCCACCGCCGGGTCCCGGGTATAGGCGGTGGCGATATGGGTCTGGGGCGCGGCCTCGAAGGTGCCGGGGGCGAAGACGAAGAAGAAGTTGATGCCCAGTTCGGACCAGTCGATCTCGCGCAGATTGGCGATACGGGCCTCGAATTCCCGGCCCAGGACATTGACGGTGATGGAATCGCCGATGCCCAGGCCCATGCCCTCCGCTGCGCGCTGATCGAAGGAGACGAGGGGCGGGCCGTCGTAATCGGTCGGCCACCAGTCCCCGGCGGCGAGATGCAGATTCCCCGGCTGCTCGGCGGCATAGGTGATGCCCCGATCGCTGCGCGTGACCCATTTCACGTCGTCGTCGATCACGGCCTCGTCGGTCGGAACGCCGCCGATGCGGGTGAGGCGGCCGCGCAGGGCGGGCACCCGTTCCATCCGCTCGATCCCCGGAACGGACCGGACCGTCGCGTCGAAATCCGCCACCTGATCGGGCTGGATATCGACGAAGAAGAAGGACGGCGCGAGGTCCGGCATCCGCTCGCGCACCTGACCGTCCACGCTGGCCTGGGCCAGGACCACGGCGACCAGAACGGTCAGGCCGATGCCCAAGGAGACGATGACGTTGGAGGTCGGCGCCCCCGGCCGGTGCAGATTGGCGAGGGCCAGGCGCAGGCTGGGCCGGCCGGCCAGCCGGGCGGGTTTCGCGCCGGCCCGTTTCGCCAGAAAAGTGGTCAAGGCGGCGGCGGCGCGGAACAGGGCGAGGGCGACCGCCGCGCCGATGGCGAAGACGGCCGTGAGCCAGCGGTCGTCCGACGTGGCCACGGCCAGGGCGATCAGGGCGAGGGCGCAGATGCCCGTCGCAGCGAGGTCGCGCCAGGCCGGCCACCGTGCGGAGGGCGCGACGAGATCGCGGAACAGTGCCGCGCCCGGCACCTGGCGCAGCCGGCCGAGGGGCCAGAGCGAGAAGGTCAGCGCGGTCAGCAGGCCGAAGCCCGCGGCCAGGGCCACCGGGCCGGGATAGACCGCCAGCTTGGCCGTGATCGGCAGATTCTCCGCCAGCACGCCGGACAGGGAGAAGGGTACGGCGATCCCGATGGCGAGGCCGATGACGGTGCCGAGCAGGGCCAGGGCCAGGATCTGGAACAAATAGATGCGGAAGACCAGCCCGTTCGGCGCGCCCAGGCATTTGTAAGTCGCGATGGTCGCGGTCCTGGTGTCGAGATGGCTCTTGACCGCATTGGCCACCCCGACCCCGCCGACCAGCAGGGTGGTGAGGCCGACCAGGGTCAGATAGACCGCGATATTTCCCAGGAAGCGGCGCATCCCGAGCGCGGCGTCGCTCAACCCGCGGAGCCGCCAGGCGGCGTCGGGAAAGGCCGTGTGCAGGTTCTCGATCAAGGCCCCGATATCGGCGTCCGGGGCCAGCCGGACCCGATGGTTGTAGCGCACCATGCTGCCCGGGCGGACCAGCTCGGTCGCGGGCAGGGCGGCGGCGGCTATCATCGCGCGCGGCCCTAGGCTGAATGCCGAGGTGCCGCGATCTGGCTCATGCTCGATCACGGCGCGCAGCTCGAACTCGGTCTCGCCGATGCGCAGCCGGTCGCCGAGGGCGATGTCGAGCCGGTGCAGAACCCCGGAATCGACCGCCGCGCCGAAGACGCCGCCGCGTTCCTCCAGGGCTTCGGCCAGGGGCATGGCGGGAGAGAGGGTCATCGTGCCGTAGAGCGGATAGGCGGCATCGACGGCCTTCAGCTCGACCAGGACCGGCCGCGCGCCGACGCCTTCCGCTTTTGGGGGGCGGGCCATGGCGCGCATTTCGGTGGTCGAGGCCATGCGACCGTTCTGTCCGAGCCAGGCCAGGGCATCCTCGCGCACCGGATAGAGGCGCTGGCTGATCTCGACATCGCCGCCCAGGATCGGCCGGGCATCGGCGGCGATGCCGCGTTGCACGGCGAGGGAGACCGAGCCGACCCCGGCGATCGCGGCAACGCCCAGGGCTAGGCAGGCGACGAAGACGCTAAACCCCTTGAGGCCGCCGCGCAGCTCGCGCCGCGCCAGACGCAGGGCGAGCCGGTTCAAGGGGGCATGCCCCCATCGATGATGCGGCCGTCCTTCATCCGCACCACCCGGCCGCAGCGCGCCGTCAGGTCCCGGTCATGGGTGATCAGCATCAGGGTTGCGCCGATTCTCTCCTGCATCGCGAACAGTAGGTCGATCACCGCCATGCCCGTTTCGCCGTCCAGATTGCCCGTGGGCTCGTCGGCCAGCAGCAGGTCCGGCTCGGTCGCGACGGCGCGGGCCAGGGCCACGCGCTGCTGCTCGCCGCCCGAAAGCTGGCCGGGATAATGCGTGGTGCGATGAGACAGCCCGACCTCTTCCAGCGCGGCCGCGGCCTGCTCGAAGGCGTCGCGCCACCCGGCGAATTCCAGCGGCACGGCGACATTCTCGAGCGCGGTCATGGTCGGCACCAGATGAAATGACTGGAAGACGATGCCGATGCGGTCGCGGCGGAACAGGGCCAGATCGTCCTCGTCCATCGCCGCCAGATCCTGGCCGGCGATGCGCACCAACCCGCTGCTGGGCCGCTCCAGACCGGCGGCTATCATCATCATCGTGGACTTGCCCGAGCCTGACGGGCCGACCACGCCGATCCGTTCTCCGGCTGCGACCATAAGATCAATTCCGCGCAGGATGTTGACCTTGCCCGCACCGCTTTCCAGAGTCAGGGCAATGGAAGACAATTCAACGATCGGCTCGGCGGCCCCGATTTCGCTTGCGGCATCGGGCTTCTGGGGCGTCGTCTGTAGCGGCGTCATGGCTTTCTTCACCCGATGGGTTCCCTGGCGATATCGGCACCTTGGCGCGGTTGTCAACGCCGGGCTGCTGATTCTCGCCCTTGCTGCTCCAGCCCCGGCGGCGGAATTGCCGAAGCTGGTCCTGATCGGCGACAGCCTGGTCGCCGGTTACGGCCTGCCCGAGGCCGAGGCTTTTCCCGTCGCCCTGGAACGCGCCCTGGCGGCGGCGGGGCATCCCACGACCGTGGTCAATGCCGGGGTTTCCGGCGATACCTCGGCCGGCGGGCGGGCGCGGCTGGCCTGGATTCTCGCCGATCGGCCCGATGCCGCCCTGGTCGAACTGGGTGCCAATGACGGGCTGCGCGGTATCGGCCCCATCGAAACCCGGGCGAACCTCGATTCGATTCTGACCGAACTATCGGCGGCGGATGTGCCGATCTTGCTGACCGGGATGTATGCTCCCCCCAATCTGGGGCGGGAATATGGCGCGGAATTCGACGGTCTCTATCCCGATCTGGCCCAGACGCATGGGGTGGCCTTCTATCCCTTCTTCCTCGAAGGTGTGGCGATGGAACCCGGCCTGAATCAGGCCGACGGGATCCATCCCAATGCGGCGGGGGTCGATCGGATCGTCGAAGCGATCCTGCCCTATGTCCTGGGGCTCCTGGCCGAGGTGGCTCTGGCCGCCCCCGACGATGAGGATTGAGCGGCGCGCAGATTGCTGCGCCAGGCGCACCATTGGCGCCACATCTCCCGATAGGCGGATTCGAGTGGGGTGGTGAAGCCCGGCCCGTCGAGCAGCGGCGCGGCTGTCATGCGCGCCCGCAGCCCGGCGCGCAGCGCGGCCGGGCCAGGGCGAGGGCAATTCCGTTCATCGAATGGATGAAGTCGGGCGCGATTTCGAGGGCCTGCCGATAGGCCGCCACGGCGGCGGCATGGTCGTCGCGCGATCGATGGCATTCAGCGATGCCGTGATGGGCCTCGTGATAGCGCGGGTCGAGACGCAGCGCCTCCTGGTGGTGGCGGTTGGCGCCTCGGTCCGGCCCAGGCCCTGCAGGGCCGAGCCCAGATTCTTGTGATAGGCGGTGGATTTCGGGTTGAGGGCGATGGCCTTCTCGATCAGCGGCAGGGCCTCGCCGTGGCGGTTCTGCTGATAGCGGATCACGCCGAGCAGATGGGTGGCGTCTGAATGATCGGCGCGGGTGCCGAGAATGCCGCGTTACAGCGCCTCGGCCAGTCGACCGGCCCGGTGGTGGCCGAGCGCTTGGTTCAGTGCTTCGCCGATTGTTGCCATGATAGGCGGGTTGTAGCGGCGCATGCGCCCAAGCGGCAAGGGCGGGGGTGCGCGCGGGCCCGCGAAGCTGTAACCATGGGGTCGGAGGGACATCGTTAGAGGAACGGCATGACAGGCGAAACGAAACC
>Ga0114999_10001249_pt1 | contig 35586 bp, 30 predicted proteins | sample ArcticOcean_MG_C_3_FD_89820 | JGI IMG/M metagenome (GOLD analysis project Ga0114999, IMG submission 89820) | Marine microbial communities from western Arctic Ocean - ArcticOcean_MG_CB8_126 | ecosystem: Environmental > Aquatic > Marine > Oceanic | place: Arctic Ocean: Canada Basin | collected...
GTGAAGCTGCAAAATTATTACTTCCCGGGTGAACTAGAAGCTGAAATTGAAAAGTTCGTGGATTATTACAATAATGAAAGATACCATGAATCACTGGATAATGTGACACCTGCTGATATGTATAACGGAAGAAGAATTGCGATCTTAAATGAACGCGATATTATCAAGCAGGAAACTATGAGAAAAAGAAGAATATTGAACCAGAAACATGGTTCAAAACCTATGCAAACCAATTCTTAGCAAATAAGGGAAAGTGTCCCGAAGATTCTGAAGACATACAGTAAGAATTATAGGTAAATTGAACATGAGTTATTGCAATTTTACAGCAGCGGTTAAATGAATACATTTTACGCCGTTTCAATGAACGAAATGAATAAGTGATGTTTGCGATTAGACAATATTAGCCAAAAGACTGACGAAGTTAAAATTGAAAAAACCTTCGAGCGACCGTATAATAATACTACTATAAACGATCAGTTGTATTATTAATTGTATGGTATATTATAATATCTGTTGTGCTTAAAAAACATTTGGAGAAGAACATGCAAATAATTATCGTCATCATGTCCGTTATATTATCATTAGTCTTTTGCGAAAATACTACCGCAAAGGATAATGTGAATAAAGGTAGCAATTCGTATTCCTCTGACCTTAATGAAATAGTTACACCGGTCAAACACAGATTCGTTCGGAGTATTCATTCTGCTGATAGAAAAATGACAACTGCCCATAGTCCTAAAGGCGATATCATCGTCAATCTAGACCCGCCTGACCGAGATGAAATTATTATTGTAAGCTATGAAAATCAGGATGAACTAAATTTTTTTATGACCCTCCCCAATAATTACGGTGATTTAAGCTATAACGTGCGATTCACACCACCAGAACCAAATTTTGTGTTGATTGGCATGGAAATAATGATATTTGATATGTTTGGTGAGCCTGGTAATCCAGGAATGGAGGTTTCAGTTTATACCAGTGAGGAAGGTCTACCGGACGAGGAAATTATTACGTTTGAAGTTCCCAATGATGATCTCGTGTATTATGATGGCGAAAATCCTGTATTCAACGAAATATATTTTGCGGATTATGACGTTGATCCCGTGGTTTTTGAAGGTGAGGATGATTTTCACATTATTGTCAATGTAATTATCAATGAAGATGGCGACGTTCTCGGAGTTCTAATGGATGAAGCGAATCAACCTACAGACCGTAGCGGCTTATGGAATGGCGAAGCCGAAGAGTGGTATCGTTTAACAGATTTTGTTGATTTTCCAGGACACAATTTTGCGATTCATGCTGTGATTGACTACCCTGAATTAGGAGTTGTTATAAATGAATTAATGTCTGATAATGAGAGTATCATTCAGGACCCACAAGACCAATTTGATCCCTGGATTGAGTTGTTCAACCTTACTGATGAAGAGGTATCGCTTGACGGAGTTTTATTAACCAATGATCTTGATGAAGAAGATATGTGGGCGTTTCCTGAAGGTTCGGTTATAGAAGCTGGTGGACATTTGCTGATCTGGGCGGATGGTGATGTGGATGACGATGGTCTGCATACTTCTTTCAATTTGAGTCCAGATGGGGGAGTAATTGGATTATTTATAAGCGAGGAAGATGAATTTATCCAGATAGACGCTATCGAATACGGTGAGCAGCGAGTAGATTGGTCTTTTGGTAGAATCGAGGACGGCGAGAACGAATGGGTAGAGTTTGTCAATCCAACACCGGGAGAATCGAATGAAATTCCAGATAGTCCGATTATATCGATTGAGCCATTCAGACTTGATTTCGATCTGATTGAAGGTGGCGAAGTTGGTGAGCTTGAAATCATTGTGACCAACAATGGTGAGATGATTCTTGAAATACCCACAATTAGTGTGAGGGGCGAATATTTTAGCTCACCGCTTGAGGAAGTAGATGAAGTATTTTTAGTTCTGCCAGGTGATGAGGGTGGGTTATCTGTTTCAGTGTTTTTTGCACCTGAAGATATGGGTGAGTTTGAAGGTACATTGATAATTTTGTCAAACGACCCGGAAAATCCTGAAGTACATATCCCACTGACCGGTTCGAGGGCAGATCACTTGATCGGTGTATCTGAAGAATCAATTGACTTTGGAGATGTTGAGACTGATGAACCGGTTTCGCTTCCTCTACAGATTTTCAATGTTGGTGAATTAGATTTAATTATTTCAAACATGAATATTGATAGTGAAGTATTTCAAATATCTTTTAATGGTGAAGTAGTTGTAAAACCCAGTGATACGCTTGAAATAATGGTAGTTTTTAGCTCGCTTGTCGATGGTCAATTTGCCACTCAAATGACAATAGAATCAAATGACCCCTTTGATTCAGAATTTATAATAGAGGTCGCTGCATCAAGGAGCGGTTCATTCATCAGAGATGATGGTCAGGGAGCTATTCCGGATAAGATGACCCTATCGAGTGTTTACCCAAATCCGTTTAATGCGAAGCTTCAAATTCTATTCGGATTGCCCCAAGTGGCGCACATCTCTATAAATATCTTTGATATTAATGGTGGCATAACCCAAACAGTATTAAACGAGAGGTTATTGCCCGGACAATACATTCAGTCATGGGATGCAGAATTCTCGCCACCGGGAATTTACTTTGTGAGGATGACAACTGCTAATTTTACAGCGGTCAGAAAAGTTGTTTTGGTGAAATAAACTTGGATTATGAGTGCATTTCCTTGTTTAGTAATAATAGTGCAGACAGCATTAACGTATAATTGGTTCTTGAAGAAGTTCGTATTATAGCGGGTTATTCTATAGAGTCTCGCTGTGCAATCCAAAATCTTAATGTTTTTATTCGCTCGCGAGCAGAAATTGCTGCTCTATCTTGGGCACTATTCGGGTTTGCCAAACGTCGTTGAAATTGTTTTATTGCCAGCTCCCATTCACGCCTTTCCTGGTACAACACACCCTTATAATAATAGTTGTCAACCGTACCACCGTTGTTTAAGGAGCTGTCAAACATGGTGATTGCTCGGTCATATTTTTTATCCCACAACAACGCTATTCCGAAGTTATAAAGCGCACCACCATGCCTGGGATTGTCGTCTAATATCCGCTGACAGGCATCAAGCGCATCGGCACCACGATTTAGCTCGATTAATACTGCTGCCTTGCTTAATAAAATGTTTTGAGATGTACTATCTACATTAAGTCCCTCATCTAAAATAATCAGAGCCTTCCTTTTTCTTAACTGACTTACCTTCAATTGTGATAGTGCAAGACGGGCAGCTTCATATCCAGGTGCGAGATAAATTGCTCGTAGTATGGCATCTTCGGTCGATTTAAAGCCTAAATCAGCAATTCGCTGTCTGGCGAGTCTGGACAGGAAAAGATAAATCCTCGGATCATTTTTATTTATACTATAACTTAATTTCAGTGCAGATTCAGCCTCATCCCATTGCCGGAATTTTAAGAAATTTGCACCTAGCATCAGAAGTACTTCGGAGTCAGTCGGTTGAAGTCGCATTGCTTCTGTCAAGTGCCACTGAATTTCACCTCGGTAGAACTCAGGGCGAGAGGCGATTCTGCATAAAGCAAGGTCACGTCGGATCTCAAAACTTTCAGGATAAATTTCTGCAAATTTTTTAAGCTCTACAAATGCTGAATCAGGTTGGTCTTGGTGTAATAGTTTTATTGCTGTAAAGTAAGCTATGATTGCATATTCAGGTAAAGAAATACTTATGGTATTCCTGTTCTCACTGTCCTCTCCGGTTGCCTCAGCTACATCAATTGCTAACTGACGGATGGTTTGAAAAGTCGAAATTTTAGCGATCAATTCTCTTTTTAGCTTATAGCCATTTCTTACGTTTTTCTTGACGGCTACTTTTACCTCTTCCGATGAACTCACCTGTGTAACATAGATAACCCAAATCACATTCATTTGAGTAGCTAAGTATTCGATAGATTTTTGGTCTGCACCTACTGTATTAAGTGAGTGGGATTCCTTTGCCGATAGTAGGATGTAGTTTCCTTTTGAGTTATAAAGGTGTTGTCGAATTGACTGTCGAGCGGAAACAGTTTGCCAGGACTCTGATTTAATGGCCTCGGTATCGGGCTGGACAATTATTACCCTGATAGGAATTGGTGGAGGTTGGTTTCTGAACCAGTATGTAATGTAAACAGTTAATACTATAAAATATAGGTATCCAAATACCTTCCAGTAATACCGAACAGACCAAAAGCCTGTTCCTTTCCAAACAAATAGCCAAATTGCAGCAAACAGAATTAATAATGCAACTAAAAACGTTATTCCATGCGGGATTACACCCGACAGAAAAACGAAATAATCGTCAATCATTCATCAAAGTTAGGGCTTCAATCCTTGTGATTTGTTTGCGTAAATACCCCCGCTGAGCAGAGGTAACTGTAGTGCAATTTTCTTTTTTGACACCCTGCATAGAAATGCAAAGCTGACGAGCTTTAATCACCACCATAACGCCAGCCGGTTTTAGTTTCGCGACGAGAATATCTGCAAGATCCGTAGTCATTCTCTCTTGAACTTGAGGTCTTTTTGACAGAGTATCAACTAACCGCACCAAACTGGAAAAGCCGGTCACCATATTATTGCCTGGAATATAGCTGATCGAAACGTGTCCCCAAAATGGCAGGAGATGGTGTTCACACATAGAATAAAAGGGTATATCCTTGACGATAATCATCTCATCCTGATTATCGCTGTTAAATAATGATATTTCCTCTATCGGGTCAACACCAACACCGCTATATATTTCGTCAAACATCCGAACCACTCGGTCTGGTGTCAGGCGCAATCCCTCCCTGTCTGGATCCTCTCCAATTGCCTCCAGCATCATTCGTACGGAGGCTTTTATTTTTTCGCGATCAATCAGAATTGCTATCCCGTTTTTCAGGCTTGCTATCAGATTTTGGCGGAGCTAATGGCTTTACATCCGCAGATGATGATTTCTCAATAATTTTTTCCTTAACAACCCTTCCAAGTGAAACCTTTGAATCAAGTTTTTCATATTTAGGTGCATTGTCTCTTCTTGTGGATGTGGGCTTGCGTCGAGTGTATGACCGAATGCGTGGTTCGGGCTTTTCGTTATCTGAACGATTGACAACTTTAATATTGTCCTTTTTTTCAGGGGTAGGTTTATTAATGATATCTGGTCTTGCAGAAGTGCTATGAGTTGATTGCTTAGTTCTGCTTGATTGATGAGTAACGCGAGGTTTAGAAGATTTTGACTCTTCATTTTTTACTTCTCTCGGTGGCTCGACAGTAGGGCTTATTTTAGCTAATTCACGAGAAGTTGGTCGACGATTCTCTGGATCTCGACTGCTCGCTAACTCAAAATTCCTGCTCCGGTAACTACTTCTTTGGCGACTCTCAGGTTTTTGTCTTGCAGGTTCTTTTTTGGCAATGCGTGGCTTCTGTGGTTCATGATGTGCCACAGGCTTGCTCTTTGCCTGTATTCTCGTTGGCCTTTGACGCTCAGAATGCTCGCGGTTAATCGCTGGAGCAGACCTATTTTCAGTATCCTGTTTTGGTTTGTTTTGTGTTGGGCGAGACTGCTTATTTGAGGAAGGCGATCTCCGCTTGTCCGATCCAGAATATCTTGGTTTCTTCGTATATTTTGTTTTTTTGACTGATACAGGCGGAAGAGTTTCACCCCTTAAAACCATATCAATCTCTGCACCATCTAAAATTTCTCTTTCCAGTAGTGCCTTAGCAATTGCTTGGAGCTTTGATAAATTATCGCGAATTAAACGCTCAGACTTGCTTTGAGCAGTTGTAACTATTCGCTTTATTTCATAATCAATATCGTGCGCTGACTGCTCGCTGTAATCACGTGATTGAGTAATATCTTTACCAAGAAATACTTCGCCATTTTTCTTACCCATGGTGATGGGTCCAATTTTATCGGACATTCCCCATTCACAAACCATCTTTCGTGCCAAGCCTGTTGCGCGCTCAATGTCATTTCCAGCACCTGTTGACAATTCTCTGAAAATAATTAACTCTGCGGCACGTCCACCCATAAGGTGTACCAGAGTTTGATTTAAATACGTGCGTGAGTAATTATGTTTTTCGTCAATAGGCAGATAGTGAGTCAAGCCAAGTGCCTTGCCACGTGGAATGATAGTAACCTTATGAACCGGGTCTGCACCAGGTGTAAGCTTAGCGACCAAGACGTGTCCAGCTTCGTGATAAGCAGTCTGATTTTTCTCATCTTCAGAAATTATCAAGCTTCGTCTCTCAGTGCCCATCATAACCTTATCTTTAGCATCTTCAAAGTCTGGCATAAAGACACGCTTGGCGTTGCGACGAGCAGCGAGCAAGGCTGCTTCGTTTACAAGATTTGCCAAATCTGCACCTGATAGACCAGGTGTGCCCTTAGCGAGAATATCAAGCTTTACATCAGAAGCCAGAGGTATTTTTCGTGCGTGTACTTTAAGTATTCCTTCACGTCCTCTGGCATCAGGGCTATCAACTATAATTTGGCGGTCAAATCGACCAGGACGTATTAGCGCAGGATCAAGGACATCAGGACGATTGGTTGCAGCAATCAGAATAACACCTTCGTTGGACTCAAATCCATCCATTTCAACCAGCAATTGGTTAAGAGTCTGTTCACGCTCATCGTGACCTCCGCCCAGTCCAGCACCGCGGTGTCGTCCGACAGCATCAATTTCATCAATAAAAATTATACATGGAGCACTTTTTTTACCCTGTTCAAATAGATCGCGCACCCTTGATGCACCCACACCCACGAACATTTCAACAAAATCAGCCCCTGACATCGAGAAAAACGGAACATCAGCCTCGCCAGCAACGGCTCGTGCAAGCAATGTTTTGCCTGTACCCGGAGGTCCGAGCAAAAGGGCACCTTTAGGAATTCTGCCTCCAAGTCGAGAGAATCTTTTTGGGTCTTTTAGGAATTCGATTATTTCTTTCAACTCTTCTTTGGCTTCATCACAACCGGCAACGTCGCTGAAGGTCACTTTGAGTTTCGTTTCCATCATCAGCTTGGCTTTGGACTTTCCAAATGAGAATACTCCGCGGGATCCACCGCCTTGCATTCTACGCATCAGATATAGCCAAATTCCAATAATTACTATCCACGGCAGAATTGAGGTTATCAGATAACCGATCCAGCTTGTAGTTTTATCCTTAAATTGAAAATCTATTCTAAGGCTGTCCCATTCTGTGATCATTTCCTTATTTATAAAGGGGAGAGTGGTAACTATAGTACTGCCGTCGTTGAGTTGGCCATGGAAATCCCGGTCAATAATTTCAGCAGCATCAATTTGTCCACTTTCCAAAAGCTTCAAATATTGAGAATAGGATTTATTAATCTCGGGCTGTTCTGCAAGGTTCATTTGTCGAAAAAGTATCCAGGCAACAATGACAATTAATGCCCAAAATGTTAAAGTTTTGGTAGCTTTTTGCCATTCAAATTTTTCATCTCCTGGTAGTTTTCTTTTGTTATGTCGTTTCCCTCCGTTTTTCTTCTTTTTATTAGAAGGAGGGTTATTATTAGTCATTCAGATCTCGTATAATTAATTTCTTTGGTTTCAAGGGTTCGGTAAGAGATGATTAATTTATTTTGGGGAGTTGCCTCAATACTGATAGATGCTTTGATAGCACATCTAAAATGGTAGTATTCAGCATACTTTTGCTGAATGAGCTTTGTTTTCGAATATAGGTGTTGTAAGTCCCTATCCAACTTATTAAGTCCACTCAAATTATTATCTATTTCGACCCACTGTAATGTCCTTTTTAAGAACGCAAATTTTAAATTGTTGCTGATATATTTCAGCTACTTAGTAAGGTTGTCTAAACGTCTTCCCAAGTAATTTCAAGGGCTTGCAGTGAAGATACGGATATTTTGAACTTTTCGCTTATTCCAAATGGTGGAATGGCAACAATTTCATCCTCAATCAAGACTGCAGGATAGCGTCTGCGATAAACAGGCACTCCTGAATCATGTAGATAATCCGAAACTTTGCGACGTCCTTTCATCCCCAAGAGTGAAATTCTGTCGCCGGGTGAAACGGGAGCGAGGTTTAATCCAACTTCGCTCGTTGATCGCCATTCGATATAAAGAGTACGTTGTGGTGGGGGAAAATCAACTTTTTCTAATTCAACTACATTCAAATGCAGCACACCCCAATCTTCTATCACGTACTTTCCGGGTACAGCTAATTGTTTCCCCTTCACCGCACGGGGCTTTTTGAAAAAATATATCCGGTTACCAGTACGCGTAACCGATATTCCACCCCCAATTTCCAATACACCCCCCTGATTGTGCCAAAGGAACCGCTCCGCCACCTTACACCTTTCATAAGAAATACGAAGAGTTTTGTTGGCAACAGAGTCAGCAATCCTTTTAATGCTCACTAGCCTTAACCACCTAAGGTAACCGCTATATTGCTTATAATCAAGCTCCAACTCACAACATCGACGATTGGTAACTGAATCTGCGAGTAATTTATCGATTTCAGCGTTTGAATACTCATGAGCTCCTCGGATTATTTCCGCACTGCGCACAATACCTTCTAAAGCAGAATTACCTAAATGTTCTTCGATTTTGGGTGCAAGTCTGTGTCGAATATTATTGCGAGGATAATTTATATCAGTATTGCTCGGGTCGGTAACAAACTCTAATTTGTTACTATTACAATATTGCACCAATTGTCTGTGTCGAAAGCCCAACAAGGGTCTGATAATCTCTATTAGTTGTTTCTGCCCCCACATTAATCTTGGCCGAATCCCGGAAAGTCCTGCTAATCCGCTGCCATTGAATAGACGCATGAGCACTGTTTCTACCTGATCGTCAAAGTGATGGGCAGTAACCAATAGTGGGGGATTGTCATAAGACAATTCCTGTTTTAGTTTCAGGGCAACGTTGGAAAAAAAATCATATCGTAATTCGCGTGCCATATCATGTTCACTTCGCCCAAGGTGTCTTGACACACTTGCAATATCCGCAGTTTCTGTAAATAATTCTACATTTAATCTGTCACACTGATCTTGTACAAATTGAGCTTCGGATGAAGATTCAGGACGTAATTGATGGTCAAAATGAGCTGCATACAATCTAAATGATTTGCTTACCTGATTGAATCGAGACAATAGGTTGAGCATGGCTATAGAATCTGCACCACCAGAGACAGCAGCAATGACTAAATCGCCATCGGTAATATAGTCATTCTCATAGATAATATCCTCAAACTCAGCGTACAATTTTACAGATTCATCGCTCATAAATTACTTGAATACCCTATTATCAAATCTACATAAAAGGCATTACTATCCTGCCTTGATTTTGAACTACGATTATAATATATTTCCAAAAGTTTAGATGGCAGAGGAAGAAATAGCAAGCCTCGGCGAGTGTAACTCACTTAGCAGCAAACATTCACGCTAAAATGCTTACTTAGTACAGCCGCCTCTTCATGATATAATTGCAAGAGTTGATATAATTAGGAAGAAATATGTGGATTGTTAGGTGGACAGTTATTGCACTGATTATCATTGCAATATTGGGCATTTCTCTACAAAACACAGAACGTGTTGATATTACATTACTAAAATGGCAATCGGGCAGTATTCCAATTTATCTGGTTATTTATGTGACTTTTGCTACAGGGATGATAGTTTTCCTGCTCGTAGCCACATACTATCAATTTCAACATCAATTACTTGTCAGGAAAATGGCACAGGAAATAAAAGAGCTGAAATCTGAAATAGAAGAATTGGAAGATGAGGAAGAATCAGATGAATAAAATCGTGGATGACATATAATTCATATAAAGATTTCTCTAATTATCTTGGGATTGGTAGCATGTTGTTCATTTGCTGGTCTTGCGGATTCGCCTGATGAACAGTGGATTCACGACCAATATTTTGCAGGCAACCTTGACACCTTACGGTCAATCGTGGATTCAATACCGGAGCAGAGTGCGGCAGGACAATTTCTTAGGGGGATTTTTGACCGTGACGGTGAATCAGCAAAGTTTTACTTTGATCGTTCTTTAGTGCTATATTCTGGATCTCTGTTTGAAGCCTCAGCCTTGGAAAGGTTATGGCAACATCATTGGACTGTAGGAGACACTGGTAATGCCAGAAAGTACTTAAAATTTCTAAATCAACGCCATCCAAAATTATCGAAAATTGGATATACGCCAATTTTCGATAATTTTGGTGACTTGAAGGAACTTTCTGCCAATAAAAGCACTACAATTAACTGGAAGAAAATTAAGCAGGAGTATTGGACGATACAGTTGGGGGCGTTCAGCAAGCGCAATGGTGCCCTGTGGGTTGCGAATAAGGCGCGCGCATGGGGACAGGTAAATTTAATAGATAAAAAAATCAAGGGAAAGACGCTTACGGTAGTTCAATTGGGGAGATTTTCCCGGCGCACGGATGCATCCGACCTTGAATCAAGAATTAGAACTGAAACAGACCTGAAGGGCAGAGTCGTTTTGGTCAAACCATAAGTAATGGAGTTAAATTGGAATTACTGAGACAATTAGTTGAGATGTCCGGTCCGCCGGGACGTGAGGAGCGAGTACGAAAGCTCGTTATAGAGGAATTGACACCTCATGTAGACAGCATTACCCATGATTCGATGGGAAATGTAATCGGTTTTAGGGCAGGCAGGGGACCCGAACCTAAGGGAGGTCGGAAGACGATCTTTGTGGCTGCTCATATGGACGAAATAGGATTTTATGTGAGCTATATAGATGAAAAAGGATTTATCAGGCTACAGCCTGCGGGTGGATTTGACCCGCGTACCATGATGGCACAGCGAGTGACTATTATGGGCAGAAGAGACGTTCCAGGTGTGATCGGTTCGAAGCCGATACACATATTAACCGCGGATGAGCGTAAGAAAGTTCTGGAAATAAAAGACTATTTTGTTGATGTTGGCCTTCCTAAGGAAGAGGTAGATAAACTGATCGAAGTGGGCGATCCGGTAACGATGCATCGAAAAATGGAAGAGCTGGGTGATTGCCTTACATGCAAGACTTTTGATGATCGTGTCGGTGTCTATTGTATGCTTGAAGCCATTAAAAAAATAAAAAACAACGCTCATGATTTGTACATCGTGGGAACTACTCAGGAGGAAGTTGGTCTGCGTGGTGCATGGGCATCAGCGTCCGGAATTCGTCCTGATGTTGGAATTGCAATCGATGTTACGTTAGCAATTGACGTTCCTGGAACTCCGGGTCCCGAGGAAGTATCGAGGTTTGGTGATGGTGCGGCAATATCGATCATGAACGGAGCATCAATAACCAATCGCAAGTTGCTCAATCGGTTTGTTAAGCTGGCAAAAGACAACAAGATTAATTATCAAATGGATGTGATGCCCAAGGGTGGCACTGATGCTGGCGCAATTCAGAAAGCTCCAGGCGGTTGTGCGGTAACGACTATTTCGATACCGTGCCGTTATATACATTCAACAGTTGAAACTGTACACAAGCAGGATATTCAGGATGTTATAGATCTGCTCGCAGCCTATCTTGAAGAGCCGGGCGATATGGATTATACGTTGGTGAACGTGGATTAATGGCAGTTAGTTTAACTGCTGATATTAGTATTTTGTAATTGATTAAATAGGACAGACAATTTGAGTCTGTCCTATTTATTCTCAAAGCTGATTGATTAAGGCGTCTATCACCTCTTCAGCGCCGAATGCACTACTTCTAGCTCTTTCCCAGAGTTCTCGCAATCTACCCTGTTGAGAAGTATATTCTTCGATAGTTTTTCCTTCTGAATTAATAATTGAGAGTTCAAATTCATTATCAATATTCCAATCATTTTCATGATTTATTCCTAGTAAAATGCTAACTGCTGAATAAGAAGTAAGAAAGGAACTTTCACTTGTGGCTTCTTCCCATTTAGTTTTTCCATCCTCAGTGCTGGAAAGTAATTTTTCTACGAGTTCTTCCATTTTATTGTCCATTCATAACCTCTTGATTTATGTTAGTTGTTCTTACGGTTGAAATTTCTCCTTGAATATTTTGGAGTATTACGCTTTGGTCAATGACACGGTTTCTAATATTCCCAATATTGTCTGGTTCGGACTCACTACCCGCTAAATTCTTAGATAAGCTTTTTACCGCTGCTTTAGTGTGTCCAATAATGTTCTGTAATTCTCTATCATGAGATTTGATAATAGTGTCATCAATATGTGTAATTTTTATTACTCTCCTTAGAAAAAAAGATAATCTATCTGGTAACAAATGCCAAGCTTTAAGTCCAATAAGCGTTTTGATTTCATCTGCTATCTCAATTGATGCTGATAATTCTTTATCGATATCAATATAAGAAAGTTTCCTAATTGTCTCCTCGGAAGCATTTTTGGCAATATTTGCAGCCTTTTTATTTTGAAAATAGTGACGATTGTAATTGTAAATCCTGCTAAAGGCACAAAAGTACCTATTGTGCCAGAGTTGTTAACAAAATTACACCAAATCTCAGTCCACATTTAACATCCTATTATAATATACGCTAAGTATGTATGTTTGTTCAATGGTACTATTGAATTTATTAAGTCTCACCTATCAACCACCACCGCAGTCATATCCGCTTCGGCAACAAGCTTTCCACCCACAAACCCATGTCCTTTCATCTTGCATAAGCCGCGTCTGTACTTTATCATTTCAACTTTTATGCTCAGTTGATCACCCGGTACTACAGGCTTTCTAAACTTTACCTTGTCTAAACCAGTAAAATATACCAACTTTTCCTCGGGCTTTGCTGCAGTATTCAAAAGCAATATGCCCCCGACTTGCCCCATAGCCTCTACAATCAACACCCCTGGCATGATCGGACGACCTGGGAAGTGACCTTCAAAAAATGGTTCACCTATAGTTACATTTTTTATGCCAGAGACCCACTCGCCGGGTCGAAGCTCAACTATTCTATCCACCATCAAAAACGGGTAGCGATGAGGCAAAATATTGTGAATCGCATTAATGTCAAAGACGAAATCATCAGATTGCGAAGTTTGGTACTTCGCCTGCATTTTTTTCTGTGAGAGGTCTTTGTACAACATTTTTACCACCTCAATATGTGAGGCGTGACCCGCGCGAGCGGCAAGGATGTGTCCTTTAATCGGCACACCGAGTAATGCCAAATCACCGATTAAGTCAACTGCTTTGTGTCGTACAGGTTCATTGGGAAATCTAGTTTTGACATTGGCAAAAAATCCACTCTCGGAAACTTTTAAACCGGGAGGAATTCCCAACCGCTTACATATTTCATCTATTTTTTCCTGAGAAGGGAGCTTATCGACAAAAACTACAGCGTTATCAATTCTTCCGCCTTTTATCAGGTTAGCGGCGAGTAGCTGCTCGATTTCTGAAACCATACAAAATGTTCTGGCAGGGGCGTACTCACTCTTAAATTCATCCTCGAGGTCATACATGGTAGTATATTGAGTGCCGAGCACCGGATCCGGATAGTCGATCATATATGTTATACGGAATCGGTCAGATGGAACTACCACGATGTCAATTTTGCGTTCTTTATCGTGATAAGTCATAGTTTTATCAATTTCAAGATAGTATTTTGGAGCATTCTGAGTGACGATCCCGCAACTTTCAAGAACCTCTACAAATGGGAGGGGACTGCCATCACCCGCAGGAGGCTCTTCGGCGGTAAGTTCAATTTTTATATTGTCGATTTGTAATCCGGCAATAGCTGACAACACATGCTCGACAGTATGGATAACTGCATCACCCTGTTTGATAATAGTGCCTCTTCGAATATCAATGACATTATCAATGTGGGCATGAACTTCAGGGGAACCCTCAAGGTCAGTTCGTACGAATTTTATTCCGTAACCTGCTGGTGCGGGACAGAATATCATGCTGGAAACCACACCGGTATGCAGACCAATGCCGTCAAATTTTCCCTGTTTATCAATAGTTCGCTGGTTGGCGAGCATATAATTATCCTCTTTTTATTGAAATTCTATATTCGTATCCGCTTCGTCAAATCTTGAAATACCAGATTGTTCCAGCGCACGGGCGATTATCTCTCCAGAAAAACCGCGCCTCTGTAATGCACCTGCAAGTCTGCGATACCTTCTGAGTCCGCTCACACCCCCCATAGAATTTAATTTTCTGCGAACGAATTTGAAAGCTACATCAAACTCTTCGTCAAGTGGGAAAAATTGATTTATGGAATCAGCAATTATCTCAGGTTGTAACCCACGTTTTCTTAATTCGAGCATTATACGCATACGTCCGTATAATTTGCTCTCTTTACCCAGAATGATCTTGTCTTCTATTATCCCTGCCTCGTCAATAAATCCTTTAGAATCAAGATAATCAATAAGCTGTAAAACTACATCAACAATTGGTTCAAATTTTTTCAGACGATCTTTCAATTCCTTTTTAGTCAAAGATCGCCGCGCCAGCATTCCGAGTGCCTTATTTTTTAGTTCTGATTTCGTCAAAATAACATGTCTAACATAAACAATCTTAGGCTTGAACTAATCCTCGTTTAATTGATCAACGGTTGGGATCGCCAATTTTTCTCGGACCTTAACTTCAATCTCCTCCAACATATCAGGATTATCTTTTAGGAAATTAATAACCCTGTCTCTGCCTTGCCCCAGTCGTTCTTCGCCGTATGAATACCAAGTGCCAGCACGTTTTAGAACAGCATGTTCTGTTCCTAAGTCCACAATTTCGCCTATGTAAGAGATACCTTGACCATATATGATGTCGAACTCTACTTCACGAAAAGGCGGTGCGACTTTGTTTTTAACCACTTTAACCCGAGTACGATTACCGATCATGTTAGTGCCGTCTTTGATAGCACCTATCCGGCGAATTTCCATGCGGACAGTCGAATGAAATTTTAACGCAACTCCACCGGGGGTGGTTTCTGGATTACCCCACATTGTTCCAATTTTCATGCGGATCTGATTGATAAATATAAAACAAGTATTTGATTTGGACACAGTCCCTGTCAATTTTCGTAAAGCACGAGACATCAACCGAGCTTGCAACCCGATTTGTTGATCGCCCATATCGCCTTCGATCTCAGCTTTTGGTACTAATGCAGCCACAGAATCGATTACAATTACGTCCAATCCACCAGACCTGACCAGCGTTTCGGCGATGTCTAAAGCTTGTTCACCTGTGTCAGGTTGCGATATTAATAAATTTTTGGTATCAACTCCGAGGTTTCCAGCATAGATTGGATCAAGGGCATGTTCAGCATCAATAAATGCGGCGTTTCCGCCTCTTTTTTGGGAATTGGCAATAATGTGCAGAGCCAGAGTTGTCTTCCCCGATGATTCGGGTCCAAATATTTCTATAACCCTGCCACGTGGTAGCCCGCCTACGCCGAGAGCAGCATCAAGTGATAATGATCCGGTTGGAATGACGTTGACTCGAACCCGCATACTCTCATCTCCAAGTCGCATGATGGAGCCGCGACCATAGTTCTTTTCAATCTCTGCCATTGCCAGCTCGAGATCACGATTGCGCGATGAAAGCTGTCCTTTGGATGATGCACCGGTAATACTTTTTTTTACTGCCACTTTAATTTCCCTTTAATTTATAATTGACTGATTATCATCTTAACAAATATATATCAGAAATCAAATGTTCAGTAGTTTTATTTTAGTGATTTTTGATAATCCCGAATGAAATTAATAATAAAATGTTCATTATTATAATTTCAAGATAGTGATAAATTACTATATTGTCTAATCACTTTGTCCGAACTTAGATATCGTCAGGGTTTTATAATTTACTCCCCTTGGAGTTTGTTGACTTGACATCAACTTAATATCAGTTGCCTTCCATATAATAGATGGAGTATTAATCGAGGTGAGTTTTGCGATCATCTTTGTTCCTCTTTCAAGATGTTTAACGCGACCCAAAGTTAGGTGAGGATTAAATTGTTTTGTTTCCTTTTTGAATCCAAGCTTATTAATTTTCGATTCTACTTGATCGCGTAGCCCCTCCAAGTTATTTCCGCCATCAACTCCAAGCCATAATACGCGTGGATTCTTTACGTTGGGAAATCCGCCGATTTCTGTGATATTTAAGTCAATTGGCGAATTTATTAAGGCGATTTCCCCGAGTACATTAGTTATATCGGGAATTTCATTTTCAGCAACTTCACCCAGAAATTTCAGAGTAATGTGTGAAAGATGCGGACGCACCCAACTAATACGATTCTCGTGATAAGGTTTGAGTTCGCCCTGAATTTTGAAAATAACATTTTGTAACTCCTCAGGAAGGGAAATAGAAATGAAAACTTGCATCAAATCAACTCCAAAACAACAGAGAGCCGACTGTGTCGGCTCGGGTGTAGCCCCAGGGAGAATCGAACTCCCGTTGCGAGGTCGAAAACCTCGTGTCCTAACCACTGAACGATGGGGCCTAATATTTCTTTAATTCTTAACAGGAATAATCCCGCCTTAATCATGATGATAATTAATTATAAGAACACTTAATATATATCTTTTAGGATAAGCCGTCAAGAGTATTAAAATATAATTATATATTATCATCTTAATAAATCTAATAAAATGACAATTTGACTTTATTAATCTGTAAGGTTATCTTATGTGGATATATTTCTACTAAATCAATTTCGCTATAATTGACCTTATACTGTGGAAAATTTATATTTACATGTTGAATTAATTACACTCGGGTTATTAATATAAAATTATGCTATCTACTATTGCAATTGAATTCAATGGGATATCCAAGAATTATGGTAACTCATTGGCGGTTGACAATCTAAATATTGCCATTCCATTTGGTGAATTATTTGGATTCCTCGGTCCGAATGGAGCTGGCAAAACAACTGCAATGAAAATTGCTGCTGGTTTGGTGCGGGCTTCTGCCGGAAATGTGAAAATTTGTGGTTATGATGTAGATGACAATCCACTTGAGGCAAAACGATTAATCGGTTTTGTTCCAGAGAGCCCATACATTTATGAAAGCCTGACAGGCAGAGAATTTCTTCATTATTGTGCTGGGTTATATCGCATGTCAAATAGCGACACTATTGCGATGGTGGAGGAACTCTGCGAAGGGTTTGGTATTGGAAGTTGGGCAGACCGGCGAGCGGGCGAATATTCACATGGAATGAAGCAGCGAATTGTGATGGCTTCGGCTTTTCTGCACAAACCAAAGGTAATTCTTATCGATGAGCCAATGGTTGGACTTGACCCGGCTGGAGTAAAGCTGGTAAAAAAAATAATGACAGATTTTTGTAGTAATGGCGGGACAGTTTTTCTCTCAACTCATACTTTGGCAAACGCAGAAGAATTATGTGATCGTGTTGCCATTATTAAATCTGGTGTAGTTGTTAAGTTGGAAAACATGGCACAGCTAACTGATGGCCATGTACCGCTTGAAGAAGTTTTCCTATCATTAACAAGTGAGGATGGCAATAGTTGAGCAATTTTCCTCGTACCAGTATCGGTTGGAAAGTTCGGATACTCTGGGGATCAATCGCACTTGACAACAAAGCTGTACGTATAGGAAAGTTTCTCTCGTTATTTGTAATAGTTGCTTTCAGCGTGGGTTCGACGATTTTCTTTTACAATATGTTTAGCAAATTGTTAGAAATTGAGGGAATTGGGCAACCATTGCTTTTGCGTATCCTAAATATTACACTGACCACTGTTTTCGCAATGTTAGTTGTAAGTAATCTGATCACTGGAATAGCGACAATTTACCGCTCTGATGAAATATCATTTCTTTTTTCCAAGCCAGTATCATCACAATCTGTTTTTATCAGTCGCTTCTTGGATAATTTAGTTTATAGTTCCTGGTCGCTCGCTGTTTTGGGTATTCCAATAATTGTAGCATGGGGTTTAGTTTATAAGTTGTCCTGGCTTTATATTCTGATGCTCATAATATTAGGACTTCTTCCTATGGTAATTATATCCGCAGAAATTGGTGTAGCGTTGCTTGCGGGATTGGTTTATTTGGCACGGAAGACTTCACCAAAAATATCGATGTTGTTCGTTATTATTGTAATGGTTGCTTCGTTGGCATTCATTGCTCTAAACCGTGATGATAATCTTATTGTACAGGGAGCAGCTCGGACTTCTACCGTGGAAAGATATCTTGCTTCATTAAGTCAAGATCAGCGCAATCTTGCACTGCCTTCAAATTGGCTTTCTTATGCACTAACCGGATTTACCAGAAATGACCTAAATCGATCGATGTTCTTTATGTGTTTATTAACATTGACTTCAGCAGTCTGGCTAAAATGGCTGAGCGTCACACTCGGTGTAATATACTATAAAAGTTGGAGGGTGTTTAACGAAATTGCTGGCAATAGAGGTAGCTCAACGCAAGCGATTAAAGCACAGCGATTTACACGTGGATGGTTGCCTAATCCTCTTAATGCTATGTTACGTAAAGATTTATTACAATTCGGGCGAAATCCAAGTCAATGGGGACAGTTTCTCATCTTGGTTGCTTTCCTACTTGTATATTTAATAAACTTGGTTTATGTTTCCAGCAGATTAGATTTTGACAATCCATTTTGGAAAACCTTGATACTGTTCTTAAACTTTGCTTTTACCGGATTTATTCTTGCAACTTTGTCTGTACGATTCGTCTATCCATTGATTAGCTTGGAGGGTAAAAGTTTTTGGAAAGTTCGATCTTCGCCTGTATCGGTTAATCTGTTATTCTGGGAGAAATTTTTCCTCGCATTTGTAGTATTCATGGGATTGTGTGAAATGATAGTATGGTTTACCAATCGAGTATTAAACGTTACCTCAGCGATGATGACCCTTACAACTGTTGGTACCTTCCTGATGGGAGCAGCATTAACCGGGCTTGGAATCGGAATGGGAGCGTTATTTCCAAATTTCAAAGAAGAAAGCCCCATGAAAATAGCCTCAACTCCAGGTGGAATACTTACAGTGGTGCTCAGCCTGTTGTACGTAGCTGTAATGGTTGCGATTCTTGCCTGGCCTGCTCGCGGATATTTTATATATTTGCTCGGCAATGGACCATTTCCCGCGGGCAAAGCACTGATTGCTATTATCTGCGTTACAGGTGTAAACCTCTTGATACTATTATTACCGGTTAAACTCGGGCGACGTTCCATAGAGTTGCGAGACATATGATAACGGCAAAAATTCTGGATCAGTCATACATAACCAAAAAGAGTCCATATAGGGTAATGGTTGTTGATGCCGACCGAAAGACCTATAATCTTGTGAAGAAGTATATGCAAGTCGAGGTGAAAATCGATCGCGCATCCACTGCTGACACAGCATTACAGATGTTGGGATTGCAAGATTACGATATTATCATATTGCAATTGCATTTACCTCTATTCAGTGGATTGGGATTGGCTGAGCGATTAAAAAGGCTGAAACCGGATCTGACCTTATTGCCAATAGCGGAAAAAGCTACCGATGTCGAGGTCAAAAAAATTCGAGCGCTTGGATATCCAGCACCAATGAATATCCACAGCATGAAAGATGAATTTGAAATTATCTGTGAAGAATTTATCATTGGCGAGCGTCGAAATCGCATGATTAAAAAATTAAAAAGCGAGCTTAAAAACCGTTATGGGTTTGATCGTATGCTCAGCGTATCAGAGATGGTAAATGACATTTATGAGAAAATTAATAAAGTAGCGAACAGTCGCGTACCCGTTTTGATTACAGGAAACAGTGGTACTGGAAAAGAGCTTGTTGCAAGAATGATTCATGAGACAGGGGATCGTAGTCAGAAGCCATTTTTAACCGTGAACTGTGCTGCCGTGCCTGAGGGTTTGTTGGAAAGCCAATTTTTCGGGCATGAAAAGGGGTCGTTTACCGGCGCGGTTAACCGAGTGCCGGGAAAATTTGAGCTTGCACATAATGGAACGCTTTTCCTCGACGAAATTGGTGAGATGAGCCCAGTGCTACAGGCTAAATTATTGCGAGTTATCGAGTATGGTGAATTCGAGAGCGTAGGTGGAATAGAGCCTATTAAGGTTGATGTGCGATTGATTACAGCTACCAATCGCGATTTGGATGCGATGGTGCAGGAAGGAAAATTCCGTACGGATTTACTTTATCGAATCAATGTATTTCCAATCAGTTTACCCTCACTTGCAGAGCGAATTAAAGATATTGCATTATTATCTTATTACTTTCTCAGGCGTTCATGCCTTAGAAATACTCGACAAGTGCGTTATATTAATTCCGGTGCTATTCGTATTTTGCAAGAATACCCTTGGGCGGGAAATATCCGTGAGTTGGAAAATGCGGTAGAACGAGCGTTGATATTGTCGGAGAATATCAGGTTAACAGAAGCGGATTTTCCAATACAATTAGAGTGGAAAAATAAAAACGTTGGTACCGAAATGATGTCAATTACAGGGGAAAAGTTAACCACACAAAGCATTGGTATAAAGCCGCTTAAAGAGTTAGAGGCCGAGGCAATATCAGCAGCACTTCTATCGACAGAAGGAAATATTTCTATTGCGGCAAAGCACCTTGGAATCGGTCGTACTACGCTGTATAATAAAATTGAAGAGTATAATTTAAGTCAATTTGGAACAAAGAATTAATCTTTAGTAAATGGATTTTTTTATTAGCAAAATTCTGATTGAGCGGTCTTTCTATGCCGTCATTTAAATATGTAGCGGTTAATGACCATGGTCAAGAAGTTACGGGAATATTGGAGTCTTCAAGTATAGACAAGGCTTCCGAGTCACTTGAGAGCCAGAACCTGATGCCACTTCACATCGAGGATAATTCCGATTCCAAGACAAAGAGTGCTTCAAATGTTAATGTACCAATAACTAAAAAAAAGCGAAAAAAAGTCACTGATCGTGACGTGATAGACTTTACCCGCCAATTAGTTACTTTACTGAAAGCGGGTGTTCCAATATTATCAAGTTTGGAAACATTGTCAGGTCAGGCGGAAAACCCTGCTTGGAGCGAGGTCTTAATTGAAGTTGCATCCGACATTGCTGCAGGGAATGACTTTTCGGAATCATTGGGAAAACATCCCAAAGTATTCAGCGAGCTTTATGTGGCAACGGTAAAAGCTGGTGAAGTGGGTGGTGTGCTTGACGAGGTGCTGGGCAGAATAGCCTTGATGATGCAACGTGATATTGATATTCGCAAAAGTGTCAAGGGGGCTATGCGGTATCCTATAATGGTTGTATCGATGATGGTCATCGCATTTCTAGTACTGACGGCCTTCGTGGTTCCGAGGTTTGCTGGTATTTTTGAACAAATTGGAATGGATCTTCCGCTGCCTACCATGATACTTATAGGATTAGCAAATTTTCTTAAAAAATTCTGGTGGCTGCTGATTATCGTTCTCGGTGGAGGTATAACGGCATTTACTATGTACACAAATACCGACAAAGGAGAGTATTGGTGGGATGGATTCATCTTGAAAGTACCGGTGTTTGGTAATCTTGTTCTAAAGACTGCGATTACAAGATTTACAAAAATGTTTGAAACGCTGTCTCGATCTGGGTTACCAATATTGCAAATTTTTGTGATAACTACATAATTCATAGTTTAATAGGAGGAGAATGATGTTGCGATTTTCTAACGCACTACTTACATTTTTAATAATTGTCGTATCATTTACAACGGTTGGTTGTGACACCACCGCCGAGCGTGAGTTGCGAAGAGCAGAGGCTGCCCTTGACGCTGCCACTGATGTAAGTGCGGATGCATATGCAACCGATGATTTTATGGCTGCTGAAGAGCTTTTTCAGGAAGCTATTGAACTAAGCGAAGATGGACGCATTCAGGAAGCAAGGACGGCGGCTATAAAATCAAAGCTTCGTGCAGAAGATTCAGAGCGCAAAGCTAAAGAGAGGCTGGCTACACTGAACGCTGAGCACGACAAACTTGGCAGATAAAAGAACCAGGGTATTGGGTACATATTAAATAACCGGGAGCTAAAAGTATGAGATCGTTGAAAAAAAATCTAATTAATTTCTTGATGAAAAACTATCATTTGATATTGATGGCAGTTATTTTGGTAGGAGGCATTACAGTGTCTGCACTGGCTGAAGAAGCCAGAGTTGAAAATATTGTTTCGATCGAGAACAATGGATCTGCCGGATATACCATAACTATACAAACTCCCAGTTTGGAAATAAGCTCAGTAAGAATTAAGGATCAAGAGTTTGTTGAATTAGAGGCACAAACCGATGGTTTGACTGGTGAACCAGGGTTGCCAGCTTTACCCACATTTAGCAGATGGATCGAAGTTCCCGCAGGAACAACACCTTCAATCAGCTTCTTTACCGGTTCGGAAAGTTATATCAGTGACATCAATATCGCACCTTTCCCTCATGTTAATGATGATAATCCAAACATCGCTGAACCAGCACCACAAACCATTGCCTATACTGCAAGAGATTTTTATTACCCCACCGAGACGGCTTCAGTATCTGAGCCAATACTCGTGGGAACTAAATATATGGCTCTCGTAGATATTTTCCCGTATCAGTACAACGCTGCCCAAAAGCAACTTCGTATATATGAAGATATTGAGATAAGTGTCAGCTTTGAAGCTTCCCCTAAATTTAATAACGACATGAGCAGGCGGTCTGCACCGGTTTACCGTGAGTTAGATCGTGCGCTAAATGGTGGCTCACCTATCCGAGACGATTTTGCCTCCCGACAGGATAATCTTGGTCACTATGTTTTTGTTGCTCGTGATGAAAGAGTAATAGAAATACTGGAGCCATTGTTAGAATGGAAACGTAAAAAGGGCTTTATAGTAACTATAGCGCATATGGAGGATATTGGCAATGGGAGAGGGGATATCAACGAATATTTACAAAATGCCTGGGATGAATGGGATATTCCACCAAATTTCGTGATTCTTGCAGGCGACCAAGATGGCGATCTTATTGTACCTTGTTATAGAGCTCAACCTAATATCAGTTGGAATGCTTCGGATAATCAATATGTAGATTGGGATAGCGAGGGAGCATATGGAGAATGGATCCCGGAGGGGTTTATCGGTCGATTACCTGCGGCATTAGATAGGCATCTTGAAGCTATGGTTGCCAAGATTGTTGGATACGAAAGTGATCCTTTCATTGAAGAGCCATGGGTTGAAGGTGGAACTATGATAGCTAACGGTGTACAGTCATGCATTGCATGCAATATAGCTGTCCGTGAGATGATGGTAAATTACGGTTATAGTCGCAATCGAATTACTGAAGCGTATGCAGATTATCATCAGGGCGAACGCCCGAATATAAATTCCATCATAGATGGGATTAATGAGGGAGTAGGTTTCATAAATTTTCGTGGCTATAACAATTGGGGTGATTTCTTACCCAATCACATAAACCAACTAACAAACGGTTGGATGCTACCGGTTGTTGGCGGAATGGTCTGTGGCACCAATGATTTTACGAACACCTTTAATGATCAACGTCCCGAATGTAGGGCTGAAACTTTCCTGCGAGCATGGTCAGGTGATACCCCTAAGGGTGGCATAGCCTGTTACGGACCAACCGATTTGTATACCCACACTTGGTTTAACAACATTGTCGATGCAGAATTTTTTAACGTCTTGTATAACAAAGACGTAAGAACTTTGGGAGTGATGTGTGCGGCAGCAAAGATGGCTCTGCTTAGAAATCTACCATCTTATAGAACTCTCGGCGACGGACATACAGTTGGTTATTATTTTTATACTTACAACTTGATGGGTGATCCGGGAATGCAAGTTTGGACTCGTGATCCAAAGTCTGTCGAAATCGAATTTGAAGCCGAAGTCCCGTTTGGATCGACAATTATCCAAGCAGTGATTTCAGCAGTAGAGGAAAATCAGGAATTACCTCCGATATATGTACACATATATGCGGATGGCGAAGATGGTGAAATTCGCTATGGTGGCTATACTGATGAAAATGGTGAGATTAGCTTAAATGTTGAATCTTTACCAATTGACGAGTATTCCTTGACCATTACCGGCGATAATATTGTTCCAATATTAGAGAGCTTTACTGTAGTCCGACCGTCGGTATTCGCTTCAATCACGGAAGTTACATACTCCGATGATAATGAGGGCGAAAGTAATGGAAATGATGATGGTGATCTAAATCCTGGGGAGACAGTAGAAGTTAGTATCTTGCTGACAAATACTGGCACCCAAGACAGCGAGGAAATTTCTGGTGTACTCAGCACAACCTCACCATACATTGAATTAGAACGAGATGAAGCCAACTGGAACGCTATGGTTGCTGGTGAGTCCACCACAAATGAACAGGCTTTCATTATCAACGTTGCAATTGGAACACCAAAATTTGAGAAAATCGAGTTTATTCTTACCACAGTGCATGGTGAAACAGAAATGGATGGAGGATTTGTACAAACGGTTTACGGCTATAACTTTACCTTAGCACAACACGTTTTCATTGGTGAGGATGTTGAACTTGAGCCAGACAGCGAAGAACAACTTTTAATAACGCTTGTCAACGATGGAACATTCGATTCTAACGACCTGAATTCGGCGCTTTTCTGTAATGATCCTAAAATTCAAATCCGCCGTTCCGAAGCATTTCTTGGGGATTTACCAATAGATGAAGATGTAACGAACGTACAATCTCCATTCATCATTTATGCAGCCGAAGACATGTACACCAACAGAGCTATTGCTTTTGGATTGCTGATTTCTGATGAAGATGGACGAAAAGACAGTCTTGAATTTGATATTATCATGGTGGGCAGCCCGGAAACAGCACCTCAGGGACCAACAGAGTATGGTTATTGGGCTTTCGACAGTCGTGATACAACTGGCAATATGGATCCGACATATGATTGGGTCGAAGGCCAAAACGATTTAAATCTGCACGATGTCAATGATGCTCCTACACCAAGTGGAGCAGGGGGAAGCAACAGAGTAATTGAATTGCCATTTGAGTTCACATACTTTAGCACACAGTATAGCAACATAACGGTTGGATCAAATGGATGGCTCTGCTTTGGAAGAACTGAGCATGTGGGCTGGAACAATCAGGAAATTGGTAGTGGACTCGCACCGCCATCAATGTTAGCTCCATATTGGACTGATCTTTGGAATGGTGATGTGCTTACCGTGTACGATGCTGAAACCAGCAGATTCATAATTGAGTGGCGAGACTTTTCTGGTGGGGGAAGTCCTCCAACATTTGCCGTTCACCTGTACGAACGAGATGCTCGTCCGACTATAACCGGGGATTGCGAATTTGAGTTTGTTTATAAGGCAGAACGAGGTCGCCAAGGACCTGGACGCGATCTCGAGCAGGAAGATGTTACCATCGGCTTTGGCTCGCCGGATCGCAAAGACGAGATGACATTAACTCATGCGGATGTTTGGGATCCTCGCGCAGAGGGAATGCTTGACGAACTTGACGATGGTATGTCTGTCCGCTTCACCACAGGTCTCATTCAGGAAATTGGCGGTGTTCGAGGAAATGTCACCGCAGTTGAAGATGGCGAACCCATGGAAGACGTGCGTGTCATGCTTGACGGTACTGGATTCTTTGATAAAACAGATGCGAATGGAAATTACTTTATTGAGATAGCACCCGTTGGGACATATTCCGTGATCGCACAGAAACGCTATTTTAACAATGACGTTGAAGTTGATATTCAAATCCTAGAGGACGAAGTTACTCAAAAAGATTTCCAAATGACCTATCCGACGTTCAGTATTGACCGTGAGGATATCATTATTTCCGTTTTACCTGGACAATCTGATAGCACCGTATTTAATGTATTGAACGAAGGAAACGGTCCGCTTGACTATAGTTTTAATATAAACTACGAAGTTGAACAACCAGAGCGGAGAGACGGAGCTTGGGATATGCTGTTTGACTTTGCAGTCGGAGACAGTGTGGATGATTCAAGGATATATGGTGTGGCATTCTTAAATGATACTTTTTATATTACTGGACAACTAATACGAAGACAATTTCCACACAAGATTTATAAGATCGACAAAGATGGGAACTATGTAGGTAATTTTGATCAACACACCGTAGATTCCACTTCTGCTACTGGATATCTTGGAATTGAGCCCAAGGGCGAAAATCTGTTAGCTGTTGAAGGAAATGTATTCATTGAGTTAACGACGGAAGGTGTCGGCATAGACACTATTCCCGCTCCGTTCAACAGAACACAATGCCTTGCATGGTCACCTGAAAGAGGAACAATTTTTTCTAAAACTACAACAGGCAGAGCTATTATTGAAAGCGACCTCGATGGCAATGAAATCAATGTATACCAAGTAGTTGGAGACAATATCCGAACTTATGGTATGACATGGTTTCCTGAGGATGAGGATGGGTATAACCTATATCTTTTCGGAAGTTATGAAAACCCTATTGATAGCACAAATCTATTGCTTTTTAAAATGAGTCCAGAAACAGGCGATATTCGACTAGTGAAAGCTCTGAAGTTTGATGGATTAAATATGGTCGCAAACAAACCACAGGGTTGTACAATCACAAAAGCTTATAACCCGCTAATTTGGACATTTGCAGCGGTGATAAAAGGCTCACCAAATGATTACCTAAAAGGCTGGGAACTCGGACCGAATTTGACTTGGATCAGTTATGAACCCAAATCAGGTCAGATTCCTGCAGGAGATACACAACCCTTCAAGCTGAATTTCTACACTGAAGGCATGCCTGAGCGGGAATATCATGTAATTCTTGAACTCTATCACAATGCAGTTGGCAATATGCAGGAGATTCCGATTTTCTTTAATGTTGGTGAAAACAGTGTGCCCGATGGCAGCGACATTATCGCCAGTGATTTCAGGATTGATGGAGCATATCCAAATCCGTTCAACCCAACCACTACGATTTCTTACAACCTACCAGAAGCATCTGAGGTTTCCATTGGTATCTATAGTGTTGATGGCAGGATGATTGACCTGTTTGAACAGAGCAGACAGGGTATTGGTTCACAGAATTTTCTGTTTGATGCGAGTGGCTACTCAAGTGGTATTTACTTCGTGAAGGTAACTGCGGGTGTCCAATCAGCCACGCGTAAACTGGTCTTGATGCGTTAGCATAGATTACTTACATTTCCTCACGGTTATTATGAACAGCCCAATAGTTAAACTATTGGGCTGTTTTATTATGTAAAACATTTTCGATTATTGGGCTTAAAAAAGTAAGAAAAGCCGAAATTTCTTATGCTCATATGGAATAAAATGAAGAAAATTACTATCTTTGTAAGATTGTGTTTGTCCAAATAATTATAATACAATCGTTCACCAATAATTGTATTACTGTAAGTGGAGTCTAAATGAGCGATTCGGTTCGAAGTTTTCTTGCTATTGATGATCTGTCCCGTCAAGAGTTGCTTGACTTAATTGAGTATTCAATTCGCCTGAAGGAGCAGACATCCGCCGGAGTATGCCCACAATTTTTTAGCGGTAAGATGGCAGGACTTATATTTCACAAGCCATCGCTCCGAACAAGAATTTCTTTTGAAACGGGCGTGATGCAATTGGGCGGGGGTTCGATTTTTATCACTGATCAGGAAATTCAGCTTGGCGTGCGCGAATCCATCGCCGATGCTGCCAAGGTGCTATCCCGTTATCTCGATGTAATTGTTATCCGAACATACCACCAAAGTGATATTGAGGAGCTTGCCAGAGAGGCTGATATCCCTATTATTAACGCCTTAACCGATAAGCTTCATCCCTGTCAGATATTTTGTGATCTGTTGACCATACGTGAAAAGTTTGGTAGGATAGAGGGTTTAAAGTTATCCTATTTTGGTGATGGCAACAACATGGCAAGATCTTGGATCAATGCAGCAAAATTGTTGGATATTGACCTGTGGATAGCCACTTCTGCAGATACACACCCCGGTAAGAAATTTGTCGAGGATGCGTTGGAGACTGCCCGCGGAAGAATTACCATCACTGATAACCCCGCAGAAGCCGCTGACAAAGCAGATATATTATACACAGACGTTTGGGCTTCAATGGGTGAGAAAAGCGAAGCTGCGGCGAGAGCGGATAGTTTGAAAGCCCTTCAAATTAACGAGAAGCTTTTACAGAATGCCAATCCAAATTCAATAGTAATGCACTGCCTGCCCGCCGAACGAGGTAAAGAGATTACGGACGCGGTCATGGACGGGGCAAAATCTGTAGTTTTCGATCAAGCGGAAAACAGACTTCATGGGCAGAAGACAATTCTGTTATGGACTTTAGGCGAAATTTAGATTTTAATTATTCAACAAACAATTTTTGCCAAGCAATTATTTTTACTATAATAGCTTGTATTTGTTAAATTTACTGTAAATGTAAATTCGAGGAATAGAGATTTGAGACTGATTACACGACCGAGCTTAAGCGGAGTGACTTGTGCAACCTTCATTACATTAATGGAGAATATAGAGCAGGTTATTTTTGCCAATCCTCACGATATTGAAGATCGATCTGTTGAAGTAAAAAGGGGTGATGCAATTGCAAATCTTCCCTATCATCCCGCTGTTGAGTTATGGTTTGACAACCATGATCGCGCTGAAGAAGCACCGGATGCAATGCCGGGCATCAAAGGAAAAAGAGGAGTCAGTAACAGCACAGCACGTTTGGTTTATGAGTATTACGATTCACCTCTCCTTAAGAAATTTGAAGAGCTGCTAAATGCTACTGACAAGGTTTCAAAAGCCAAATTAACATTGGATGAAGTCAGAAATCCTTCAGATTGGGTCTTATTGAGTTTCTGTTTAGATCCATTTATGGGTTTGGCGGATTTTCACTGGCAAATCAAGATGCCGACAAGAACATTACCAAGCTTATCGATAGGCTGAGAGGTAAATAACCATACATTTCTCATATTAATAATGAATAAGATGGTTAATTTTCACAATTATTTTCATGAAACACGGGCTTTTTATCGTCCGTGTTTCATGTTTAATTGAGGCAGGGAGCATCTGACGAACAAATTAATTATTTTTTTGAATACGAAATTACAGGATAATTCCAGTTTCTCCGCCATATTAAAGTGAATAAACATTATCTTTTGATCTTCAATTGAAATATTTCATTTTATTTATATCGTGTATTATGGTGATTGCTAACGGATGTCAGACGGATGTCTTGACACAGGCTGAAGATATGATTCAAGCATATGAATTTGAAACAGCGATTGAACTGCTCGATAGTTTGGACATATCAAAAAAGAGTGAGGGGCGATTACGGCTTTTGCGCGCAAAGGCTCATTTAATTTCAGGCGATAGGGGGTTTGCTTATGCTGAGCTGAAATTCCATGATGATAACCACTCAAATTCTACCAATGCAAGTGCAAAGGTTTTACTCGAGTCAGCCAATATAATTTCACGTGAAAAGGAGCGCTCACAAGAAGTAGTGGATATTTTGGATAGCATAATCATCAGAGATGTTGGTCTTAAAAATGAAGCCCTAAATATTGCTTGGTCAAGGGGAATTGAGTACATTGATCTGATTGGAGATGATGGACTTAGATACTTCGCATTTGCGGCTAAACACGACCCAAAGGTTTTGGGCAGACTGCGCGGATTTAACCCACAATATGCTCGCCGATATGACGAATTATCAAAGGTGGACCAATTGGTGAAGAAATTGTCTTTAGATTTAAATTTTTTCATCAAGCGTACAGGACATAACCAGAAATCAATTTCAGAAATTATTGATAAAAACAAACTTATTACCGGAAACTATAGCCGTAAGGGCTGGGATATTAGTATAGAGTCCATTGATGATACGCTAAGAGTTGTCGCCAAAGCAAATTCAAAATGTCCATTTGAAATACCTTATTCGAGCAGGATAATTTCACCATGAGCAGTAACATTTCTGAAATTCCATCAGACTTACTCACCCCCAGCGATTTTGGTCAGGGTGTTGACATCGTGGACATTGCGCGCATTGATCGATTGGTGATGGATTGGGGAGATAGATTTACCAACCGAATTTATACATCGCGTGAGCAGGTGATATGTGCAGGGAAATTTACATCCTTGGCAGGTCGTTTTGCCGCTAAGGAGGCTTTTGTTAAGGCTATTGGCACAGGATTACGCGGGATAAAATGGACAGATATTGAGATCCTAAACCAGCTCAATGGTCGCCCATATTTTGTTCTTCATGGAGGAGCCAAGACTGAATTTGTGCGAGTAGGATGGAGGTCGTGTTTGATAACTATTTCTCATGCTGCGGGGGTGGCAATAGCTATGGTTACAGTGATGAAAGATCGTGACACCTCGGTTTGAAAATAGACCCATTAGTTCGACAGATCTTGGCGAAATTACATAACAATAACCAAATTGAAAACAGCGTTTACAATTCAACGGTTGAGCTAATTCAAGCTAAAAGGTATAGCTCTACATATAACCATTTAACGCAACATCTGTCCCTATCATATCCCTTGGGTTGGAATAAAATATGGAGTGGACAAACGCTTTCCATTTGGTTTGGTGGATTTGTATTTAGACATTCGTTGCGATTAATTGCTTTGGAAATTGAAGCTGTGCCAAAACTCTGCGCGAAATTGCGTAATTACTTGACCGGTAAATTTTATGAAAACGGTAATGAGCTGGAAGATAAGATGGAGAATTTTCTATCCATGTTTGGGCTTGCATCGGTAGGCTCAAAAATTACTCAACAACAATTATTATTGCTACATCGATTGAACGCAGACCAGCGCGAACAACCCTTAATTGAGCGTTGGCAATGGTCGCGGGAGAGCGGGATTGCTAATCTATCTGATGATGGAAAAGAGCAGGTCTCACTGGATCTCGTTTGGTTGCGCGCAGTGGAGAATGCGCTCTATCAAGATTACAGCCATTATGATGAAATTATTGATTTCATTTCTAAGATTAACCCAGATCAATCTACCATCGCCCTGCAATTGGATATTTGTGAAGGAGTATCTGAGTGCCTAAATACTCTTCAATTATATGGATTGGGGCATAAACAGGGCAGCACATTTCAATTGAGAATTCCAGCGGGCGAGTTTCCTGCAATATTCAATTCAATATCCAAACAAAATATGCCTTTGTGCATGGATATAGACTCTTAGCCAGTATATTTTATGCTTAAGAGTTTGCTGGTTTGCAGTAAGCAAACAATTTGACATACGCTGATGGAAATACAGGGATTGCTTTTGTACTTCAAACCTTACAAAGATGCAACTTGCGATAATGCTCCAAAAAAAATATAATTAAATTGCAATGACAATAAGAGAAAATAGTTGAAATACTATATTGAATTAAAGGGGATAAAGCATGAAGTTGAAGTCCTTGAATCAGAGAACCTTAAAAAGGTCAAAATCGATGGCGAGGTTGTGGAGTTAGATTTTCCACCGCTGACCAGTAAAAGTAGCGTTTCGTTTATAATAAATCACAAAACCTACAGTGCTAATATTTCTGCAGAGGATATTAATTTGAATGTACAAATTAATAACTTTGAAATTCAAGCTGTTGTAAAGGACGAGCGGCGGAAGTTGATGGATACGCTAATGCGTCAAAGTAAACGCCAATCCAACTCCGTGAGCGAAATCAAAGCCTTGATGCCTGGTTTGATCATTAAACTGAACGTCTCCACCGGTGATTCTGTAAAAAAGGGTAATAGCTTGATTGTAATGGAGGCTATGAAAATGGAGAACGAGATCAATGCTCCGATGGATAGCATTGTTGAGCAATGTCATGTAAAAACAAATCAGGCTGTGAGCAAGGGGCAATTATTAATATCATTAAGAGACGCATAGTTACCCTTATTCATTTTCTAAATATGACTGAACCCCTCCGATTCAACCAGCTGATACCTTGAGCCATATAACTGTTTAATTTGTATTTTTTACTGCAACTGCATCGAAATCACCAACACGCGCGCTGGCGATATTTGAAAATGGTGAATTATAATCTTCTTTGGAGTATTGTACTCGGTAATAATAAGTTTGATTTGCCCTAAGATTGTAATCCAAATATGATGTCATGTTCGAGTCCACCGTACCTACATACACCCAATCTTCAGTAATGCCTGTTCTGCGCTGAATTCGAAAGACTAACTCGTCGCCAGAATTGTCCCGCCACGATAATTGAATTCTGCCCCCACGTTGCAATATGTTGCTGTACACTGCTCTCATTGCAGTTGGTCTTAAATAGTTACGAGATGGCGCTGTCATTATCTTTACGGGCATTTCTTCACTCACAGACATAGTCATTTTGCTTTCTGCTGGAGGAAGCTCTTCAAAAATTGGTGATGTAGTGCTGCTCGTGGAACAGCCAATCATGTTGACAGCAATAAAGAGGATCTGCCGAGCGTAAAACGGTTAGAGATCTTGGTGTAAAACCCTATAACAAGAACAGATGCCAAAGATACAAAAATGAATGCTACGGGCAGTTTATCTGCTCCGAGATTGGTTATAAACAGAGAATTTCGCAGTGGTTTCGGAATCAATATTGTAGCAATTACAATAAAGATATAACCAAACATTAAAAATGCTCGTTTGGTGTCCCCATCATGGAGACCGAAAAACTTTGTTACCATCTTTTGCATGTAAAACAATATACCTGATTGAGGTCTTAATGCAATATTATTCTAACATCATTGGATATCGGACTTCAGTTGATGTATCATTCAATGTAAATTGACGTCCAATATTAATATTATAACTATAATACTGACTGTCTGCCTACTCGGCTTTCCTACATACCCAAATTTGCTCGCCACCGTGCCTGAATTCGCCCTTTTAAAGTCACCATAAAGTGCTTCAACCTCAAAACCACAAAGCTCTAACAAATGTTGCATCTCATAGCGATACACCCAGCGTATTTGCAGCGGAACGTAATAGCGATTGATGACCTTGCCAGCTTCGTTTAGTTCATCGAAAAGGCGAGTTTCTTCAAGTATTTGCTCGGTCAGCATGTAATTACGACTGCCCCAACCAACCACTCTGTTTCCGGTAACGGGATGCTTAAACTTGACAAACATCTTCAGCGATTGACCAAGACTCTCCCCGTGTTCAGCAATTATTTCTATGCTTGGATCCCAGATATTAAAAATAAGCCTACCATCATCTGCAAGGTGTTTGTGAATGGATATTAGTGCTGCGACCTGATCATCGACCGTAAGCATGTGGAAAAATGCTCTGAATGGAATAGTTATTAAGTTATATTTATGCTCAAGCTCAAATGTGCGCATATTGCCATGGCTTAGCGTGATGCGCTTCTGAGTTTCACTGGACAGCTCAGCGACTTTTTGCTTGGCAAGGTTTAGCATATCCAGCGAAAAGTCAACACCCCAAATATATGCTCCAGCCTCAGCAGATGGAATCAATACTCGCCCAGTACCGCATGCGATTTCAAGTACTTTCCACTTAGCATTTCTTGCCATCTCAACATAAAATGGAACATCGTCTTCCATACCAACATATGCGTCATAAAGCTCGGCATCATAGCCAAAATACTCTTTCAAGTCCATCTCCTTATATAATATCAAATTTTTAATTTAAAACTTCGTTGTTGCGCTATTATTGAACTCATGGATAAGTACTGTATTATCAAAATGAACAGATAATGTTGCCCATACAAATAACTTTTTGTCATGAATTAACAGAATATAATGAGGTTATTATTAATGTTGTTTTGCAATAGATATTGATAATATAATATTTCTTTTGTATCTTAAACGGGTTCTAAGGAAAAGTCATTTAGTTGATGCATAATATAGATATAAGCAGCACGCATTATTCCTACTTCTAATGAAATTTTGTGCATTGTCTAAATGATTTTTCCAATGATAAATTGACTGATATTTGGGCTACTTTTTCAATATGTTTGTTTTATTTAGTGTTATGTGACCATAGTCACACTATATTTTAGGCAAATAATTAACTTGAATTAGCTTGCCATGCACAGGTCACTTAGTTCTCTAAAAAGTCGGAAATTAATTAGGGCAAATTAGCCCACCGGGACTGGGACAATATTATTTGTTGCCCTGGTATAGATTGAAAAGTTTACAATCCTCTTTAATTAAGGATATTCAAATGAATCGAATTGTAATAGTTACTCTTTCTTTAGTGCTCTTTCTTGGACTGAGCAGTGCTGTACAAGGTCAGCATTTTGAGTTTACACGTACCGATGGTAATGCATCGATATTAGTATCGGAAGCCTTGTTTAACGGCGAAGACCTTGTCGCGGATGACGAAGTTGGGGTTTTCACCGAAGCCGGGCTTTGTGCCGGTGCAACCATTGTTAATGAGCCCGGTGCACAGCTGGGTATTTCTGCTTTTGGCGATGAAGCTGGTGGCGAGGTTGATGGATTTGGAAATAACGAACCTTTCGCTTTCCGCTTTTGGGATCATGAAGCTGAAGCTGAGATTGGTAATGTTGAAGCTGAGTATGCTGCAGGTAACGGTAGATATGCTGTCAATGGCTTTCACGTTGTTAGTTTATCGGCTGCTGCTGATGCTCCTCCAATCTTAGTCGAGCCTGAAGAGGTTGACTTTGGCAATGTTGGTGTTGGTGAACAAGCCGATGATGTCGTGGTTGTTACCAATGTTGGTGACGAGCCATTCATGATTACTAATGTTGGCGTTGACGGAGACGGCTTTTCGGCTGAATTCGAAGGCGGTGGCGGTGGCGGTGAGGAATTCCCATGGGAATTCACACGTACCGATGCCAATATGTCAGTGTTGGTTCAGTCAGCACAGATAGATGGCGAAGATATAGTCGCTGGTGATTATGTTGGCGTGTATACAGGCGATGGTCTTTGTGCTGGTTTTTCTGAAGTTCAGGAAGCTGGTGCCCAATTAGGCGTTGCTGCATTTGGTGATGAAGCCGGGGGTGAAGTTGATGGCTTTGCAGCACGCGAATTGATTCGATTCCGTATGTGGGACTCTGAAGGTGGATTTGAAGTTGCTGTCGATGGAGATGACGTCGAAATAGGCGGTGGTGAAAATGCTTGGGTTGCCAATGGCTTCTTAGTAGTTTCTCTTTCCGGTGACGCACCCGCACAGGGGGTAACACTTGACCCTGAAGATACACTGGAAATTCCTGTTCATTTTAATCCAGAAAATGCAGGCGATCACAATGGAACGCTGACTATCAATACAAATATTGAAGGTTTTGGTGAAGTTGATGTACCGCTTTCTGGTAATGGCGAAGAAGAACGGTTCCCCGCAATAAACGTTTCAACAGATGCGATTAACTTTGAAGATCTTGAAGTTGGTGATTCAGCAGACCAAACCTTCACTATATCCAATGAAGGTGATGCAGATTTGAATGTTGATGGTGTGACAGTTGAAAGTGACCATTTTAGTGTTGACGTAGATGGTGGTTTTACTCTCGAACCTGGTCAAGATCGTGTTGTTACGGCAACGTTTGGACCCCAGGATGCGGGAGATCATGCTGCTGAAGTAATGATTACATCTGACGATCCCTCTAATGGCGATATAACAGTAGCACTTAGTGGCTCTGCATTTTTCGTTCCTATGATATTAGTAGAACCAGCAGATGGTATTGACTTTGGTGACGTTCCCGTTGGGGAAGCCGGTCATGCTGTAGCTGAAATTTCCAATATCGGTCGCGTACCGTTTATA